>Ga0081539_10001275_pt1 | contig 44368 bp, 46 predicted proteins | sample TabmetS4T2R2_FD_71023 | JGI IMG/M metagenome (GOLD analysis project Ga0081539, IMG submission 71023) | Tabebuia heterophylla rhizosphere microbial communities from the University of Puerto Rico - S4T2R2 | ecosystem: Host-associated > Plants > Roots > Rhizosphere ... | reverse complement strand
AGTTGTAGAGCCCGATGGACTGCTTGGAGCATACGAACTTGCCGATAGGGTTTGTCGTGTCTTTGATTGTCCTCACTACAAGCATCTCTCCGTCACACAAGATGTCGCCTGAGCGTGCACTAGCTTCTTGCCATCGGTCGGCAGGCGCAAGGTGTAGAAGCGGGCCGGGCTGGTGCCCTCGTTATCCACGAGTCCGTAGTAGACATCCCTGCTCGCGTCGTAGGCGAGGCCGGAGATGCCACCGACCTTCGTGCCATCGAAAGTTCGCTTGTTCAGCGCATCCGAGTACCCGAAGAGATCCACCCCCGTCGCACATTCTTGCGTTTCGGTCTGGACCGGGGCGGCTGACGCCAGACCAGGCCCGACGAGCGTGGCCGCGCAGAGCGCCAGGAAGGCGGCAAGAACGGAGATCAAGGCCCACGAAACGCCAAGAACCTTCCTTCGATGTGCTTGCACCATCGCCTCCTCATCTAGCTTCGGCCCCTCGGCGCTCCGGGCGGCTCCTCGAGCACGCCTCCCAGTCACGCGTATCGCCCGGGAGTTCCCAATATTTACCTTCCGGCGCACAGGTATACCAACACTTGCAATCGTCGTTGTTGCACCTTTGTAAAGTCCAGGTAGTTTCCCTGTATCACGCCAAATTGCGTTGTAGTGTGGCGACGCACCCATCGAAGGGTAGCGCCGCCACGCATTTCGGGGTTGGTTTTGGGGTTTAGCTGGTACCCGGGATCTTGATCTCCAGTAGCTGGCCGTCTTCTCCCGTCGAAGAGTTCGGTTCAAGGCTCCGTCCCGGCTGTGGGGCCGTCGCGGTGTGCGCCTGAACGTCAAGGAGCCAGCGGTCCCGGCCGAGGAACCTCGAAGCGTTGATGACGCCGGAGGACTCCCAGGAGCCGGGGGATGTTCCGTCCGGCGTAGCCACATGGGCGACCTCGGTTAGCTCCTTGGTCGAGAAATCGTAGACGATGACCCTCGAATAGTCCTCAGTCCTGTACTCGCTGTTGCGGTCCTCCTGAAGCACGATAGAGTTCCGCGAAGTATCCAGGTTGTCGGGGTTGGTCAGCTGGACAGGGTCGGTGCTTGTGTCGTTGTCCAGAACTACCGTAAGCGAGGCTTTCGTGGGATCCGACTTGTTGAACTGGAACCTGTAGAGGCGTCCCCGCTGCGTCTCGGCCCCGTCGCTGCCGGTGTCGTTGATGTAGAGCCTGTTGCTCTCACTCTTGCTCACCGCGGCGTCTTCGAGACGCACGAAGTCGAAGGCGTCTTTGGATTGTGCGGCGGCTTCAAGCGCCTCGGCGCTGGTGTTCCGGTCCTGGCTTATCCTGACGAAGTGGCCCCTGATGGTCTCGCCGGCCGAGATGTCGTCGGTCGAAGGGTTGGCGTCGGTCGCCACATCGTCGTTGGCCTTCCAGACGTAGAGAGAACCCTCATTTCCGGAGATGGCGCTCCTGAAGGTCGGGGCCATGTAAGCGTAAAGCTGGGACACGTTCTCCTCTGGATCCCCATCCTCCGTGGTCAGGAACGTCGCGCTGGCGAGCCCCTTCACTGGAACCACGTTCTCATGCGGCAAGAGGCCGAAATGCCTGGTCTGACGGCGGTCGCCCGTCTCGGCGTTGAGGGCGATGGAAGTTCCCCCACGGCCGATGCCGTCGGTCGGGTCGCTCGTCAGGCTACCCGTGTCGGTAGTCTCCTCACCGGTGAAGTACATTGGCTCGCCCGCGATGTGAGAAAGCGTGGAGGAGCAGAACCTCGAGAAGCCCTCCCTGCCGTTGATCAGATACGAACCCCTGAGCACGCCCCGCGATTCGGGGTCCAGGGTCAGCTTCGAGACCCGCGCCCCGACACCAGGAGGTTCGGTCCCCTCCAGCTCGTGATTCATGAGAACCTGAAGCACCTCGGAACCGTTGCTCCTGGTTTTCATGTAAGCTCCCAGGCCGTCCGGGATGCCGGTCATCTGGTAATCGCCCAAGATACCGCCGGTATCGCCGGCCGAGAGTATCGGGTTGATCCTCACGCCATCAGCCGACGCGACTAGCTGCGGCGGACGGCTGGTATCGAAACCAGCCCCGCTGCTCTGAGCCTTCCCCACCTGCGCCGCCCCCAGCGCCAGGAGCGCCGCCAGGGCCACGCCTCCTAGCATGACTAACGACCGGCGATGACGCGCCAGCCTGCCGTCAAAGATACCTTCCAACTCGCCTCCTTCTTCGCTTGACTGCGGGATGCCCCGCACGTGAACGGCTGCAAGTATAGGGAGGCTGCAATCACATTAGGTTAAATGCGCGGAAACTTCGGGTTAAATCCAATGCCTCGAATGTCCTGTGGTTCGGGGAGAACGGAAAAGGTGCCCATCCTCCCCGAGAAGCCTTGCGCTAGTTTGCCAGCACGACGAGCGTATGATCGGCGCCCGGCGCAGCCTTTACCGTGACTTCTTTGCCCCGGTTGGTCGTGCGAACCTTGTAGTCGTCCACGGGCTCGCCGTCAAGGGTGACGGAGGCTATCTCCGCGCCCCTCGGTACCGTGTGCCCGATCATAAGTTCTCTCAACGTCACGTCCGGGTCAACGGTGGTGGTGTAGGTGTTGTCCTGGGCGTCGGCGGAGACCGCCACCGAGCCGTTGCCTATGCGGACGTGCTCGCCGGAGATCTCCGGGGAGTCGGGCGGTACTTGCGGCACGACTTCCAGCTCGCCGCGTCCCATGTCGGGACGAACGCCGAGCCACTGGTGGACGACCGGCCAGACCGTGCCGTACGCGCCCCACGCCTGCAGGACCATCGCCCGCTCGACAAACGGCTTGTCTATGGAACGTCCGTAATCTGGCGAAGGCGCTATCTCCGGCATCGCGCCAGGCTGTTCGTCGGGGTTACCCTGCAACACCGCCCCGTCATTTCCGAGCTGCAGGTCCACGTTGCCGTACATGTAGTGTTGCTGCTGGTCCTCACCAAGCCGTCCGTAGTTGCCCTCGCCGACCGCCATGACAGCGGTGTTGAGGGTAAAGATGGAGCGCTCCGCCGGTACCTCCGACTCGTGCGAATCGCAGAACGGTTGCGTGTCCGGGACGCCTTCGATGGTCGGCCCCGTGCCTGTATGGTACATGCCGAAGTCGGCCGTGTAGCAGGCGAGTTCCCGCTCGTCGAGTGCTGCGGTGCCGTGCTCGAAGGTGGCCAGACCCGGCTCGGCCTGGCTGTGGTTGTCCGTGACCCTGGCGAGCTCGGCCTCCATTGGCGTCACCCCAATCCAGTGTCGCTGGAAGATCTTGGTGTTCTCGCCACCAACCGGCGGGGGATCTATGGAGTCGGCGTACTGCGTGGCGCCCTCGCGCCCGAACCACCAGTCTTCTTCGAACCTGAGCTCCATCGCCTTGGCCCTCTTCTGCGCCCAGGCAGCTGTCTGTACATCGCCCTTGCTGCGGGCCATGTCTTCCAGATCGTAGAGGCCGCGGATGGTGTAGACGGCATTGTCGAGCTTCTCCTCGCCCATGCCGGCGCGCTCGACGTTGCCGAGGCCCTCCGGCCAGCCATCGCCGTCCTCGTCCAGCTCGCGGAAAATGTAGTGCATGTTCCTCTTGGTGAAGCCGTACATCTCGTCCCGGAAGTCGTTATCGCCGCTCCAACGCCAGATCAAGGCCACCGCCGAGGGGAACTTGGCCGTCTCGTCGGTGTTGCCGGGGTCGGAGTTCGATCCAAAGTACACGGATCCGTCGGTGACGACCTCGTGGGCGACCTTGCCGCTCCCGTTGTTGAGGATATCGCTGATCCGCTTGAGCGCCCGCAGATGGTCCTTTATGGGCGCGAACTGCCCCACCCCGACGTTGGCGAACGCGGTGTACTCGCCGTCGGTGCCGAAGAGCCACTGATAATCGGGGAAACCTGCTCCGAGGAACCGGACCCGATCGACGTTGCCCTTCGGGGAAGGATACCGTGTGCCCTCGTCGGTCTTGCGGATCTCGAGGTCTCTTGCAATCTGCACGGAGTCTGCGAGGTTCTGCTTGCTCCAGTCTATGCCCCGCTGCAACCGCCGATCATCGGGAAGCGAGAGCTTGGTGTTGGTGGACAACGCGAGGCGGTGGGAGATTTTCTGCTGGAGCATGGCTCTGGGGTCGTCGATGACGGAGGCGTACTCGGCGAGAGCGGCGGCCTTTGCGTTGGCCGGGTTTTGGCCGTCGAAGTCAGCCCCCGCCACTGCGAACCACACGGTCTTCGTCCCACCGGCCGGGATGTTCACCTCGTAGCGGAGTCGGCCCCCCTTGCCCTCGCCGAAAGCGGTGTCGTCACAGCGATCGGGAGGTCCTTCGGGCGGATCGTCATCCGGGAGTGGACAGACGACCGGCGGGTCTTGCGGCCCCCGGTAGTTCAGCCCCGTATTGCCACCGGTCGGGGAGAGGCTGGAGCCTACCACCGCAGCCCAATCGTGGGACAGGGCGTTCTTTGCCGGCGGTTTGCCCCGCTCCCTGAACACGAGCTTGCCGTCCTCGACGGTTGCGGTATCCTCCAGATTGAAAGTTTCCTGGCTGGGCGTCGTCCAGCCCCACGGGTAGGCGCTCATCAGCTCGGAATGGGCATCCATCTTGAGCGTGAAGCTCTGGGCCGTGTTTCCTGCCGCGAACCTCAAGCCCACCAGAACGGCGCGCTTGCCATCGGGCACGAAGTCCGTGCGGCGCACGGTTAGCCCGTTGCGATCCGGCAGATCCATCTTCACGTGGCCGTAGCCGCTGGTGAACTCGGTGGCAGGACCGATCCACTCATCGTCTATCCCGAACCAGATGCCGTCTAGCAGCTTGATCGGGGGGCTCCAAATCCCGCCCATCTCGCCCCGAATATGCCAGCCCATCGCGGGATATCTTCCCGCCTCGGTGCCAACCTCGTAGGCCCGCGTCCCCGTCGTAACAAAACGCCGGTCGTCGAGCCGGTCCGAGACCGAGAGCGTTGGCGAATCATTTGTCGAAGTCTGGGCCGAAGCTGGTACGGCGAATGCCAGTATCGTGAGCCCGGCGATCAGCAAACCACGCCAGGGCATCCTTCTTCTCTGTCCACGAGCGCCAGATCCACCGTACTTGTCAGACATACGCCCCGCCTTTCCATTCACCTGCCCTCGTGTTGAAGCATACTTCTCGCATGCTTAAAGGTCAAGTAGGCCAGGTTCCATAGTCGAAAGTTGCATCTTCCAAGATGTTTCGCCGTCTGCTCAACGGCTGGCTCCCAGGTGCTCTTCCAGGAAGGCGGCTATCTTCGGGTAGGCGTCGAGGCGGTTCTTGAGTTTGGCGAGGCCGTGGCCCTCGTCCTCGTAGAGCAGGTACTCTACTGTGCCACCGTTGTTGCGCACCCGCTCGACTATCTGTTCGGCCTCGCCGACAGGAACGCGGGGGTCGTTCTTGCCGTGGATGACCATGAGCGGCGCGGCTATGTTTTCGGCTTTGTGTATGGGACTTATGGACTGGAGGAACTCGCGGTTCTTCTCCAGAGACCCGTACTCCGGCTCGCGCAAGCGCCTGCGGTAGCTGCCGGTGTTCTCCAGGAAGGTGACCATGTTGGCGATGCCGACGATGTCCACCCCGACGCTCCACAACTCCGGATACTCCGTCATGGCGGCTAGCACCATGAACCCGCCGTAGGAGCCGCCCATCACCGCGATCTTCTCGTGCCCCTGACCCCGTAACCACTGTGCAGCGCGCGCCAGATCAGCTACGGAATCCATCCTCAACTCCACGTCGTCCAGGTGGGTGTATTCCTTGCCGTAGCCCGTGGAGCCGCGCACGTTGGGAAAAAACACGCCGAGACCGCGATCCAGCATGTACTGCGTCACGGGCGCAAACGCTGGCCTGGACTGGCCCTCCGGTCCGCCGTGTACGTTGACGACGACCGGGGCTCCGGCGTCTCCGGCCGGTTCGTAGAAGAGTGCCGGTATGTCGCGCCCGTCGAAGGTCGGGTACCGGACGAGGCGGGGCCGCCGGAACGTATTCCTCGGGATGCCGGCCGTGGAGGAACGGGTGAGACGCCTGGGTTCGCCATCCGGCAGGTCTAGCGTCCACACGTCGGCGTTGAGGTCAGGGCCGACGAACGTGAAGGCGAGCCGCCGCGAGTCCGGCGAGAACTCGAAGCCGCCGAAGATACCCCTGGGAAGCTGCGGCCCCGGAACGCGCCTTCCTCTGCCGGAGAAGAGCATGAGGTCCGAGTATCCCTCGACGTTGCGGCCCGCCGCGAGCCAGCGTCCGTCGCGCGAGAGCTCCACGCTCTCCACATCCCAGTCGTCCGGCGTGAGGTATTCGATCTCCAGGTCCGCGAGGTCCAGCCGCGCCAGCCGCATGAAATCTCCGTCCCTGTCGGTGGCGAGGTAGATGACGTCTCCGTCCGGTGCCGTTCTGGCCGCCTGGAACCTGGCATCGCCCCCGTGCGGCGTCAGGAGCCTGGTCTCGCCAGTTCGAAGGTCCAGGCGGTACAGGTCGTTGTTCAGGTTGGAGTGGTGGCGGGAGACGATCAGGGCCTCTCTATCCGGCGTCCAATCCGATACCGTGTGGTAGCCGGAGGTCTCCCAGACCATCTCCGGTTCGGCATCCGCAGGATCGAGGTCCTGCACGTATACGTCGAAGTCCGTGCCGTTGCGGCGGGTGGCGCTAAAGGCGATGCAGGTTCCGTCCGGGGAGAAGCCGCCGAAGTAGTGGATGGCCTCGGGGTCGCGGGTGAGATTCCTCTCTTCCCTGGCAGCGGCGGAACCCTCGAGCAGGTAAAGCTGCATCTTCTCGTTGCCCCCGGCGTCCATACCGAAGAGCAGCCTGTCTTCCGCCGGGGAATACGCGGCGTGCGAGACGCTCTCGTCGTGGAAGGTGAGTTGTTCCGGCCAGCCACCCGCGGCGGGCAACTCCCATGCCTGCATCACGCCCGTGATGTCCGTCAGGAACGAGACGCGGCGGCCGTCGGGCGACCAGCCCGCGCCGTGGGCGCCCCGGATCTTCAGGTAGCGGGCAAAATCGTAAGGCACCCAGCTCCTCCTATCTGTCTGATTCGGGCAAACCTGGCACAGTCTATAATCCCTGCAGGCGAATGAGACGGGAGCGGCTTTGTTCGCAAGACTGCGCAGGATCTTCGGTGGCGGCAATGAAGCCCCGCCGGGCGGGGAACGCTTCGGCCTCTCCACCCTCGACGCCGAGGAGAAAGGCAAGATCGGTACCGATAAAGACCCCCTGCGCGGATACGAGGCCGCCGTCGAACGCCACCACCAGGCGATGGAGGCCGACCGCTGGGGAGATCCCGGCACCGCAATAGCCCTCTACGAAAAAAGCGTCGCCGAAAATTTCGTCGGCAGCCACCCATACGAAGTCCTCGCCAGTTTGCACGAACGCCGCCGCAACCACCAGGATGCCCTTCGTGTCACGAACGCCTACATACGTCTCGCGAGAAGCGGCTCCATGCCCCGCGGCGCCCAACGCTCCGCCGAACGCAAGCTCCCTATTTTCGAGGCCCGCGCGGCCCGCTACCACCGTCTCCTCGACAAAAACTGAAAAACCCAAAACCTGGCCATCGCCGCAAAATGGTACTTTTGTCCTGATCCCAGGAATTCCGCAGTGGAATGGGCCGCAGCCCTCGAAACATTTTCGTAACATCACCGCAATACCAATGTAATTCATTCACAAAATCGTATATCCAGCGCCTCAACTCAGCTTGTAGCGGCTTGTAACGTGCTGGAGTAGCTGGTAAGTTTCCCGGCTTGTTGTGCAAGCAAATCTGGAGGGGGACTTAGTGAAGTCTTTGCTCAAGATCTTTTTGGTGGCTGGCGTGATGGCTGTTTCGCTGGCTTTCGCGCAGGGTGAGGCCTCGGCCGAGACCCAACTGGCGAGCTGGTACGGGCCTGGCCTCGAAGGGAACCTGACCGCGAGCGGTGACGTGTTCGAGCCGTACACCGAGTACACGGCGGCTTCCATGCAGTACCCGTTTGGGACCAGGCTGCTGGTGACCTACGGCGGCTACTCCACCGTGGTGGAGGTAACCGACCGGGGTCCGTACTATGGGGGTCGGGATCTGGACCTCTCTGCGTTGGCGGCCGAGGACATTGGTTTGACCTACGCTGGCGTGGACTACGTCGACGTACAGGTTCTCAGCTACTAGGGTCCAGGCTCTCTAAGCCCGCTCTTCAGTTCGGAGACGTCTGGAGCAGCCACCCGGGCTCCCCATTGCCGGCGCGTTTTGCAGGGTTGGTACCGGGCATATAATCCTTGCGAAGCGCGCAGGCTACATGGGGAATGGGGATGACCGAAGAGAGGTTGCAGAGGGTCAGGCTCTTCGAGTTCCTGACGGACGAAGAGCGTTCGGAGTTCATGCAGGATGCGGAGCCGGCGGTATTCGAGGCCGGAACAGAGATCATCTCGGAGAGTACGGAGCCGTCCAGCATCTTCGTCCTCACGTCGGGGCGGGTCGAAATCCACAAGAAGATACCCGGCGGCCGCGACCGTCTGCTGGCGGAGATAGACGCCGACAGAGATGCGACCGTCGTGGGAGAGCGAGGCCTGCTCGGGCGCAACAAAGCATCGGCGACTGTCAGGGCAGCAGGACGCGTCGAGGCAATCCTGATCCCGCGCGAGACGTTCTGGCGCATGATCTCTGACGGTCGGCCCGCGGCGTTCAAGCTCTCCTACCGTATCGCCCGTACCCTGGCCCAGAGGCTCACCCGCCTGGACGAAGAAGTGGTGGAGGCCATCAGGGATCTCGAAAGGCGCGGCGAGACCGACCTAGAGGCGTTCCGGGACCGGCTCATCGTAGAGTGGATCTCATAGAGGAGGTTCGACCATGCCAAGCACACCATCCCTGGACGGCATCCCCCTCTTCGAGCGGCTCTCTCCCGACGAGCGGGATGAACTGGCGGAACTGATGGAACCCGCGCGCTTCGGACCGGGGACGTTCATCTACGAAGAAGGCGGCCCGGAGGAGACGCTGTACGTGCTTACATCCGGCGCCGTAGAGGTGCACAAACAAGTCCTTCCCGGGCGCCTGCACAGGCTCGCCACCATGGAGGCGCCCACCGTAATCGGCGAGATGGGCCTGTTGACCGAGCCCCGGGCGGCCGCGAGCGTCACCGCGAAGACCCCTGTGGAAGCCCACGGTATCTTGAGGGATCAGCTCCTGGAGATGCTCGACGAAGACTCCCTGGCCGCTTGTAAGCTGGTGCACGAGATCGGACGCACCCTCGCCGAACGCATGGCCCGCACCGACGAGTCCGTGGCGAGCCTTATCGGCCAGCTCGAACGCCGCAACGCCCGCGGCGACTACGATCCCGACGTCTTCGGAGACCGCCTCCTCAGCGAGTGGGGATTCTGATGACGGATACAAAAGCCAGAATCACCGCTGAGGAACTGCTCCGGCTACCGGACGACGGCAAGCGCCGCGAGCTCGTGGAAGGAGAGATACGGGAGATGGCGCCGGCGGGAGCACGGCACGGAAGAGCGGCGATGAGGATAGGGACGCTTCTGGATCGGCACGCAACCGCACAGCGAATCGGCGTCGTCCTCGCGGCGGAGACGGGCTTCCGGATCTCCCGCGACCCGGACACCGTTCGCGCACCGGATGTGTCTTTCGTGTCCCAGGGTCGCGTGCCGCGCGAAGGAATACCGGAAGGATACTGGGACATCGCCCCCGATCTCGTCGCCGAAGTCGTCTCCCCGAACGACACCGCAGCCGAAGTCCAGTCCAAAGTCCAGATGTGGCTGGAGGCCGGCGTCCGCCTGGTGTGGGTCGTCTACCCGGATACGCGCTCGGTGGTCGTCTACGAATCCCTCAAGGAGATAAGCACCCTCACCGCCGGAGATACTCTGGGCGGCGGGACCGTCGTCTCCGGCTTTGCGTGCCAGGTCTCCGAGATTTTCGAGTAGGAGGTTGCAACCAGCGCAACTTCACCAATGAGCCATGTGATCCCTGCTAAGTACAGATCCAATTACCTTCTCAGATCTGAAGAGGACGCCTGGACATTCGGAGCGCCATTTGCGCGAGGTATCTGACCAAGTCTATGTCGTGACGTAAATACTGTGCTTCCGGATCTGTAGGCAGAAGCGGACCTTGATCTTCAAACCCTTGTTTCGCGTGGACGATGCGACAGCGGATATCATAGATTCTCTCAGCGACATTAGGACGCAGATCCAATCGCGCATCAAACAACGGGAGATCTTTATTCGATATCTTCTTGGGGTTTGTATTTGAACCGAAGAAATCGTACCGCTCGTCGTTGTCTATCAAAAAACGCCGCAACTCCAATGGTGAGACGCACTCCTTGACAACGATCTCTAACATCTGAGGTTCGTTGACCCCAAGCTTCTTGCTGCCCTCGTATTTCAACCTTATTGTTTCCATGAGCCTGAGCTTATCTACCTCTCTCAGTTTGTCGAAGGGCTCCTCTTCCAGAAGGTTCCGAATTTCTTGCTCGGATTTGCGGCGCAGGTACCGGTGGAAGTAGAACTCAAGCACCTGATAGAAAGCCAAGAACTGTAGCGTAGGCATAGTAGGCACCGAACTCCCATATTTATAAAGCGTTGCAGGCCCCCGCTCATATTCGTACCTTATCGAAGGTAATAGGGTGCCTCCCAACACCTCTTCGGCCTTTTGTCTCCGACGCTTCAAGGCCATGACTTTCAACGTTTCGGCAAGTTGAGATCGGTAATGATTAGAGTAGGAGACAGAGATAGAATCGCTTTCAAGTTGTAACTGGATTCCGTGAGATATGTCTATTTCCAAGAAGATGGCATTTCCAACTCGCTCCAGAAGATCCACAGCGTCATCGTGCGTTTCGACATCAACGCCGTCTATTTGAAGAGTGAGGTAATGAGTGGAACTACCCAGAGGATCACCGGAGGGCAAGACTTCATCCAGGATGGCCTTTACGTTGGATCTAGTGCCGATCGAAATAGCCGTATCGCCCCTGACATCAAAAAATACACGTTGGCTCGTATCGAGAGGAACTTCATGGTCGAGATCAAGTCCAAGCTCCAGGAGTGTGCTCCTTACGGTTGCTTCTTCGTAATCAGGAGGCACGATACGTGCTGCATCGTAGCGTACTAAGGAACATTCAATCACACGTCTTTTGGGAGACCACGAAGCACTGTACCCATCTAGAAGGACGTAGTCCTCGAACGGTTCGCTAAGGACCCACCGAGCGTGCTCATCCCAATCGCATGAGATAAAGATACTCTCGGTTCTTTCTCCTCGGGGAAAATCGATGTGGAGCGCATCCTCCGTTTCTGCAAATGAAAGCCCTCCGGCACTGCATCTTTCCTTGATCTTCTCGATCAGAGTTTTCGACACGGTTCCCCCACTATCCGAAAATCACTAAAACCGCTCGACCACCGTGCGGGCGAGCATGTGCAGCGGCAGGTAGTCGGGGCCGCCGGCCTTGGAATCGGTGCCGGAGAGGCCGAAGCCACCGAACGGCTGCACGCCGACGAGGGCGCCGGTGATGCCGCGGTTGAAGTACACGTTGCCCGCCTCGAACTCGCGGCGGGCTTTCTCCAGGTGGTCGCGGTTCTTGGAGTAGACGCCGCCGGTGAGGCCGTATGGGTTGTCGTTGGCGATCTTCAGTGCGTCGTCAAAGTCACCGGCCTTTATCACGGAGAGTACGGGGCCGAAGATCTCCTCCTGCGAGACCCTCGCTTTCGCATCCGCCTCGAAGATGGTCGGGGTGACGAAGTAGCCGTTTTTCGGGTCGCCCGGGTCTTCTCCGAGTATCCTATCCCCTTCGCCCTTACCTACATCTATATAGCCGGTCACCTTCTCGAACTGCGGCTCGCTGATGACGGGCCCGACGTTCACGTCCGCGCCATCCTCGGCGGGAACACCGATGCGGAGCCCCTTCGCCCGCTCGACGACCTTGTTCAAGACTTCGTCGTAGATATCCGCGTGCAGGATAGCCCGGCTGGCGGCGGAGCATTTCTGGCCGCTGTATCCATACGCGCTCTTCACGATGTCGGCGGCTGCGGCATCGAGGTCGGCGGAGTCATCTATGACCATGGCGTCCTTGCCCCCCATCTCGGCGATGACACGTTTGATCCAACGCTGCCCCTCGGCCCGCTTCGCGGCAAGCTCGTTGATCCGCAAGCCCGTCTGCATGGAACCCGTGAACGAAATGAAACGCGTCCTGGCGTCGCCGACGAGATAATCCCCGATCTCCGACCCGTATCCCGGCAGGTAGTTGAGAACTCCGTCGGGCAATCCAGCCTCGGCGAATATCTCCGCGACCACAGCCCCGATGATGCTCGTGAACTCGGACGGCTTCATCACGACGGTGTTCCCCGTGACGATGGCCGCCGCCGACATTCCGGTGAGGATGGCGGTCGGGAAGTTCCACGGCGCGATGACGACTCCGACGCCCATCGGCTGGTAGGAGTAGCGGCTCTCTTCGCCGGGGATTGCGTATATCTCCACGCCGTCCTTGAGACGCAGCATCTCGCGGGCGTAGTATTCGAGGAAATCTATGGCCTCCGCAATCTGGGCGTCGGCCTCGGCCCACGGCTTGCCGCCCTCGAAAGCCTCCCACGCGAGCAGCTCGAACCGGCGGCGCTTCATGATGGCCGAAGCCCGAAGCAGCACGCGGGCGCGCGCTTCGGGCGACGTGCGGCTCCACGACGCGAACGCCCGCGTGGCCGACTCTAGCGCCATGTCCGCCTCGCGCTCCGTGGACCGGGCTACGCTCCCGACCACCTCGGACGGGTTGGCCGGGTTGAGGGATGGTATCCCACCGTCAGTCTCCACCGGCTTACCGCCGATCACAGCCGGATAACTCCTTCCCAGACGGCCCCTCACATCTTTCAAGGCGGCCTGCATGGAGGCCACGTTCTCGGTGTCCGTCCAGTCCAGATAGGCTTCGTTCTTGTAGGGTACGAGTCCCATGCCAATCCTCCGTTCGATCTTTACTTCGAGTTCCTGGAAATCTTCTTTCCGGCGGCGCCCGTGACGCTGCCGATCACGTCCTGCGCCACGTAGCGGGCTATCTTCGGGTTCTCCTTGAGGCGGCGGGTGGAGTATTCGTACCAGTCCTCCCCGAACGGTACGTACACCCGCAGCCGGTGTCCCTCACCAACCAGTATCTTCTGCAATTCGTCGTCCACCCCGAGCAGCGTCTGGAACTCGTAGCGGGACTTTGGGATCTCCATTTTGTGGATCAAACGCTGCGCGTGCCACACCAGATAACCGTCGTGGGTGGCGATGGCGACGTGGCCCCTGCCCAAGAACAACTCCTCCAGCAGCAGCAGCACGTAGTTCTCGCGCACCGTGTCGAAGTCTTTGTACGCCACCTCGCGCGGCTCGTCGTAGATGCCCTTGCAAAGCCGCACCGAGACGCCAGCTTCTCCGAGACGCTGCACGTCGGCCAGGCTGCGGCGCATGTAGGCCTGAATCACGGCGCCCACGTTCTCGTGGTTCTCGCGCAGTTCCAGGACGAGATCCAGGGTATCCGAAGTATACGGAGAGCCTTCCATGTCCACCCGCACGAATCGGTTCCGCCTGGCGGCGAAACGGATTATCTCCTCCAGGTTCGCCCGGCAGAGGTTCCTGTCCAGCGTTAGCCCGATGGCCGTCAGCTTCACGGAGATTCCGGCGTCGAGGTCGCTTTCGTCGAGGGCTTCCAGTACTTCCTCGTACTGGCGCAGTTTCCCAAGGGCATCGGATTTGTCTTTCGTGCTTTCGCCGAGAACGTCGACGGTGGCGACGCAGCCCTCGCGGTTGAGGCTGCGTATCGTCTGGATCATCTCTTCCATCCGCTCTCCGGCGATGTAGCGGCTGGAGATCCGCTTCACGACAGGCCGCGGTATCAGGGGTACGGAGTTGGCCAGGGCTCTATCCAGAACGCTCACGTTCCTCGCTCCTGCGGCTAGAGTTTGTCGTTCTCTATCGGGATTCTACTCTACGAGCCGCGCCTCCCACGAGAGCGGGGAATCCGTCTCGGCTTCGCTAATCACGGTTGCGCTAGGGAAGCAAAGTCAGGATAATGAACCGTCCAATACAAGTGCGTTTCGCATATATTCAGTCCACGAGGAGATTGCCGTGACTCCCGCACTCTACCACCTTGGCCGTTTCTGCGTCCGTCATCCTTTTGTAGTCATTGCGTTGTGGGTGGTTGTTCTAGTCGGGGTCGTTGGCACGGCCAAGAGCGTCGGGCAGAATACCAACGACGACCTTACGCTGCCGGGAACGGGCAGCCAGGCGGCCACCAATCTGCTGAGCAATAAATTTCCGGATCAGGCGAACGGCTCCGTCCCGATAGCCTTCAAGGCCCCGAAGGGCTCCAAGCTCACCGACGACAAGTACAAGAAGCCCATCAAAGCCGTCACGAAAGCCTACTCCAAGGATAAGGCCATATCTTCGGCGATAGGTCCCTTCGACAAGAACGGCTCTGACCAGCTCAACAAAAAAAAGACCATCGGCTATATCTCGCTGAACATCAAGGACAGCTCGTCCGAGCTCAACCTCGAAGAGGCGAAGCGGATCATCCGCGTTGACCAGCCGCTCGCGAAAGCCGGACTGGAGCCGGCCGCCGGCGGCTATCTTGGCAAGAAAGTCTCCAAGCCCTCCACCCATTTCTCCGAGGTATCAGGGCTTCTGGCGGCGGTCGTGATCCTGCTTTTCACCTTCGGAACCTTCGTCGCGATGGGACTCCCTATCCTCACCGCGATCTCGGGTCTAGCGGTCGGGATGGGGGCTATTACCATTCTGAGTAACATCATCGAGGTTCCGACGTCCGCGCCGGCCCTTGCGACCATGATCGGGCTCGGCGTCGGCATTGACTACGCGTTGTTCATTGTCACCCGTCACCGAAGCCACCTGGCCGGGGGTATGGAGTCGCACGAGTCGGTTGCGCGGGCAACGGCCACGGCCGGCGGCGCCGTGGTCTTCGCCGGGGGCACGGTTATCATCGCCCTGCTCTCTCTGGGCGCGGCAGGGATACCCATAGTGACGACGCTCGGGTTCACGGCGACGCTCGTCGTGCTAACCGCTGCGCTGGGGGCGATCTCGCTCCTCCCAGCGGTGTTGGGGCTACTCGGGCACAGGATAAACTGGCTGCGCCTGCCCGGCATGAGTATCCACCACGACGAGAGGCCGCACGGCTGGGCGCGTTGGGCCGCCTTCGTCGGCTCCCACCCGTGGTCCGCCATGATAGCGGGATTCCTGGTGCTGCTGGTGATTGCATCTCCCGTACGCCAGCTTCACCTGGGCCAGGCCGACAACGGGGCGATGCCCAAGAGCACGCAGTTGCGCCAGTCTTACGACCTGATGAGCCAAGGCTTCGGCGTCGGCTCCAACGGCCCGATACTCATCGCCGTGAACCTGACCAAACCCGCACATAACGACCAGGCCGACCTTAACAAGCTGCAAAAACAGCAACAGCAGCAGCTTCAGCAGAAAATAGATCAGGAGACAAAAAAGCAACAGAAGAAGGCCGACAAGCAGATCCAGCAGCAGGCCCAGCAGAAAACAGCCCAGACGAACAAGGAGATCCAGCAGCAGGCCCAAGAGCAGCAGGAGAAGTCGGACAAGCAGATAGACCAGCAGTTCCAGCAACTGAGGGACCAGTTGGGCCCGCGTGCGCCGCAAGATGCTATAGACAATGCTGAGGATCAGCAGAAACAGCAGGCGAACCAGCAGATCCAGCAGCAGGCCCAGCAGACGCAGAAGCAGAAAGACAAGGAGATCCAGCAGCAGGCCCAGCAAACCCAGAAGCAGAAGAACAAGGAGATAGCGAAGCAGGTCAAGAAGCAAGTCACGAAACAGTACAACTCGTCTGCCCAGGCCGCCCAGGTCGCGCAGCAAGAAAAATTCCTGAAATCCAAGTCCTCCGATCCCAGGCTCACCAACCTGCGCAACAAGATGAAGAAAGCCAAAAACGTGGATTCGGTGACCTATGCGCTGGTCAACAAGAAGGGCAACGCCGCCGTCTACACGGTCACGCCGAAAACCTCGCCTTCGTCCCAGGCCACGGAGGATCTGGTCCACACCCTTCGGGACCACGTGATCCCCCGCGCGACCAAGGGAAAGCAGATGAGCGCGGACGTGGGCGGCTCCACAGCCAGCTACATAGACCTGGCGGCCGAGATCTCCGAGAAGCTCCCGCTGGTCATCGGGATCGTGCTGGTGCTCTCGTTTCTGATACTCCTGGTCGCCTTCCGTTCGGTGCTTGTCCCGCTCAAGGCGGTCGTCATGAATACATTCTCCATTCTCGCCGCCTTCGGCGTGGTCACCTACTTCTTCGATCACGACTGGACCGCGAAGCTGATCGGCCTTGAGGGATCAGTCCCCATAGTCTCCTTCGTGCCGCTCATGATGTTCGCCGTCCTGTTCGGGCTCTCGATGGACTACGAGGTCTTCCTGATGACCCACATCCGCGAGCACTGGAAAGAGTCGGGAGACCCCCGCGAAGCCGTCGTACACGGCCTCGCCTCGACGGCGCGCGTGATCACCTCCGCGGCCCTCATCATGGTCTCCGTGTTCCTGGCCTTCGTCGTAAACGGAGACCCGACCATAAAGCAGTTCGGCCTTGGCATGGCCGTCGCGGTCGGCGTAGACGCGACCGTCGTCCGTTGCCTCCTCGTCCCGGCGATAATGTCGGTGCTCGGACACGCCGGCTGGTGGATGCCCACCTGGCTGGATAAGGCGACCCCGGCCTTCTCCATCGAGGGCGATGAATTCTTCGCCAGCCTGGAAGCCAAAGAGGCCGCGCAAACCACAGACGAGCAGCCCGCCGCCGAGGAACCCACCCCCGAACCCGAGAAATCCCGAGAGGCTGAGGAAGCGGGGAAACCCGGCGAGCCCTTCTCTGAAAAAGCCGGGGAGTCCGAGAAACCCGACAAGCCTCCTGTAGTCGGCTGATCCCGCCTCGATCCGCCCGCACCCGCGCTGGGGAGATCGCTCTCGACCGACGAAGTCCCTGGCGGGGCCGCTGGTTCGCGCTGGTGTAGGATACGGCTTCACAGCAAAGCAAGCGGCGGTCCCATTCTCAGGAGGTACAGGCATGAGCATCACAAGCTCCAGCACCGCGACGCGCGCCGTCTCCTCGCTCGTTGGCGGCAGAAAGACAGAAGAGGCCCCCGGCGGGCGTTTCACCTCAACCAACCCAGCCCACATCGAAGAGACGGTGGCCGAGGTTCTGCTCGGGGACGCTGGCACTTTCGTGGAGGCGTGCCGGGCTGCGAGGGCGGCGCAGAAGGGTTGGGCTGCGACGCCGGCGCCCATCCGGGCGCGGGTGGTGAAGCAGATAGGCTGGCTCGTCGAGAACAACAAGGAGGCGCTGGCCCGGCTGGTGACCCGCGAGATCGGTAAGCCGTACACAGAGTCGCTCGGCGAGGTGCAGGAGATCATAGACACCTGCGACTTCTTCACCGGCGAAGGCCGCCGTCTCTACGGCCAGACGGTGCCATCCGAGATGCCAGACAAGCAGCTCTTCACCTTCCGCGCCCCCGTCGGCGTCGCGGCAATTATCACCGCCGGGAACTTCCCGGTCGCTGTTCCGTCCTGGTACATGGTTCCGGCGCTCCTTAGCGGCAACGCCGTGGTCTGGAAGCCCGCCGAGTATTCGCCCGCCATCGGCGAGGCGTTGGCGCAACTCTTCGTACACGGTGGCCTGCCGGACGGTGTGCTCAACGTGGTGCAGGCTGAAGGCAAGGTGGCGTTCGAGGGGCTGGAGCGGGCGCTGGACGAAGGGCTCGTGGATAAGGTCGGCTTCACGGGGTCGTCGGAGGTCGGGCAGGAGATCGGGGCTCTGTGCGGCCGCCACCTGCAGAACCCGTGCCTGGAGCTCGGCGGCAAGAACCCGCTCGTCGTGATGCCGGACCCGGACCTCGACCTCGCCGTGGAAGGCGCTCTCTTCAGCGGCTTCGGAACCGCCGGGCAACGCTGTACCTCGCTCGGGACCGTGATCGTCCACGAGTCCATCCACGACGAGTTACTCTCGAAGCTCACGAAGGCCGTCGAAGAAGCGCCTATTGGTGATCCAACGGAGGACGTACTGTACGGGCCCATGATCAGCGAGAAGTTCCATAGGCGTTTCCTGGGATGGCTGGATCTGGTGGAAGCCCATCACACCACCCACGGCTCCACGGGCACGGGACGGATCACGAAGGACAACCCGCGCGAGGGATTCGTCGGAGACCCGGACGCCGGAATCTACTGTCACCCGACCATCGTGGACGGGGTGACGGCGGAAGATGAGATCTACCGCACAGAGACCTTCGGCCCGATAATCGGGATAGCAACGTTCTCCGACTTTGATGAGGCGGTCGAGCTTTCCAACGGCCACGGCTTTGGCCTGTCGGCCGCGATCTACACCCGCGATGCCACGAACGCCCTGCGCTTCCGCCAGCGAAATACCGCCGGAATGCTCTCCGTCAACAATTCTACGAGTGGCGCCGAGGCCCACCTGCCGTTCGGGGGCAACGGCAAGTCGGGCAACGGCAGCCGGCTCTCCGGCATCTGGGTTCTAGACCAGTTCACCCGCTGGCAGGCGATGAACTGGGACTACGCCGGCAAGCTCCAGAAAGCACAGATGGACATCGCCGAAATCCCGGCGGACCTGGACTTCCGCCTGCCGGAATAGCAGTTCGTGGCCTACGACGTGATAGTCGCCGGGCTCGGCGGCATGGGAAGCGCGGCCGCATACCACCTCTCCCGGCGAGGACAGCGCGTGCTCGGTCTGGAGCGATTCGGGAAGGCGCACGACAGGGGTTCGAGCCATGGCGGCTCCAGGATCATCCGCCAGGCGTACTTCGAGGATGCTTCCTATGTCCCGCTCACCCTGCGGGCTTACGAATTGTGGGAGGAACTTGAGCACGAGACCGGCCGCGATCTCATGATGATAACCGGCGGCCTGTTCATGGGTCCCGAAGAGTCGCGTACCGTCACGGGCAGCATCGAGAGCGCGAAGGAATGGAACCTTGAATACGAAGTACTGGACGCCAAGGAGATCCGGAATCGATTCCCGCTCTTCGAGCCCCGCGACGGCGTGACAGCGCTTTACGAGGCGAAGGCCGGCATAGTCCGCCCGGAGATGGGTGTCGCGGCTCATCTGGAAGCGGCGGAGGCGAAGGGTGCGGATCTGCGCTTTGAGGAACCTATCGTTTCCTGGGAAGCATCGGATTCGGGCGAGGGAGTGAAGGTCACGACGGAGCGAGGCGTCTACGAGGCGGGGCGGCTGGTGATCTCACCCGGTGCGTGGGCTCCCGAGCTTCTCGCGGACCTGGGCCTGCCGCTGGAAGTGCAGCGTATCGTGCAGTTCTGGTTCATGCCGAAGGTCGGCGTGGAGCAATTCGGGGTCGGGCGGGTGCCGATCTGGATCTGGGAGGCCGATGACGGGTTGCAGTTCTACAGCTTCCCATCCCACGACGATCCCGAGGACGGCGTCAAGGTCGCTTTCTTCCGCGTCGGTCCCGGCTGCACGCCAGAGACCATTGACCGCACCGTTCACTACGAAGAAGTGGAGCATATGCGCAGCTATCTGCGTGAATATGTTCCCGCGCTCAACGGCGAGTTCCTGCGGGCGAAGACGTGCATGTATACGAACACGCCGGACGAGCACTTCGTGATCTCCGCGCATCCAGAGTATCCACAGATCGCCATCGCCTGTGGGTTCTCGGGGCACGGCTACAAATTCTGCGGCGTGGTCGGAGAGATCCTGGCAGACCTCGCGACGGAGGGCTCTACCCGCCATCCCATTGGCATCTTCTCCCCGGCCCGTCTTGGAGTTCGAGGCTAGCGGGATGAAGGTTTTCAATCCCGCGAAGACTGCCCCACTCCTCCCCTACCCGGCGCTCGCCAACGGCCATACGGGACGCGGCGCTGGCGCTGCAGGATGGACACATCCATGCTCCGCCGAGAACCATTCTGCCGCTGCCGGGCGGCGGAACACTTCTGGCTATGCCTGCGATGGACGAAGACCTCACGATAACCAAGCTAGTTACGGTCCATCGGTCAAACGCGGAACGCGATCTGCCGACGATCCAGGGCGAAGTAGTCGTGATTCGCACGGAGACAGGCGGGCGGCTCGGTATTCTGGACGGCGCCACAGTCACGGCGAGGCGTACCGCCGCGTTGTCGCTGCTGGCCGCCAAGGAGCTAGCTCCACGTCCTTAAGGACCGCTCCTGATCTTGGGCGCAGGAACCCAGAGACGCCCCCACCTCGAAGCCTTCAGGGAGGGCCTTGGTGTCTCGGAGGTATATATTTGCTCCCGCACCAGCGAACGGTCTCATGCACTCGCGGACCACGCGCGAACCCTCGGCATGGAGGCTTGGATCGTGGAAGATCCCGCCGAAGCGCTGGAGGGTGCCACGCTCGCCGTCACCGCCACGACGAGCGATGAACCCGTGCTTCCTGAGCAGGTGCGGGAGGACGCGTTCGTGGCGGCTGTGGGCTCTTTCACCCCTGAAGCAGCGGAGATACCGGCCGGCCTGGTTGCCCGCTCCACGGTCGTCGTGGACACTGTGGAAGGCGCGAAGGAGGAAGCCGAGGATCTGCTACTGGCCGGGAAGGCGGGAGCATTCCGGTGGGAGGACGCGGTATCGCTGGACGAAGCGCTGATGGAGCCAAAATCTCCGTCGGGGCCGGTGATCTTCGAGAGCGTGGGGTACGCGGCGTGAGATCTGGCAGCGGCCCACACCGCGTTCGACCGGGAATAGCAACCTCCCGGTAGTTCCTGCCCGGTAGATGATCGAATTCCGGGCGGCATTTGTGTAATAGCATTTACATTTGCGTAACAGCATATACATTCAGAGGGATCGGCGGTATAGTGAGATGTGACGTGGAAGGAGTGACATATGCAAGAGAATCTAGTCGAACGAACGTCCCTGTTCGAGATCGAAGTAGGCCGCGATAGCGAGGACATGTGCCTGCTGGCGAAGCTCTTCAACGGCTTCTCGAACTCCACCCGGCTCTCCATCCTGCTTCTGCTAACGCAGAGGGGCGAGATGAAGGTCGGTGAGCTGGTAGAGGAACTGGAGGCGCCGCAGCCCCGCATCTCGGACCACCTGCGCTGCCTCTCCTGGTGCGGGTACGTGCAGGTGCGCCGCTCGGGCCGCAACGCCTACTACTCCATCTCGGACGAGCGCGTGCTACAGATGGTGCGCCTCGGAGAAGAGGTGCTCCGGGACAACAGGGAACACGTCGAGGCGTGCGGCGCCATCGAGGCGGATTGCTGAGAAAGCGTCCTACACGGCGGCCCGGTAGCTCTTCCGGTTTTCGATGCGCTCTATCCAGGGTGCCACGTTCGGGTAGGCGCTGAGGGATATTTCGCCGCGCTCTTCGAGTTCCCGGAGGCGGACGAAGTTCCCAGCGTACGCCACGTCGGCGAGCGATAACCCGCCGATGAGGTACTCGCGCCCCTTCAGTTGCTCTTCGAGTGCAGTCAGCGCTTCGGCCAGCTTTTCGAAGGAAGCCCTTATCTTCTCCTCTGTGTATCCGCGCGAACGTCCCACGCTCGCCCCGTATACGGCAGGGAAAAACTTGTCGTCGGCCGAGGCCATCCAGATCCTGGCGTAGGCCCGCTCTTTCGGGTCTTCCGGCAACAGGGCCGGTCCATCAGCAACCTCGTCGAGGTACTGGTTGACGATGTTCGACTCGTACAGAGAGTCGCCGTCGACCACGATCACCGGTACCTTTCCCGTGGGGCTGGCGGCGAGGAACTCTTCGCTCTTGTTGGAGAGATCCACCTCCGTAGTCTCGAATTCAACGCCCTTCTCGCGCAGGACCATCCTGGTCCGCCGCGCATATGGTCAACGCTGAGTGTTGTAAAGCCTGACCTTCAATACGACCCCCGATCTAAACCTTCCACCGCCGATGGTAGCACACAATATCTGTCAGCCCGTATGCGAACTCCGAATACTCAACAGGGTGCTTCGATAGATATCGAGATGCGGCAGGCACAGGAGATGCAAGGGATATGCGCGCGACCACGCCCTGGACTTCTTTTGGTTTGGGCTCGGCTTAGCCCCGGAAGGACGTGGTCAGCGCGGGAGCAAGGGCTTCTGGCTTCACAATGTGCGTCTGGCCCTCCAGGGTGCGATGCCTTGCGTTGGGGAGATTATCCGCGAGCGAGCGCATCGCGTTGCGCATCCAGGCCGGGCTCTTCCCGCCGACCGCAACGAGCGTGGGCATGGTGACGGAGCCCCATTGTCCGACCGGCAACGGGCGGCCTTTCTGGTAGTCGTCTACGATGGCGGCGTCGTAGACCACCGTATGCGCGACCGCCTTGAGCTTCGACCATGCCGGCATGAACCGCATCATGGTAACGAACACGCCGGGAAGGCCGACACCTTCCTTCATGAACAGCCTGACCGCATCACCCCAGCGATCCGCCGCCACCAGTTCCTCCAGCCGCTCCAGGTAATCGTCCGGGACCGGGGAACGGCTGTCGTCAACGACGAACGGCGCTTCGTACAGCGCCAGCTTCTCTATATCGAGGCCGCGGTTCGCCGCTTCGAGGGCGAGCGCCGCGCCGGAGGAGATGCCGAAGACGTGCGCCGAACCACCAACCGCCTCGATGAGAGCCTCGATGTCCTCGATCTCGCGCTCCACCGAGTAAGGCTGCGTGTCGCCGCTTTCACCCCGGCCCCTGCGGTCGTAGTTGATCACCGTAAAGCGCTCCGCCAGGAGCGGAGCAAGCCCTTCGTTTGGCCCGAAAGACCGGGTATTGAACGCGCCACCGACCAGAATGACAGGTGGTCCTTCGCCCAATCGGTCGAATGCTATCCTGGTGCCGTCCTTCGAAGTAACCTGTTGCATGAGATCCTCTTTTCGTTTGTGCGCACGATCCGAAAACACTGCGCCTTTGGTGGTTGCCACGAGACGCCCGCAGGCGCCTCGGGGATCAGGATGCGTTACTCGCTGGCCGGACGGTAAGTCAGGTAGACGACGCCAGTGGCGAACGTCTTCGAGTCCGCCAGCTCCAGCGGCGTTCTTCCCTCGCCCTCGTCGAAGAGACGCCTTCCGCTGCCCACGAGCACAGGATGCACCATGAGCCTGAGTTCGTCGAGCAAACCGTCCCGGAGCAGCGACCGCACGAGGGAGCCGCTACCGGAGACCACGATGTCTTTGCCTGGCTGGCGCTTGAGCTCGGAGATTTCCTCGGCGTATCCTTCGCCCTCGATAAGCGTCGAGTTGCTCCACTCCAGGGGACCTTCCAGGGTCGTGGAGACTACGTACTTCTGGACGCCGTTCATCTGCACGGCGACCGGGTTCTCCTCCGGGTCCTGCTGCGGCCAGAACGCCGCCCACTCCTCGTAGAGGACGCGCCCCATCAGCATGGCGTCCGAAGAGGCGAAGCCCTCCCCTATCGCCTGGCCCATCTCGTCGTTGAAGTACGGGAAGTGCCACTTGTCCGGCGACTCCATCACGCCATCCAGCGACAAGAACTCCGCTGCGACTATCTTCCTCATGCCAATCCTCCTTCGTTCGTAGGGTCTGTCTCCACCGAAGTGCCAGTTCGGTCCTCGGAGGGAGCGTTTTCAGGGGCGAAGTCCGAGAGTTCGACCACCTGACGGATCTCGATCTCGACCTCATCGCCTATCACTTCGGCGAAGCGCGTGGCCCATTCGATCGCCTCGTCTCTGGAGTCCACCTGAACGATCGCGAAGCCGGCGATCAACTCCTTCGCCTCGGCGAAGGGACCGTCTGTCACTGTTCGCTTTCCGCCCGAGAACTGGAGAAGCGCGCCTCGGGAGCTCGCGTGTACCCCCTCGGCCGCGAGCAGCACCCTGCCTGCGCCGATTCCTCCATCAACTTCCCCACGCCCTCCACGAGCTCCTTGCTCGGCGGGATGCCCGCTTCGTTCTCCTCGTTGCTCTTGTGCATGATCAGGAACCGCATCTTCTCTCCTTCCGTGGCCTTTGGTCCCGGCTTCTGCTTACACTAAATAGTCGTTCGGCGGAACCCGGATTCGACAGTGGCTCCATGAAATTTTGGAGAATTTTTTCTCTTGGGATTGTGTTTGCCGGATCAGGCCGGCAGATCGGCCATCCGACGCGCAAGGAAGCGCCGCTCGGGCTCCTGCCCGGCGAGATCGAGAGCGCGTTCGTAGGAGACTCTGGCCTCCTCGATCCTCCCGAGCCGCCGGCAGAGGTCGGCGCGCGCCGCGTGGGCAAGGTGGTAGCCGGCCAGATCACCGAGCGCCAGGATGCCGTCGATCAGGACAAGCCCGCTTTCAGGACCATCCCGCATCGCCACTGCAACGGCGCGGTTCAACTCGATGATGGGCGAGGGGATCGCCCGCGCCAACATGTCGTAGAAGCCGACGATCTGGGTCCAGTCCGTTGCGGCGACGCTCGGCGCCTGCGCGTGCACCGCCGATATCGCTGCCTGAAGGGTGTAAGGCCCGAACCGTCCGGACAGCGCTCGCCTTACCAGCGCCGTTCCCTCCACGATCTGCTGGCGGTTCCAGAGCGAACGGTCCTGTTCCTCCAGCGGGATCAGGTCTCCTTCGGGCGAGGTGCGGGCCGTGCGGCGCGATTCGTGCAACAGCATCAGCGAGAGGAGCCCTACAGCTTCTGGCTCAGGCAACAGCGCGACGAGCAGGCGACCCAGGCGAATCGCCTCGCCCGAGAGGTCGGGGCGCGTCAGAGAATCGCCAGCCGAAGCGTAGTATCCCTCGTTGAACACCAGATAGATCACACGCAGCACGCCATCCAGCCGATCTGGCAGCTCCTCCCGTGACGGCACCTGGTAGGGGATGCGCTCGTCCCGGATCTTTGCCTTGGCGCGCACGATGCGCTGGGCCAGCGTCGGCGGAGGAACCAGAAAAGCGCGGGCGATGTCCTCGGTGGCGAGACCGCAGACCTCGCGCAACGTAAGCGCCGTCTGCGCCTCAGGGGAGAGCGCCGGGTGACAACAGGTGAAGATCAGACGCAGCCTGTCGTCCTCCACGTCCTCTTCGGTTCGCAGCGCAGGATCTCCGGTATCGGAGTAGAGCCGGTCGGCAAGTTCTCCCAGCGCCGCGTCGAACCGCGTCCGGCGGCGCAGGGTGTCAATTGCCTTGAAACGTCCGGCGGAGACGAGCCAGGCCCTGGGGTTGGCGGGCACGCCGTTTCTCGGCCACTGCTCCAGGGCCGCCGCGAAGGCGTTGTGCATTGCATCCTCCGCGAGATCGAAGTCGCCGAGCACCCGGATCAGGGTCGCAAATACCCGGCGCGAGTCGGAACGATAGATATCCTCCACCCTCTCGCGCAAATGCCCGGCCATTGTTCTAGCCTATCCCATCCATCGCAGAACCAGCCCGAGAAACGAACTTTCGACCCACAGTTCCAGCTTCGCCCACCAGATCCACATTCGATCCGCGATGGTAACACAACGCAACTGGCATCCCGACCACAAACCTGCTATCTTCAGATCAACGTATCAACGATCGTTAGGATGTAGATATGAGTGAGGATCGCTGCGATCTTCTTTGTGTGGACGCACCACGGGCGGAGGATATCCGGCGCAGGCTGCTCGGGGATGGGGTGGCGCGGGAAGGCGCGGAGCGGGCGAAGGCACTCTCGGACCCGACGCGTCTGACGCTGGCGGCGGCGTTGCGGGAGGCTGGGGACGAAGGTGATGGTGAGTTGTGCGTTTGCGATCTGGCCTGGATCTCGGCCCGCTCCCAGAACCTTGTCTCGCACCATTTGAAGGTCCTGCGTTCCTGCAGCGTCGTTCGTTCCCGGCGCAACGGCAAGCTGGTCATGTACGGGCTCACCGCTGAAGGAAGCTCTCTCCTATCTGCGGTTCTCGGTGAAGCGGAACCCGTGGAGGCGGCCTCGTGAGCCGCCCAAAGAAGATGCTCCCCGTCCTGGGTCAGCAGCCGGTGAAGGAGCTTCAAGTCCGGGAACCCGCTGACCTGGGATCTGCCGCCGGCACAGAGCGCACGGTGGTGCGGGTCGAAGGCATGGACTGCGCGAGTTGCGCCCTGACCGTCGAGAAACACGTGTCGGCCCTGCCAGGGATGCGCCGCGCCGTTGTGAACTTCGCCGCCGGACGCCTGGACGCCGAGCACGCTCTCGAGCTCTCGCTGGAGAAGATCGAGGCGGCCGTCAGGGATGCCGGTTACGATGTGGGACGGGACGAAGAGGCGGAGAAGACGCCATTCTGGCGGGCCTCTAGGACGCTGATGACGGCCACCTCCGCGCTGCTGTTCCTGGTGGGGCTAGCGCTCTCGTTTGCGGGCGCGCCCGAAGTCGCGCGGGCAGCAGTCTACTCCACAGCCGTAGTGGTTGGTGGATACCACATATTCAGGGCGGCCCTGGCGGGGCTCAGGGCCCGTCACCTGGATATGAACGTCTTGATGAGCGCGGCCACCATCGGGGCGGTGGGGATCGGGCAGTGGGCCGAGGCCGCTTCGGTGGTGGTGCTCTTCTCCGCCGGGAACGCGCTCCAGATCTACGCCGTGAACCGCACGCGCGGCGCAGTGCGGGCGCTCGCGCGTCTCGCCCCGGACGAGGTGCTGGTCAGGAGGAATGGTTCCGAGGTCGTCGTGCCGGTGGAAGAGGTCGCCATCGGGGAGACCGTGATCGTGCGCCCCGGTGAACGCCTGGCGGTGGACGGTGAGATCCTGGAAGGCGCGTCGGCGATGAACGAAGCCCCGGTCACGGGCGAGAGCGTGCCGGTGGAGAAGGGCGTGGGCGACGTGGTGTACTCCGGTAGCCTCAACGGTTCGGGTGGGCTGCTGGTAAGGGCGGCCAAACGGGCCGGGGATTCGACGCTGCAAAGAATCTCACGCCTCGTGGAAGAGGCCCAGGCCGGGAAAGCCCCGGCCGAGCAATTCGTGGACCGTTTCTCGCGCATTTACACATCGGTCGTGGTGGCCGTCGCGGCCGTTCTGGCGGTCGTCCCGCCGTTGCTCGGGGCTTCTTTTGGGGAGTGGTTCTACAGGGCGCTGGCGCTGCTCATCATCGCCTGTCCTTGCGCGCTGGTGATCTCCACGCCCGTCACGGTGGTCTCCGGGATCGGGGCCGCCTCACGCCGGGGCATCCTGGTGAAGGGCGGGACGGCGCTCGAAGCCGCGGGCCGTCTAAAGGCACTAGCCTTCGACAAGACGGGCACCCTCACGGAGGGAAGACCTATCGTCTCCAGTGTGGAGGCGCTGGGCGCTGAAACCAAAGAAACGGTGCTGAAGCTCGCGGCGGCGCTAGAGCAGCGCTCCGAGCATCCGCTGGCGCACGCGATCCTGAGCGCGGCCGAAGTCCGGAGTCCCGGCGGCCTGCCATCGGTTTCAGGCTTCCGCTCCATCACAGGAAGGGGGGCGGAGGGTGATATCTCTGGCAAGCGGTACGTGATCGGCAGCCCCAGGCTCTTCGAAGAGAAGGAGATCCCGCTTCGCAACGCTAGCGAAGCCCTGGCGGAGATAGAGCGAGCGGGCGAGACGCCCGTACTGCTTGGCAGGGAGGGGAGCGTTGTGGCCGTCTTCGGCCTTGCGGATGCCGTGCGTCCCGATGCCAGAAAGACGCTGGAGACGTTGCGCGGCGCCGGGTTGGGGGATCTCGTGATGCTCACGGGCGACACCGAGGCTCCGGCGCGCAGGATAGCCGGGGAACTTGGCATCGACTACCAGGCCGGGCTCCTGCCCGAGGGCAAGGTCGAAGCGGTGCGCGACCTCGTCCAGAAGCACGGCTCCGTGGGCATGGTCGGGGACGGAGTCAACGACGCGCCGGCGATGGCAGCTTCTTCCGTCGGGTTCGCGATGGGCGCGGCGGGCACGGATGTGGCGCTGGAGACCGCCGATGTCGCGCTCATGCAGGACGATCTGCCGAAGCTCGCTGAGGCGGTGAAGCTTTCGCGGACGGCGGAGAGGATCATCCGCCAAAATGTCTTCGCCTCCATCGCCATTAAGGGCTTGTTCGTTCTCCTCGCTCCTTTCGGGCTCGTCGCGCTGTGGCTCGCGGTGCTGGCCGACATGGGTACCTCCATCGCCGTGACCCTCAACGGCCTGCGGCTCTTCCGCCAGAGAGGCGTTTAGAAAGGAGGCTCAAGACGAATGAAGCTGCTCGTCATCGGCGGCCTGTTCGAGCTGGCTGGATTGTGTGAGATCGGCGGCTACCTAGTCTGGCGCTGCTCGGCGCCGGCATCCTCGCACTATACGGCGTGGTCGCCGCCCTGCAACCCATCGAAGCGTTTGGGCGCGTCTACGCCGCATACGATGGCATCTTCATCGCGCGCTCGTTTCTGTGGGGAGTCCTGGTGGAGGGATGGCGTCCCGACAGGTACGGCGTCTTGGGTGCCTTGATCGTCATCCTCGGTGCCGTGGTTATGGTGGCCCCGGCCCGCGATTAGCCTCGAAAGGAGAGGGATTATGGAAGGAAAATCGGAAAGCGGCAGAACCCATCTGCCGGTGGCGTGCAGCCTGTCAGGATCGGAGATGGCGGCTCGGCGGCGAGAGCTTAACGATGAAATCTTCAACCATGCACTATGGGAAGAGGAAATCGAAGAAGGATTTGAGTTTGGCTTTCCCGGGAGCGCGGAGTGGCCCGACAAACTCGTCAGGATGATCGAAGCCGAAAGGGAGTGCTGCCGGTTCCTGATCTTCGATCTGCGCTTCGAGCCGGATAATGGTCCTGTCTCGCTGCGGGTAACGGGGCCGGAGGGCACGAAGGAGTTCGTCAAGGACGAGCTGATGCCCAGGCGGATTCACACGGGTGACGTTCGCGGCGCAGTAAAATAGGATCATGGCTCAATCTCACGCGGGACATTCTCACGAACACTCGCACGAAGGGTATGGTCGCGGCAACGCGGATCGCCGCGCGCTGACGCTCGTCTTTGGACTGACCACGGCTTTCCTGGTGGCTGAGGTTATCGGCGGGTTGTTGACAGGCTCACTGGCGCTGCTCGCGGATGCCGGGCACATGGCTTCGGATTCGGCGGCCATCGGTTTGTCACTCTTCGCGTTCTGGCTCTCCCAGAGGCCGGCGACTCCCAACCGGAGTTTCGGTTACAGGAGGGCTGAGATACTGGCCGCGCTCTTCAACGGCATGACGCTGGTGGCGATCTCGATCTGGATCTTCGTGGAAGCCTACCGCCGCTTTCAATCTCCGCCTGAAATCCTTGGCGGCTGGATGATGGCCGTGGCCGTGCTCGGGCTGATAGTCAACATCGCCGGGGCAACCATCCTCGCGCGCTCCGAAGGCGAGAGCCTCAACCTGCAGGGCGCGCTGCGGCACGTGATCGCGGACGTACTCGGCTCCGTCGGCGCCATCGTGGCTTCTCTCGTCATCATACTCACGGGCTGGGTTTATGCGGACCCGATCATCAGCGCCCTGATCGGCGTGCTCGTCCTCGGGAGCTCCTGGACGTTGTTGCGGGATTCCGTGGATATCCTGCTGGAGCGAGCCCCCAGAGGGCTGGATGTGGAGAGGGTAGGGCGCGGGATGGTCGAGGTCGAGGGCGTGGAGGAGGTTCACGATCTGCACGTCTGGGAGATTACCAGCGGGTTCCCGGCCCTTGCGGCCCACGTGCTCGTCGGCAGGGAGCGCAACTGCCACGATCGGCGGCGAGAACTGGAGAAGGTTCTGTACCGGGAGTTTGGTATCGAACATACCACGTTGCAGATGGATCACGTCGGGGATCACGCCTCCGAAAGTGCGGGACGGCTGGCTTTTATCCCTGATATCGAACGCCGCGACCGGGGGGCGGCTTCCGGCTAGCCTCCGGCCCGCTCCCTGGCGGCCTCCAGCTTCATCCTCCACCTTTCTCCCCAGCGCGCTTCGGCGGCGCGGGCGATACGTTCTTCCGGGAGATCGCCGGAGACGAGCGCAGCCTCGTAGCCGTTGAGATACCCGAGCCGCGCGTCCCGCAACACGTAGGGCGCTTCCCACGCCGGGAGATCCAAGCCCCTCCACAGCGCGACCATCTCCGCCGCAGCCCGGAACACGCCCCGGCCAGCGTCCTCCCGCCCAAGCCCTGCCCCAGCCTTCCGGCACGCGGAGCGCAACTCGTCCGGCTTGAATCCTCCCCCGGTCCCTCCGAAAGCGTGACGGCCCAGCGCGGCCGGGAGCGGGTATTCGCCGGCCGCCGATCCCACATCTGCCCCTCTAGATTCTCCGCCCAACGACCGGATGTTAACAGCAGCCTGGATGCCCGCGAAGCAGATTGTTAATTAATTGTTTTGAGTATTGATTTTCCGTTCAGTCTCGTTTACATTGAAGTGGCTTTGTGCAGGCGGCGCATTCCGTGGGGCACTGCTACAGGTGGAGTACTGCTCGATATGGGTCGTAGACAGATGACATCCAGAGAACAGCGCAGGTTGCTGATAGGGTTGCTGGCTGCCGCCTGTCTGGCGCTCGGCGTGTTTGCGGTTGCGATGTCCGTCATGGGCAAGGAGAATCCGCCAGCGCAGAAAGCGCGGGCTGCCCAGGATACGACCAAATCCGCGGAGCTGGCGAAATCGGATCGGGTCGAGGCGCAGGCCCGTGCGGCCGGGATGGCCGCCAGGAATGAGGCCGAGAAAGCCGTCGCCCGTAAAGCAGCAAAGGAAGCGGCTGCGAGGGAAGCGGCTGCGAGGGAAGCGGCCGCGAACGAGCAGAACGTCCAGGCCACAACCGAGGCCACATCCACGCCAGCGGTCCCGGCCGACACCACCATGTACCTGACAGTGCCCAAGCTCGGCCTCCAGGACATCCCGGTGCTCGAAGGTACGACCGAGGCGAGCCTTGGTCAGGGCGCCGGTCATTACACCGGGAGCGGGTATCCATGGTATCCGGGCTCCAACACCTACATAGCCGGGCATCGTCTAGGTTATCCCGGAACTCTAAGCGACCACGTCTTCTACTACCTGCCCAACCTGGCAGAGGGAGATGAGATAATCCTGTCCGATACCCTCGGCCAGACCTACACCTACCAGGTGAGCGAGATCCTGGAAGTTCCGATCACCGATCTTTCCGTGACGGCTGCGGTGCCCGGCAGGGACATGGTCTCCTTGCAGACCTGTATCGAGAACTACGGCGACTACTGGACGGAAGGCCCGAACTGGTACGTGCGCTATGTCGTCCGCGCCGACCGCGTCTCCTGAGCCAGCAAGCCACCTCGCACTCCATCCAGTCGATTCTTCGCGGGGCATGGGATTTGCTACAGTTGCGCGATGGAGGACTACGTCCAGGTCTGGGAAAGGTTCGTTTCCGAGAAGCGACTTGAGTTCGGGGGGCACACGGACCCCGGCTGGCAAGACGGGCATGCGCTCTCGGCCTCGCTCATAATCCCGGTCGAGACCGGCCGCATACGGGATCGCCTCGACCCGTTGAGGGATGCTTTGCAGCCCCTGACGTTCGTTTCGCTGCACCCTGACCACTTCATGCACATCACGTTGTTCCTCCTTGGGTTCCTCGTCCCCGTACCCAAAGACACGGACGAGATCTCACGCGAGCGGCTCGCGGACATTGAGGTTCGTGCCCGGCGCGTGCTCGAGGATTTTCCCACCTTCAAGCTGAAACTCGCGAACCTCAACGCCTTCCCCGGCGCCGCCTTCATCGAGGTACACGACGGTGGCAGAATCCGGGATCTGCGCGACATCCTGAGCAGCGGATGTAGGGTGGACAACCCATCAGGGCCTCCGCACATGACGCTGGCCTACTTTCACGTCCCCGACGGCACACCGGCCCCCGACGAACTCATCTCCGCCATCGAGCGCTACCGGGACTGGCCCGTCGGAGAAATGCAGGTAGAAAGAGTCGAGCTAACCCTGATCGACCTGCGCCAGGACTACCCGGGGCCGGAGTGTCTGGCCCGAATTCCGCTGAAGGGCGCCGATCACCTGATCAGCCGATCAGCAAGAGATCAGCCCACCACGGAAGGCTCAACGTCTGACGGGCTAGGACCGGAGCATCTCCGGGATTAGCAGCCAGCGCAGCTTACCTGCGCCGACCTCACCATCGAACCGTATACAGACCGCCCCGCCCTTCTTGATCTTTATATCGACGCCCTCGGGGTCGCCGGTGAGTAAATACGATGCCAACTCGTGGATGCAGGGCCGGTGGCCCACGAGGGCCAGGCTCTCGACCTTAGCGTAAGGCGCGAGCTCCTCCACCACCTCGTGCGGCGAGATATCGGGTTCGAGCGGCGGGAAGGGCTTGGGTACGGGCCAGGCGGTGGTTTCGGCCAGGATCTCGGCCGTCCGCCACGCGCGGACGAAGGGGCTGCTGAGAACCGCCTGCATCTCCGGCACCATCCGGCCCAACTCGCGGGCCACGGCCCGAAACTCCTCTTCACCGTCCGGCGTCAGCGGGCGCTCCGAGTCGTCTGGCCAGCGTTCGGGATCGCGTTTGTGGGCAACGGCGTGGCGTACGAGGTACAGGTCCAAGATTTATTCGCCGGCCTTCCCGGCAGCCTCTGACTCCATCTCCTTGCAGAGCCCCTCCCACTTCTTGCGCTTCTTCAGGAATCGGAAAGGCCCCGATCCGGACAAATTGTCCTGTATTTCTTCGGTCTGCGCCAGATTTCGTCCGGCCCGGACGCCCATCTCGAAGACGATCTGCTGCGGCAGATCCTCATCCGTCCCCAACTCCCTCAGGAGGTCCGCCGCGACTACCATGTCTTGATGCAGGCCGAGCGCGTCCTGTAGCTTCTTGAGGCGCTTTATGGCCCGCTGCACGGGCTCGCCGTAGATCTCCGCAAGTGGCTCCAGGGTGTACCGAAGCCGCCTGGCCCTCTTGCGTAGCCGGTGGTAGTCTTCTGGCGAAGAGGACGCGCCTAACTTTTTCGCAGCTTTGCGGGCTTTCTTGTAACGATCCCGGACCAGGCCTGGCGCGACATTCAGTATGGGTTCGTCCGGCGAAGGGCTACGGCCCCGCCGGAGCGTGCCAGAGAAGTCAGCTACGAGCCGCTCGTACCGCTTGGAGTCGAGGACCGCCAGCATCTGTTCTCTGGCCCCGGCCTGTCTACCCTTGAGTATGTCCACTATCCGCTGCGAATCTTCGTCCCCGTGATCGTCGGCGAACATGTCGATGTGTACGTCCAGGTCGCGCACCACGCCGAGAACATCCGCGACGTACTTGAGATCCCGCTCGTAGCGTTCAGCCCTCTTTGGCAGTGCGTCCGAGTAGACGCGGAGCGTGTTACGCAGGCGGCGGGTTGCGACGCGCATGTCGTGCAGCTTTTCGGGGTCCTCGCCCAGCCGGACGCCCGGTTCGCAGGCCAGCATGATGGCGAAATTCCGGCGCAGCACGGCGTAGGCTACCTCACCTGCCGCGCTTGAGGCGTCGAACTTCGTGGGGCCAAAGTCCGGCTCGGGCGCTGGCTCCAGGCCCGCTGTCCGCAATCCGGTCCCGAACTTGGAGCGGGCGGCAGGAAGCAGGTTCAGGTCTTGCCGCAGCGCCCCGACAAACTCCCGCATCTCCCCGGATTCCGCCGGCACCTCGATCTCGACGCGCCGGAGGTGGAAGGACTCCGCATCCTTTCCTCCAGAGTCGGCCCCGGGCGTGCGAATCTCGCAGTCGTCCAGCGCGATCTCCCCCGCGCTCCCGTTTTCGGAGTCCCGCGGCCGGACCACGAACGTCCTGCGCCGGGTGCGGTTCTCGAACAGTGGGTTAAGCTCGCGGGCGCCCTGCAAGGTTTTCAGGAGATCACCGACCGGCCCGCCATCTTCGAGCGTCTCCAGTCCTCCCTCTCCAAGCGGCTGCGTCAGCTCGCGCCTGCGGCGCAATCCGTCTTCGGCTGGGGCGAGGGATTTCATGGTGACCTCGGCCTTCTTGCCCCTGCGGCGGACGCGCAGGACGTAGCCGGCTCGGTAGAGTCGCCAGTCATCGGTGTCGAAGTACGTGTCCGAGAGACGGCGGGTCTCACCGGCGGCGATGGAGACCGTCCCGGGGACGTGCTCCTCCAGCCATCGTTCGATGGGGCCGAAATCACCGGCATCGAACTGCCATTCGATCTCCATCTCGGGCGCCGTCGGCTGCTGCGTTTGGATCTCCACCGCCTCTACTATCCACTTTCCGAAGAGGCGCAAAATGTAGCACAGGCGCCATTGCTGCACAATCCGAACGACACCGGGTGCTAAGGCCGCACGCCGGTATGTATCATAGTGGTGATGTCCGAATTGACCATCTCAGAGATCGAAGTCGTGCTCCGGCTGCTGGTGACGGTGGCGCTGTGCGGCGCCATCGGATTCGAGCGCGAGACGCGCGACCAGTCCGCCGGTTTCAGGACCCACATACTCCTCGGGCTCGGAGCGGCGTTGTTCACGCTGGTTTCCGCCTACGGTTTCGCGCCTTTCACGCAGGCGGCGCTCCAGAGCGGAGGCCGTGGCGTCCAGTTCGACCCGACGCGGATAACGGCCCAGGTCGCCACGGGCGTAGGGTTTCTGGGGGCGGGTGCGATCATCCGCCAGGGGACGGACATCAGGGGGCTCACGACGGCCGCGAGCCTCTGGGCAACGGCCGCGATAGGCGTGGCCACCGGCGCGGGCTACCTGTTCGGGGCCACCGCCACGACCGCCATCGTTCTGCTCTCGCTGTACCTGCTGCGCAGGGTGCGCGCCGCCCTCATCCCACGGCTCAGAACGGACTACGGGATACTAAACCTCACCCTCGCCGGCCCCGGAAGCAGCATCTCCGACGTGACCACGCTGCTCGAAAACCACGACATCAACGTACGCAGCCTCGACGCGGAGATCGAAGGCGAGAAAGCCCACTACAACATCCGAATGCGTATCCCGCCCTCGCGCAATGCGCAGGAGGTTCTGGAGGAGATTACCGGGCTACCCGGCGTTAAGCGTATGAGCGTCACCGGGTTGCGCGATCTGGAATAGCCTCTAGCCGGGGTCTTCGAGCAGGATGGCCTGGCTGTCGAGGGGCTCTTCGCCGTCTTGAGGGCGGAGCCGCTCGAAGGAGCCGTCGGACTGGAGTTTCCAGGCGTTCGTGGTGTCAGCGATCTGGAGGTCCAGGATGCGTCGTATCCTCCTGCGGTGGCGTTCCTCGCGCAGCGGGAAAACGTTCTCCACGCGCCGATCCAGGTTACGCTGCATCAGGTCGGCGGAGCCGAGGTAGATCTCCTCGTTGTCCCCCTCCCCGAACGCGAAGATGCGCGCGTGCTCCAGGAAGCGCCCCACGATGGATACGACGCGGATGTTCTCGCTGATCCCTTCGAGGCCGGGCCGCAGGCAGCATATGCCCCGGATAACGAGGTCAACCTTCACCCCAGCCTGAGACGCCTCGTAGAGATCCTCGATCATCTTGGGGTCCGTCAGCGAGTTGGTCTTGCAGGTAATGCGGGCCGGCTCGCCCCTCTCGGCCTTCTCGGTCTCCTGGTCTATGAGGCGTTTGATCTCCTCGCGCATGCTGAGCGGGGCGACGAGCAAGCTGTGGTACTCCTCATGCTCCGAGTAGCCGGTCAGGTAGTTGAAGAGATCCGAGCCATCCTCGGCCAGGTTGGGATCGTCGGTGAAGTACGAGAAATCCGTGTACACCCGCGCCGTCGAGGGGTTGTAGTTTCCGGTCCCCATGTGGACGTAGCGCCGCAGCCCCGAACCCTCGCGCCGCACGACCAGGCAAATTTTCGCGTGCGTCTTCAGGCCGACGATGCCGTACGCGACGTGTACGCCCCGCGCCTCCAGCTGCCGCGCCCACACGATGTTCGGTTCCTCGTCGAAGCGTGCCTTAAGCTCCACCAGCACAGCCACCTGCGTCTGTTCGTCCCGGGCCCCGAGTAGCGCCTCCACGATGGGCGAGTTCGACCCCACCCGGTACAGGGTCTGCTTGATGGCCAGCACGTTCGGGTCGGAGGCGGACGCCCGCACGAAATCCACGACGGGCGCGAACGAGTCGTACGGGTGGTAGAGTAGCACGTCCCCTTGCCGGATCGCCTGGGTAATGGAGCGCGCGGAGCGTATCTCCTGCGGCACCCGGGGTGTGATCGGCGGGTACAGAAGGTCCGGGCGGTCGAGGTGCGTCAATTCTTCTACATCCGCGAGGCCCAGCGGCTCTGGCACCGCGTAGACCGCCTCTTCCCGCATGCCGAGGTTGTTGGCCAGCCAGTCCCGCAGGTCCTCTGGCATCTCCTCGGTCACAACAAGCCGCACGCTCTGCCCGAACCACCGGCTCTCCAGCTCGTCCTCGATAGCCTGCAAGAGGTCCGAAGCCTCGTCCTCCTCGATCACGAAGTCCGCGTTGCGGGTGACTTGAAAGACGTAACTGGCTATCACCTCTTTGCCGGGGAACAGCTCGTCCAGGTTGGCGGCTATCACCTCCTCCACCCGCACGAAGCGCAACTCGTTTCGCTCCCCGTCAGAGGCGGGCCTATCATCAATTCGCACGAAGCGGTCTATGGTCGTCGGCACCTTGATGCGCGCCATCACTTTGCGGCCTTCGTCGGAGATCACGACCAGCAGGTTCAGAGACAGGTTGGAGATGTGCGGGAAAGGATGCGCCGGATCTATGGCCAGCGGCGTGAGGATCGGCAGTATGTCCCTCCCGAACCGCCCCCTTAGCTCCTGGTGTTCCGCCTTGCGCAGTTTCGCATGCGGCACAACCTTGATACCTTCCCGGGAGAGTTCGGGCAGAAGCTCGCCGTTCAGGACTTCGCGCTGCTCGGCGAAGAACCCCTCCGTGTGCTGCTTTATGCGGAGGAGCTGCTCCTCGGGCGTCATCCCGTCCGGGACCGGGTTGGGGAGCTCGGCCACAACCTGTTGCTGGAGGCCGGAGACCCGGATCATGAAGAACTCGTCCAGGTTGGTCTCGGAGATCGCCACGAAACGCATGCGCTCCAGCAGCGGATGGCGCTCGTCGCTGGCCTGCGCCAGCACCCGTTCATTGAAGCCGAGCCAGGAAAGCTCGCGGTTGATGTACAGCGACGGGTCCGACAGGCTCGGACGGCGCGTCACGTCCGTCATATTTCCTCCCCTTCAGCTAGCGCCAGCACCGTTCCTTCCCTCAAGCCGCCACGCGCCACGGTCAATTCATCCTTTCCAAAATGCTCCAGTATCGCCGAGAGCGTCGTGATCGCCGCGGGCATCACCCGCGCCCGCTCCGGCGTGAGCCCGGTCTCCCGCGAAAGCTCCGCAGACTTCTGCGCCGAGACCTCAGCCGCCAGATCCCGCAACCGCTCCAACGTCAGCTTATCCCGCGTGATCCTGAGTATCGCCTGCGCTGAACCGCCGACCGCTACGACCCGCACCCGCGACGACAGGCTCCACCCCGGCATCATCCCCTTCACGTGCTCGTCGAGTGTGCGCAAGTCCTTTTTCTTCGCAGGGTCTCTGGCCACGAACCGCTCCGTGGTGCGGTTGGAACCGAGTGGCAGGGACACCTGCATGAGTGGCCCTCCCGACGCCTCACTCACGATGAGTTGCGCCGACCTGCCGCCGAGGTCCACCACGAGCGCCAGCCCGTTCCAATCGTCTCCGAGCGCCGAGATGGCTCCCCGGAAACCGAGCGTGGCCTCTTTCTCGCCCGAGATCAGACGCCTCTTCAGCCCCGCCACCTCCCGTATCCTCTCCCCGAGTTCCGGGCCGTTCTCCGCGTCCCGGACGGCGCTGGTCGCGAGGATCGTGGGGTCAGGCGCGCTGTTGAGGGCGGAGATCCTGGCGAACATGGTTATTGCCTCCGCCGCCAGCGGAATTCTCTCCTGAAGTATCCGCCCCGTCTTCTCCACGCCGGAACCGAGCCGGGCCGAAACCTTCTCCCCCGTGACGGGCAGCACCTCTCCCCCATCCACGTCAGCCACCAGCAGGTGGACGGTGTTGCTCCCCACGTCTACGACCGCCTGCCGGGTCATACCGCTAGCTTCCCTCCGTAAGTTCGTAAACAAGATCCAAGAGCCCGCCCTCCCATGATATCGTCCCCACCCCGCGCATGTTATATTCCGGCTACTGGGAATGATTCTCAATTACTCGAAAAGACCGTCTTTCGCCCGCACTCGGGCCTGGAAACGGGGTGAGCCATCGCCAAGGGGAAGAAGAACCGCAGGAAGCAGAACGGGACCGTGGCGTTGCTGGAACGCGGGAAGCCCGGCGCGAGGGTCAGGGACTACGACGCCCACGTGCTCATCTGCAAGGGTGGTGACTGCAAGAAGCGGGGCGCGAAAGAGGTTCGCAAGGCCCTCAAGGGCGAGTTGCGGGCGGCCGGGATGAACGGCGACGTGCGCATGGACTCCGTGGATTGCCTGGGACTTTGCAAGCACGGACCCAATGCCGTGGTGTATCCGGGTGGAGCGTGGTACCTCGGGGTCTCGGAAGAGCACGTGCCAGAGATCGTGGAGAAACACCTCGGAGATGGAGAGCCGGTCGAGGAGTTGACCGCCGAGTTCAGGCCCCGCAAGAAAAGAAAGAAATAGGGCCGGATCTCCTGACCCGACCCTATCAAGTTGCTTTCGCGGACAAGGTCCGGTATCAGCTAACGTCCTTGAGTTCGGCCCGGACGATCAGGCGCTTCGAGTAGTCCGGCAGGGTGCAGGTCTGGAGGCTGACGATGTTCTTGCCCCTGACCGGCTTGAGCACCGAGGTATCGTTGGGTCCGATTATGAACTTCCTGTAAACCTCGTACGTGTACTTCTTGCCATGGGCGTCGGTCAGGAAGATCCTGTCTCCCTTCTCCAGGTCGTCGAGGTCCCAGAAGACCCGGTCGCTCTTGGTGCCGGGGAAGCCCAGCCGGTGTCCGGCGATGTAGACGTTGGCCTGACGCTGCCACGGCAGCCCCGTGCCCCTGACGTGAACCGTACCGTCGTGCAGTGCCTTCTCGTAGCCTCTCGGGGCCGCATCGTAGACCGGGACGTTCTCCACGCGGCCCATCTCGGGTACGGTGAGCTTCATGGTCGGGTTCTTGGGAGGCTTGGTCTCCGGGGCATGGAATCGCTTGGCGATATTCGTGAAGAATTGCTTCGGTATATCCTGCACAACGGGCCCGGCTTCCTTCCTGGTGGTCTCAGCGGAAGCCGGTTCGCTCGCCCCAAACAGCGAATAACCTATGAGGCCGAACCCCGCCACGGTGAAGACCAGGGCGATGGCGCTCGCCGTCAGCATCTTCCTGGTCTGTCCGGTGCGTATCTTCTTCATCGTCCTCGCCCCCTTTCCGGGTGTTTGTTATCGGACTACACCTGCAGGTTATCTATGAAAAGTGACATTCCGGTTACAAAAGAGATTGTAGTTGGTAACGGTTTGTGGTGACCACGCGGGCAAGAACTCTGTCCCGCGTCTATAATCTCCGGCGTGAGAATCGGGGTGCCAAAGGAAGTCGCCGAGGGCGAACGCAGGGTCGGGATCGTGCCCGAGACCGTCGGACGCCTGCTCAAGGACGGCTTCGAGGTCCTCGTCGAGTCCGGCGCGGGCCGCGACTACAACCTGGACGAAGCCTACGAAGATGCCGGTGCCGACATCGTCGAGGACGCGGCGAAGGTCTACGGCGAGGCGGACATCATCGTCAAGGTGGCAGCCCCGACGGAGGATGAGATCGCGGAGATGCGCGAGGGACAGGCGCTCGTCTGTTTCCTCAACGGTCCCCAGCACCCGGAGCTTGTCCTGAAGCTAGCAGAGGCTGGCGTCACCGTGTTCTCCAACGAGCAGATCCCGCGTACCAGCGTGGCCCAGAGCATGGACGCCCTGAGCTCGATGGGTTCCATCGCGGGCTACAAGTGCGCCCTGATCGCGGCCGACACGCTCGGCAAGTACATTCCGATGCTCTCCACCGCCGCAGGCACTACGAAGGCCGCTAACGTGCTGGTGCTGGGGGTCGCGGTCGCGGGACTACAGGCCATCGCCATCATGAACCGCCTGGGGGCCGAAGTTTTCGCGTATGACATCCGTCCAGAAACCAAGGAGCAGGCCGAGTCCCTCGGGGCAACCTTCATAGACTCGGACGATGAGAAGGAAGAGGAGGAAGAAGACGGGTTCGAGGAGTACGAGCCGCAGGGGCTCGCGAAGCTGATGACCTCGCTCGGCTTCTACTCGTTCGGCGAGCCGCCGCGAGACCAGTACATCGTGGAAGGCGAAGAAGAGGATGAGGAGGAAGACGAAGAGACGGAGTGGTCGAACGAGAAGCTGGAAGAGGACCAGAAGCTGCTGCGCGAGCGGTTTGGGGAGATGGACATCGTGATCACAACGGCGCTCGTGCCTGGCAGGGCGGCTCCAAAGCTGGTGGACAAGGACATGGTCGAGAGCTTGAAGCCGGGGTCCGTTATCGTTGACCTCGCGGCGGAGAGCGGCGGGAACTGCGAACTGACGGAGGCGGGCGAGACCGTGGAGCACGAGCAGGTGAAGATAGTCGGCCCGATGAACCTGCCGAGCGCGATGCCGATTCACGCCAGCCAGCTACTCTCGCGCAACATGTACAACCTGATCGGCCACCTCACCGAAGATACGTCCGAGGACAAAGACGAGAAGAACCCGGAGCTTAACCTGGATTTCGAGGATGAGATCATCTCCTCCACCTGCATAGCCCACGACGGTGAGATCCGGAACGAAGCCACCCGCGAGGCGCTGGACAAAGCCCGTGGCTCATCCGATCAAGAACCAGAGGATGAGCCCGACGAAGACAACGCCGCCGACGAGCCCGAAGGCAATGCTGAGAGCGGGGCCGGGTAGCGTGCAGGAGTTCCTGACGCAGCTTGCGGTCTTCGTGGTGGCGGCATTCCTGGGGTACGAGTTGATCTCGCGCGTCCCCAACCTGCTGCACACGCCACTCATGAGCGCGACCAACGCCATCCACGGCGTCATCCTGGTCGGGGGCATGATCACACTGTCCATAGACGCGGGAGCACCGCTCAAGATCATCGGCTTCGTCGCGGTGTTCTTCGGGGCGCTGAACGTGGTCGGCGGTTTCTGGGTGACGAACCGGATGCTCGGAATGTTCCGCCCCCCGGTTCACAGGGTCAAGAGAAGGAAAGAGGGCTAGAGCTTGCAGGCTGCGACTTTCCTGGCGTATCTGGCCGCGGCGGCGCTGTTCATCGTCGGCATCCGCCGCCTGCGCCGCCCGGAGACGGCCCGCTCGGGCAACACCGTAGCCGCCGTCGGCATGACTGTGGCCCTCATAGCAACGCTCTTCTACATAGAGTTTCAGGGACTGATCCTGATCGCTATAGCAACCGCCCTGGGTGCAGTAGTCGGGGCGGTATCGGCGCAGCGGGTGCAGATGACGGCTATGCCCCAGATGGTCGCCGCTTACAACGGCGTCGGCGGTGGGGCTGCGGCCCTGATCGCGCTTTCCGAGTTCTACCACCTGCAGATGCAGGGCGATGAGAACCTGGTCGCCACGATCACAGTTCCACTAACCGTACTCATCGGGTCGGTGAGCTTCGCGGGAAGCGTGATCGCCTTCCTGAAGTTGCAGGAGATTGCGTTTACCGGCTCCGTTGTGTTCCCGGGGCAGCAGATCGTGAACACGGTGCTGTTCATCGGCATCCTGGCGCTCGGGCTGAACGCCATCGTGGACGGGGCGATCATCCCGTTCCTGCCGCCGGTTGCCTCCGTGACAGCGGTACTCGTGGCGTCGCTGGTGCTCGGGGTGCTCGTCGTTATCCCGATAGGCGGTGCGGACATGCCCATAGTGATCTCACTACTCAACGCCTTCACGGGGCTCGCGGCGGCGGCCTCCGGGTTCGTACTGCAGAACTACATCCTGATCATTGGCGGCACCATCGTCGGCGCCTCGGGTACCATCCTGACCCGCCTGATGTCTAGCGCTCTTGGCCGACCATTGAGAAAGATCATCTTCGCCGGCATCACGGCCTCCGGTGGCGGCAAGGGCGGCGACGAAGAAGAACGCCCGGTCAACGACGTGAGCGCCGAGGCGGTCGGCGAGTACCTGAAGGACGAGTCGGACAAGGTCATCATCGTGCCGGGATACGGCCTCGCCGTCGCCCAGGCGCAGGGCGTGATGCGCGAGCTGGTGGACGCGCTGGAGGATGAAGGCAAGGAGGTTCTCTTCGGCATCCACCCGGTCGCGGGCCGAATGCCGGGACACATGAACGTGCTGCTCACCGAGGCTGGAGTGCCATACGACAAGCTCTACGACCTGGAGGATATAAATCCAGAGTTCGACGACGCGGACGCCGCGATCATCGTCGGCGCCAACGACGTGGTCAACCCGGCGGCGGATGATCCCGAACTGGACACCCCGATCTCCGGCATGCCAATTCTCGAAGTCCAGAACGCCGAACGCGTCATCTTCATAAAACGATCCCTGAGCCCCGGCTTCGCCGGCGTGGACAACCCCCTCTTCTACGACACCGACAAGACCATGATGCTCTTCTCCGACGCCAAGCAAGGTTTGCAAGAGGTCGTCGAAGCCGTCAAATCTTCCTGAAGTTCGCTAATCGTTCCATTTATTTTTGTACAATTTTCTGTACAATACGTTCGCGTCAACTCGAACAGTGAATCGAGGCCGCGTGTCGAACCGAGCGCGCACGCACACCCGAGCGGTCAATCGGGGCAACGCGAACTCGCTGCGGCAAAGCGAGGATCGGTCAGAAGGAGGACGCAGATGTTGAAGCTCCCGGAGATCCTTGGAGTAGCGGAAGCCAGGGACGAACTGTCCCACATACTCGAAGGGGTGGGAAGAGGCGATACGTTCATCATAAAAGGACCCAAGGGTAAAGCTGCGCTCGTCGTAAACGCTGACTCGTTCCGCAAGATGCAGGAAGCGTATGCGGAGCTGGTCGGGGAACTGGAGACGATGAAGATACTCCAGGACGAGCGGGCGATGAAAGCTCTCAGGTCCGTGTCGGATGAGGAAGATACCGGCGAACGGTTCTCGCTTACCGAGGTGGAAGGTATGGTATCGGAGGATGAATCCTAAACGGGGCCTCGTAGTTCACCGGGTCGGCGTCGAGAGCTTGCTGGAGTTGCCGGCCAAGATTCAGCGCCAGGCAGTAAAGAAGATGCGCCAAGTCATAGAGGTGTTGCCGGAAGGAGCTGGCTATCCTCTACGTGGTCCGCTTCAGGGTTTCAGGGGCATTCATAGCGGTCGGTACCGGATCATCTGGCGTCTGCTCACGCTGGAGAACAGAGATCAGATCCCCGAAGTGGTGTACGTGGGCATCCGCGCTGAAGGCGAAGAGCGCGACGCATACCGGGAAGTGGAGAAGGTGCTAGGCAGTCTGGAAGGACTGTAGCAGTACGCCGCGCTTGATACCCCGATCTCGGGCATGCCCATCCTCGAAGTCCAGAACGATCCCATATTTTCACAATCACCGCCATATTCCACCGCACAAATACCCGAAAGGGCTAGAGATCTTCAAACCAACTATCCCTTGCTGCAATGTCGGCAACAGGCACTATGTTGGAGGTAGCCTCAACTCTGCAGCGCTCCTCAGCGATGTTGATCATATACCGAGGATACTTATCAGGGTTACCCGCGATTCGCTGCGCAATCTCCAGGGGCATAGAGCTTATTTCTTGGGTTCGATACAGGTAAAGTCTTATATTCGGTTCCGAGACGATCCCTTGACTGTAGCTTCGCTCCAATACTTCTAGCCACTTCTTCCTAGAACTTAGTTCCGACTCGAATACGCTAGTAACCGCCGTTGACTGTAGTAACTCTAGCGTAGTCTGCTCTGTACCTTCGTAGCTTGATAGATACCTCCTGATTAATGCCTCCGAACCTACTTGCGTCGTCCGAGCTTCTAGAGCGCACACGGTACGCTCCTCGAGCGTGCTAGGCAAATTCCGCAACGAAAATTGCACTTCTTGGTAGGTCTCGAGAGAGAGAGGAACCGGTCTCGCGGCAGCTTTAGAGAACGTGCAAGTCGCAGCCAGCTGTCTACTGGCAGTTTGGCTATCATATCGTTGATCAACACTAACAGCGCTGACAACGTCTTAGCACTACCCCATGTAAGCAGTATTAGCAAGGCAAGGGCTTTTTCTTCGTCGGTGCTTGCTCTATTTAGATGATGACGCCACCACTTAGCGCTACCCGCTCGAAGCCTAGCGTACCGTACCCTGCGACACAGAGATTTAGAACTATCGAATAGGTCTGGATGATCTTGATACGTCTCGTCTCGTGATTTGATCCCGCTCGCAACGTTCGCCAGATGGTAGAAAGCCCAATGTTCACCAAATAGCGCACGGGCTTCCTCAACTATAAGATCCCATGGCTCAAGTGTAGAAGTCCAATCCTCTACCCGACGCTCCATCTGTGAATGCGCAACTTCTACGAACTTCGCGGATTTACGCAGCACCCCAGAGTGTCCGGCCACCGTACTGGGCAGATTCGAACGAGGTAGATTATGCAGGCGTCTTTGCGCCTCGATAATTGACATACGTGCCGGATGTTCTTGCAACCCAGCGGGAGTTGCAGGGTTGAGACAGTACGCAAATGCGCCCAAAACTGATTGCTTGCCACGTCTAGGCGAGAAAACAATGTCGCGCTCTAGAGCATCTGTCATAGCGGTTGGTCCATCGTACGGTAGCCGCTATTTCCGAAGAAGCCGCAGACGTCTCGGGCGGTGATCGCCGAGAGCGCCAGACCCATCGCTTCCACCAGTGCCTCGCA
>Ga0081539_10001274_pt1 | contig 44371 bp, 40 predicted proteins | sample TabmetS4T2R2_FD_71023 | JGI IMG/M metagenome (GOLD analysis project Ga0081539, IMG submission 71023) | Tabebuia heterophylla rhizosphere microbial communities from the University of Puerto Rico - S4T2R2 | ecosystem: Host-associated > Plants > Roots > Rhizosphere ... | reverse complement strand
GGAGGGGTTATACCCCCAAAAGGCAGCCTCCCCCGGGGGCGCGGCCCCCCCCCCCCCCGCTCGCGGTACTGTAACTGTTCACGACGGCTTTTATTTCGGGAAAAGGTCTTCGACGCCGTCCGCCGCGCCGATGACGACGCCGGAGCCGCGTGGTTTGGCTGGACGAGGCGTCTGCGTCTGCGACTCCGTGGGCGCGTCGAGTTCGGTCTTGCTCTGTTGCTCCTTGGCGCGGCGGACGGCGACTTCATACTGCGAAGCGGGCCGCCCCTTCGCGTTCGACGCGGCGGGGCGCTCGAAGAGGTCGAGCTTGTAGTCGGGGTCGTGCAGAACCCATACGTTCCAGTTGCCGCCCGTGCCGACGATTGGAAGCGCCGATTCCCATTCGTAGTGTTCGCCGTCCCAATCGAAGGAGAGCGTGTTGTGGCGTATCGCGCCGATCTTTTTGAAGTCGTAGCCCGCGTGCGGGACGAGCGAGACGATGAAGCGACCGCGGTCGGGCAGAGCGAACCAGATGAGCGCGCCCGCGCATCCGCCGCTCGGCCTGTCTTTGACGGGCGCGCTGTTTACCGAGAGCCTGTAGTTCGTCATCTTGAGTTGAACGTCGTCGAGCGTGAGGTCGCGCGGCGCGGTGTCGGTCACGGGTTCTTGCATGCCGGGGTCTGTACGCGAAACCGTTATCACGTCAACAATCTTCGCGCCCGTGCGCCGGCTCTGTAGAACGTCGAGCGTGAAGGTGTCGCCGTCGTTGACGAGTTGCGGCGCGGCGTTGAAGGCCGCGGCGTTGTAGCTCGGATGAAGTTGACGCTTCTGGAACGCGGGGCGCGCGCGGAGTTGTTGCAGGTAGTCTTCGCTCAAGGGGCGGACGGTGACGCGAAACTGCCAAGACGAAGCGACGCGCTCGACCAGAAGTTCGTAGCCGAAGAAGAGATTGTTCTTCGCGTCAACGAAGACGCGGTGCAGGAGGTTCGGCTTGTCTTCCGACTCGACGAGGTTGCTCGTCTCGCCGCCCGCGTTCGGCGGGACTGACTCGGTGCGTATGCGTACGAACGCGCCGCTCTGCATCGGAACAGTAAGTTGCGAACTCGCGTCCTGCGCGGCGGCGTCGTTTGCGCGCGCGGCGACGCAGAGGCAGAGGAGCGCTGCAACGCAAAGGAGCGCGCGCGTCTTGATTCTCAAGGGGGACTTACTTCTCATCTGTTCCACCTCTCCTGACGATCTTAATCTTCATCTCGTCCGCGGGCCTGAAGTCGGCCATGTCAACGCGCGTGAAGAAACTCGTCGGCGTTCCGGCCCGGCGCGAGTCGGCGGCGCGCTTAGTCTCCCTCGCGCCTTCCGGCGACGCGCGTTCAAGCCCGCCCGCGCCGCGCTCCTTTTTCTCCACATAGACGAATCGCGTGACGACGCGCTCACGCACGACGGGCACTTCGACGAACTTGACGACAGTCTCCGTGTTAGACGCCGCGTTCGGATTTTCGATTGAAGCCGAAGGCGCGACGGAGGCGACGCTCGTCGCGCTCGTAGTCGTGCGCGCGGCGACGACTACGAGCGACGCGAGAAGCGCGACGACGGCGCAGGCGGCGACGGGCAGAGGCACGCGCAGCTCAGCCGCCAACGCGCGACGCCAGAGCGGGCGGCGAACGCCCGATGCGCGGAAGTCGGCGAGCAGGCGCGCGCGCGAGTCGGGCGAAGGGCGCGGCGCGGCCCACGCGCGAAGTAGCGAGCGAAGTTCGGCGTCCATCTCCGTGTCGTCGGCGTCCGAGCGTCGCAGCGCGCCGGCTTGCGCGGCGTAGCGCGCGGCTTTCGTGCGTCGCGCGGCGTCGGAGCGTCGCAGGCGGAAAGGAAGAAGCCGCGTCTGTCTCTTGTCGTCTTTCATCTTGAGACCTTCCCGGCGGAGGCTACTCCGCGTTGACTTTTAAAGTAGGGCGAAAGCGTACGCCTCAGTCGCGCACGCGCGCGATGGAGGCGCGACTTGACCGCGCCCACGTCCGCGCCGACTATCTCGGCGGTTTCCGCAAGCGTCAGCTCCTCATACTCGACGAGGACGACGACCTCGCGCTGCAAGTGCGGCAGTTCTTCGACCGCGCGCCGAACCTCGCCGGCCAGTTCGGCGTCGAGCAGGCGGCGCAAGGGTTCGTCGCGCTCGTCCGCCGAAGGCTCTTGCTCCAACTCTTCGACGGGAAACTCTCCGCCGTGACGCCGGAAATGTTTTCCGGCGAGATTCCTCACAGCCGCGTAGAGGTAGGTGCGCAGCGCGGCGCGCGTGGGGTCGAAGCCTTCGGGGCGTCGGACGAGGGAGAGGAAGCAGTCGTGCGTCACCTCTTCGGCGAGCGCGGCTGAGCCGAGCATCCGGTAGGCGAAGCGAAAGAGCGTCGCGCGGTGTCGCTCGTAGAGCGTGAGGAACGCGGCCTCGTCGCCGCGACTCGCTTTTTGCAGAAGCTTTTCGTCCGTCATCTCGACGCGGAAGCCCACGCGCGCCCGCTCCCCTTCAAAGCTGACCTTGCTTGACATGATTACCGTGAGCGTCGAAAAAGATACGGACAAGGGATTTTGGATTTTAGATTTTGGATTGATGAGAGACACGCTGTCTCTCATCAATCTTCCGCGTGCCGACTCGTCGCGGGCTTGATTGAAAACAGCGTCGCCTTCATCAGTCGTCAATCCAAAATCCAAAATCCAAAATCTAAAATCGAAATCACTCGGCCATGACGCGCGGTCGCTCCGTGAGCGGGTGCGCCTGTTCGTAGGCGTGCGCGAGGCGCAGTATGGCCGGCTCGCCCCAGTGTCGGCCCATGAGTTGGAAGCCGACGGGAAGCCTCGCTGACGAGAGGCCGCAAGGGACGCTCACGCCGGGGATGCCCGCGAGATTAGCCATGCACGTGTAGATGTCGTTCAAGTACATGGCGAGCGGGTCGTCGGTCTTCTCGCCGAGGCGGAAGGCGGGCGTCGGCGTCGTCGGCGTGAGGATTGCGTCGCAAGACTCGAAGGCGTTTAGAAAATCCTTTTGGATGAGCGTGCGAACCTTTTGCGCCTTGAGGTAGTAGGCGTCGTAGTAGCCCGAAGAGAGAACGTAGGTGCCGAGCATGATGCGGCGTTTGACTTCGGCGCCGAAGCCCTCGTCGCGCGTGCGCCGGTACATCCGCCGAAGGTCTTCGGGGTCTTCCGTGCGATGACCGTAGCGCACGCCGTCGAAGCGCGCGAGGTTCGACGAGGCTTCGGCGGTGGCGAGTATGTAATAGACCGCGATGCTGTACTTCGCGTGCGGAAGTTCAACGTCAACAACTTCAGCGCCGAGTTCTTTGTAAGCTTCGATGGCCGACTCGACTCGCGCGCGCACCTCCGCGTCCAAGCCTTCGCCGAACAACTCGCGCGGCACTCCGACGCGCGCGCCGCGCACGTCTCCCGTCAACTCCGCAGCGTAGTCGGGCACTTCAACGTCTGCGGTCGTCGCGTCGCGCTCGTCGCGCCCCGCGATTGTTTGGAGGACGACGGCTGCGTCGCGCACGGTCAATCCGAAGACGCTCACCTGATCGAGCGACGAGCCGAAGGCTACGAGGCCGTAGCGCGAGACGCGCCCGTAGGTCGGCTTCACGCCGGCGATGCCGCAGAGCGCGGCGGGCTGACGGACAGACCCGCCCGTCTCCGACCCCAACGCGACGGGCACGATGCGCGCCGCGACCGCCGCAGCCGACCCGCCCGACGAGCCGCCGGGCACGCGCTCCGTGTCCCAAGGATTCCGCACGGGGCCGAAGGCTGAGTTCTCGTTCGACGAACCCATCGCAAACTCGTCGCAGTTGGTCTTCCCGATTAGAACCGCACCCGCTGCTTGGAGGCGTTCGACGACCGTGGCGTCGTAAGGCGGATGATACGCGGCGAGTATGCGCGAGCCGCACGACGCCTGTAGGCCGCGCGCGCAGATGTTGTCTTTGACGGCGATTGGGATTCCGCGAAGCGAAGCTTGAGAGGAAGCGTTCTGCTGACCGGAAGCATTCGACGACGACTGCGCGCCCGCTTCCTTGTCCAACTCCTCCGCGCGCTCGATAGCGCCCGCACGGTCTATTTGCAGGAACGCGTTGAGCGTCTCGTTCAACTTCTCCGCCGCGCCGACTGCGCGCGAGACGACGGCGCGCGCGTTCGTCTCGCCGCCGTTGAGTTCACGCGTGATTGTTTCGACTGTTTTTCCGGGAACTGTCATGTAGGTTTAAAAGGGGAACGAGCGACGGAAACTGATTCTGGTCGAACCCCTGCGCACGATTGTAACCTCCGCATCCTTCGCGGCATCTTCAATGTGCTTCTCGGCTGAGCCGGACTGAAGCTCAAGCTTTTTGTCCACCTCGGAAAAGACGACCGAGAAGTTGTCTGACTCAAAAGTTCTAAGGTAGTCGGCGAGCACGATGATGATGTCGTTTGCGTCCATCGTGAATTTCCTTTCTAGTCGGGAGAGAGTTGATTCAGAAGTTCTCTTTCTCTTCGGAGCTTGCGATTACCTTCGGCACGCGGAAGTGGCCGTGCGAGGGGTCGGGCGCTTGTTCGAGCGCGAGGGCTTGGCCGAGCGAGGGGCGCGTGCGGTCTTCGCGCGCGGCGCGTGTGCGCTCGCCTTCGGGCGTGAGTCCGCCGATGGCCGGCTCGACCGCGCTCGTGTCCAACTCGTTCAACTGCTCGACGTAGGCGACGATTGAGACGATCTGCGGCGCGAGCGTGCGCAACTCCTCGTCCGTGATTTCGAGGTGCGCGAGCGCGGCGATTTTTTCGATGTCGGATTCTGTTATCGGCATTGTTCGTGAATCGTAAATCGTGAATCGTAAATCGTGAATAGAAGAAGACAGGTTTTATCTATTCACGATTTACGATTCACGATTCACGGCTTTCCAGTCCTGTTCATGCAGCTTCCGGCGGCGAGGAGGAAGCGGCGGCGTAGGTCTTCGTCGTGAATGGCAGAGGCGGCCTCGTCGAGTTCGACGGCGCGTCGGAGCGCGGCGTCCTCCTGCGCGAGTCGTTCGTACGGCGACTGCCTGAGCCGCGCGCGCTCCCCGTTAACAGTCTGCGGGTCAATGCGAAACTCTATGTAGGTGACGAGCGCTTGGCCCAAGAGCGAATTGAGACGGAAGAGAAGCTGCGGGCTTATCTCTTCGAGTTGCTTGCGCCAAGTGGCGTCGGGCACGGAGACGACGAGCGTCTTGCGGTAGAGGCGGAACGGGACTGCCGTCGCTCGTAGCGCGTCGCCCGCCACGCGACGCCAAGCGGCGAACGACGCGGCCTCGCAAACCTCCTCCGACTCGCCCGCCGCGCGCAACAGTTTCGGCAACGCTTGAAAAAGCTCGTCCATGAATAGCTGTTAGCTGTTGGCTGTTAGCTTTTAGCTGTCGGCTTTCATACGCTAACCTTTAAGTGATAGCTTTTGGCTGTTAGCATTTCCGCATTAAGCTAACGGCTAAAAGCTAACAGCCAACAGCTATTCCGGGGGAGTTTAATGGATAACGAGCGGGTGTCACAAGCAACGGGCATGGGTGTCGCGCGAAGCCTTGAGGGGATGAGTCCGCTAGTGCTTGCGTCCGGGAGTCCGCGGCGGGCGGAGATTCTGCGCGCGGTCGGCTGGCCGTTCGAGACGTGCCCGTCGAACGTTGACGAGACGCGCGCGCGCGGCGAGAGCGCCGAAGATTTCGTCACGCGTCTGGCGCGCGAGAAGGCGGAGGCGGTCGCGCGGACGCGTCTGTTCGGACTCGTCCTCGGCGCGGACACGACCGTCGTCGCCGGCGGAGAGATTCTTGAGAAGCCGCGCGACGAAGAGGACGCGCGCCGTATGCTGCGTCTTTTGAGCGAGCGCTGGCACGAAGTTCTAACGGGCGTCGCGCTCGTGCGCGCGGAGTCGGGACGCGCGGCGGTCGGCTTGGAGCGGACGCGCGTGCGCTTCGCGGCGATGTCGGACGAGGAGATTGACTGGCACGTCTCGACGGGCGACGTTTTGGACAAGGCCGGCGCTTACGCCGTACAGGGCCGCGCCGCGCTCTTCATCGAAGCCATCGAGGGCGACTACTGGAACGTCGTCGGCCTCCCCGTGCGCCTCGTCTATGAACTCGCGCGCGGGTTTGACGACAAGAAGTCTGAGAACGCGCTTAATGATTAAGATACTTGATTGGTGAAGGACGTAAGCCGCCGGAGGCGGCGGAAGAATGTAGCCCACGGCGCGAGCCGTGGGAATAAGTTGAGATAAAAGACCGAAGCCCCGTAGGGGCGAAAGAGCATGAGAGCAATCGTGACTCAAATCTTCTTTCGCCCCTACGGGGCTTGAATGTTTTTATTTACGCTTCTACCCACGGCTTGCGCCGTGGGCTACATTCTTCCGCCCCTTACGGGGCTTTCAATGCCTACTTCTCGGCGATGAGCTTGTTGAGGCGTTCGGAGAGAACTTCAACGAGCTTGCGGTTCGGGTCGAGGCCGCCGACGACGGGGACGTTGACCGCGCCCGTGCGGTCGAGTATGACGACCGCCGGGAGTTGATCCGCGCCCGTCTGTTTGAAGAGCGCGCCGTCGGGGTCGCGCAGCACCGTGAGCTTCAGACCGTTCTTGCGCGCGAAGGTGTTTAGCTGTTCGTCGGTCGCGTAGGTCTTCGACTTGGGCGAGGCCGAGTCGGTGCTCACCCAGTAGATGCGCACGTCCTGACCGTCGAAGTGGTTGGCGAGTTCCTGCACGCCCTGCACCTGCGTCTTCGAGAGCGAGCCGAGGTAGGACGAGCCGAAGGCGAGCACGACAACGTCGCCGCGCACCATCTCGGAATTTATCTCGCCGCCGTCGGTCGTCTTCAACTTGAAATCGAGAGGCGCAGTCGTCGTCGTCGCGCGCGGCAAGGGCACGGCCACGCCGCAAAGCGTGAGCGTGAGCACAAGCGCGAGTGCGAAAAACGTGCGTCGTCTGTCGAGTGACATTTTCATCTCCTTTTTGCGCCGTCGGTCGAAAGCGGCGAATTTTCGGCCAGTTTCGCCTAAAAGACCTTATCGCGGCGCGGCTGTCAACGCAGCCGGACACTTTGATGAGCGGTCAAATCGAATGGTTGGATTCAAAGCACCCGGCGCGCTTCAGACCGCGGCTGAGTTTACAACGCTTTCGCGTATTTCCACAGTCGCGCGCGACGCGCGGCTTTTGCCAGACACGCGCACGCGCTACAATTCATCAGCGAACGACACCCGATTTACCCGCCGCAGGAAAGGAGACTGCCCTTGACTTCCGCAGCCAACGACGAAGAGAAATACGTCCTCGACTACTACACCGAAGGTGAGCGCGCCGAAGACGAGCCGCCGTTCAAGTACAGAAGCTTCTACCTAGACGACGCCGTCGCCGAAGCTTGGCGCATCGCGCGCGCGGGCGGCGACGCGCTGCGCATCACGCGCGGCGGCGAGCCTGTGTTTGAAGCGACGGAGCTTGGGGGATTGCTCGAAAAGATGTCGGAGCTTGAAGGCGGTCGCAACGAAAGGGAGCGGGCCGCGCACGCGCTCGGCGGCACGAACGATTCGCAACGGCGCGAGGGCGACGACGCGCCGAAGACTAATGCCGCGAGCGCGTCGGAGTCTGCTTCAAGCAGCGCGGAGACAAGGGCGTCAACAGACGGCTCGCGGTCGAATGCGTCAGACGAAATCGAGTCGCCCTCTTAAATTGTGCGAAGCCCGCGCGATCAATCCGCGCTCAAGCGACTGCGGGCGGGCGACCGAAAACGTCCGCGTGGAGCGCAACGTAATCGTCCCAAGTGTCCATGTCGCGCGCGACGAAGGGCGAGCCGGAGGCCAAGCGCAGAACCTCTGCGCGATGCGCGTCGAAGAGTGCGCGAAGGCCGCGTTGCGAATCGAGTTTGAGCAACTCTTCGCGCAGCGAGGCGTCAATCAAAACGGGATGCCCGCCGCGATTCTCCCAAACGGGCACGACAAGACGCGCCCCCGCGCGCCAAGCCTCAATCAAACTCTCTATAACGAAGGGCGGCACGGCGGGTTGGTCAACGAGCGCGACGAGCAGCGCCTTACACTCAGCCGCGACGCGTTCGACGCCGCGCGCGATTGACGCGCCCATCTCGCTCTCAGCCTCTTCGTTGACGGCGAAGCGCACGAACGACAGTCGCGCCAACGCTTCACGAACCTCTTCGGCGCGGTGGCCGGCGACCACGACTATTTCCTCCGCGCCGCCCGCGCGCAAGTTCTCCACGCAAGCTTCGACCACGCTCGCGCCGCCGAACGGCAACAGCGGCTTGAACGCGCCCATCCGGCGCGAACGCCCCGCCGCCAGTAGAACTGCCGCAACCTCGCTCACGACGACTGCGCCAACTCTTGAAGCGCGCGCAGAACGAAGGGCCGCGCCATCTGCTTTCGGTAGTTCATGAGGTGGTCTGTGTTGTCGAGCGGGCGCGCGCGCAGGTAGCAAGCTTCGGCTGCGGCGCGCATACGCTCGTCGTCAAGCGGAGCGCCGACGAGCGCGCTCGCGGCAGTCTCAACTTCGAGCGGCGCGGGCGCAACGCCGCCCAAGACGACGCGCGCCGCGTTGACCGCGCCTTCGTCGTTCGTGTCAATGCGCACGGCGACGCCGAGCACGGGGAAGTCGAACGCGCCGCGCCGTCGCAGCTTCTTATAGACCGCGCGCCAGCCGTTCGCGGGCGGCAACTCTATCTCCGCGAGCAACTCGTCGGGGCGCTTACGCAGGTAGTCAATCCCGTCGTCGTTGTAGAAGCCGCGCGCCTCGACCCAACGGTCGCCCACGGTTGAGACGAGACGCAGGCGCGCGCCCACCGCGACCATCAAAGGCACGAGGTCTGCCGACTGCACGGCCCAACACTTCTCGCTTCCGGGCGCGACCCAACACACGTCGCCGTCCTTCTTCAGACAGAAGTTTATCCCTTTGCGCCACTCGTAATTCTGATCGTAATAATTGCAGCGCGTGTCGAGCAAGAGGTTGCCGCCGATTGTCCCCATGTTCCTTAAGGTCGGCGTCGAAATCAAACGCGCCGCGCGCGCAAACGCGGGATAGTCGCGATTGACCGTCGGGTGCTCGACAATCTCCGTCAGACTCACGCCCGCGCCTATCGTCAACCCCGACGCGCCGTCGCCTTCAATCCTCCGCAACTCACTGATGCGCCCGACCGAGATGACCACGCGCGGCGTCTGCTGCCGGCGCTTCATGTTCGGGTAAAGGTCTGTCCCGCCCGCCACGAACTGCCCCCGCGGCCCAGCGTCGCCCATCATCCTCACCGCGTCGCCCATGCTGCGCGGGACGAGGTAAGAGAATTTCGGAAGTCTCATCATAACGGGATTTCTAACGAGGTTTATGAAGCTAATTGATAACCTTGATCCATCGCCGGAATCGGTATGTAATTCGTCCTTATAGTTTCAGGGATCAGTGTCTCTGAGGATTGATTACTACGGAGCTTTTCTAGGTTTTCTTTAATTTTTTGAGCCTCTGGGGCTAGCTCTAGTGCCTTCCCCAGAAGGTGCGCTGCTTCTTCTACCCTGCCCTCAAAGACTAGAGTAATTGCATGGTCATTCAATAACTCTGGAAGCACCAACCCAGCTTCCTCAGCAGCTTCAAATGCCAATACCGCATCTTGATACCGCCTTTCACCCATGTAAAAGCGCGCTAGATGCGCATGAGCAAGTCGAAGATTATGCCTCGTAGCATCGCTTGGATAAGTGGCACACGCGGTACGCATTAAAGCCATGCTTTCCTCAAATCTTCCACCAGCATGAGCATGTTCCCCCAGAGCAATCAACACACTTGCAAGGTTCTCCTGAATCTTTATAACTACGTCAGTTGGAGCATTCATACCGATAGCACGAAGTAGATACATTTGTGCAGTTCCAAAGTCATCAACTTTCGCTCTTTTGACTGCGTAATTGAGATATGCAATTGCAAGATTATTTCTCGCATACTCATAATCAGGGAATGCGCGACACAAAAGCCTCAAAATAGGAATAATTCGTTCCTTCTCTTTTAATTGGTCTGCTATCTTTAGAATCGAATTCAACACAATCCCTTTGGATTTAGGATTCAAGGCGGCAGCTACCTTGAATCTCTTTTCAGCCTCTATGTCATTCCCGTCCAACACAAACGTTAGACCTTCTTCGATGAAATCATCTGTGATATTGGCAAACTGAGTTGGCTTCACAGAGTAAGCGAATCCGAGAAACGCTCCGTCTTCTCCTTGCACTTCCACATCGTAAGCTTCTTGTGGTTCTTCAAAGACTGTTATTACTACCCCGCGCTGCCCTTGATGAAGGCCGTATTCAGGAAACTCTTCTAACAATTCGACTACGTCGCCTTCGTGAGCCTTTTTAGTGCTGAGTTTCATCACCATAACTAACTTCTCCTTTTATATTATAACTCGCACCGAAGCCAAACTTGGGTAATCTCTATCATGCAGAATAATCCACGCCGTTAACACATCTGCGGTATTTCCGTTTGGGCCGATTATTGGTAACACAACAGTATATCGTTTCCCATAATCATCTTCTTTGCCAATCATAGCCCCGTGGTAGGGCAATTCTTCCAGAATTTTATCTTTTAGTAATTCCCAATTTGACTGATTAAACCCTAGAACGCTGTTGAAAACACGTGCCTTATCTTTTCCGCTACTCTTACCGTAGGCATCGGACACGTGAGTAGTATCGAGCGCATATTTCTCTAATTTCTCCCGTAGGATGACTGCCTTTTCATAATTAGGTAAAGCATTAGGGTGAGGATATTTACTTTGCTCAGGCATTATCCTTAAGACCTCTTGCAAGTAGTCAGTATCTTATGAATGCACGGCCACGCGCGGCATCTCGCGCCCGTCGCTGACTTACGCGGCTTCGTCCTTTTGGAAGTAAAGTTTCATTAACTTTTCTGCGGGCACGGCGGCAAAGGCGTAGGCTTCACCTGTGTCGTCGCTGAATTCAACTTCAAATACTCCATCTTTCCACTGGTCAACGACCGTTCCAACTTCGCCGCGCCGCAAGCCGTGTTCGGGCACGTGTTCCGTCAGGGCTACCACATCAAGAACTTTAATTTCGTCCATCGCTTCACTTCCTCTTTACGTAGCAACTGACGAGGCGCGGGATAGTTTCACCCGCATCAATATGCCAAGCCGTGCGAATCGTCACCGGGCCGCGTAATCCCTGCGCTTCAAAATCAATCCTGTAACGCGTGCCGTGTTCATCCGTCGCTCCTTGCTCCGCTTCGTGCGTCAATACTGCGCCGAGAATCATCTCACGCAACTTTTCGGCGTCCGCCGCCGTGAAGCCCATCAAGGCGACAAAGACGCGTGCCTTATGTTTACCCTCTGGATGCGCCGCGTTCAAGCTGTAATCGCGCAGCTTTTCAACAGGCACGATTGCTTGATCCGCATTAGGCAGTTTCACTCTCTCACCTATCTGCAATCACGAATGCACAGCCACGCGCGGCATCTCGCGCCCGTCGCCGCCTTCGTCGGGCGTGAGAACTTTGAGCGGTTCGGGCCAAGCGACTTCGGGCACGCGCGCGGGGCCGAAGCGCGCTTCCTTACCTTGCGCTTTTGCGCGGAGCGCGGCCAAAACTTTTTCGGGCGTGATGGGCACTTCGTCTATGCGCACGCCGACGGCGTCGTAAACCGCGTTCGCAATCGCGGGCATGACGGGCAGGAGCGGGCCTTGCCCGACCTCCTTCGCGCCGAAGGGGCCGTTGGGGTCTGCGTCTTCGACGAGGTACGTCACAACGTCGCACATCTCAAGCGTCGTTGGGCTTTTGTACTCAAGCAGCGAGGGGAACTTGTGTACGACGTTTCGGTTCGGGCGATACGTCATCTCCTCCATGAGCGCCTCGCCCAAGCCCATGTAAATCGAGCCTTCGACTTGGCCCATGACGAGAAGCGGGTTGATTGAGCGTCCGATGTCGTGCGCGACCCAGATGCGCGGGACGTTGACGTATCCGGTTTCGACATCAACGTCAACTTCCGCGACCGCCGCCGAATAACTATACGCGGGCGAAGGGCCGACGCCCGCGCCTTTGAACTTGCCGGGCGAGCGCGGAGGAACGTAAGAGCCGACCGTTCCAATCGTGCCGAACTTCGATTCGGCGAGCACGACCGCCTCGGCGAACGCGACGCCCACGTCGGGGTTTTCAACGTCGAAGACACGCCGCTCGGCAAACGAAAGATTCTCGACGGGCACGCCCAGTTTTTCCGCGACGGCCATCGTCAACAATTCGCGCGCGCGTTCGGCAGCCTGAATCGCGGCGTTACCCGTCATCAGCGTGACGCGGCTCGAATAACTGCCGAGGTCAACGGGCGTGAGGTCTGTGTCGGCGGTGACGACGCGTATGTCGAACGGGTCAATGCCGAGTATCTCAGCGACGACGTATGCGAGCACGGAGTCCGACCCTTGGCCGATGTCGGTCGAGCCGCATTGGACGCAGACGCCGCCCTGTCTATCAAGTCGAAGCTGGACGCCGGAGTGCGGCATCGAGTTCCAGTAGATCGGAAGCCCCGCGCCGCAGATGTAGGAACTGCAAGCGAGGCCGAGTCCGCGACCGAAGGGAAGTTTGCGCGTCTCTTTGTCCCAGCCGTTGAACTTGTTCTTCCAGTCAGAGCCTTCGACAACCTTTTCGATGCACTTGCCCAAACCCATCGAGCCGACGCGCAGGTAGTTGGCGGTCAACGTGTAGGGCTTGACGAGATGTTTGAATCGCATCTCGGCGGGGTCGAGCCGGAGTTGTTCGGCGATTTTGTCTAACTGAATTTCGAGGCCGAAGCGCGGCTGCGGCGTGCCGTGACCGCGCTTCGGGCCGCAGGGCGGCTTGTTGGTAAAAGCGCGCAGGCCGCGAAAGCGGTAGCGCGGGACTTCGTACGTGACGGTTTGCAGCGCGCCCGTGTAGAAGGTGGAGGCGACGCCGTAAGAGCCGTATGCGCCGCCGTCGAGGAACGACTGGAAGTCGAGCGCGGTTATCGAACCATCTTTTTTGACTCCGATTTTACTCTTCATTAAAACCGGATGACGCCCGCGGTGGCAGTAGAAAACTTCCTCGCGCGTGAGCGTGACCTTGACGGGCCGCTTCGTCCGGCGAGATAGCTCGCAGACGACTATCTCGTGGTTGAAGGGGTCGGATTTGCCGCCAAAGCCGCCGCCGTTCGGAGTGGCAATGACGCGTATGTGAGCGGCGGGCATCTCTAAAGTTTTGGCGAGCGCGCGGTGTACGTAGTGCGGCGTCTGCGTCGAAGACCAGAGAGTTAATTTGTCGTCGGCGTCGAAGTGTGCGACCGCCGCGTGCTGCTCCATCGGCAGGTGCGTGTTGCCTTCGTAGAAGAACAGGTCTTCGCGCACGAGGTCGGCCTCGCGGAAGCCCTCGTCCATGTCGCCGAATTCGAGGTGGACGAGCTTGTGTATGTTGCCGTGGTCGCCGTAGTCGTGTATGCGCGGCTCACTTACTTCGACCGCCTCTTCGATTGACGCAATTGTCGTGAGCGGCTCGTATTCGACCTCTATGAGATTCATCGCGTCGAACGCAGTGTCTTCATCCACGGCGGCGACCGCGGCGACGGGGTCGCCGATGAAGCGAACTCGGTCGGTGCAGAGCGCGTGCTCGTCTTGACTGACGGGGAGGATGCCGTAAGGAATGGGCAAGTCTTTCCCGGTGATGATGGCTTGAACGCCGGGAAGCGCAGCGGCCTTCGAGACGTCAATCTTTTTGATGAGAGCGTGCGGGACGTGCGAGCGGAGGATTTTGCAGTAGAGCATGCGCGGAAGCGCGATGTCGTCGGCGAACTTCGTCTGACCGGCGCACTTCGAGCGCGCGTCAACTTTGCGGAACGGCTTGCCTACGACTCTCAAATCTTTTTTGACTTGAACGTCCACGCCGTTAACTTCGACTTGAACGTCAGCGCCGTCAACCTTCGACGCTTTTTCGACTCCGCCGCCGGCAACGCCGACCTTCGACGCGCCGCCGTTCGTCTTAACATCAACGCCGTCCGTCTTCGCGCTTGCGTCGCCGGCCTTTGCGCCGCCGACTTGTTGAGCGCCGGCGGCTTCAGTCGTCGCGCCGTTTGCGGGACGGGCTGCGCCCATGACGTTTTCGGGGACGCTGCCAGCGTTTCGCTTATTCGTAGCCATAGATGCTTTCTTCGGGGAGCTGCGCCGCTTCGCCGCGCATCTTCGCCGCCGCGAGTTCGACCGCCTCGTAGATTTTTATGTAGCCGGTGCAGCGACAGAGGTTTCCGCTCAGGGCCTCTTTAATCTCTTCGCGCGAAGGCTTCGGGTTTTGCGCGAGGAGTTCTTTGGCGACGAGGAGGAAGCCGGGCGTGCAGTAGCCGCATTGGGCCGCGCCCGTGTCGGCGAAGGTCTCTTGGAGAGGATGAAGGCCGTCGCCGGTCGCCATCCCTTCGACGGTTTCGACGCGCCGGCTCTCGGCTTCGAGTCCGAGCATGAGGCAAGAGAGAACGCTTCGACCGTCAACTAAGACGGCACACGTTCCACACTCGCCGAGTTCGCATCCGTGCTTCGTGCCCGTCAGGTTGAGGTCTTCGCGCAAGACTTCCAAGAGCGTCTTGTGCGGCGCGAACGCAACCTCGACGGCCTCGCCGTTTAGAGTGAACTGTATGTGCGCTTTCTGTTTGTCGCTTCGCATCTCGAACGTAGCGTGCCGTTTGAAATCTCACTCACGCGCGCGCTCCGGCGCGGACGGTCGTGCGTCTCGGACATCTCGCGGGTTTTAGTAGCAAGTATTTTTTAACTTCCGCCAAGACAGGCCAAGAGGCTTGTTCGCAGAAAAACTTATGATAGCAGTTTTGATTTTTTGAGGTAAGCGACGAGGAAGGGAAGAGGCCGACCGTAGGTGGGTCGGCCCGAGCAGGGAAACTCTCAAGCGTCTCAGTAGAGACGGCGCGCGTGTCGTTCGTTGTCGCTACTTGCGCGCGGGCTTGTCGTTGATGACGGCGTAGAGTTTTTTGGCGCGTTCGGGGTCGAGCGTCTTGAGTATGTTGTACTCGGCGAGCGCGCTCTTGCGGTCTTCCGTGGCGAAGTAGGAGAGGCCGAGGTTGTAGTGCGCCTGCGCAAACGAGGGGCGGAGTTTGGTCGCCTGCCGGAAGGCGGAGACGGCGAGTTCGTCCTGATCGAGACGCAGGTAGGCCGTGCCCATCAGGTACAACTCGTCCGGGTCGAGCGAGCGCTTGAGTTGCTGGTAGGCGATGAGCGAGCGGCGGTAGGATTCGAGCGCCTCGTCGCGCCGCTTGAGGCCGAGATAGGCGGTGGCGAGGTTGTAGTGGGCCAAGCCTTCTTCGGAAGGGTCGTGCGGGGCGGCGAGAGCCTGTTGGCTCACGGCGAGCGCCTCCTCGTTCTGGCCCGCTTGGTTGAGGACGTAGCCGAGCACGTCGAGCGTCGAGGCGCGGGCGGGACTTAGGCGTACGGCCTCGCGCGCCTCCGCGAGTGCTTCTTGGGCGCGGTCGTTGCGGACGAGTAGGAAGGCGAGGATGTAGTGCGCCCAGTATTTGTCGGGGCCGAGGCGGACGCCCTCGCGCGCGGCGGCTTCGGCCTCCTTCATGTTGCCGGGCATCGAGTGGGCGAGCGCGAGTTCCGACTGCGCGAGCGCGCTCTGCGGAGCGAGACGGACGGCCTGTTGCGCCGTCGTGAGCATCGCCATGTAGTTGCCCTGCGCGTAGTAGATGTCGCACATTCCGACGAGCGGGTCGGGTATCTCCGGGTTGGAGCGCATCACTTGCTCGAAGAGCGACAACGCTTCCTGATAGCGGTTGAGTTGCGTATAGACGACGCCGAGCATGTACTTCGCGCCGTCGAACTGCGGGTTGAGCCGGAGCGAAGCCTCAAGGGCGAGCGCGGCCTCGTCTCTCTGGCGCAGGGCTTCGAGGGTCGCGCCGAGCCAGAAGAAGCCGGCGGGGTTGCGCGGGTCGGCGGTCGTGCCCTTGCGGAGCGCGATGAGCGCGTCGTCGTAGCGGTCGAGCAAGAAGTAGGTGTTGCCGAGGAGGATGAAGGCGAGCGGGTTGCCGGGACTGAGGCTCAAGCCCTTCTCAAGGTCTGCGAGCGCCTCCTGCTTTTCGTTCAGACGCAGGTGCGCGTAGCCCGAATTGACGTAGGCTTCGGCGGCCACCTTCGGGTCGGAGACGGCGCGCGCGAACGCTGTGACGGCGTCGCGCCAACGTTCGAGACGTATGTAGTCGAGGCCGAGGAAGTGGCTGTTGTTCGGCGGTATCTCGCCGAGTTGGAGCGCCTGCTCGAAGTTTTCGGCAGACTCTTTGAAGCGCTGCTGGTCGTAGTAGATGAGCGCGGTGTTGCGGAGCGCATCCTGCACGCGCGGGTTGGGCCGGAGGCGGACGACCTCGGAGAAGGCCGCGAGCGCGTCGTTCCACTGCTTGAGGCCCATGTGCGCGACGCCTAATCCGTAGTTGGCCTCAACGTGATTCGGGTTCGAGCGGACGGCCTTGCGGAAGTTCTCCGCCGCGTCGAGCCACTTGGTCTTGCGAAGCGAGTCGTTGCCCTTCTGTACGAACTTGTCGGCCTCGCCCGACTTCTGTCGGACGACGGAGGCCAGCGCTTGCTGCGACGGCACGACGAGCGCGGCTGCGAGGAAGAGAATACGTACAGCCGACGCGTGCCGTGAGGTTCTCCTCATCGTTTCGGATTCTCCCTTAGAGTGCGCGCCGTGGAAGGCGCGTTCGGTTTACTGGTACGCCTGAATCAGACGGATTATCAGCAGCGCCTCGGCACGGTCGCCGCTGCCGGGCGCGAAGTTGAAGTTGCCGCGCCCGTTTATCTGCTGGACGGGCTTGATGTGGAACGCGCCGATGTTTGCGGCAAACCAACTGTTGGTCTTCGCCTCCTTGATGTTCGAGTCTGAGGTCTCGAACGTGTCGTTGCCGTCGTTGGCCTTGAAGCTGACGCCGCTTTTGGTGACGAAGAAAGAGCCTTCGCAATACTGCTGGAAGTTGCCGTTGACGTGGTCGTGATAGACGTGGAAGACGGCTGAGCCGCCGCGCTCGATAGCCATTCGCATCGCTTGCTCCGCGCCGTCGAAGTCGCGCCTTCCGTAGAGGAGCGACTGTCCGAGGTAGGAATAGGCGACGGGCTGCGCGCCGTCGAGTTGGATGGCTTGGCGCGAGAGCGTGATGGCCGAGTTCCAGTCGCTGTAGGACATGGCCGACTGGATTTTGTCCACGTAGTCGTCGTAGTCAGGCCCTTTGGGCGCGGTGGATTCGGGGATGGCGGAGGCGACGGCTGTGTTTGAAGAAGAAGCCTTCTCGGTTATCGCGCCGATGAGCGAGCGGTCGCCGCCCGCCGACTTTATCTCGTTCGTCGTGTCGGGCGTGAGCGTGAAGGTGACGCCGCGCGCCTCTACAAACTGCTCGACGCGCGCCGAAGTGATTCCGCCCTGAAGCATCGTGATTATCTCGTTTTTGGAGAGCGCGGGGCCGGGCGGGACGGGCTGGCTGACGTTGCTCTTCGGGCCGCTCAACGTGTGCGTCGGCACGGGAGTCGAGGAGGCGACGACGGGCGGTCGGTAGTTTACGCGCGCGGCCTCTATGACTTCGGGGCGCGCGCCGACGCCGCGCAACTCCGACTCCGCGCTCGCGTTCATCTCGAAGTCAACGCCGCGCCGCTCTATCTGCTGGACGAGTTCGGCGGTCGAAAGGCCGTTTATCTTCACTGCGTCAACCAATCCCTTGAGTTTAATCGGTCTCTGCGACTGCCGCGCTTGCGCCGTCGAAGCGAGAAGGAGCAGCGACGCGAGGAGGGCGACGGCGAAGGCGACGCCTTTGTTCGGTGTGCGTTTGCTTGGCATGGTGTAAAACCTCTTCAAGACGGGCGCGCACGCACGCGCTTCGGAAGTTCGACTACAGTTTATCTCCCCGGCGACTAACTTTTCACGCCGCCGTAGCTTTGAACGAGCGAGACGATGAGCTTCGACTCTTCGGTCTTCTTCGTCAGCGGCGCGAAGTTGTAGTTCTTCGAGTCTGCCGCGCGTTTGACCTTGATGTGGAACGCGCCGATGTCGCCCGCGCCGCCGATGAAGACTCCGAGCGCGCTCCCGACGAGTTTGTTCGTCTTAATCTCGCGGATGTCCGAGTCGTTCGTCTCGAAGGTGTGCGCGCCGTCGTTGGCCTTGAAGGTGACGTTAGTCTTCGTGACGAAGAGCGTGCCCGCGCACGTGTCGCGGAAAGAGCCGTTGGCGTGGTCGTGGAAGACGCGGAAGGCAGCCGAGCCGCCGAGTTCAATCGCGCGGCGCATGTTTCGTTCGGCCTCCGTGATGTTGCCTTGAAGATAGAGCTGCGTGAAGCCGAGGAGTTGATAGGCGCGCGGCTGCGATGAGTCGAGTTGAATTGCTTGTTGGAGAAGCTGTGTGGCGCGCGCGGCGTCGTGCGCGTCGAGGGCGTTGGTCGCTTGGTCGGTCAAGTCGTCGTAGTCGGGGCGACGCGAGCCGGACGCGCTCGCAGGCGCGCGGCGCGCGCTCGGCGCGACGTAGGCAGAGGTTATCGCGCCGACGAGCGAGTTTGTGCCGCCCGCGCGTTTTATCTCCTGCGCCACGGCGGCGTTCGACTGGAAGTTGACGCCGCGCGCCTCTACGAACTGCTCGACGCGCGCCGAAGGCGTTCCGCCCTGAAGCATCGAGATTACCTCGCCCTTCGAAAGCGGCTCGCCCGCGGGGACGTTCGACCTGCCGCCCCTCTGCGGCGTGTTCGAGACAGCGCCGGGACGGTAGTTTGCGCGCGCGGCCTCTATGACTTCGGGACGCGCGCCCGCCTGTCGAAGCTCCTGTTCGGCGTCCGCCGTCATCTGGAAGGCGACGCCGCGCGTCTCTATCTGCTCGACAAGCTCGGCGGTCGAAAGGCCGTTGATGCGTACGGCCTTGACGAGTCCGTCACGACTAATCGGCTTTTTGGCCTGCGCGATGACCGCGTGGCTCGTGCAGGCGATTGCGAGGAATGCGAACGCCACGGCCTCCCAAAGTCGCGCGTGGAAGATGCTGTTCGCTGTCGGGTTTCTCCGCATACCTTTGGACTGAAAATCTTCCGCCTGAAGTTTACGCGCGGCGCGGTCTCAAACGCTCTACTGGTCGAGCGCGTCGAGCGCGCGCTTGCGTTTGTTCGGGTCGGGCTGCGGCTGCTGCTGGCGCGGCGCGGGCTGCGGCGGCGGCGCTTGCGCGACGGGCGGCTGCTGGCGCTGCGCGGGACGACTTCCGCTGCTGGCCGACTGTCCACCGCTGCCGCCGCTGCTGCTTCCGCTGCCGGGCGAAGAGGGCGAGACGGGCGTGATGGGCGTTACGCCGCCCGCGTTGTCGGCGGGCGTGACCTTCGTCGAGTCGCCGCCGGGAGTCTGCACGCCGGCAGTTCCGCCCTGCGTCTCCGTGGATTGCTGCGTCGTCACGTTCGTAGAGGGCGCGCCAGACTTCTCGGTCAGCGTGCTCGGCGTGACGGGCTGCGCGTTCTTCGGGCCGGAGAAGGCGAAGAAGGCCACGACGCCGATGACGCCGATGAAGAGCAAGCCGACGACGCCCGCTCCCGCGAAGTGAACCCAAGAGAGCTTGCTGAAGAACGACTGCGACTGCGGCGCGGGCTGCGGCGCGTACCCGCCGGAGGCCGCGTAGTAAGAGGCCGGCTGGTCGTAGCCCGCCTGCTGCTGGCCCATCCCGAACTCGCCCAACGAGCCGACGCGCGTCTCCCTGCCAACGGCGTCGTACGCGTTCGCGCCGCCGTCAACTAGGGTCGCGGCCAGAGAATCGGGCGTGGCGGCCATGCCGGGGTTTGAAGACGCGGGCACGCCGGGGTGCGAGGGCATCGAGACGCCGGGCTGCGAAGACGCGCCGGGGTGCGAGGGCGTCTGGTAGTTGGGCTGCGACGCGGTCGCGTAGCCGCCGACGGGCGGGTTGCTCATGGGCGACTGCGTGTTGAGCGGTCGCGTCGCGTAGGGGTTCGGGTCGCCGAAGGCCACGGGGTCAACCCTGCCCGTCGCGCTGTAGCCTGCCGAGAGGAGATAGCTTCGGAACTCCGCCGCGCTCTGGAAGCGCTCCGCCGGGTTCTTCGCAATCGCCTTCATAATGGCCTGCTCGACGAGTTCGGGTATGGCGTGGTTGAGTTGACGCGGCGGGACGGGCATCTGCTCAATCTGCGCCTTCATCAACTCGAATTCGTTCTGAATCTCGAACGGGCAGCGTCCGGTCAGCATCTCGTAGAGAAGCATTCCGAGTGAATAGATGTCGGAGCGCGCGTCGGTGTCCATGCCGCGCACCTGTTCGGGCGACATGTATTCAATCGTGCCGATGATGTTCCCTTGTCGCGTCATGCGCGCGGTGCCGAGTATGCGCGCGATGCCGAAGTCCAAGACCTTGAGGATGCCCTTTTCGGTGAGCATCATGTTGGCGGGCTTGATGTCGCGGTGGATGATGCCCCACTCGTGCGCGTGCTGTATGCCGTCGAGGACTTGACTGAAGAGCGGGATGGCCTGCTCGCAAGGGATAGAACCGCGCTGGCCTATCACTTGGTCGAGCGTGACGCCCCGGACGAACTCAAGCACCATGAAGAAACTGTCGCCCTGACGCATGAAGTTAAAAAGCGTGGCGATGTTCGGGTGGCTGAGTTTGGCGAGCGTGACGGCCTCGCTGCGGAAGCGTTCGACGACTTGCGGCTGCGCGGAAAGCTCTGGCCGCAGGAACTTAATCGCGACCTCGCGCTCAAGCATCATGTCAACGCCGCGAAAGACCGCGCCCATGCCGCCCTCGCCTATCTTCTGTTCGATTTTATAGTTGCCTACGATTTGTCCGATCATCCTTGAACCCTCCACTCGCGCGTCGAGCGCATTTCTGCGGCTTCGGCTGCCAGCGTGCCCGGAGGCACTAACTGGACGATGCCGATGGTGATGTTGTCGTGACCGCCGCGCGCTTTGGCGAGCGTGATCATTCGTTCTCCGGCAGCGTGTATGTCCTCCGCGGCTGCCAGCTCGCGCTCGATCTCGTCGTCGGGGACAAGGTCGTACAGCCCGTCTGAACACAAAAGGTACTGGTCGCCCACGCGCACCGAGAATGGCTTGAGCGTGGCGACCTCGACTTCGGGCGAGGTGCCGAGAGCGCGCAGGATGACGTTTTTGTCTTCGTGCGTGCGCGCTTCATCCATCGTGATGAGGCCGAGCTTGACCATCTCCATAACGGCGGAGTGGTCTTCGGTCAAAAGATAAATCTTTCCGTCGCGCTGCATGTAGAGCCTACTGTCGCCGACGTGAGCGGCGAAGGCCTGACCGTCGAGTATGGCGAGCGCCGTGCAGGTCGTTCCCATGCCGTGCTTCTCTTCATCCTCTTCGGCGGCGGCGTGTATGCGCCGGTTTGCCTCCTCGACCGCGGCCTTGAGCGCGCTGGAAGGCTCGACGCCGTTCGACTCGTAGTAGAGTCGCGGGATAATCTCGACGGCCATCTGGCTTGCGACCTCGCCCGCCGAATGCCCGCCCATGCCGTCGGCGACGATGAGCAGGACGCCCTTCGATTTCAAAAGCGCGGGGTCGCTCGGACTGACGAAACGACCGGAATCTTCGTTAATCTCACGCACGCAACCCTTGTCCGTCTGGACGCTCGCAAGCGTCTCGTAGTCGGCGACGGGGCGGCGCAGCGCGCCCGTCGCCTTCACTGATTTCTTCATCGTACCCCCGGTCTCGTTCTTTCCATTCGATTCGGCGGCCAGCGCAAGCCCTTCAACCTGACCGTCGCCGTCAGCCGACGCGTGCTCCTTCGACTCCCGCGCCGCCTCCAACGGTTGCTTCGGCTTCGGCGGCGCGTCCGTCGGCTGCGGCTGCGGCATCGCCGCCGACTTCGGCCCTTTCGGCTCGTCGCCGCCCTCGCGCCGTCGCCGGAAGCTTTTTATCATAGGCGGTAGTTTCATCTATCGGCGGCGGCGTCCGAGCGCGCGTCTCATTTGCTCTGTCCGAAAGTCAACGTGTACGTGCGCTTGTTGGGCGCAATCGGGAACTTCTGGGTCTCTTCCTTGCCGTGGAGCTTGAGCCTTACCTCGACCAACCCGCCGACGGGCACGGGTATCTCGGCCTTCCCGACGCCGAGCTTCTTATCGCCTACCCAGATTTCCGCGTCGGGCGTGCCGTTCATCTCGACCATCACGGTCTTCATGTCCTTGCCGCTGCGGTTGTTCGTGAGACCAGACCCCCCGACTGTTTCGGAGCTTGGGTCTGAGCAGCAGGCGTAGTAAAGCCCGTAGCCGCCGAAGAGTAGGAACATCGCAAGCACAGCGGAGACGCCCGTCAGCTTGAACCAGTTGCGACTGAGCCAAGAGGGTTCGGGCGCGATGTTTTCGGGCGCGGTCGTGGTCGGGAGCGGCATGGTCGCCGCGCGAAGCGGCCCCGTTCCGGGCTTGGGCGGCTTGGGCGGTTTTGGCGGCGGCGGGCCTGCGGCCAAGCCCGCCTGCACGCGGCGCACGTCCTGTAGAAGCGCGGTCGCCGTCTGGTAACGCTCGCCCGGATTCTTCTTCAGGCAGCGCGTGATTATCGTGACAACGTCGGCTGGGATGGCCGGGTTGAGTTGCTTCGGCGGAAGATAGTCAACGCGACCGATCTTATCAATGATGCCGGGGAGCGTCTGCGCCTCGAAGGGGACGCGGCCCGTCGTCATCTCGTAGAGCAGAACGCCCAAGGCCCAGATGTCGGAGCGCGGGTCTGCGACTCCGGTGGCGAGTTGTTCGGGCGAGATGTATTCGAGCGTGCCGACGACGCTTCCCGTCTCTGTGAGGCCCGGATTCATGTTGCCCATCAGCTTTGCGATGCCGAAGTCGAGCAGCTTGACTTGGCCCGAAGAGCCGATCTTGATGTTGTTCGACTTGATGTCGCGGTGGATGATGCCGTGGCTGTGTATGTACGCGATGGCGTCACACACGGCGGCGAATATTTGGAGCGCCTCGGTGTGGTGGAGCGGGCCGTAGGGGCGCACGCGGTCGCAGAGCGTCTGCCCGTCAACGTACTCCATGATGATGCAGGGCTGTCCCTGCACCTGCGTGTAGTCGTAAAGCGTGGCGATGTTCGGGTGCTGGAGGCTCGCCTGTATGCGCGCCTCGTTCGAGAAGCGTTGGTTGAAGCCGGGGTCGTTGCGCGCGGCCACGGTTAAGACCTTGATGGCCGCGATGCGCCCGATCTTGGCGTGCATCGCGCGATAGACTTCGCCCATGCCGCCCGCGCCCAAAAAATCCACGAGGCGATACTCGCCCACCATTGAGTTGAGGAGAAACGTGTTACTCATGGCGCTCCAGACGAGGCTTCGCGTCTCGGCGGCGACCCGAACCTCAGAAGGGCGTTCGGGCCGCCGCCGAGACGCGGCTTCAAAGGCTCACTTACTTCGAGTTGGAGACCGACATCAACTCCTTGCCGTAGCGTATGGGCACGGCGAAGGTCAGGACGACGTCGCCCTGTCGCCCGCCTGCGAAGAAGATGCCGACGACGCGCCCGTGCTCGTCGAAGACCGGGCCGCCAGAGTTGCCCGGCCCCGTCGAGTTGATGGTCAACTGATAGGCGTCGCCTATCATACTGTAGGCCATCTGCGTCTTGTCCTTCGTGTTCATCTCCGCCGTGTCGCTTCCGCGCAAGACCCTGCCGATGTTTCCGGCGCTCAAGGTCGGGTCGGGGATTTCGCCGACCCACGGCTCGCGGTTGAAGTAGTCCTGCGAGCGCACGATGCCGACGACGCGCGGCGAGGCCGCCGGGTAGCCGAGGACGACGGCGGAGTCGCCCGGCTGAATGGTGTCGTAGTTGTCGTTTAAGTCAACCTTCGGGGTCGGGTCGGGGACATTTATCTTGATGAGCGCGACGTCGTGCTTCTGCGAATACTGGACGAGTTGCGCCTGTATGTGATTCTCCGAACCGGGGAAGGCGACTTCGAGTTGGTCGTCGCGGCCTTCGAGTCCGTTGGTTTTGAACTGGCGCGTGTTTCCGGGAACCCAGCCGTCAACCGGGGGCTGGTTGATGAGGCCGATGATGTTCTCCTTCTTCGCGTCATAGACGATGCCGCCTATCTTGGCGCTTTCGGGGAAGTCGTAGGAAGTGCGCCAAGTGGCCGCGACGTGGCGGTTCGTGAGGATGAAGCCGTCGGAGGAGACGACGAAGCCGGAGCCTGCGTGGTGGCCGCCGATGGCGACGCTCTTCTCAAACTGGTTGATGCTGTCGCCCGAAGTCAAGTAAGGCTCAATCGTGCCGTCGGCCAACTGCACCCAGCAGGGGACGCCCGCGCGCGTGTCTTCGATGTTGCTCTTGATGCCGCGCGGAATGTTCGTCAGGTAGCGGTGATAGAGCGGGCCGCCGTCGGGCGAGATGAGCCGCCACCCGACGTTAATCTTAACGACGGCCTTGCGGTACTCGGTGGCAATGTTACTGGTCGTCATCGGCGCTTCAGCCTTCGCCTTCTCTTCCTTCTCGGCCAAGTTCTTCTGCATCTCGGCGACCTGCTGCTGCGATGCGCGGTTCTTCCAGATTAGAAAGCCCGTGACGCCGCCGACGAGGAGCAGAATCAGGAGGAAGGCAGCGCCGCCGCCGATGATGTAGCGGCGTCCCTGCTGCTTTTTGGCCTCCGTCACGTTCTCGTTGATCATCCGCATGACGGTGTTCTTGCCGACAGAGCCGCCGACGGGCGCGGTCGGGAAAGAGGGCTGCGGGCCGGTGCCGACGTTTCTGGTCTGCGGGATGCCGGTCGTTGACTGAACCGTGGGCGGAAGGCCGATGCCTGCCGTGCGCGTCGGCTTGGTCATGCTCTGCGGGCGCGGCTCGATCTCGAAGAGGAACTCAGGCCCGCCGGGGCCGAGTTGGACGACGTCGCCGGGGTTGACTCTCGACGTGCCGACTATGCGCTGGCGGTTCACAAACGTCCCGTTGCGGCTGTTCAGGTCGGAGATGTTGAACTGCGAAGGGTCGTTCGGGTCTTGACTGATCTTGGCGTGTTGACGCCCGACCAGATCGTCGCGGTCGGGGTCGTACTTCACCGTTGACGAGGGATCACGCCCGAGGACAAGTTCCTTGACGTGGTTGAGCGGGAACTCTTCAACCTGATTGGCCTTCGAGCCGCTGAGGTGCTTGAGAACGATGCGTTCCATAGGATGTCTCCTCTTGTCTTACTTAACTTCGGGTTCGGTGGCGCGCCGCTTCCGGCTTCGCCCGCGTGCGCCTGACGCGTGCGACAGGGGAGTCCTCATGTGGGGACGGCGGCGGCTGTCTTTCAAGGTGTCGGTTTGAGAACTGAAGGACGGGTTGTTGCTTCAGTCGGACTAAGAAGAAGCCCGGAAGTTTCCGGCCCATCCCGTCTCCGAGGTCAGAGCGTCGAGCGACGACTGGTCTACTGTTTCAAGGTTTCACCGCAGGCGGGCAACTTCTTAAAGCAGTCGTGAATCTACGCGCTCTCAAACGGCGAGGACTGTAGACAACGGCGTCGGGGGTCGTCACGCCCTGCCTCGGGGGCTTCCTTGCATGCGCGGGCGAAATTATACATCAAAGCCGCGCGACTGCAAGCTCTCGGCTCGCCGAAACGTAAATAAATTTAGAATCGCCCCGCCGCTTCCGCAAACGCTCTCGACCGCTTCGGACGTGCGCGCGCGGCCACTTCGGAAACGCGTCCGGCGACTTTCGGGAAGTCTCCGGTTAACACTTCCGGCGTCAGCTTCATGCGCTTTCCGGCGACGCGCTTATCCTTCCGATGTCGTGCGTGCCTTCTGGCGCGCGGGTTGGATGACGATGTTGTCTATGAGTCGGGTCTGGCCGACGTGGGCGGCGAGCGCGATGAGGACGGGGCGGTCTTCGGGTATGCGGTCAAACTTCTCCATCGTCTCGGCGTCAACGACGCTCGCGTATTCGAGGCGCGCGAGCGGCTCGGTGTCGAACTGTGCGCGCACGACCTCAAGCAAGCCCTTCGGGTTTCGTTCGCCCTCCAAATAGACCTCGCGCGCCTGCGCGAGCGCGCGGTAGAGAACGGTCGCGGCCTTGCGCTCGCCGTCGGCCAGATAGGCGTTGCGCGAAGAGAGCGCCAGACCCGACTGCTCGCGCACCGTCGGGAGCACCACGACTTCGGTGTCGAAGGCGAGGTCGCGCACGAGGCGTCGGACGACGAGGGTCTGCTGCGCGTCCTTCTGACCGAAGAAGGCGAAGTCGGGGCGGACTGTGTTGAAGAGGACTGTCAAGACGGTCGCTACGCCCCGGAAGTGGCCCGGTCGCGCCGCGCCCTCCAACGGCTCTGAAAGCCCCTCAACGGTGACGTAGGTGGAAAAGCCCTTCGGATAGACCTCCTCGACGGGCGGCGCGAAGATGTAGTCAACGTTGTAGTCGGAGAGCTTGCAGGTGTCGCCCGTGAGGTCGCGCGGGTAGCGTTTGAAGTCTTCCGAAGGGCCGAACTGCGTCGGGTTGACGAAGACCGAGACGACGACAACGTCGCACATCCTTCGCGCCTCGCGCACTAAAGAGAGGTGGCCTTCGTGCAGCGCGCCCATCGTCGGCACAAGCCCGATGGTCTTGTCCTCTTCGCGCCGCAGTTTCCTCGTGACCGATGCCATGCGCTGGCGGCGGTTTATGATTTCCATAAAAGCTGTTAGCTGTTAGCCATTAGCTGTTAGCCAAATCATTTCCCGAAACGTGAATCTCAAAGCCGCAGAAGTATCCAAGAGCTAATAGCTAACAGCTAATAGCTAATAGCTTCCTCAAAGCTTTTTCACTTTCTTAACTTCGGCGGCGCGCGTGATTCGCAGTTCGGCGGCGGCGTCCGCTGGTAGCGGGTACGACTCGTCGTCCGAGGGGAACGCGCCGGAGCGCACGTCGTCTGCGTAGCGCGTGATGGCCTCGTTCATCGCATCACGAACGTTGGCGTACTGTCGCACGAAGCGCGGGCTGGTCTGGCTGAAGGAGAGGCCGAGGAGGTCGTGCGTGACGAGTATCTGCGCGTCGCAGTCGGCGCCCGCGCCGATGCCTATCGTCGGGACGTGCAAGGCTTCGGTCACCATCCGCGCAATCTCGCGCGGCACGACTTCGAGGACGACGGCGAAGACTCCGGCCTCCTCCAACATCCGCGCGTCCTCGACGAGCGCGCGCGCCGTCTCCGCCGTCTTCGCCTGAAGACGATAGCTGCCGAGCTTGTTGAGCGACTGCGGCGTCAACCCGATATGGCCCATCACGGGAATCTCTTCATTGACTAGACGCCGGATAACTTCGACGCGGTTGCGCCCGCCTTCCAACTTGACGGCCTCCGCGCCGCCCTCTTTGACGAGCCGGAGCGCGGCGCGCGTCGCGTCGTCTTCGCCCGTGTGGTAAGTGCCGTAAGGCATGTCTGCCACGAGAAGCGCGCGCTCGACGCCGCGACGCACGGCGCGCGTGTGATGAAGCATCTCTTCGAGCGTGACGGGCACGGTCGAGTCGTAGCCGAGCACGACGTTGCCGAGTGAGTCGCCGACGAGGATGATGTCAGTCCCCGCTTCGTCAACGACGCGAGCGGTCGGGTAGTCGTACGCGGTCAGGCAGACCAGACGCTCGCCGCGTTCCTTGCTCGCTCGCACCGCCGGGACGGTCACTTTTTCGGGTCGCTGCTGTTTGAGATAGACCATTTGACGTTTGTTCCCCTTCGGCTCTCGCCCGTGCGTCAGTCGGTGCAGTTGCCGGGCGCGACAAGGTATTCGATTGCGAGGAGCGGATGATTGCGTACGGCGTGCGGGTTCTCTACGACGTTGACGATGCGGTGGCCCACGTCGCCGCAACTGCCGCAGAGCCTTTCGCCGTCGCAGCGTAGATAGGCGCGGACTGACGCTCCGATGAAGTAGGCCAGCAACCCTGCGGACAGGAGAATTAACGGGCGGCGCATGTTGGCGATATTCTACGCTCGCGCTACAAGAGTCGGCAAATTTGAGAGCGCCAAATTATAGGCAACGCCGCACGCTTGCGGCAAGGCGAAGAGGCTAGAGGTTGGAGATTGGAGACTGGTTAAAGAACAAATCTCTTAACTAGCCTCTAGCCTCTAGCCTCTAGCCTCTAAGTCCGTGCGGTCGCCGGTGGCGGCCTTAGTGGAAGACTATGCCCGCGCCGATGCGGAAGTTGTGTTGCGTAAAGCCTTCGATGCGGGTCGGGTTGTAGTCGAACTGGATGATGCGTATGTCAACGCGCTTGCCGGCGCGTATGTCTATGCCGCCGCCGAAGACGCCCGCGAAGCCCGAAGAGCTTTCGCCGAGGCCGCTCAGGCGCGCGCCGCCGACCATCGCATGGACGAACGGCTTAACCTTCGTCTCCTTGGAGTTGTCTTTAATCTGGACGCCGCCGACGAAAGTGTTGGCGTTGAAGTCGAAACCTCCTCCGAACGACTTGCGATGGAAGGCGTAGTCGGCCTTCAGCCCGAAGTAGCGCGAAAGGTTGCCGGTGGCCGAGAGTTCGAAGCCGTTGGCTCCTTCACGGTCGCCGTCGAGGTCAACCCGGTTGTGCGAGAAGCCCGCGTAGAACTCCGCCTTGTTGTACTCGTCTGACGACGGGGTGTTCTGGGCGTAAGTGACAGACGCGCAGAGGAAAATGAAAAGACAAAGGGGAACTAACTTTCTCACGGAGGGGCACCTCCTGCTGTGGGGATTCGATAAAGCCGAAGAGGGGATAAAAGTCCGCAATAAAAAGGGGCTTCCCCGCGAGAAGCCCCTCCAACCTCTTCGGGCGCGACTATATGCCTCCGGCGCGGGAAGTGTCAATAGCTAAGCAAAATATAATTTCACGCGTCGAAGGGCTGCCAGAGCCTCACGCCGTGCGCGGCGGGCGCGGCGTCGAGCAGTTGCCGGAAGGTCAGACCGAGCGTCGGGTGCGCGGCGTCGGGCGCGAGTTCGGCGAGCGGGGCGAGTACGAAACGGCGCGTGTGGAGGCGCGGGTGCGGCAGCGTCAACGTCTCGCTCCGGCGACGCTCCGCCCCGTAGATGAGAAGGTCTAGGTCGAGCGTGCGCGCGGCCAGAGGACGCGTGCGCGTGCGTCCCGCCGCGCGCTCGATTTCAAGAAGGCGCGCGAGGAGTTCGTCGGGGGAGGGAAGCGGCCCGCGGAGTTCGGCGACCATGTTGAGGAACGGGGCTTGCGCCTCCACGACGCCGACAGGCTCGGTCTCATAGACGGACGACAGCCGCGCGACCCTCAACCCCGACTCAAGCATCCCGCGCACGCCCGCGAGGAGATTCAACGCGCGCTCGCCGAGGTTCGACCCCATCCCGACGTACGCGCGCAAACTCTCCGACGACGATTCAGGCATGGACGAATCTTACAAGTAACACGGCTTGAGCGTAAGCGTGGCAGTTAACCACCGCAGGCACAGAGGACGCAGAGATTGCACAGAGAAGAATTTTGAGATTTTGAAATTCTCTGTGCAACCTCCGTGTACTCTGTGCCTGCGGTGGTTAACTCCGACACGACACGAACGACAGTGAAGACCGCTCAAGCCTTCGCCTGCTCGTCGTCCATCTTCTTGTTGAAGTCTTCCGAATGCCCGCGCGCAATGCTCAGAGTCTTCCAGTCAGCCGACTTGAGGTGCTTGGCGAGGAAGACTATCTGGCCTGTGTGCTGTCCGTAGTGCGAGATTTGTCGGTTGATGGCTTCGACGACCGTGTGCGGCTCGCGCCTGATAGTCACCTCGCGCATGAGGTCTTCTCCCTTGAGCGGCTCGATTGCGTCGAAGACCGTGCGCCAGCCCCGTTCCCAATGCTCCTCGATAGCGCGACGGTCTTCGCCCTCGACGACGAACTCCGAGTCGCGGTGCCGGTCGGGCTTTTCGCCGTCGGTCGTCAGAAAGTCAGTCCAGCGCGAACGCATGTTCCCGGCCATGTGCTTCATGATGAGAGCGATGCTGTTCGACTCGGCGTCAATCGTTCGGAAAAACTCTTCGTCCGAAACCTGCGCGATTGCCTTGTCAGCTAAACGTTTGAGACTGCGCAACACGTCCAACGCGTCTTCGATGTAATGCTCCGCCAGCGTCTGTGTCATACGGGTCGCTCCTTCTTTAAGGATTTTGGATTTTAGACTTTGGATTTTGGATTGACAAAGGCCGTCGCTGTTTTCAACTCGCGCAGGACGCGCAGCCGCGAGGGCGCGAGGCCGCCCGCGCGCCAAGCGTAACGGCTGAGCGCGGCGACGCCGCCCCACGTCGGGTGGTATCGAAGGTATATGTCGCGCGCGCCCGCGTCGCCCCAACTGCCGTCGGCGTTCTGGTGAGTCAGGAGATACTCCGTCCCGGCCCTTATCTCCGCGTCACGCTCGTCGAGGCCGAAAGCGCGCAGAGAGTCAATCAACTCGCCGAGCATGTCCACGTCGCGCTCCGCTATGGCCTCGCGCACGCTCGCGCGCAGGAACTCAAACTCTTCCGCCAGCAACTCGCGCGGAAGCCTTCGCTGCCCGTAGTCGTTCAAAGTATAGACGACGTGCGTGAGCGAATAGACCGTGTCGTAAAACTCCTCGTCGCCCGCGCCGGCAGACGCGCGGTAGGGGCGCAGCGTCGGGAGCAACTTGAGAACGTCCGCGTACGACGCGCCGAGCCTGACGCCGAAGCGCTCGCCCACATAGACTGTAATCAGCGCGTCGTACCAAACGTCTGCGCGCGTGCGCATCTTCAGAGGCCGCCCGCAAAGACGGCAAACCCGCGCCCCGCGCGCGTTCACGGTCTTATCAAACTCGCACTCTTGGGGCACGTCCGCGGGCGGCGGCTCGCTCAAGGGGTCGAACGACAGGTAATCGCGCGCCTTGAAGCGCGCCGCCGCGCGCCGGATTTGACTCTTGAGCGCGTCGTCTCGAAGGCCCAGACTGTCCGCCGCGTCGCTCCCGAAAGCGAAGTCCGCAACCTCGCCCGCGCTCGCCTCCTCCGCAAGCCTTCGATGCGCCCGACGCCAAACCCTCGCGCGCTCCAATCCCATCCGGCGCGCCGCCGCCCGGATGCCCGCGTCGCTCACGCTCGCCCCCAAGCTGTAAAAGAACCAAAGGTAATCGCTCCCATACTGCTCGAAATTCTTCTCATCCCGCGCCGTTCGATAGATGAACCGCAGCCCGCGCATCAACGCGCGCGCCCTGTCGCCTTCCGTAAAACGCGACCCCGGCCACAGCGGGCGACTTCGCTTTCGATTTACCGCGAGACCGCGAGACGACGCGTGCGAAGTTTGCGCGCGAGTCGCTTCCCGCGCTGACGAAGCGCGGACGCAATCGTTCGAGAGCGTTATGAGAAAGACTGAGGCCGTGAGACTTCGTATGAGTTTTGCGGGCATTCGTGTAGCACCTGAAAAGTATTTTACCGCAGATTTGCGGCAGAGGTTCGCAAGAAGCATATAATAACGCTCCGCGTCGTGACGCGTGAAGAGATGACGGGCGCAGGTCATAAAGGTAACTGATGTCGCAACTCTTGGCTCTCGTGTGGTTGAAGTGGACGCTGTTTCGCAACTCGATGCGGTCGCGTCGGGCCGTGGTGAGTCGCGTTGCGGCGACGCTGGGAATGTTGGCGGGGTTGGCGCTTGCGCTGTTGGTGGCGGCGGGGCTGGGCGCGGCGTCATACTTCTTCGCGCTGCCGCAGAAGGCGGGCGAGCGCGCGGCGTTGGACGCGTTCGTCTTCATGTTCTTCATCTTCACGACGATGTTCATGATGTGGGCGTTGATGCCGCTCGCATTGGGCGGCGGCGGCAGATTCGATCCGGGAAGGATGCTGCTCTACCCGGTCTCGCTCGGAAAACTCTTCGTCTTCGACCTCTTGAGCGACTTCACGGGTCTCGTCCCCGTCTTCGCCGTTCCCGTCGCGCTGGCGTTGGGCTTGGGCGCCGGCTTTGCGACGGGCCACGTCTTCGCCGGACTCGCCGTCTCGGCGTGCGCCGTCGCGTTCGGGATGTCGTTATCGAAGTTTCTGTCGGTCGGCGTCGGCGCGTTGATGCGAACGAAGCGGACGCGCGGCGAGATGCTGCTCGCGCTCCTCGGCGCCGCGCTCGGCATGACGGGCGCGGCGATGGGACAACTGATGCCGCTCATGCAGCGCTACTCGGCATACCTCGAAGGCGCGCGCTGGACGCCTTCGGGCGCGGCGGCCTACGCGCTCGCGCGCGGACTCAAGCCCGGCGGCACAGTCGTCTTCGCAACGTCGCTCGCAACGCTCGTCGCATACGCCTTCGTGTTCGTCGCGCTCGCCTACGCGGTCGCGCGTCGCACGGCCCTCGGCGGCGGCGGCGGACGCAAGCGCGCGTCGTCAAACTCGAACGCGGAAGACGCGAAGCAGTCCGTCGCTGCGGCGGGCTGGCAACTGCCTTTCGTGTCGCCGCAGTTTTCGGCGGTCGCGGAGAAGGAGTTGCGCTACGCTTTGAGGAACGCGCAGTTGCGCGTAATCGCGTTGATGGCCGTCGGGCTGACGATAGTTTTGCGCATGGCCCCGGCGGGCGGCGGGATACGCCGGACGTGGGGGCAGATTTCGCAGTACGCCGACGGCGCGGGCGCTGTCTTCAGCGTCCTCTATATTTTCACGCTCGTCTCGCCGCTCTCGACCAACCTGTTCGGGTACGACGGCGCAGGCATGCGCGCGCTCGTTCTCTCGCCCGTGAGCCGCAAGCTCGTTCTCGCGGCGAAGAACGCGGCGACTACTTTCATCTCGCTCTTGCTCGTCGCAATCGGCGTCCTCATAGGCGGACTCGTCTTCGGCGACCTCACGCCGCAGACGCTTCTGTTCGCGGTTCTCACCTTCGTCACGACCGCCGGACTCTTCGCCGTCTTCGGCAACTGGCTCTCGTTGGCGTTTCCGGCGCGCGTCAAGTTCGGCAAGCGAATGAACCGGACGGGGATGGGCGGCTTCCTTCTCGTCCCATTCTTCTTCCTTTTGATGTTGCCGCCCGCCACGTCAATCGTCGCCGCGCACCTGACGCAGAGTCTCGTCGTCAAGTATGTTATACTCGCCGCGTTCGCCCTTGTGTCCGTCGTGCTCTACTTGCTCCTGCTGCCCGTTCAGGCGCGCACGCTCGAACGCCGCGAACTCGACATACTCGAAGCCGTCACGGGACGCGGCGGCGACGAAGACAGTCAGATCATGGGTTGAGAAGCAGTAGACAGTAGACAGTAGTCAGTAGCCAGTAGACGCTCCGCGTCGCGTGCGCAGCCGCTGACATTCTGACGACTCGCCGAAGATGTTTTTCTACTGTCTACTGACTACTGTCTACTGCTTCTATTCCAGTGATGCCGCCCGCGCGGCGTCCGGGCGGTGAGAGCGCCGCCAATACAGAAATGGCTCGCAGAAAATTTCGCAACCAGCGTTACGAACCCCCCTCTGAACGCTCCTTTCAGGACTACCTCTCCGCTCCCGCGCCGCAGACCTCGCGCGCGGAACTTCTGACGCTCGTGCGCGGCGGCGAAGACACTTTCCTCGAACTCAAAGTCAAACTCTCAAACCCCGAACGCGTCGCTCAAGGCATCGTCGCTTTGGCGAACACGGGCGGCGGCACGCTCGTCGTCGGCGTCAACGACAACCTCCGCGTCGAAGGCGTTGACGACGCCGAAGCCGTCCGCGACGAACTCGTTCGCATCTGCCGCGAAGACGTCGTCCCTTCGGTCTTTCCCTTCGTTGACATCATCGCGTTCGACAACGGCCTTCGCGTCGTCGCGCTTGACGTTGAGAGCAAGCGGCGGCCCTACCGAACGCGCGACGGGCGCTACTTCATACGCGTCGGCGCGGAGCGGCGCGAGGCGGCGCGCGAAGAACTCTCCGCGCTTTTGGACGAAGCGCGACCCATCTTTCAAGAGAACGTCGCGGCCACCGGCGCTGAAATCGCCGATATTGACGAGGCGCACCTGTGGAGTTTCGTGCGCGAGTTCGACGGAGACGCGTTCACGCCGGCGCGCGGCGGCGGCGCGGCCTACCCGACCGCCGAAGTCCTAGAGCGCGACCTTCTGCTCGCCGTCCCGGCGGCCAACGGCGTAAGAAGCGAGCGCGTCGCGCCGACAATCGCGGGGCTTCTTCTATTCGGACGCGACGAACGAGTCGCGGAACTCCTGCCGCGCGCCTCGGTCACGGCAACGCGCTTCGCGGGCGAAGACACGAAAGCGCCGAAGGTCGAAACAGTCCAACTCGCGGGAAACCTTCACACGCTCTTCGAGTCGGCGCAGCGCTTCGTCGAACGCTACTGCGATTTGTGGGAGAAGCGTCCGCGCGCCTTTCCGGGCAAGGGCGGCGCGGAGTCGCCCGTCACGCCGCGCGCCAACTACAGCCGCGCCGCCATCAACGAGGCTCTCTCGAACGCGCTCGTCCACCGAGACCTTCTGCTCGCGGGCGTCTCGACGCGCCTCTTCGTCTTCGACAACTCGATAGAGATTACGAACCCGCGACGCACCGCCGGCTTCGCGCCCGCGATGCAACGCGCGATACGCTACGGCGTGCCGCAACGCCTCAACCCGCAACTCGCCGCAATCTTCACCAACCCGGCCTACGGCCTGCGTCTTCCCACGGGCGGACTGCCGATGCTCCTCAAAGAATCGCGCCTCTTCTCTGGCCGACGGTCGGAGATTCACACCTTCAACGACGAGTTTCGGCTTCGGCTGTACGGAGTATAAAAGCCGTAAATCGTAAATCGTGAATCGTAAATAGAAGCAAGCAGTTTCTATTTACGATTCACGATTTACGATTTACGGCTTTTCTTGCGTGTTCACGACCGCTCAGGGCCGGTAATTTCTACGCGCGGCTTCGATTACTTGGGGAGGCGCGCCCGCCTTTCGCAACTCCTGCTCGGCGTCCGGCGTCATCTGGAAGGCGACACCGCGAATCTTTATCTGCTCAACCAGTTCAGCAGTCGAAAGGCCTTTTATCTTGATGGCTTCGACGAGTCCCACGAAGCTGATTGACGTCACTATCTGCGCGCCCTTCGGCGAATTGTAGAAACGGCGCGCGTTGACGACGACTTCCTTTTCGTCGTACTGGCCGTCGCCGTTCACGTCAACCTTGACGACGATTTTGTGCTTCTTGCCGTCGCGCCGCTCGCCCGTTGAATAGGCGAGGCTATATTGGTTGCGCATCAAGGCGTTGATGGTCTGAAGCGTCGAGGGCAGTTCGCCCGGAAATGTGACAGGGAAGTAAGCGCCGCCGGATTCGTCGGCGAAGGTGCGTAGGGCGTTGCGCGCTTGAAGCATTGACATGCGACCGGGGGCGGTCGAGCCAGACAGTCCGTCTTCGGCTGGTAGTTGGTCGCCATACTTCTTGAAGAAGAGTTCGCCCGTGCCGACGATGTAGATGGGGACGCCGGAGTTCTGGACGATCTTGCGCGCGTCGTCGTAGTTGATTTTGCTGAAGGTGTCGCTGCCCGTAGTGATGAGGAAGATGGCCTTGCGCCGGCCCTGTATGTCAACCATGCCGCCGTAGTCGGTCGTGCGCTTCTCGGAGTTCTCTAAGGCGACGGAATCGGCGCGGCCTCCGACGAGCGTGAGCTTGAGCGCGTCGTAGAGATTGGCCTCGTTCGAGACGGGGCGGTTGCGCGCAAGTAGGCCGATGACTTGGCCGATGCGCGCCGGGTCGTTCGTGAAATCGGTGAGCGGAGTCGGGCGCATGTCGTAGGCGATGACGGAGACGTAGTCGTCGGGCGGCTTGATGAACTGTTGGAGGAACATGACGGTCGGGCCGAGCATCTCCTCCATGCCGTAACTGTCTGTGCCGCTGCTGCCGTAGTAGGCTTGAAGCTGTCCGAGCTTGCTGTATTCGAGAACGACGGCGACGGTGATGGGCGCTTCGGGCGTGGCGAAGTTTGCGACCTCCTTCTGTATGCCGTCCTCGAAGATGGCGAAGTTCTCTTTTTTAAGTCCGGTGATGATGCGCTTCGACTTCTTGTCTATGACGACGGCCTCAATCTGCACGATGTTTGAAGAGACTTTGACGACCTCCGTCTCTTTGACGACATCGGGCGGGACAGGCTCTTGCGTTGACTGCTGGTCTGCCGGCTTGTCGTCGGGGCGCGTGTTCTTCTTCTGCGGCTCTTGCGGCGGCGTGCGGCGCGATTGGGCGAGCGCGGGCGCGAGCGTGAAGGCGAGCGCGAGAAGAATGGCGACTGCGCGGCGCGTGAAAGCTTTGTTCATGGCGGTAAAACCTCTGTGCGGGAGACGGGGACGCGGCTTTCTCGATTCAAACGAAATATACGGCCCGCCGGAGCGCACGGTCAAACAGAAAAAGGTGTCGGACGTAAGATGCCGGACGACTGTAAACGGTTTGTTAACCGTCGTCACGGCATCCAACATCCGACACCTTTTATTCGCCTTTTGACTGCCGACTGCGTTAGTTGCCGCCGCTCGACACAGGTTCGACTTCGATGAGCGCGTCGAACGAACCCGTATTGTCGTCGAGTTTGCCTTCGTTGATGCCGAGGAAGAGGCGTCCGTCGCGCGTCGCGTAAAACTCGCGGCTCGCGCCGATGGCTATGAACTCGTCGTTGTCGTCGCCGATGACGGCGATGAGTTCTCCGGTCGGTTCGTTGCGCATGAGCTTTTCGGTGTCCATCACGCGCGGCAGGCCAGTCGGCGTCGAGAAGCGTCCCTCGCCCAAGGAGATGCGGCCCGTGGCGGATATGCGCAGGCGCTGCCCTTTGCGAACCATCAGGCCGGAATCCGTCCAGCCGTTGGCGACGTTATCGGCGCGGACGCGTACGCGTACGGGGAAGAATGGCGATTCGCCGCCGGCGGGCGTGTTGGTGCGGCCCGCGCCGTTCGTGCCTGTGTTGGTGCGGCTCGTAGTCGAGGGCGACTGGTTGCCGTCGTTGAAGACGGGCGGCGTGTTTGAAGGACGCGACTCTGTCTGACGCTGCGGCGGCGGGGCTTGCGTGCGCGCGGTCTCGACGGGCGCGCTCATTTCGTCGCCCGCGCTGGAGGCTTCGCCCGCGTTGTCGAACTCTATGGAGTCAACGTCCTCCATGTAGAGCGTGATGCGGCTGCGGCGTCCGCGCGCGCCCGTGCCGATGAGCACGGTGAATTGCTGGTCGCGGAAGCCTACAATCTGGCCGCGTATGACTTGGCCGTCCTTCATACGGATCGTGTCGGCGAGGCCCACGGCGCACAGGCTGAGCGTGAGCGCGACTGCGACGAGTGGGCGTGTAAAGTTTCCAGTATTCATAAATCCTCCGGGGGCGGGCGTCGGGTGCGGCCTTTTTTTCAAAGCACATCAAAGCAGAGAGAGACGACTTTGGCAAGCGGGAGAGTGACCGTACTTCCGTCAGCGATTGATGTCGGAACTTCGGCGGCAGGTTGCCCATTAACAGTACCGCGAGCCGCAAGCCTCGCGGGTCGGCGATATGTGAGTAAGGTAATTAACAAGGGTGGAATAGGATTTACAGGATGGTAAGGCGAATCTCTTAGCCTGTGAGTCCTGCGCACCTTTGTTAACTCCTACGGCGCAACGAATACCCGCTCGCTACCGCTCGCGGTACTGTATTTGCCGAAGTGTCAGTAGTCTTTCAGCGTGTTTTCAAGCTCGGCGATGCGGCTTTGAAGCGCGGCGCGGCGCGACTCGAAGGTCTTTAGTTCTTCGCGCGCGGCTGTGAGTTCGGCGTCGCCGCCGGTTTGGCCCGCGGCGCGCTCGCGCTCAATTCGTTCGATCTTGGCGGCTGCCGTGTGCATTTCGCCGTCGAGTTCATGTAGCTCAGCCCTCAAGCTCTGAAGGTCTTGCGTGGTCATGCCTTTTGCCCCCGTTTCGTTCAAGCTGAAGCCTTTTTATAAAGGCTACGGCGGGCGCATGGCAAGACGAGGCGCGTGCGCCTGCGTCGCACGGTCAACTGCCGCGCGCCCTCGCATCAATGCGCGCACGCTTCCGCGTTGACAAGACTTTACCGCCGGACATATCTTTGCCGCGCACTTCAAATTCTTCCTTAAATGGACGTACTGCTGCTCAGCCACGAAGAAGTAGGCACGCTCCTGCCCATGAGCGAGTGCGTCGCGGTCATGCGCGAGGCGCTCGCCGCGTTAGCCGGAGGCGAAGTTTATCAGCCGCTTCGGACAATCGTCCGCCCGCCCGACGCCGCGGGGATAATGGGACTCATGCCCTCTTACGCGGCGGGCGAGCGCGCGGCCTTCGGCCTGAAGGCCATCTGCGTCTTTCACGGAAACGCGGCGCGCGGCAAGGACTCGCATCAAGGGGCTGTGCTTCTATTCAGCGCGGAGTCAGGCGAACTGCTTGCGTTGATGAACGCGTCGGCTGTGACCGCCGTGCGGACGGCTGCCGTCTCCGGCGTCGCAACGCACGCGCTCGCGCGCGCGGACGCGGGCGACTTGGCGATAGTCGGCGCGGGCGTGCAGGCGCGTTCGCACGTCGAGGCGATGTCGAGCGTGCGACGAATCCGACGCTGCCGCGTGGCGAGCCGGAGCGTCGAGAGCGCGCGAAGGCTCGCAGACGAGTTGAAGCGACGCTACGCGTTTCCGGTCGAGGCCGTCGAGAGCGTTGAAGATGCGTTGCGCGGGGCGGATTTGATTGTGACCGCGACGAACTCCGCCGAGCGGGTCGTGCGGCGCGAATGGGTCGCGCCGGGCGCGCACATAAACGCCGTCGGGGCTTGCACGCCGAACGCGCGCGAGTTGGACGCGGCGACGGTCGCGGCGTCGAGCCTGTTTGTTGACAGCGTGGAATCGGCGGTCAACGAATCGGGCGACTACCTGCGCGCGTTGAAGGAAGGAGCGGTCGCGCCCGGACACATACGCGCCGAGTTGGGCGAAGTCCTGCGCGGGACTAAACCGGGACGGACTTCAGACGACGAGATAACGCTCTTCAAGTCGCTCGGCGTGGGGGTCGAAGACCTCGCGGCGGCGAGATTTCTGTACGACAAGTGCAAGGAGACGGGCGCGGGCACTTGGGCGCGTTTCTGAAAACAGTTTGCGCCCCGCCTGCGTCTCTTAGAACGAAAGGGAAGTAATAGGTCAGTTTGAAATATGGAAGCAGTTGTTCAGAGAGTTATTAACCACGGAGGCACAGAGCACACGGAGGGAGCACAGAGTTTTATACCCTCTGTGCCCCCTCCGTGTGCTCTGTGCCTCTGTGGTTAGTTCTATTTCAAACTGACTCACTACCGAAAGGGAAGTTGATGCTGCCGACGCTTGCCGCCGTGGAGGACGCGCGCCGGAGGATTAGCGGCGCGGCGATACGCACGCCGCTCGTGCGTCTCAACACCTTCGACGCGCCCGCCGAGATTTACCTCAAGCTTGAAAACCTACAGCCCATCGGCTCGTTCAAGATACGCGGCGCGTCGAACGCTTTGGGCCGACTCGCGCGCGAGGCTCTGTCGGGGGGCGTGCTCACGGCGTCGGCGGGCAACATGGCGCAGGGCGTCGCTTGGAGCGCGCGCCAACTCGGCGTCCCCTGCACGGTAGTCGCGCCGGATACCGCGCCCGAAACAAAAGTCAAAGCCATAGAGCGACTCGGCGGTCGCGTCATAAAAGTTTCGTTCGAGGAATGGTGGGCCGTGTTTGAGAATCGCGCTTACGAAGGCGTCGAAGCGCACTTCATACACGCCTTCGACGACCTCGACGTGATGGCGGGCAACGCGACGATTGCGCTCGAAATCCTCGAAGACCTTCCAGACGTTGACGCCGTCGTAATCCCTTGGGGCGGCGGCGGACTCGCGTGCGGCATCGCCGCGGCGATGCGCGAACTAAGGCCCGCGTGCAAGTTGTACGCGGCGGAAGTGGAGACAGCCGCGCCGCTCGCCGCATCGCTCGCGGCGGGCACGCCGACCGATGTCGTCTATGAGCCGTCTTTCGTTGACGGCATCGGAAGCCGCGGCGTCTTTCCGGCGATGTTCGAGCGCGCGCGCGTGCTTCTCGACGGCTCGCTCGTCGTCTCGCTCGAACAAATCGCCGGGGCGCTCAAGCTTCTGGCCGAGCGAAACCGCGTGATAGCCGAAGGCGCGGGCGCGTGCCCTGTGGCCTGCGCGCTCGCCGGACTTGCTGGCGCGGGCAAGGTGGTGTGCGTCGTCTCAGGCGGCAACATTGATATGACAAAGCTCTGCGCTATTCTCACGGAGAGTTGAACATTGAATGAGGCGTTGAAGTTAGGCGAAGAAGAGTTTAACCACAGAGGACGCAGAGGATTTCACAGAGTTCACGGAGAGAATATCTCCTCCAGCGTCCTCTGTGAATCCTCTGCGCCCTCTGTGGTTAATTCTTCCTTTCAGACGCAAAGGACGGCACGTTGATGAAGTTCAAACTTCCAATCCTTCTTCTCTTCTGCTTCGTCGCCGCGGCGTTCGCGCAAGCGCCCTCCGACCGTCAACAGTTCATACGCGTCGAAGCGCCGGCGGTCGTGCTCGCGCACGTGCGCGTGATTGACGGGACGGGCGCGGCTGCACTTGAGGATCGAACAATCGTCATAACGGGCGGCAAGATTCAGTCAGTCGAGTCGAGCGCGGCGGCGAAAGTCCCTTCGGACGCGAAGGTGTTAGACCTCACAGGCCGCACAGTCCTTCCCGGCCTCGTAGGGATGCACAACCACTTGTTCTTCCCGATGGGCGGGTCGCCGCCGATGTATTCAGATATGGGGACGAGCTTCCCGCGTCTATACCTCGCGCTCGGCGTCACGACGATTCGGACGACGGGCAGCGTCGCGCCTTACACCGATTTGGAAATCAAGCGGCTCATAGACTCCGGGCGCATGATCGGCCCACGGATGCACGTCACCTCGCCGTACCTTGAAGGCGCGGGCACGTTCACGCCCGTCATGCACCAACTCACGGGCGCGGACGACGCGCGTCGGATGGTCAACTTCTGGGCCGACGCGGGCGCGACCTCCTTCAAGGCGTACATGAACATCACGCGCGACGAACTGCGCGCGGCAATCGAAGAGGCGCACAAGCGCGGGCTGAAGGTTACGGGCCACCTCTGCTCGGTCGGCTACCGCGAGGCCGCCGAGATTGGCATTGACAACCTAGAGCACGGCCTGTTAGTTGACTCGGAATTCGTCCCCGACAAAAAGCCCGACCAGTGTCCGCCGGGCGCGTCGGTCAGCGCGAGCCTTCGCGGGCTTGACTTGAACGGCGCAGCCGTCAAAGAGACCATCCGAACGCTTGTAGCGAAGAACGTTGCGATAACTTCGACGCTTCCCGTGTTTGAAGCGAGCGGAGCACCCTTGACGCAGAGCGGCATCGGCGCGTCGAGCGCGCTTTTGAACCCGCGCGTGCTCGGCGTGATGTCGGTGGACGCGCGTGTGCGTTATCTTCAGGCGCGTGCGCGCGTCTCGCCGGAGGCGAACTACGTCGCGCTGCTTCGCAAGGCGATGGACTTCGAGCGCGCGTTCGTACAGGCGGGCGGCCTTCTCCTCGCCGGGCCTGACCCGACGGGCAACGGCGGCATCGTCGCGGGCTTCGGCGACCTGCGCGAAGTCGAGCTTCTCGTCGAGGCCGGGTTCACGCCGGCGGAGGCGATAAAGATTGCGAGCCTCAACGGTGCGCGCTTCCTCGGCGAAGACGCGCGCATCGGCTCAATCGCCGCCGGCAAACAGGCCGACTTGATGGTTGTGAAGGGCAACCCCGCGTCGAACATCGGCGACATAGAGAACGTCGAAATCGTCTTCAAGGACGGCGTCGGCTACGACTCGGAGAAGTTGATTCAATCGGTGCAGGGGTTGGTCGGAATACGCTAAGCGGCGCGCGGCCCGTCAAGCCGCGGCCAAAAGAAAAACGGCTACTTGTCAGGTAGCCGTAGCTGCTTGATTCTTTTGGTGGAGCAGAGGGGGATCGAACCCCTGACCTCCGCATTGCGAACGCGGCGCTCTGCCAAACTGAGCTACTGCCCCACGCGGAAGTGTAGATATTAGGTGGCGTCGGCGTAAACGTCAAGTTTGGTTAAACTGGTGGTGTCATAAAATGCTTAATCCTCTGTGCCGCCTCTGTGCTCTCTGTGTCTCTGTGGTGGTTAGTTTTTAACCACAGAGACACAGAGAGCACAGAGGCGGCACAGAGGCGGCACAGAGGATTGAATCTAGGACACTACTCAAACTCTAAACGCAATTCGGGAAACGGATGTTGAGTGCAAGGCTGTTGAAATTTCTCCTCCTCATAATCTTCGCGTTTCAGTCGGTCACGCAGGGGCAGACGCCGCGCGCCGAAGCGGGGCAGGCGGGCGCGGAGGAGTCGGCGCGCAGGCGCGTGGAGGCGTTTGAGATCGTCTGGCGGACGGTGAAGGAGAATCACTTCGACCCGACCTTCGGCGGCGTTGATTGGGACGCGGTGCGCGCGGAGTTTGCGCCGAGAGTGCGCGCAGCCGCCACGGACAGAGAACTGCACGCGCTCTTGCAGCAGATGCTCAACCGGCTCGGACAGTCGCACTTCAACATCATCACGCCCGAAAGCATCCCTTCGATTGAAGACGAAGGCGACGCGGACGAAGACTCAAGTGAAGAAGCCGCGCCGAAGCCGCGTCCGCCGGGAAGCCTCGAGATGGCGGAGCGTCTGACGAACGGCATAGGCATAGACCTGCGCATCGTCGGGGGCGTCGCTCTCATCACGCGCGTCGAGGCCGACTCGCCAGCCGAGCGCGCGGGCCTTCGGACGGGCTTCGTGCTCCGAAGCGTTGACGGCTACCGCGTCGCCTCGATGCTTAGAATGTTTCGTCGCGCGGCGGTCTTCGAGCCTGTGTTGCGAAATCAGATTCCGGCGCAGATTCTCGTGGAGTTCGTCAACGGGCCGCCCGGAACTCCGGTGCGTCTCACATACCTCGACGCGCGGAATCGCGTGCGGCGCGCGACAGTGAAGCGCGAGCGTTTGCGAGGCGAGATGTCGCCGCTCGTGCCGACGATGCCCGCGCAGTTCGTCGAGTTTGAGTCGAAGCGTTTGCGCGGCGGCGCGGGTTACATACGGTTCAATCTTTTCGTCGCGCCCGTGCTCAATAAGTTCTGCGCGGCGCTGCGCTCGATGCGGGACGCGCCGGGAATCGTCTTAGACCTGCGTGGCAATCGTGGCGGGCTGCTCGGACTGATTTACGGACTCGGCGGCCTGCTCGAAACGCGCGAGGTCTCGTTCGGCGTGATGCGAACGCGCGCGGGAAGCTTCGAGTTTCGTGTAATCCCGCAGAGGAGCGCGTACCGTGGGCAGTTGGTCGTCATCGTTGATTCGACCACGCAGTCGGCGGGCGAGATTTTCGCGGGCGGGTTGCAGGAGTCGGGGCGCGCAGTCGTGGTGGGCGAGCGTTCGGCGGGCGCGACGCTGCCTTCGATTGCGAAGCCGCTTCCGACGGGGGCGATACTTCAGTACGCCTTCGCCGACTTCGTGACGTACGACGGGCGCGTCCTCGAAGGCAACGGCGTGAGGCCGGACGTTTCAATAAAACTCGACCGTCGCTCGCTCCTCGCAGGGCGCGACCCGCAACTCGAAGCCGCCGTCAACGCAATCGAGCGGCGCGCGCACGTCGCGTCGCACGCGCCGCCGCCCGCGCCGGTTGTCGTGATGAAGGCTGACGCATTAAGAGACATTCCTTTCGGCGTCGCGAAAGCTTCTGACGACGCGAACGGTGTCTCCGGCGGGTCGAAGGCGAGTGAGAACGTCTCGAAGATTGACCCGCGCGTCGAGGCTGTGATTGAGCGTTACGTCGAGGCCGTCGGCGGGCGCGCGGCGTTCGAGGGCTTGAAGACGCGCGTGTCGAAGGGGACGTTTGCGGGGACGTTCGCGGGCGTGGAGATGAGCGGCGTGATTGAGGTTTTGGAGAAAGCGCCGGACAGGAGTTTGACGGTCGTCAACGTCAACGGATTGGGACGCATGCGACGCGGGTTCACGGGCGAGTACGCTTACCAGCAGATACCCCTGTTCGGCTTCCGCCGGATTGAGGGGAGCGAGTTGGCCGACACGCGTCTGGCGTCTGATTTCTTCTGGCCGCTCGACCTCAAGCGCCTCTACCCGACCATGACTCTAAAGGGACGCGAGAAGTCGGGCGACGCGGAGTTAATGGTCGTGGAGGCCGTGCCGTCGCGCGGCAGCGCCGTGACGCTCTACTTCGACGCGCACACGGGCCTTCTCGCGCGCAGGAACACGACTTACTTCGAGGACTACCGCGAGGTTGACGGCGTGCGGCTTCCGTTCCGCGTGCGCGACGAGTTTTCGACCACCGTCTTCACGGAGATAAAACACAACGTCGCTCTGGAGGACGCGCAGTTCGCGGAAGAGAAAGACTGCTTCACGCAGTAAGGCGAAGAGGGAAGGATGAGGGGAACGTCTCTAGGGCGTGTTTGAGTTGGATTAACCGAAAAGATTCAACACGGAGAACACGGAGGCACGGAGGACACGGAGGTTAACTTTGTGAACTCCGTGCCTCGGTGTCCTCTGTGTTAATCCTTCCTCGGTAAATTCCTTCGTCAATCGCTTTATAGCGATTTGCAGATGAGTGCGACCGATGTCAAAACTGTAGGGGCAGGGCTTGTCCCTGCCCATTGCTGGCGAAACCGAGCGGGCCGCGGACTTGCCCTGCCCCTACAATCA
>Ga0081539_10001273_pt1 | contig 44386 bp, 33 predicted proteins | sample TabmetS4T2R2_FD_71023 | JGI IMG/M metagenome (GOLD analysis project Ga0081539, IMG submission 71023) | Tabebuia heterophylla rhizosphere microbial communities from the University of Puerto Rico - S4T2R2 | ecosystem: Host-associated > Plants > Roots > Rhizosphere ... | reverse complement strand
GCCAACGAACGCAGACAGATCCATTCTGGGCTTCGCCATCGCGTCAACACCTCCGTGTTTTCGTTCCCTTGCCAGAGAACTCACGGAAAGATGCGCGATGGCGGCTCTCGCTGTCTACGCCGCAGCCCTTATTGAATTTCCACCACGAGCTGGGACTCTAACGGGATGACGACCATACAGATTTCTACTCTGGTATCGGACTTTCCACAGCGGATGCGATGGATGTGTTCTTCTTCCGCGAAGCCATCAACGAGATGGCACTCGCTGCACCCGAGGAGTACCAACATCACTACAACGCAACCAAGGTGGCGCTGGACGAAATGCGCTCACAGCTGGGAAGATCCTCCCTATGGGACGGTTCGAGATAGCGGGCGGAGCCTAGCAGCCCGTGGTTAAACGCTGTGTTCTGCGCCGGCTGGTAGCAGTTCGAATCGATGGTGCGGTGTGAATGTGGCGGCGCGATCGATGCAAGTCGGCGAATCGGTCCACGCGGGCGCGTGGTCCCTCCACATGGCGAGAATTGCCGCAGCAAGCGCCATCACGCGTCCCTGCAGGCCGCGCGGTGTCCCGACGCCGACCAGTGTTCGCATCAGCAATCCCAAATTGAAGCCGCCGGTGTGGACATACAGCCGCTTCAAGATGTTGGCGTGCCCGCGCAGGTGCGTGCGACGCAGCGCGCCCGTCTCGTAGAGATGCGCGTTCGGCCGTTCTAGCCGCTCGCTCCGACGGCGTTGCAGCGTGCGACCGCGAGGGCCGCGAATGCGCCGACGATTCGCGTACACGGCGTCGCGCGCGGTGGGATGCCGCGTCCATCGGCGCCGGCCGCGGTCCGGTTCGGCGATGTAGGTGCGGAGGTCGAGCGCGACGAGATCCACGAGCACCTGATTGCTGTGATACCCCTTGTCCGCGACGACTTCCTCGATGACGACCGTGTGATCGTCGGTCGCCGTGGCCACCGCTTCCAGATCCTCGGCGGCGGCCGTCACCGTCTCGGCGATGGTGGTGGTGTCGCCCTGATCGGCGCCTTGCACCGTGACGCCGACGATCGCACCGGTCTCCAGATCGACGGCGTGTTCGGCTTTGTGCGCGAGATGCGTCCGGCCGTCCTTCATCTTCGTGATCCGCGCGTCGGGGTCGTGCGGGTGCCGCCACTCGGTGTTGCGGCCCTTCTTCGGTCGCTTCCGATCGAGCCGCGCGAGATCGGCACGCGTCGGCGTCTCGATGCCCGAGGCCTGCGCCAGCCGTGTCAGAAACTCCTGATACGTCTCGCCCGAGTCGCGGCGCACGATGCTCCGCAGCGCCGCGTTCGCTTCGAGCGTGGTCGCATCGATGCCGATGGTCTTCCCCTTCACCAAGTTCGCCGTCGCGAGCATCTGCAGGATCCACGTGAAGACCGCACGGTGCGTCTCAAGATCGATCAGTCGGCGCGTCCGGGAGATCGTCGAGTGCTCGGGAGGCATCTCGTCGAGGCCCAGTCCGAGAAAGCCGCGCAGCGCGAGCGAGTCAGCGGTCCGCCACGCGATGCCGCGCTCCGAGTCGATGCCTTCGAAGTAGCCGATCAAGAGCAGGCGGAAATACGTGCCAGGAGTGAGGCTCGGGCGGCCGTGCGTCGCATAGAACGCCGCACACTGCTCCTCGACGAAGTCGTCGAAGCCATGCGTGTCGAGGATCGCATTGAGTCGTTGGTAGAACGGGTGCCCGCCGGTCCGCGGCAGATCATTCGCCGCGACCCACAGTCCCGGCGTGCGTCCCTTGTCCTTCCGACGACCCATTGCCATGCGGCAGTGTAGTACGCCTGATCCGCTCTGTCGATCACTCGTTTAACCACGGGCTGCTAGCGCTCGCTCTTGGACTGTTTCTGGCGGATCCGTTCGCCGTAGGCGTTCCAGAAAGAAAGAATTAGGGCCGTCTTCCACTTGAACGGCACCGACCCGTGCGGTCGCATCGCGAGCACAGCCAACTGAGGAAGATCGACCGAATCGGTAACCACTTCGCCGTCTTTCAGCGTCTCCAACTTTCGAGCCGCCGCCTGTCGGGATCGCTCGTCCGGAACGGCTCCGGTCAATGCGTCGAGAACGCCTCGTACGTCGGGTTCGAACAGGACGTGATTGTACCCATATGTCATGAACTTCGCACCGATGGCGTCACGACTGACGGTAGCTTCCAATGCGGTATTTACAGAGGCCAAGTCGTCGTTATGTTTGGTGATGGCCGATTTCGTTCGGTCGAGGATTGCTTGAACCGCAGTATTGCGGAATTCGACCAAGAGATCACCGAACTCTAGGAGATTCGCCTCTTTTGCGAGAACGTAGACTCCGAACAGTTTCGCTAGCTGCCGCGGTAACACCTCGCCGAGGGCCCACGCGGGAGTAACTCGTCGATTTATCAGTACTGCCCTGTTGATTTCAGGAGTGATAAGATAATCAACGATGTACTCGTTAAAGCAATCCAAAAACGTCGACCAATCGCCAAAGAAACTCCGGCGGAACGCGATCGCTTCGGCGACCAATTCTGAGATCCTGTGAACCACGCGTGCTCGCTGCACTTCGCTCAAGATATCCGGTTTTCCATTGGTCTGCAGTTCGATCACACGCTCGGATAGCAAGACGAAGCGTTCACTCTGATGGATCACTTCATGAGCCGTTTCATGGAACACTCCCCACCATTCCCCGGGGCTCAACAGGGTTCGGATCGGCAGACTTATTACACCTAGGTGCGTACGCAGGAATTCCTCTCCATAAATGCCAAACGCTGCGAACCCGTGCCATTCGACGTTGAGTTGCTTGGCGATGTCGTCGATCAGATACTCGGCCGCCCAGAGAATTCTCTGGGCGCCGCCCGTGTAATAGAGCGTCGTTGGCACACCGAAATTCCAGCTCGTCTCGATCAGGTCCATCGAACGCTGTTCGTATCCGAAGTTCATTAGGTGCATTACTTCGCGGCGCAGACGTTCGGTTGGAAACTGGATGGTTCGATGCTCGCGGTAGTACTCGACGGCGTTTACCATGTCTTCGTAACTTTCACGCTGCAGCGAACTGGATACCTTGCTCATAAACAGCTGGCTAAAGCGCTTCTCCTGATCGAAGATGGCTTGCATGTATGGTTCGTCCGGACGCGGCTGGTCGGACGCAACCAAGCCGACCCAATGCCCCGCACCGTAACTCTGCGGTCGGTTGCGGTTGGTTGGTCCCCGCGATCTAGCGCCCTCAGGCACGCTCGGGACGGGACTACGTTCGAACATGAAGTTGGTGCTCGTGGCGAATAGCTCACCGACGTTCGCGCCGTTCTCCTTCCGAAGATCGATGAGTTGCTCCAGGTACTTACCGATCGACACGTTAGGCCGAACGTAAATGTCGTAGTCGCCGAAACAGATTCCGACTTCACTTGTACCAAAATACTCACCCGATTGGAGGCGCTTGAGCAGATCTGCGGGTTGTGGGTGGCGACAGCGAATTTGTAGCTCTATTCGAGTTTTCGCTGGCTCCTTGAGGTCCTTCCATTTTTTGCGTTTCTCAATGAATGCGTAATCCACTCCGAATGCCGTCCACGTGAAGTCCAACAGTGGTCGCATTTCTATTTCGCTGTCGCGCAAATCGGCGACGGCATCCGCAATCGCTCGAAGATCGTCGCCCCAGAGAATCACCGCTAGATCGAACCACCCGAGAGTTCCAGTAATTAAGAAGTTAAGGCCGCGGCTGGCTAGCAGCTCTTCGATTGGACCTACTCCTTTGCGGTACTGATTTAGGATCGGTGCGTCGCCTTCAAACAGAAGCTGGTGATTGAGTTTGACGAGTGCAACGCCGATCCAATCAGCAGCGAAAATGCGAGCTTCGAATGCCGCTTCGGTGTTCTTCGTTTGCCAGGAAAATCCCAATACCTGTTCGACCGCTAAGACCTTGTCGAGCAGCCGATGGTCGATGAGGTTCAAGCCATGCGCCTTATCGGTGAACTTGCGCATCGCGATGATGTCGTATTTTCCGAAACATTTCGCGACGTGATCGGCAGCATCTTTTCCATCAGCGTTGGAACGCAGTGATTCAGCGATGGGATCCTCGAATCCTGGATCAACCTGAAGCAATAGGAGCTCGACGCCGTGCTCTCCAATGCGTATTGCCATCGGACTATTCGCTCCTGCAGCCTGGCCCAGGATTAGGGCTGCCGCCAAATGAGAAATGCTCGGAGGCGCCTTCGATTACCGCCGAACGGCCAGCTGAAGAAGATGTCAAAATCGCCATCAAGCGTTACCACAGGCACGTCATTGGTTAACGCCGTTGCGGCTATGAGGCCGTCGCAGGTTAGTGACGAAAAATCCTTGAACTTGCCCCGTGCTCTGAGGCGGCGATCCATCTGATGTGCAATAGCCGCTGCGAGTTCGCCCAGTTCGGCGCCTGTAGCCAGTGGCACCAACAAGCGAAGGGCGGCAGCCACCTTTTTATCGCGCTCCGTTGCTGAAACTGAGGCAGAGGTCCGGGAGAAGACTCGCTGTATTTCGGCCCGCACTACAGCGTTGTAGTAGGCGCGGGCATGTCCCAGCGCGACTTGCTCAAGACAATCCAAACATTGCGACGACCAGCGCTCGGTGCCCTTCGCCGCAGATATGAATACGTTGCTGTCCAGAACAAATGCCGGCGGAAGCTGCAGTGGCATTGTTCGGGAGGGGTGCCGACTGTCGTTAGCTCTTCCCCGGATGGAGCTTTTCGATCTCGAGTCGGACGATTTCCGGAATGGCCTTAACTCGTACCTCGAGGGCACTCACGCGGCTTGTCAGAGCTATTTCGCGCTGCCGCGATTCCAGGATGACTGACTGCATAGCTGTGACGTTTCTAGACAAGGCATTGACCCCGCCAGCGATCGCGTCGACCTCGCCAGCCAGCGTATTCAGACGCGGCAGTAGCGCACTTTCCATTCGCTCGCGCAACTGCTGGGCAGCACTCTTGCTGTCGTCAGGCATTCCACACCGTTTACGGGACTCAGATGCTGCCGCGCGTGAAGAGCACCGGAGCGGCTATGTCGTAGGAGACGGCGCTCTCAAGGATGGGAAAATGTCTCGCGGTACTCGCGCAAAAACCGTTCACACTGCTCGTTAAGATGTGAAAGTTCGCGATCAATAGATCGAGCCTGATCTATAGCGACGTCCAAATCGGTGCACGCTTGATTTATCAGCTGGACTGTCTCAAGGAGTTCGTGCTCGTCCCAAAACGACCTCGCCGAGTCCTGCAGATCGTTCAACGTCTGCTGGACCTCAGTTGCACGGGCGGACGCATGATCCAACACCTCGATAGCGAGGCCTGACTGACGAAGGCTTTCTTGATATGCCGTCTCATCGATGAGTGTGCTGAGGTCCTCGAACGTTCGCCGAACGTCCACGGGCCAGTCATCACTCACCTCTTCGGAAGCGGGGTCTGATCGGCGGGCGCCGGAATAGGCCTCCTGGGTTACGGCGGGTTGCTCCCGAAACTCGCTCTGCCGCCAATTGCTTTCCAGGAAACGCGATTCGTCCATAACGTCGCTCACTCACGTCGGTCGCGTGCAAGGCTGCCGCGCCAGAAACTACCGTCAGCCTGCCGCGCGAGAACGCAGTGCCGGCGTAACCGACGATATTAGCAGGTTTTATCGGGAGGACGTCAACCACTTTTTAGCCGCGGCGACAAACTGGTGCTCGGAGAGGAGGCATCTTGTGCTTAGCGCGACTGTATACCACAACATCTTGGGTACGTCAACACAGGCGAAACTACCTCTTCATGGCCGCCTCTCGGGGGTCGCCCTCACCTTCCCCCTGAATTTATTGCAGAGTCGCGGCACTCTACCGGCCGCGGCGCTTGAGAGTCAATACGAATCTGCCTGAGATGCCGGAGGAAACCGCGGGCAGATTTCCTCGATTCAGAGTTGACTGGGCGACCGCCGGCGAGGACTGTTCGTCAATTCCGTCGATCGGGGCGAACCCCCACTGAGCACTTGTCAAGGGCTCGTTGCCAACCGGGCGAAGAGTTGCTCATCGACCGCAACGGGAAAGATTTCCAAGGATAATTTGGAGTTGCTCGTTCGGACGACAGCGTACCCAGATCGACTTCGGAGATGGTCGGGGACGAACGCCCGCTGGCAGTCGCAACTGCTCGATGCCCTGATTTGCATGTGATCTTGCCCTAGCTCTGCCAATGGTGTAGACAGAACCCCACACATTCCAGTTTCTCGGACCTGGGCACATCAGATGGGAACACTCCTCACGCTGGCCGTCGTGATTTTTCTCGTCTGGCTCCTGCGCAAGTCCGGCAAAGGCAAGGCTGCGGGCCCCGTCTCGCATCGACGCGAACCACTGGCAAGACCTGCCGCCAAGACGGTGGATGCCGCGCCGAGTCCTGGGCGGATCGGCCGCGACGCCTTCATCGGTGGCCGCGGCTCGCCGACGATCGACTCGACTAACCCGACTGAAGACACGACGCCTCGTCGGATAGACCGAAACCTATTTCTCGGTCGAGCAGCGAAATCTACGACCGCCGACGAGTGCTGGGTTCCGCCAGGACGCGACGCGAACATCGCTGGCTACACGATTCGTGGCGGCATGGTGTACGTCGGAAGTGGGCTCGCCTCGGTGACCGGCCTGCGAATCGAGCCCGCGCTGATCGATCCGTCGCTCCCAGTCCGTCGAGGACACCCGGATCGCAGTGGCGCCAGCATGACGTACTGGCCTTCGTACGACTCGATTTCACCGGAGTCTCGAGCCGCCTATCTCGAATGGCTCTCGGGTGGCCGTCGAGACCCGAATGCGTACATCGGGTACGTGTTTCTCTTCTTCTATGGCCTGGAGCGCCGGGCGCTTGCTGACGCGTCGACATCCGCGGTTGCCAAAGAAGACATCGCCCCCATCAGGCAAGAGATTGAGCAACTCGTACAGGTCTACGGCGGAAACAGCTCGTTCCGTCGTTACGCAACACAGTTGCTCGACGTGGTCAGCACGATCGGCGAAGCGGAAGGTTCGGTGGAGCCACCTCTGGAGCGATCCGGCTACGAAATCCCGCTTGCAACTCGCGTGGGCGTCGGACGCTTGATTGCCGCGGGGCAGGCAATCCCCGCAACGTGGGCCTGGAGCTGGTACATCACGCATCCGGAGACCGGCAGTCGCACACGGACGCTGATGCGACGCTGCGGCCGCGAATTCGCAGACCTCTTTGATGTTCGGTACGAACGCGAGTACGAAGGCGGCCTGAAGCTGAAGCCGAATCAGTCGAAACTCAAAATGGCCATCGCGCCGGCAAGCGCGTCCTTTGGCGGCCAGATCGACCTTTCAATGGATTTGCCGGACATCGCTGCGCTGACTGCGCCCTACTCGAAGCTCCGGCGGATTGCCGAGAACTGCGCGTCCGACCTCGATGCATACAGTCGCTGGGTTGGACGGAACAGCGAGGCACCGAAAACCATAGCGGCCGTCGCATTGCTCCCGCCCGAGCTCGCGACCAGTCACGAGAGTGAAGAGGCATCGCGTCTGTGGGAATGGGTCAGGACCACTGTCGGCGCTAAAGAACTTGCCGTGTGCAGAACCGATGATTTGCTACAGCACTGCACGTCGTTTGGCGTGGGCAAGCTGGCAAAATCCGAAGCGGTTCTTCTCGCCCAGCTCCTCGAAAAAGGTGGTTACGGCATCGAGCCCGATGTGCGATTTGGCGGTGCACCCTGGGCTCCGGGCGGTACGGCTGTTCTTTTCAGGTTGGCAGCTGGGGCGTCCCCCGTTGCCGCTCCGGAATACGCCGCGGCGACAGTCCTGCTCCATTTAGCGGTAGCGATCGCTGCCGCCGACGGAACGATCTCGCGGGCTGAGGAGAACCACCTCGGGGAACACGTTGAACACTCGTTGCTGACGAGCGACGCAGAGCGCATCAGACTCCGTGCCCACCTCGCATGGTTGATGCAATCGCCGCCCACGCTGGCGGGACTCCGAAGACGTCTGGATCCGCTCGATCAGCGGCAACGGACTGCGATCGCCGATTTCATTGTTAGCGTAGCCGGCGCGGACGGGCAGATCAGCCCGGACGAGATCAAGACGCTCGGAAAGATCTATCCGATGCTCGGACTCGCGACCGACGATGTGTACAGCCACGTCCACGCGATGACTGCTGGCGCCTCTGCGACCGAGATTGGTCAACCGGTGACGGTGATGCCCGCAACACCTTCAACAGGGTTCACGATTCCAACGCGTCCGGGCAGTCCCAATGTCGTTCACCTTGATATGACCGCAGTAAAGGCAAAGCTCGCACAATCAGCGCAAATTTCCGCGATTCTTGATGACATTTTTGCCGAAGATGAACCGGCGCCCGTCCAGCGGATTGCCGAAGCACATGACGGGAAACTGCCCTCCGCATATGCCGCTCTCCTGTCGCGGCTGGTCGAACGCGCAGAGTGGACCCGATCGGAGTTCGAAGAAGTCGTCGCAGATGCTCGGCTCATGCCCGATGGCGCGATTGACACGTTGAACGAAGCTGCTTTTGAACACATCGGCGGCCCTGTCCTCGAAGGGGATGATCCCATCCAGATCGATGCGGCCGCAGCAAAGGAACTCCTGGCATGACCACGCCGCCAATTCGCGCCCGTGAGCGAGACGCCATCGTTCAGTCCCTTCGCGCCGGTGTCGTTCCGCGTACTGGCCAACAGCACATCCAGGTTGGACGCGTGGACGAGGTAAAGGCGCTGATTGCGGACCTGGACCGAATCGCGCAGGGCGGTTCAGGAATCCGTTTCGTGATTGGCGAGTTCGGCTCCGGTAAGACCTTTTTCCTGTATTTGATTCGCTCGATCGCCCTCGAGAAACGCCTCGTGACGCTTCATGCGGATCTCACGCCGGATCGACGAATTCATGCGACTGGCGGTCAGGCGCGCGCCCTGTACCAGGAAATGGTCCGCAACATGTCGACACGGGCAAAGCCCGAGGGCGGCGCGTTGCCGAGCATTGTCGAACGCTTCGTAACGTCCGCGCTCGACGCTGCGCGAGAACGCGGCGTTAAGCCAGAGGTCGTCATTCGGGAGCGGCTATCGTCGTTATCCGAGATGGTGAATGGCTATGACTTCGCCGAGGTGATCGCCGCGTATTGGAAAGGCCATGATACGGGCAACGAGACGCTGAAGTCTGACGCCGTGCGATGGCTGCGAGGCGAGTTCTCCACGCGAACCGATGCGCGCGCCGCGCTGGGTGTGAGGACCATCGTCGACGACGCGAACACCTACGATCAGTTGAAGCTGCTGGCGCGGTTCGTACGGCTGGCCGGCTTCGCCGGTACGGTCGTCTGCTGGGACGAGCTCGTGAATCTGTACAAGCTGGCAAACACCAGGGCGCGGAATACGAACTACGAGCAGATCCTGCGCGTGCTGAACGACTGTCTTCAGGGATCCGCAGAGGGCTTGGGGTTCCTCCTGGGCGGCACGCCCGAGTTCTTGCTCGATACTCGAAAGGGACTTTACAGCTACCAGGCATTGCAATCGCGGTTGGCCGAAAATCGATTCGCGAAGGACGGCCTCGTCGACTATTCCGGCCCCGTCTTACGGTTGGCGAACCTGACGCCGGAAGATCTGTTTGTGCTCCTCGGAAAGCTGCGGCACGTGTATGCGTCCGGCGCGGCCGAACGGTATCTGATCCCTGACGAGGGCCTCAAGGGGTTCATGCAGCACTGCTCGCAGAAGATCGGCGACGCGTATTTCCGGACGCCGCGAAATACAGTCACCGCATTCGTGAACCTTCTCGCGGTGCTCGAACAGAACGCCGACGTCTCGTGGAGCCAGCTCCTTGGACAGGTTGCGATCATGCCTGACACGAATCCGGATCTGCAGCCATTCGAAGGCGACGACGACGAGTCCACCACGCCTGACGACGTGAATGCCGATGACGACTTGGCCTCATTCAAGCTCTGAAGGGAATTCCGGCCAAGACGCGTCTTCCGGATTCCGGCGACTTGACGAACAAGTCCAGCGGTGGGTCTGGGATCAGGGCTGGACGGAATTGCGCGACGTCCAGGAGCAAGCGATCGGCCCGATTCTCGATGGCGGGCGAGATGTGATCATCGCCGCGGCGACGGCCGGCGGGAAAACGGAGGCAGCATTCCTTCCAATTTGCTCTCGGATCGTCACGAACCCCTCTGGGAGCGTTCGCACGCTCTACATCAGCCCACTGAAGGCACTCATCAACGACCAATTCGATCGTCTCGATCGGCTGTGCGAGCGACTTGATATTCCGGTGCATCGGTGGCACGGCGATGTAGCCTCGGGCCTTAAGCGACAGGTTCTGTCGGACCCCGCCGGCATCCTCCTGATCACACCGGAGTCCCTCGAAGCATTATTTGTGCTGCGCGGAACCGCAATCGCCGCGCTTTTTCGCGCGCTCGACGTCGTCGTCGTCGACGAACTGCATTCGTTCATCGGTTCAGAACGCGGTCAACAACTTCAGTCGTTGCTCAGTCGGCTCGAACTGGTCCTTCGGCGTCGTGTTCCGCGGATCGCCTTGAGTGCGACGCTGGGCGACATGAACCTCGCGGCGGAGTTCCTGCGCCCTGGAAAAGCCTTGCCGTGCGAGATTCTTGTATCGAACGAATCGCGGCAAGAGGTCCGATTGCAGATTCGTGGATATCCGGTGAAGCCTGCGGAGCCGGATGTTCAGCGCGACGGTGCCCAAGCCGATTCGCTGGATGATGCCGCGGTCCCTGTCATTGCGGCCCATCTTTTCGAGGTCCTTCGCGGAAAGGACAACCTAGTTTTCGCGAACAGCCGGCGCAATGTGGAGATCTACGCAGACCATCTGCGCAGGTCGAGTGAACAGGCGAGTGTTCCGAACGAGTTCTGGCCCCATCATGGCAGCCTCTCAAAGGAGCTGCGCGAGCACGCCGAGAAGGTACTCAAGGACGCGTCCATGCCGGCGTCCGTCGTCTGCACCACGACGTTGGAAATGGGAATCGACATAGGAACGGTTGCGACGATCGCCCAGATCGGCGTGCCACCTTCGGTTGCGGGTATGCGACAACGTCTGGGCCGGTCGGGACGACGTGGTGAACCATCGGTGATGCGGATCTACATCGAAGAGCCGGAGCTGGAACCTGATAGCCCGCCGCAGGATCGACTGCGGGCTGAATTGGTCCAGGCGATTGCGATGGTGCGGTTGCTCATCATGAAATGGTGCGAGCCACCGGCTGAGGGTGCCCTTCACCTGTCCACTCTCGTGCAGCAACTGCTTTCGTTGATCGCCCAATACGGAGGTGCGACCGCAGCAGATGCCTGGCGTGTTCTCTGCCGAGATGGAGCATTTCCAGGCGTCTCTTCTGAGATCTTCGCCAAGTTCCTGCGCAATCTGGGCGAACACGATCTCATCACGCAGTTGTCGGACGGAACCTTGCTCCTCGGCGTGAAGGGCGAACGCATCGTGAATCACTACAGCTTTTACAGTGCCTTCGTCACTCCAGAGGAGTACTTCCTCGTATCGCATGGCCACGAGCTCGGAACGCTGCCCATCTCCCACCCGCTGTCCGATGGGAGCTACATCATCTTCGCCGGCCAGCGCTGGCGTGTCTTGAGCGTCGATGTCGAGCGGCGGATTGTGGACCTTGAGCCCTCGCCGGCTGGCAGAGCACCGAGATTCACAGGCGGTGGCGCCGATGTCCACGAGAGAATCCGCCAGGAAATGAAGGCAGTGTACGAATCGACTGATTCCCTTCCGTTCCTCGATGCGAGCGCTCGCCTCCTACTCCAAGAAGGTCGTGACGCATACCTTGCGTATGACCTTCGGCGGAATTCAGTCGTCGAATACGACGGCAACATCGCGCTTTTCTGTTGGGCGGGCGATCGTGCTCTGGACACATTGCTAATTCAACTCCGAGATCGCGGTCTGCCCGTCGAACGGGATGGAATTGCGCTGATCGTTCACGGAATAAGCGGCGGTGAACTCAAAATCGTTGTCCGTGCGCTTGCTGCCCAGGGTCCTGCCGACGCTGTGGAACTTGCGGGCACAGTCGCCAACAAGTTGATCGAGAAACACCACGTGTTCCTCGATGAAGAGCTCCTGTCAGTCGACTACGCGAGTTCTCGACTCGACTCTGAGGGTGCGTGGCAGGCGGCAGTTCGGGTCACAGAGCAACTGGAGGCACAAGGCGCTGCGTCCGCGTAGAAGCTGGACTCGAACCAGCAACCCTCCGGTTAACAGGTTAACGCGGGTATAGCATCTTGTTGATTCTTCGGTGGTTTAGCTCCCTCTTGATGCCTGCTGCTACCTGGTGTTCGGGGCCGAATTGTTCACAAATTGTTCAATGGCCGTCGCAGCGTCGACGCCGCGCGCGCGGGATCTGCGACGGACGGCGGCCGGCCGGAGTTACACGATCTTTCGTGCTACACTATTTTCCGTGGGAGATAATCAGAACATTACCCTGAGCTTACCCAGGGAGCTGTTGAAGCGGGTCAAGCGTGTAGCAGCCGACCGGGATACGTCGGTCTCCGCTCTCATGGCCGAGGCGTTGGACCGACTGGCGGATGAGGACAGACGCTATTCCGCCGCCCGAAAGCGCGCATTGGCTGCGCTGAAGTCGGCCGCCTCATTAGGCACTCACGGGCGGCGAACCTGGTCGCGCGACGAACTGCATGAACGCTGAGCCGCAACGGGAATTCGTCGACGCCAACGTCGTCGTCTACGCCTTCGATTCTTCCGCCGGCCGAAAACAGGCAACCGCACAAGCCCTCCTCGAAAGGCTCTGGGAGAGCAAGACTGGCTGCATAAGCATCCAGGTTCTACAGGAGTTCTTTGTAACGATCACGAAGAAGGTCGCGAAACCACTGCCGCTGGAAGATGCGACGGCGCGCGTTCGAGAGTTTGCGGCGTGGAAAGTGTTCGCGCCCAATGCTGACGATGTCATCGCGGCCATTGGGCTGCACACGCAAGCGAAGATCGGATTCTGGGACGCAATGATCGTGCTTGCGGCGGCGGAATCCGGATGCGATGTGCTCTGGACCGAAGACTTAAGCGACGGTCAGCTGTTGCGAGGTGTGCGCATACGAAATCCCTTCGGTGGCGAATCATGATTCGCCGTCCTGGACACGAATGGCTGGTAGGACGATGCTCTTTCGGCTGAGAGAATACGACGAGGCATTTCGCGATGTTTTCTCGCGTGTGATCCGCCTTCACGGCGAAGAAGCCTATCCGCTGCTCAAGGAAATCCCAACAGAGCCACGCCCGGCCATCCACACCTCGCAGGTCACATTGCCGTCTGGTGAGCCGCTGACGAACGAACCCTTTGAGATGAAGGTCGCGTTCGGCTTCAATCTGTCGGACATGGTATCGGGCAATATCGATGCGTTCACCGTTTCCGCGGAAGCCTCGGGTCGCGAGTACGGCGAACAGACGATGCTCCAACTGCTGAAATACAGCGGCACGATCAGTGAAGCGATGGGCAATGCCGTGGCAGGCGACGGCAGGGCCTTCGGTTGGCCGGTAATCCTGGAAGTTCTCGGCGGCATGGAAATCGATTTCGAGGAAAACGGCGAACCGGATAGCACACGGTCGATGGCCGTCTACATCGGCCAATTTCGAGGGTTACGTCACAACCCGTGTCACAGCTCTTCCGCACGCCTTGCGCTTTGCCCTGACAAAGGCCCATCGAGAGAGCGCACGCCTCGCTTCGGGATCCTCACGCTGCTGCGGGCAATCCCTGGGGTCTTTAGATCCTGCAGCAAGTCTGGAGACTCCTAGCGCAGCTGCGGGTGTCGCCAAGATCAGCGAAGCGTACGCTTGACCTAGCGATGCGAGACCGCAGTCGCCGCCTCCATAGTCGCGGGCGCGTCGGCTGGACGTCGAAAGAAGGCGGCAAACAATACGAGCACACCGGCGGCGCCGGCAGCCGGCACCACCCAGACCTGATCCCACGCGTGTGCGGCAGGGCTGGTGGACAGCAGGAACGCGTCGACGACGCGACCCGAGACGAGCGAACCGATGAACATGCCAACGCCAAGCGTCACGAACGCGATCAGGCCCTGGGCGGCTGACCGCAGGTCTCCCGGCGCTCGCTGGTCCACGTAGATCTGCCCGGTGACGAAGAAGAAGTCGTAGCACACGCCGTGCAGCAGGATGCCTGCGTAGAGCATCCACACCAGAGCGCCGGTGTTGCCTCCCGCGAACAGCAGGTAACGCGCCGTCCATGCGGCCATGCCGACCAGCAGCATGTACTTCACGCCGAGCCGCCGGAAGAACCACGGCATCACGAGCATGAAGCCGATTTCCGACATCTGGCCGAGCGTCATCTTGCCGGCCGCGTTCGTCACGCCGATCTCATTGAGGAACGGGTTCGCGAACGTGTAATAGAACTGCAGCGGGATGCAGATCAGAAACGATCCGATGACGAAGACGGCGAACGACCGATCGCGCAATAACTGCAATGCGTCCAGGCCGAGCACATCGCGCGCGGTGACCCGCGCAGCCACCTTGGCCGGCGGCGTATGCGGCAGCGCGAGGCAGAACAGCCCGAGCACGAGCGACCCGGCAGCCGCGAGGCGCATCGGGATGGCGGTCGCCTCCAGGCCCAGGGTGCCGATGAACAAACCTGCGACGATCCAGCCGATCGTGCCGAGCACGCGAATCGGCGGAAACTCGCGTGTGGGATCTCCCATCTGTCGGAACGAGATCGCATTGCTCAGCGCGAGGGTCGGCATGTAGCACAGCGCGTAGAGCAGCAGGATGGCGTAGAACGGTGAGAACGCGGTTTGCGTCGACGCCCAGAACAGGAGCACGGCGCCGACGATATGCAGCGCCGCGAGCAGCTTCTCGGTGGAGAAGAACCGGTCGGCGATCATGCCGACAAAGAACGGCGACACCATCGCCGCTACCGCCGTCGTGCCAAACGCCAGCCCGATCTGCTGTCCGGTGAAATGCAGCGTCGTGCCCAGCCACGTGCCGGTAGTAACCGACCATGCGCCCCACACGAAGTACTGCAGGAACATCAAGACCGACAGCTTGAGACGGGTGCTCGCCGACATCGGATCCCCTATGACCGGAACGGCTCGCGGCCGGTGCCCTGCACCGGTATGCATTGCGCCGGCAGCACTTCGCGCTGCAGCGCGAACATGCTGGCGGCAGCGCGGTCGATGTGGCGCACGAACGCCAACGACCCCTGCAGGATCGGCTTCAGGCGCTCGCGATCCTGAATGCGTGCCTTGGGATATTCGTGCTCGACGATGAGCGGTGTGCGGGCGACGTCGATGTCGAGCAGCTCGCGCGCGGCGAGCTGGTGATCGAGCCAGTCGACAGTGCGGCTCTGCAGGTAGGCGAGCGGATCGTGCCGCGCCGTTCCCGGCAGCTCGTGCTCGGCGAGAACGGTCTGCTTCTTCCACGCGTTGAGCTGATCCGCCGGCTGGGGTGAAGATCGGCCGTCCTTCCAGTCGCCTCGCTGGAGCGTCTGGCCGCCATATCCCCATTCAGAGACGCCGCGTGCGTCGATCACCTGACCCTTCACATGGAAGCCGCCGATCAAGAACCCGTAACCCGCATCCTTCAGGTACTGGAACACGGATCGCGTGTCCTGCCCCATCAGAATCGCGTGCGAGGGGTCGTAGTGAATCCGGAACTGGTCCGCGACGCCATGCGTCTCGCAAATGCGATGGAGCGTAATCCACGCGCCCGGCGTGTAGGCGAGGTTGTTGTGGAAGCTGTCGCCGCTGTGCCAACCGGGCATTGGACACGGCTCGATCCGATACGTCAGGCCGCGAGCCTTCGCCTCGGCGAGCAGCGGAATGAAGTGTTCCTCGAAATCCTGAAGGTTCTCGTCCATGCTGCGGGAGAAGTCGCGGCCGACGAACCCGCAGACGGCATTGACGCCGAGCAGCCCTGCGGCGTCGAACACGCGGCGCATAAACGCATGTTTCCGCTGCCGGACGCCCCGATCGTGGTGCAGCATGTTGTCGAAGTAGCCAATGTCAGCGAGCGTCAGGCCCGCCCCATCGAGCGCACGCCGTACGCGCCGCGCTCGGGTGACGTCGAACGGCCGTCGTAGATCGAGCGTATTGGCCACAGGGTCGAGCATCGCCTCGGGAGACACGTCGGTTTCCGTCGGATGAAGTGCGGCCGAGAGCTGGATGGTGTCGGCGCCGAGCTCACGCGCGAATGCGACCCACTCCTCAATCGCGCGGTCGGGATCCTCGTCGCGCACCTCGCGCGGGGTCAGCTCCTGCAGCGCTGCGGTCAGAATACCCACCGGCATGAACTGAGGTTCGAACGCACTGACGGCGACTGATCGATTGTGTGCGCCCGGATCTTCGCTGACAGCTACGCCAGCGCCTGGGTCGCGAACTGTACGCACTTGCTGACCTCCTCAGTTGGCGACGCGGCGCCGCGATACTCGTATTCGATGTCAGCGGTGATCGGCCAGCGCTCCTTCTTGAGCAGCTGGAGCACCTCGCGAATGGGCGTGTCGCCTTGCCCCCACGGCACGTTGTCGCCCTGATGCCGCCGGCGATCCTTCAGGTGGAGGTTCGTTATGTCGGCGTGATGTTCGCGAAGGTAGGCGACCGCGTCGAAATCCGCGGCCGTGAAGTGACCGATATCCAGGTTTACTTTGAAGTATTTCGACAACTGCATCGCCGCGGCAAAGCTCTCCGGCGTGCAGAACTCGTTCGGGTCCTGGCGATTGGAGTGGCCATGCATCGCGACGACCATGCGATGCTTCTCTGCAAACGGAACGACGCGCCGGGCAACCGGAATCGTCGTCGACGCCGTGATGAAGGTTGCGCCGAGTGCTCTGGTCATTTCGAAACCGCGCTCGATCTCGGCATCGGTCATGTCGGCTGTGAAGCTGTAGTTGTAAGCGTGGATCGACATGCCGGCGTCGGCGAATTTCTTCGCGATGCCTCGGAAGTGTTCGATCGGCGTCTCGACTCGCCATCGTCTCAATGCCTCGCGCGTTTGCTGCCTCGCCGCTTGCGCGTCGAGCGCTTTCGTGCCACGAGCGCCTGCCGGAGCGCGCGGCTCGACCTGCGGCGCCCACAACTCGCAGTCGTTAAGGCCGCACTGCTTCATCGCAGCGATGATTACGTCCACCGCGTCACCGGTATCGGGACGCGGGAGTTCGCGAAGGCTGTAAGTCTGCACACCGATGCGGACGCCGCCGATAATCCGCTCCGCGGCCGTCGTCGCGAATCCAGCGATCGCCAGTTGTGCAAATTCGCGTCGTGTAAACATCTCGCTTCTCCGACAAGGGACCGCCGCTGCAGATCGCAGGTGCATTACGTCGCCGACGATCCGAAACCGAACCACTGAAACGATTCGAACGTTCAGTACAGTGAAAACGCGAAGAGCGTGTCTCCACCGGCAACGAGCACGTACTGCTTGTCATCGAGCATGTAGGTCTCTGCCGCATTGCTCGTGTTCTGTCCAAGCTGCGTGTGCCACAGCGGCGTGCCGTTGCCGACATCGAACGCAACGAAGTTGCCCGACACGTCCCCGGCAAACAACAACCGTCCGGCCGTCGTCAGCAGCCCGGTCGCCAACCCCGCGTTCGCGATCGTGCGGAACTTGTGCTGCCAGGCGATGCGCCCGGACTTGTAGTCAATCGCCGTGATATAGCTGCCAAGCGTGCCGACGTTACGCTCATCCTTGCCGCCAAGACCGAGCGCGCCGCGGGGATCGGGATCCGACAGGTAATACATCGCGTACGTATCCGCGGTCGGCGCGTAGAAAAAACCTGTGTCGGGACTGAAGGAGGGCGGCGGCCAGTTCGCCGCACCCTGGTTCGCATTCGATACCAAGGCGCCCGCGAGGTGATAGTCCTTATCCGGCAACCTCACTGGCTGCCCTTTCGCATTGAGCTCTGGCCGAGCCCAGTTGGCCGACGCCGAGAACTTGCTCGTCAGCAGATGTTCGCCCGTCACGCGATCGACGACGAAGAAGTAGCCATTGCGCGCCGCCGTGAGCACCATCTTGCGTATGCGGCCGTTGAACATTCCGTCCACGAGCACCGGCGTCTGCGCAGAGTCCCAATCATGCGTGTCGTGTGGCGAGGTCTGGTAGTACCACGCCATCTTGCCCGTATCGACGTTCACCGCCACCAGCGCGCAGGTGAAGAGATTGTCGCCCTCACCGCGGACATTGCCCGTGTACGCCGGTGTTGGATTGCCGGTGCCCATGATGTAGAGACGAGTTTCGGGATCGTACGAGCCAGGCACCCATGGATGGCCACCGCCGTGGATCGCGGCGTCGAGGTTCTTCCACGTCTCGAGCCCTGGGTCGCCAGACTTCTGCGGTGTCGCGAACCACTTCCACTGCACGGCGCCCGTCTCGGGCTCGAACGACTGCAGGAAGCCGGGCATGTCGAGGTCGTTGCTGGAGCCCACGAGCACGTGGTTCTCGATCACGATCGGCGCCATCGTGTGGAAATACTGTTGCTGGAAGCTCGCCAGCTCTTTGTGCCAGCGCTCCTGACCCGTGCGAGCGTCCAGCGAGATCAAATAGTTGTCCGGAGTGACGAAGAACAGATAGCTCCCCCACATCCCGGCGCCGCGATTGCCGATATGCGTGCCTCCCTTCGTCTTCCAGAAGTAGTGCCAACGCTCGTGTCCGTCGCGCGCGTCGATGGCCCACGTGTTGTCCGGCGTCGTTACGTAGAGCACGCCATCCACCTCGAGGACCGACCCCTTGATCTGCGTCGCGCCGCCTGCGGCGATGTCGCCCTCGCCGCCGACGAGGAGCGGGACGTAACCGGGTTGACCTGGTTGCGCGGCGCCAGGACCAGCGGCCCCGGGACCGTTTGTCAGGCGGCGCGTCCAGGCGAGCGTCAGGTGCTTCACCGTGTCGCGATTGATCTGGGTCAGCGCGCTGTAACGCCTGCCGGAGTAGTCGCCGCTGTAGGTCGGCCACGAATCGGCGAGCGGCTTGTGCAGGAGGGCGCGATCGACCCCGTCAGCATGGAGTGCGACGGCCGCCAGCACGCAGGCAGCGAACGTGGTCCAGCGCGTCATGAAGACTGCCTCAGCGACGCGAGGTACGCGGTGACGTCGTGGATGTCAGTATCGGAGTACCGCGGCAGCAGATCCTTGTGCGGTTGCAACGGATCGCGCAGCTGCACCTCGACGCCGGTGCCAGCCGTGCGAAAGGTCCGCTGCATTCCGCCGGGCAACATCACGCTGACCGAGAAATCGTCGATGCGCTCGACCACGCCTTCGATCCGTTCGCCGGAGGGAAGCGTCACGATCGCCGTCACCCGCGGCGCCGGAATAGGGGGCGGTGCGGTCCCGCGGCCACCGCTGCCGGGCATCAACCACATCTGCTGCAGCGTGAGCGCATCCTGAATCTTCAATGCGAACGTCTTCAGCGTCGCGGTCGTATGGCATGACGCACACTTCTGCGCGACGTACGCCTCGCCCTTCTTCGCGTCGCCGACCAGAATGTTGATTGTCGAGGGTTCACTGCGGCTGCTCACCGCAAAGCTGTGGAGGAACGCTGCGATGTCGGCCACCTGGTCCCGCGAAAGCTGGAACTTCGGCATCGCGCCGCGGCCGTTCTGGATGACCGGTGCGATCAGTTCGCCGCTCTGGTCGTCGAGCACGAGCGACGACCGCAGCAGATTGGGACCACCCCCGTCGCCGCCACGCGCATCGGCGCCATGGCAGAATGTGCAGTTGACACCGTAAGTCGCCTTGCCGCGCGCGATGGCGGCGGGATCGGCGGGCGGCCGCTGCGGATAGGCGACAAACCCGCCGCCGCCCTGTCCTCTGCCGCCACCACGTCCTGAAGGCGCGCCGTCCTGCCCAGCGCGAATCTGCACAGTCACAACCGCGGCGAACAGCAGCGTGGCACCGACGAATGCAACCGGTTGTCGCATGACCGTCATTGATGACGCCAATCAGCGATGTTGGGCACCGCACATTGGGCAGTGGACGCTGAGAGTCCGGCTGGATCGCCGACCAGATCGACCCAACCGTGCTGCTCGTGACTGGCGCGAACAGCATCAAGTACGCACATCTGCCGAAGGCCGTCGTCGAATGACGGGTACATCTGCGGCTCTGACGGATCGAGGACCGACTGGTAAAAACGGCGGAACAACTGTTTGAAGGTGTGGTCGTACCCCTCGCTGTGACCGCCCGGAAGATCCGCATAGCTCGCCGCCGCGCTCGCCATGAGCGACGGGTCTTTGATCAACGAGCCGTTCGGCCGGTCGCGTCGCCCGATCCAGAGTTCGTCCGGCCGCTCCTGGTTCCACCCCACGGCCGCCTTCGTTCCGTAGATCTCGATCGCGAGGCGGTTCTTGCAACCGGCAGACACCTGGCTCACGGTCAGCGCGCCGCGGGCGCGATCGCCGAGACGAAAGAGAAGCGCGGCGAAATCCTCCGTGTCGATCGCGGTCTCCTCGTACGATGCGATCGGCTGCTGCATCTTTCCACTAAACGTCTCGACGGAGCGCATCGGGCGTTTGCGAGTTGTGTGGAAGGTGGCGAGGTCAGCGGCGAGCGACGTGATGCGTAAGCCGGTCACGTGCTCCAGCATGTCGCACCAGTGCGAACCGATGTCGCCCATCGCGCGCAAACGGCCGGCATCGCTGGCGTCCACGCGCCAGTTCCAGTCCGTGTCGTACAGCAGCCAATCCTGCGAATACGTGCCCTGGGCGATCAGCACTTCGCCGAGCTCGCCCGTCGCGCACAACCGCCGCATCTGCTGCACCATCGGGTAATAGCGCAGGTTGTAGCAAGTGGCGTGGCGCACTCCACGAGCGGCCGCGCGACTTACGAGATCGGCTGCCTCTTCGCTCGTCATCGCCAGCGGCTTTTCACAGATCACGTGCTTTCCCGCGGCGAGCGCGGCAGAGGCCATCGGGTAATGGTGGACGTTGAGCGTGCACAGGTGCACGACGTCGATGTCATCACCGCGCAGGACGGATCGGTAGTCGCCGCTGGCGTGCGGTACACCAAACGCCTCGGCCAGCGCCCGTGCCTTGGCAGTGGTGCTGCCGGCAACCGCCACCACGTCGACGAAGCCGAGACGCCGGACCGCCTCGAGATGCACGCGGCCCATGAAACCCGTGCCAACGATGACCGCCCGAAGGCGCTGACTTCCCATAACGCGACGATGTGTATCAGAGGCGGCGCGGCGTAAGTGTCTGTATTTGTCTGCGGATGCAATCTTCAGCGAGTTGACGGCTCGGTTCTCGAACCGTTCTTGAACAACTGCGGCGCGAACTCCGTGAGGTAGTTGCGCCAGTTGATCCACGTATGCCCGCCCGGCGACTCGACGAACACTGGCGAGAACCCATGCCGCTTGAAGAGATCGACGGTCGCCTTCGTGGTGGCGAGAAGGAAGTCCTCTTTGCCGGTTGCAAACCACAAGAGACGGAGGCCGCGCTTCAGGTCTCCATCGTCCAGTTTCGCGGCGTGCTCCTTCTCCCACTGGATCGCTGCCGATGGCACACCAGCCGCCGGAGCGGGTGCCGGCGTAGCCCCACGTTCGGCTCTTGGGAATGCATTGAGCAGACCGGAGCTGAACACTCCGATGTAGGCGAATCGCTCCAGCCGCGGGATGGCCACTTGCAGCGTCTGCCCGCCGCCCATCGACAAGCCGGCGATCGCTGTGTTCGCTCGATCCGTTAGCACGCGATAGTGCTTCTCGATGTAAGGCATCACATCAGCAACAAAGTCGCTGACGAACTGGTCGGTCGCCGTTTGGCCGATCGAGTTGTCAGTCGCGAGTGCCGCGTGACCCGCCGGCATCACGACTACCATCGGCCGCGCCTTCCGCGCGGCAATGAGATTGTCGAGGATGAAGCCGGTACGCCCGACAGTCGACCAGGAATCGTCGCTGTCGCCAGCACCATGGAGCAGATAGAAAACGGGATAGCGATCACGGCTGGTCTCGTAGCCCGGCGGCGTATAGATATGCATTCGCCTGAACCGTCCCAGCGCGTGCGACCGATAGGTCACTTCGGCCACGGCGCCGTGCGGAACGTCGAGCGTGTCGAAGAGCTCTGAGCCGGGCACGTTGACCAGGCTCCAGGTGTTGTTGTTGGACTCGCTGGTGGCAGCGTTCCGCGGATCGATTGTCGCCACCCCGTCCACGTTGAAGTTATAGCGGTACGCACCGGGGGCGACAGGGCCGAACGTCAACTGCCACACTCCCTCGTCTCCCCGCGTGAACGCTGCGATCTGGCCAACTCCAGGAATGTCGGGCGAGGTCAGGCGGACAACATTGGCCTGCGGCGCGTGCAGGCGAAACGTGACGTTGCCTTCGGAACTCACATCAGCAGACACGACCTGCGGAGAGGGTGGGCCGCCACGGGCGCCGCGCGCCTGCCCGAATGCGTCGTCTACGACTGCGACGAGTGCGACGACCGCAAGAATCGCGGCGACGCAGATTTCGCGATGTGCACGAATCATGTGTTCACCTCGTTCACGTACGAGGACCACCCTGCAGCGACTTCGTTGGCAAACCGGTCCTCGCAGCCAGTTTGTCAGCGGCTACTCGCCAGCTCGGTGCATCAGCCGCAGCGCGGTCGAGACGATCTTTCCTTCCGCGCATCCCGGCTTCAGACGCGACCCGATCACCTGAAACGTCAGATGGCTGTACGCATCGTCCGAGTAGATGTACCCGGAGTTCGCAGAACCGTTGGCAAGCGTCACAACGAGCGTCTTGCTCGCGGGCGACTCGGCCTTCAGGCGCATGGCGATTCGACTGTAGATCTCGCCATTGACGGTGACGAAATGAATGTCGCCGAGGCGGAGCACGCCAACTTTCAAGTTCACATCCGGGCCGTCCTTGTAGCCGGGCAAAACGTTCTCGCGAGCGGGATTATCCGCGTCCAGGCGCACGCGACCCGGGCACGCGAACGTTTCCTGAGCTGCCCAGATCGGCGCGTGTTCGGTTGGCTCGACTGACTCTCGCATCACGCGAACAGCGCTCGAGCCGATCATCGCCCCGAGCATGTGGACGTACTCGCCGGTCCGCGCCAGCGCTTTCTTGTACGCATCGAGATTGTCGTCGGGTATCGGCTGTCTCTCTGAGGAGGCCGTCTGCGGGTTGAAGCCCTGCGGGGCCGTCGCATCGACCCCATCCGGAGCAACCTTCTGCACAAAAGGTCCGCGGCCTCGAGTCAACGCTGTCCGCTGGCTCATGAACAGGCTCGGCGAACGGAAGTCGCGGGGATTCTGATCGCCCGATGCTCCTTGAGTGAAAATCGCGACGGTTCGATCGCCAAAGAGATCTTCGACGTAGCGCGACGCCTCCCCTGGGTAATCGGCGCTGATCACTCCGCTCAGATAGAAGTTGATCGGGTGCATCGCGTAGTTCATGTACACCCCGATCGGAACGTTATCGGCCGCAACGAATTCGACGACCGCGAGCGTCTTGTCCGAGGGACCACTCGGATTCGGCTCCTGCCGCCATTCGAGCTTTCGATTGAACAGATCACGATTGACGTTCAAGTCAACGCTGGTCGTGCCGTAGCCCACTCGCGCTGGCGCCAATCTGCCTTTTGCTGTCGTCGCAGCCTCGACGATGGCATCGGCCACGGTTTTCGCGAGGGGTGGACCTTGCCCCAACCCTCGCGTGTTCGAGCTGTGCGTGTGCGTCGCCGAGATGACGATGTTCTGAGGTGTGCATCCGGTCGCTCTGGACACCCTGGGTACGGCATCGTCGATGATCGCGTTGCCGACACCGCCAAGATCGAGACCGACGAGCACGGCGCAGCCCACGCCGTCGTCGACGACGATGGCCCTGACAAAGAGATGATCGCGAATCGAATCGGTCGCGATCGGCAGATCGGTGTCTTTCGGCGTAATGTCGACTTTGTGGGCGCCGGCCCGAATGCGGCCGGCTCCCACGCTCTGCGAGTGCGCTGACCCCGCGGCGAGCAGCAGGGCAACAATCGACACGATGAGTGATCGCTGCATGGTGCCTCAGTCCGACGGATCACCAGGCCACACGCACACCGAACTGCATGGCGCGGCCGTCGTCGGCAGTCGTAATCATTCCGGCCGTCGGGTTCGAGATATTCCCATCTGGATTCCCGAAATTGACATGATTCAACAGATTGAAGATTTCTGCCCTGAACTCCAATCGTGTCTGGCCGGCCGGCACACGCCGCGTCACCGAGAAATCCACGCGCTGCGTCCCAGGGCCACGAAGGGTATTGCGGCCTGCGGTGCCCTGTGTGCCGAGCGGCGGTACGACGTACGCGGTCTTGTCGTACCACTGCGTGGGCGTCGGGTTGTCCAAGCGGCCCTTGTCGCCTTCCCTTCCCGGCGCGAAGTTCACACGCTGTGGAATGAAGGATCCGCACTGGCAGACGTTCGTGGACGTGATGGTGAACGGGAATCCACTTGCGAACCGCGCGATGCCCTGCACCTGCCATCCGCCCAAGACTGCTGAGGCCACGCCGCCGCGCGAGAGCCATCGCTTATTGGGTCCGAACGGAAGCTCATAGCCATAGCTGAACGCGCTCCTGTGGCGCTGATCGAAGCGCGAGAGCGACTTGTCCGCGTTGAGGTCCCAGGCGAACGCGGTGTCGTTCGCCTCGATCTCCCCCGAGCCGTTGTCGATGGTCTTCGACACCTGGTAGTTGGCGAGGAAGAACAGCCCGGACGAGTATCGCTTCTCGAGTCGGAACGAGACCCCGTTGAACCGTGCCCAGCCCGCGTCAGATGAGTAGAGAATCGCCGACTGAAACGCCGGATAGGGGACGCGAGTCTCGATGGGAGTTGTTCCGGGGCGCGCCTGGTTGATGTTGAACCGCTTGTGCTCGTTGTAGCTTCGACTGCCGGTATACGCGACTTCGACCACGTAGTTGCGGGCCAGCGACCGCTGGACATTCACGTTCCACTGCCTCGTGTAGGCAGTTCTGTTCGCCGGGTCGAGCGAAAAGGGCGCCGGGAACTGTGGAATCTGATCGAGATTGGGGAACAGCGTGTCGACCTGGATCGGTGCCGTGCGCACCGGCGTCAGCGAGAACTGGCCGTAGAACGGCGGCACGAGACGCGTGAATTGAAGCTCATTGAGGTTGAGGTTGTCGTAGTAGACGCCGAACCCGCCGCGAACCACTGTGCGGTCGGTCAGGTTGTACGCGACACCGACGCGCGGGCCAAAGTTGTTCAGATCGCGCTCCATGATGCCGGCGCGATAGAAGTTGTCCTGGTTGATGACGAGGGGAACGAGCGGGGGTGGCAGATTCGCCGGCACCTTGTGGTAGGCGATTTTGCCGCTGACCGGATCGAACGAGCCCTCGAGATCGTTCTGCTCGTGCCACGGTGCCAGGTATTCCCATCGCAGTCCGAGCTGAAGTGTCAGGTTCCGCGACACGTTCCACACGTCGTCGATGAACGGAGCCACTGTGGGCGAGTGGTAGGTCGAGCGAGAGCTGCCGAACGCGCCGGTGCACGTCGAGCAGTAGCCGAGCAGGAAATCGGCCACCGCGTTCCCCGAGAACTGACCGTTGAACGTAAAGCCCCCCCGCGGTGGCACCTCGGTCAAGTGCTCGAACTTGCGCCACTGCGCCTGGACGCCAAAGCGGAAGTTGTGGCCACCGACCGTCTTGCTCGTGGCGTTCGAGATGCTGAAGATGTTCTCCGTCGCGCCTTGTGTGATCGCGAATTCGCCGTTCCCGGTGAAGCCGGTCAGGTTGAAGCCCGGGCGGCCGTAGTCGAGTGGATCGGTGCCACCCGCAAGGTTCCGCAGACCGATATCGCCCACCCAGTTGCGGTTGTCGGGACTGATCGGGGAGATGAGGTGATAGGCGTAGTTGTAGCCGAAGCGGAACTCGTTCACCAGCGTCGGCGACAGCACCCACGTTTCTCCGACCGCGAGGTTCCGGCCTTTCTGCGGCAGGTTGGTGATGCCGAAGACCGCCGGGTTGTTCTGACGACCGTCGTACTGCATGTACCGCTCAAATACTGTGTGGCTTGAACTCATCACTTGGTCTGCTCGCACGGTTCCGGTGTCGGCATCGTCGAGGAAATCGCGCACGACTCGATAGTTGCTTGCTCCCGAGATGTTCGGGGCGGGCACCGTCGGCGCCAGGATCTGCGCAAACTTCGAGAAGCGGCCCGTCGGAATCTGATTACCGGGGAACGGCAGCCCGGTCAGCGGATCGAGGATCGGCGTGGTCACGCTCGAAAAGTCGCCGCGCAGCAACGCCGGCGATGGCACGGTCGCCAGGAATGTTCGACCCTGCGTCGACCGCAATCCTTCGTATCCGCCGAACACGAACACCTTGTTGCGCAAGAGCGGACCGCCCGATGTGAATCCGTACTGGTTCCGCTCGTAGGGAGTCTTGGTGGCGGCGAAATAGTTCTTCGCGTCGAATCGGTCATTGCGTGCGTACTCGTAGGCTGATCCGCTGAAACGGTTCGTCCCCGATTTGGTCACGATCGAGATGACGGCCTGCCCCTGGCCGTACTCGGTTGAAAACGAATTTCGCAGGAGGCTGACCTCCTGCACGGCGTCGAGCGGTGGGTTGAGCGAGAGGTTGTTGAATCGCAACGATCGGACGTACACACCGTCGATCGCGTAGTTCGTCGAGCTGTCGCGGCCGCCCTCGACGGTGACGTACTGGTTACGGCTGCTGCCGGCGGCGCCAAACTGTGTGCCGCGATTGAAGGCCTGCGGCGTGACCCCCGCCGAGAGAGCGGTCAGCGACAACACGCCGCGGCCATTGAGCGGCAGGTCTTCGATCATCTTCTCGGAAATGACCTGTCCGACCGACGCGCTCTGTGTTTGCAGGAGCGGAGCCTCTCCGGTCACCGTGATTTGCTCGGCCACGTTGCTCAGGCCCAAGGTGAGCGTCGGCCGAACCGTCTCACCGTTCCGGAGCGTCAACTCTTTGATTTCCCCAGGCGCGAACCCTGAAAGTTCGACGTGTACGCTGTAGGTGGCGGGCCGAAGGCCGGGAACGGAGAACCGCCCCTCGTTGTCGGTGACAACGACGCGCTGAGCGCCGGTCCCGACCTGGGTGACCGTCACGGTCGCGCCCGGTAGCGTGGCTTGCGTGGTGTCGACCACGATACCAACGATCGCTGACGATGCCGATTCCTGAGCACCGGCTGGAGCGGAAAGAGCAACGAGCACCGTGAGAGTGAGACCCACGAGCCTGCGCAACATGCGTTACCTCCTCTAAGGCGAGCGCGAACGCAACACGGCATTCGGCGTGGCCGAGGCCGCCGTTGTAGGACCTCGTGGAAGACCGGTCAAAGCGTTTCTATGGGTGAAACGATATTTGGCGGGCCAAAACGCTCGCTTCGAGAGTGTGACGAAGCTAAGTCGTGTGGCGAGCGGTCGTTAGCGTGACGGAGGCGGTCGATTCCCTGAAACCGGTTTCAGGACCACGGCGGCCTCACGTTGCGTATTCCGCAACGCCCTCGACGGTTCTCATGCCGCTGTCGGACGACGGCGGCAAAACCGTGGCTGCTGTGCCGCGGTCCACACATCCACCGTCGCTCATCGAGCACTCCTGCAACCGGTTGTAACACCGTACTCGCCTCCATCACCTTCGAAGGGTATAGAGATTGTGCCCCGCTCGACTCTCAGAATCGTTCGGCGAGTTCGCCATCTTGAGGATCGAACGATGAGCATGGGACGCGTCGGCCGCGTGATCACCGTCACCTGTCTCGCTGGCGTCGTGTGTTTGTCGACTGCGCTCAGTCCCTCAGTCTCGGCGCAGTGGCCACAGCAGAAAACACCGCGCGCGCCCCGAAATGCAGACGGTTCCGTCGACCTGAATGCGCCCGTACCTCGCACGGCCGACGGCAAGCCCGACCTCTCGGGACTGTGGTACGCCAACGCGCCGGCTGGCTTGCCGCGAGTGCAGGTGACACCGTTACCCGGTGACCCTCCGACTGCCACGCTTGGAAATGTCGCAGGCAATATGAAGGACGACTGGTTGCCGATGCAGCCGTGGGCTGCAGAACTCGTCAAGAACCGGCGGGCAGAGAACAGCAAGGACAACCCGGAAGCCAACTGCCAGCCGATGGGCATCATGCAATTTCACACGCAGGGCTTCCCGCGACGCTTTATTCAAACGCCGGCTCTCCTCGCGATTCTGTACGAGGCCTGGCACGACTACCGCCAGATCTATCTCGACGGACGACCCCTTCCAGCGGCGGATCGGCAGGAGACGTGGTACGGGTATTCGATTGGTCAATGGAACGGTGACACGCTCGTGGTGACGTCCACCGGCTTCAGAGACGATGGCTGGCTCGACATCCCCGGGCACCCGCTGACGAGCGCCGCCACCGTCACCGAACGATTTACGCGCGTGAGCTACGGACGGATGCACATCGACGTGACCATCGACGATCCGAAAGCCTACACGCGACCATGGACCGTTCGTGTGGTGCAGCAGATCCTCGTTGATCACGAAATGATGGAGATGATCTGTACGGAGAACAGAAGGTTCTTTGCCTCTGAGCAACAGCATAAGTTCTGAAACAGGACCCGCGGCATGAGCGAAAACCGTCCCATCGACGCATTTCAGAGGCGGGTCATAGCACTCTGCGGCGCGGTGTTGCTGCTCGACGCCTTCGACACGCAGTCGATGGGATTTCTGGCGCCGCCGATGGCGGAGGCGCTCGGCATCCCCGTGACGTCGTTCGGACCGGTGTTCTCGTCGGGACTTCTGGGACTCATGATCGGCAGCATGATCATTGGACCCCTTGCTGATCGAAAAGGCAGAAAACCGGCGATCATTCTGTCCACGCTGGCATTTGGCGCGTTTTCTGTCAGCACCGTCGCGGCAAACCGGCTCGACGAGCTGATTGTCATCAGATTCCTGACCGGCCTGGGTCTCGGCGGAGCCATCCCGAATGCCGTCGCCCTCGCGTCCGAATACGCACCCCCGCGCATCCGCGCGGTCCTCGTCACGAGCATCTTCGTCGGCATGGGCGGCGGGGCCTTGCTCGCCACCGGAGTCGCATCGTTCGCGATCCCGCTCTGGGGCTGGCAGTCGATGTTCTACATCGGCGGGATTGCTCCCATACTGCTGGCGATCGTTCTCGTCATCCAGCTGCCGGAGTCCGCGCAATTCCTGGCAACGCAACGCCGTCGTTCTGGCGCGGCTCCAGTGCGGGAACTCTTCACCGCAGGCCGTGCAACAGGGACAATCCTGCTCTGGGTTCCGTGCTTCCTGAACCTGATCATCCTGTACTGCATTCTCAGCTGGTTGCCCGCGCTTCTCCGCCAATCGGGGATGTCTGTGTCAGCGGGAATCACGGCGATTTCCCTGTTCAGCGTTGGCGGTATCGTTGCAAGTCTGTCGCAGGGTCGGCTGATGAATCGATGGGGCGCCTACCGAATCATCCTGATTGAGTTTGTCCTGACAGTCGTGCTCGTCGGGGCGGCCGTGCTCGCCTTCCGATCGTACATGGCGATCATGGTGACGACCTTTCTCCTCGGCCTCTGCGTGCAAGGAGCGCAGGCCGGGCTCAATGCGGTCGCGGCGCTCTTCTACCCGACATCAACGCGCACGACCGGAGTCGGCTGGTCACTCGGTGTCGGAAGAATCGGTGGGATCATGGGACCAGCGGTAGCGGGAGTGTTGCTGCAGATCGGGTGGACCGCAGAGAACATCTTTGTCGCGGGGGCCGTGCCGGCAGCGTGCGCAGCGCTATCCGTTCTGTGTAGCCGGCGGCTCGCAGTGAATCGCAATCCGTATGGCGACGTCCGCGGCGGCAGGGCACTACAGCCGCAAGAGTCCGCCACGTAGCCTCGCTCGCTGGACGTCTTGACGGCCGCGAATCCTCGCTCATAAGTCACGCTCTTGATCCGTCAAGATGGCCGCCCCGCGAAGCGGGGCAAGAGACGCTGAAGATTAGCGAGGTCTGAGGCCAGCCTCGCTAGTTCTTTGGCTGGCCGTCCACGATCTCTTTCAGGCGTCTCCGAAACTCAGGATAGAGCGTGATCGCTCCGCCCCTGGCGCCTTCGAGCGGAAACTTGAAGCGCTGCGCTGCCTCGCCGATGAACGGATTGGTGCCTGGCAGATAGTGCGGCACTTCACCCGTAGGTCGGACGACTTCGACGGCCGGATCGCATGGCTCGGGCGGTACTCGTACGGTGGGATCGTACACCCACGTCCTGCTCCGCAGATACGGCTCCTCGAGATACACAGGGTCGTAGACGATCATCGCGATCATCAGTCGATCGCCGTGGCGAATGATGTGCTCGCGGATCGTTGCCTGGCTGCTGATCGGCACCCCGTTGTGCGAGATGAGTCCCTCCGTCAGATGAGTGGTCGTGACCTCCAGTGTGTCCCCCAGCCACCTGCCTGTCGAAAATCCGGCTCCGGTATGACGAGCCATCGGGGAGGGATGCGGACGTCCGTCCATCCAGATCGTGCGCGCAGGTCGATCGACCGCGCCCGACATTCTCCATGCGACGACGTCGCCGGAGATCGGATCGATGTCCGAGGCGATCTGCAGACTTTGCGGACCTCGAACCACGTAGTGCGTGTTGTACAAGATGCATTGTCGTTCGGGCATGGCCTGATAGGACAGCATCCACGCATCCGCGCGTGCCCGCGCCTCATCATTGATCGGCAATCCCGTGTAGTCTCCGAGGATCATCCCCTCGAGATCCTCGTGGTTGCGAGTCGCCCAACTGCCACTCAGATCGATCTGTGCGAAGACGGGCGCGCTCGCCAACAGCAGCAGGACGGCCGCTCGCAGCGTCGCCAGACAGACACGAATGATTTGCTGTGAATCCATGACGTGAGTTACCAGCGAGCGGAGCACGGCGACGGATCCCATTTCGCTCCGTTCGGCTCCCGCTTGAACACGGGACTGGTCTCGTAGGGCATCTGCAGATACGTGGGATCGACGATCGTTGTCGTGATCACCAACCACGTCGTGCCGTCTGGTTCGTCGAACGAGTCCCAAAACTCCGTCATAGCCGCTCGATCGCTATACGGCACGCCGTTTCTGCGCAGATAGCCGGACCGCATGTTGGTGGTCATGACCTCGAGGCTGCCATCGCGCGATGCGTTCGGCTGCTGCGATGCGCCTCCCTGTCGTCCGCGAGCGCCGCGCGGCAGCACCCATCGAGCTGCTGACGTGCCCTGCCACGTCGCCTCGCCCGCCGCTGCAGGCGCGCCTGTGAACCGGAGCAGCCGCGTCTGGGTTCCGGCATCGGTATCCACCCGCAGCGTGTTGTCGTCCTGCCACGTGATGTGCAGGCGACCGGGAACGCGCATCACGCCCGCTGCACCGAAGCCCCTGCACTCCTCGTGTGCCGCTTCGTCTGCAGCGGGATCCCAGGTATTCGCGACGCGGCGCGCCTCGGCATTGATCGGAATGCCACCGAAATCACCGAAGAAGTCGCCCTTCTGCGGCACGACCATGCGGAACCGCCATTCCTTTCCGACCACTGAGACCCAGTAGCCGGTGAGGTCTTGCGGGGCAATCTGCTTCGCCGTCTGCGGGGGGCCCGGTGTCGCCGTACCGCGGCCTTGAGCATCGGCGACAGTACCGGTCATCGTGACCACCGCGATCGCGACAAGCACCGTTCGATGCTTTGTCCACGAACGATCGTCCACCCACCGACCGACGATCATCTCGCTCCTCGCTGCGACATCAGGCTCGTGTAGACGGCCTCGACGAACATCGCCGTCGTCCAGGAGCCGCTTTCGGAGCCGTACTGGCGGCGATAACCACCGGTCGGATTCGCCTGTTGGATCTGCCCGAGCGTGTTCTTCTTCTCGATCAAGTCCTGAATGCGGTCACGAATGATGGTCACCATGTCGCGGTAGTCGACGAGCTCGCTCGTCCCGCACACGCGCCCGTGTCCGGGCACGATGACCGTCCCGTCTTCTCGATCTGGAAATGGGACCGGCGCAAACGTCATCTCGACCATGGAGTTGAGGCTGTCGAGCAGTCCGCGCACCGATCCTCCATGCGCGAGATCGATCACGGGAAAGCGTGTGGGATCGAACACGTCGCCGGTGAAGAGAACATCAGACCGCTGGAAATAGACCAGACTGTCGCCGTCGGTGTGGGCCGCTGGCTGGTGCTTCACCTGAATCGCATCGCCATTGAGCACGAACTTACGCTGCCGCTCGCCAGCTGACGAGGAGTACGTGCTCGACGGCCATGCGTCGCTTTGATACGGCGGCTGAGTGCCGGTCGGGGCCGACATGCGATGGAGAACGTGCTCCTCCGCCAGGATGGTCGCTCGCCGAGTCCCTGGAATCCCTTCTCGTCTCGCTGGGCCGGCATTTGCCGCCAGCAGCGATTGCCCCGCGGCTGAGAGCGCGGCGTTGCCGCCCACATGGTCGGCATCAGCACTCGTGTTGATGATGTAGAGGATCGGCTTGACGGAGAGTCGTCTGATGGCCTGAACCAATGCGTCGGCGGCTTCGGCGCGACCAGTGTCGATCAGGATGATCCCGTCGGCGCCCATATGCACGCCGACGTTGCTACCGGCGTCCGCGATCACATGGATGTTCGGTCGCACGTCGACAATCGTCGGCGAACTGCTGCTTCGCGCATCGGTCTGCGCGCCAACTGGTGTCGGTACCCGGGCGATCACTTGAACGAGAACCGTCGCACCGACCACCGCCAGCAGCGGCCGTAAGAGATTCAGGATCATCAGAAGTCGACCTGGACACCCAGCTTCGCGAACCGCGCAAGCATGATTGACTGCGGTCGGAGCCAACTGGCGTAGGCGTTGTTCAACGTCAACACCGTGTCGACGTTGAGCGCGTTGTACACATCCAGGTTCACAGTCGCGCGAACACGTCCGCCGAAGCGAAAGAGTTTGCCAACCCGCAAATCAAGCTGGCTCAGTCGCTCGCCGTACATCGTGCCGGGCTCGACGAGATTGACCGAAACGTTCGCTGCGCCTCCCGAGAGATTTCGTCCCAGCGTCGGCGCAACGACCGTATTCGTCGCCGTGAAGTTCGCCGCGATCTCGGGCCCAGGAATGTTCTGGAACGTGCCGCTGACCTGAACGTCGATTCTCGGGACCGTGTATGCTGCGAGCGCCTTGAACTGCGCCTGCGGCTGCTCCACATGGCAGTAGGGATTCAGTGGAGCGATTTCCGGCAGCGCAGCGCGGATCTCGCACGTGTCGTTGGTGAGTTTCCCGACATCGAAGCCGCCCTGCACGAGAAAGCCGTTCGCCAGTCGGGCATTGACACTGACAGCCGTTCCGTTCCACATCTGTCGCTGCTTACCGAATCGTTTTGCGAACGTGATGATGTTGTCAGTCTGGCCGAACTTCGCGTTGCTGACGTTGTACAAACCCGAGATCACGTATCCACCGCCATCGGGCAGCCGTGGATCGGGGGGCGCCGTAATGCTGAAGGTGTCGAAGTCGGATGAATTGACCGTCCGGTTGTCCGTGACGCTCTGGTTGCCGAACCACCGACGGAAGTAGCTGACGTCAACCGACACGCGCCGCACGATTTCACGCTGCACTCCCGCAGTGAGCTCCCAGTCATACAGACGGGCGCCCCAGCCGTTCAGCAACTCGGGATCGACGCTCTGTTCGGGTGTCAGCGTGCCGAAGTTCCGGTTCGCCACGTCGCCGCACTCCCCATTCGAGTTCAAGTCCAGGAGATTGCAGTTCGGCACGTAGTCCCGGTTCACGTCGTTCCAGGCGCGTGTCGTGGAGTTCGCCAGGCGTGTGATCGGATTGCGCAGACCGACGAGGCCTCCAGCGGTGTAGGGCTCGACGGATCGATTGAGGCTCGCCTTGACGGCCGTGCGGCCGGTACCAAAGACGTCATACGCCGCGTTGAACTTCGGATTGAGATCGTGAAAAGAGGCGCCCTCGGTCGCGGCGAAGCTGAAGGTGCGTCCGGGCGCGAGCGCTGCCGGGCCTAATTGCTGCTCCGGAAAACCGTTCCTGAAACGGTCGTAGCGCAGGCCGGCGTTTAACGTGAGCCGCTTCATCGTCCAGCGATCCTGAACGTATGCCCCGAACTGATGATCGACGTCGATGCGGAACACGACGGGCAGCGCGCGCATCGTGATCTGGTTCGGCAGGCCGTTGTTGAATCGATAGCTCACCGGACTGATGTCGAAATCGCGCTGGTTGTAATGCCCGAAGACGTCGTTGATACCGACCTTCACCGAATGGGCGCCGGTGATGTAAGAGACAGACGCTCGGTACGACGATGTGTAGCTCGCCCGGTTGCCATACTGACTCATGGCCCGATATTCCCGCCCTGTCGATTGCTCCAGGACGGGGATCGTGTTCGGCCGAAGTCCTGGAATCGGATTCCGGATTGCGCGCTCGAACGAGTGTCTGCCCGCGGCGTCGACGAGCAGGCGATTGGTCAGCGGCGCTGTGACATCCGCTGTCACCTGTCGTTCGATTGGGAAGAAGTGGTACTCCGAGGCCTCGTACGCGGAAAGGGTTCCCCCGGCGGCTCTGCCGAGCACCGACCGCACCGAGGGCCAGTTGCGCGCCGTCTGCTGCGCGTACGATCCGCCGACCTTCAGTGCGGGCGCGGTCTGCCACGTGAGTCGAAGGCGACCGTCGTTCACGTTCGAATCCTCGGACAGGGGCCGACCGAGATCGGGTGTGTACGTCCACGCATTGGGGTCGTCGGCGTTGGCCGCGTAGAATTCATCGGCCGCCCAGCGCGAGGTGATCGCTCGCCGGCCGGACGCGTAGAACCAGACGCGGTCGTGTCGGAGTGGACCGCCGAACCCGGGATTCACATCGAACAACTTGCGAATCGAATCGGGCGTGCGCAGGCCAGCATCGCGCAGCTCTTGCGTGAAGTTGCTGCCTTGAAGGTCTCCCGTCGTTCCGTTGACAAAGAGCGTACCGTTGAAGGTGTTTCCGCCGTCACGCGGAATGACGTTCATGCGGACGCCTGAGGCGTTGTATTCGGCACCGGCGCCGGCGTGGTCGACGACGATCTCCTGCGCCGCCGCCAGGTTGAATGAAAACTGCGAACCCCATGGACCGACGAGCGCGGCAATCGACAGACCGTCCTCCATCAGGAGTTGTGCATTCGTCGTGCTGCCGCGCACCGTCGTCGAGACGGCGCCGGTCAGATTCCTCGACCCTCCGACGTCCTGGTTCGTGGCGGCGACCGACACGCCGGGAATGAGAACCATGTGTGCGAACACCGTCCGGCCGGCCGGCAGCGCGTCGATGATCGCGCGATCGACGACACGCTCGCGTGTACCGCTTTGCACGTCCACCATCGGCGCCTGGCCGGTGACCGTTATCGTTTCCTCGATGGTGGCCACACGGAGCTCGGCGCCGATTGTCGCGGTAAACGTTCCGGTGAGCTCAATCTCCTCCCGCCTGACCGTGACAAATCCAGCAAGGGAGAACGTCACCGAGTACGTCCCCGGCGGCAGCAGTTCGATCCGGTATTGTCCCGTGCCGTCGGTGATGGTTGTGCGCACCCGCTCGATGAGTGCCGGGCTCGCGGCTTCGACCATGACCCCTGGCAGCGCGGAGCCAGTTGCATCCTTGACCTGGCCGGCGATCGAGGCCTGGGCACCGGCGAAGGCCGGCGCGAACAGCAAGACAGCCAGCACACCGAGGGCACCCGTGAGGCGGCGCATGGGTCCTCCTTCACCGCGTACGCTGTCGCTCGTGACGGCTGGATTGGACCTCTGATGAGCCGAACGAGTGAATACCCTTCGAGAGGGACCGGCTACAGCGTGGGTGTCACGCGTTCAGCGCTTGCTCGAACTCGTGTCGCATGCTTCGCGCGCCCGCTGTCAGCGCACAGAGCTTGGCGAACGCGACGTCACGCGGCAGATATTTCATGCCGCAATCAGGCGCAACGATGATGTCTTCCGGTGGGACGAACGAGAGCGCGCGGCGAATTCGCGCGGCGACGATCGCCGGTGTTTCGACCGTCATATCCGACAGGTCTATCACGCCGAGAAGGATCTGTTTCCCACGCAGCTCCGTCAGGACGGAACAATCGAGATTCGATTGAGCCGTTTCGATGGACACCTGACGACAACTGCAATTCGCCAGCTCCTTCAAGAACGAATAGGCAGACGGCCGCTCGTGAATGATCGCGGCGTATCCAAAACACAGATGGACGCACGTCGTGCCGCGCACCCCGTCGAGTGCACGGTTGAGGACCTCGATTCCGTACTCCTTCGCCGTTGTCGCGCGAGCCTGTAAATAGGGCTCGTCGATCTGTACGACATCCGCACCCGCAGCAAACAGGTCGTGGATCTCTTCGTTGACGGCCGCTGCATAGTCCAGAGCTGCGGATCGCTCGTCAGGGTAGAAATCGTTCTGCGCCTGGTGGCACATGGTGAACGGCCCTGGAACCGTTATCTTGATCGCGCGTTTCGTGTTCGCTTTCAGGAATCGCACGTCGTCCACTTCAACGGGGTGACGGCGCCGAATCTTTCCAACGATTCGAGGAACCGGATTTGGATGCCCGGATCGGTCGAGAGCGACACCGGGATTATCGAGGTCCACGCCGTCGAGCGCGGTTGCGAAGCGATTGGAGTAGCTTTCACGGCGAGCCTCGCCGTCGGTGACGATATCGATTCCCGCATCCTCCTGCGCCTTGATTGCCAACAACGTGGCGTCGTTCTGCGCTTCGCAGAGCCACTGTTCGGGAACTCGCCAGAGTTCACTGGCACGCACACGAGGCGGAAAGCGACCGGCGAGCTTGGCGCGATCGATCAGCCATTCGGGCTGCGGATAACTACCGACCAGAGTTGTTGGAAAGAGCATGTCCGATGCGTACGCGTCGTTCTGGCTACAAGCCAAACACGGCGATCTTCGCGCTCGCGGGAGTCGTCCGCATGACGCGGTTGGTCATGCCGACGGCGAAGGCGACACGCTGCTGGTTGCCGACGAGATAGGTGATGATGCCGCCGCCGGGTGCGCCTGGGAGGTCAGCTCGCCAGAGGACGCCGCCTGTCTCCGCGTCAAGTGCGTACGCGTGCTTGTCGAGATCGCCGGCGAACACGAGCCCGCCTTTTGTCGTGGTGATGCCGGACACCACCGGCGCGCCCGTTCGAAAGCGCCATCGTACTTGGCCGCTGTCTGCGTCGACGGCAGTCACCCATCCTGCCCAGTTCAAATCGGGAAGGCCTAATGGATTCGCGGCCGCCGCACCCGTCCACAGTTGACCGGGAGACTTCACGAGTTGGGACGGATCCAACGTTACGGTATGGCACCAGTCGATCGCACCGGTGTATAGGAGGTTCGTGTCGGGACTGTACGCTGGACCGTTCCACGCGGTACCACCCGCCATGCCGGGACAGAACCGCGTCGGCGTCGTCGACAGCGGCTGCTCTACGTTCTCCCTGGTCGTCACCGACGTTGCGAAGATCCGCTTGTCCGTGGACAGGTCGTACCCGTAGAGGACGCCGTCTTTCGGCGCCGCGGCGACGATCCGTTTACCGGCCTTGGTCGTGACGAGCACCGGTGCGGAGGCAACATCCCAGTCGTGAACGTCGGCTGGTACTAGTGAGTAGTGCTTGCGGTAGATTCCGGTCTTCGCGTCGAGTACGAGGAGCGAGTTCGTATAGAGGTTGTCGCCCCGACGGATGCGGCCGGCGAAATCCGGAGCAGGATTGCCGACGGGCACGTAGAGCAACCCGCCTTCAGGGTCCAGTGAATACGACGTCCACGTGCCGCCACCGGTAATCGGCACACCCTGATCATTGCCCCATGTCGTCTTCGCCTGCGCCTGCATTTTCTCGTTGCCCGCCTGCGGAGAATCCGTGGGTACCGTATAGGTCGCCCAGACGACCGCTCCGGTCGCTGCGTCGAGCGCGTGAATCCGTCCCTTCACACCATAGGCATCGCCACCCGCAATTCCGACGAACACGAGCCCGTTCCACGCGATCGGCGCCGCCGGCACGCTCTCACCCTTCGCGGGATCGCCGATTCGACGGGTCCAGACCTTCTTGCCTGTGGCTGCGTCGTAGGCAATCAGATCACCTTCGGGCATCCCGCGAAACACCCGTCCATCGAGATAGGCGAGACCGCGATTCGTCCCCGTGCCGCTTCTGCCGCCGACAGGCGGGTCGGCTTCTCGCACCCGCCATTTCAGGGCACAGGACCCGGCGTCGATCGCCACGACCTCTCGCTCGGTCGTCGCGTACAGCGTGTCACCGATGACGATCGGTCCTGTCTGGAAGCTGGCATCGACATTCAAGTCATAGACGCACACCGGTTTCAACATCGACACATTCGATGACCGGATTTGGTCGAGAGGAGCGTAGCGATCTGCCTGCAGAGACCGGTTGTAGGTGCGCCACTCTCCTGGCACATCGTCCGCTCCCCGTGCGTTCGTGATTGTCAGGGCGGCCATCGCCAGAGGTAGCCCGATTGCGAACAGCCGACGAGAGAGCGTTCGCTTCATCGTCCCGCGGCTCCTGCCTGCTCGAGTTGACGCGCCGTCGAGAGCATGTTTCTCATGCCGTAATTCCCTTCGTGGCACGCGTACTCGAACACGCCCGCATCGTCCGGTCGCCGTTGAAGATCGAGCGCGGCGGTCCAGGGTGCCATCCACGTCGCGGGATCGACGAACGTCACCTGGTACCCGATGTGATCTCGGGTGGTCCGCGTGAACCGCTCGATCAGCCGTAGCCCCGGCGAAGCGCCGCGGCTACTCGCCTTCAGATTGCTGGTTTCCACGACCAACGTTGTGCCCTCCCATCGGCCCCGAGCGTCTCCCATGTACATCCGGATTGCCGGCGACAACGCCGTGGTTGCCGACGCCGCTCCAATCGGGATGACGCGCGTATCGTGAATCAGCTCGTAGGTGATGGCCACGAAGCCAGGGCTCTGCACGATCCGGAAATTCGCGTTATACACGGCCGGAAACATCGCATCCGGCAGGCCGCCGCCGTGCACGATGCAACGCACCCCGAAGCCGTAGTCTTCATACGTGTCACACGGCTCACCGCGCTGCAAAGTGCCGCACCGCTGCACTGGAAGCGGTCTGGCCTGCACGGTCCGCGGCGGAAGACGGCCGTTCGGCGGGTCCACGATGAGTGACGTCCGACGCGAGGTCGTGTTGTATTCACGCCAGTGAGGAATCGGCGCCGTCGGCCCTTCCACGTTGCCCGAGAGCACATTGGCCGGGGCCAGGTCCCGCTCATCGCGAAGCCGCACCTCGTCGAGCCGCTTCGCATACTCCTCGTCATTGAGGAACTGTCGGGTGCCGAACTGCGCCGGGCGCTCGAGCGGCACGCCGTATTCCCCTTCGCTCGTCCATTCACCCTGCAGTTCAGGGTCGCCCCACGGGGTGCGCTCGGTCCATGCCCGCTGCGAACCTGAGCCGACGGTTGCACGCGCCTGCGCGGCAAGGTGTGCCGATGCGGCGACTGCCGCAGCGATAGCTGCAACCGCGAGTGTCAACCGTGTCTTCATCAGGGCGCCTTTCAAAAATCGAACTGCACGTTGAAGCGTACGAACCGCGGCTGAACCACGGCCGTCGGCTGGAACCAGGCGGCGGCATTCGTCGGGTCGTAGATCGATTCGTACGTCGTCGCCGTATTCGAGTTGAAGACGTTATACAGGTCGATGCCGACATTCGTGCGCGTCTTGCCGAACCGGAGAATCTTCGCGAATCGCATGTCGAGGGTGTTCACGCGATCGCCATAGAGATCGCCGGGAGCGAGCAGATTCACCGTCTCTTGCGTCACTCCAGGGCGCAGCGACCGCCCGGTCGCAGTAAGAAAAGCCGCGGTGTTCAGTCGATAGCTCGCGGTTCGCGAAGCACCGTTGGTGGCGACGTCGGCGCCAGGTTGGGCGTTCGGTTGCAGGCGGACGATGGCGCTCACGAGGACATCAATCTTCGGGACGGTGTAGGTGCCAAGCCCACGGAAGGTCGTCAGCCAGGGTTCTGCGAAATCGCACGAGGGCTGCCCGTTGATGATGCCTTCGGCCGCTGTCGTGGCCGTGCTCGGTGTCATCGGTCTGCCGAATCGTCCGATCAACACGGCGCAGGTGTCGTTGACGCCTCGACCGGTGCTCGTACCGCCCTGGAGCAGCAGGCCTTTCTGAAGCCGCGCGTTGAAGGAGACGTCGACGCCTTGCCAGTAATGTGTCTCGTCACCGAAGTCCTTCGAGGTTGTGTAGTAGTTGTCGCTGACGCCAAGCGCCTTGTTCGCGTTCCGTGTAAGGAATGTGACCGGATACCCGCCTCCGCCAGGCAGCCGCGGGTCGGTCGGGGCGGTCAGCGTCACCTCGTCATAGTCGGACGCATCGAGAGCGCGATTGTGGGTGACGAAGAAGTTCCCCCACCATCGCCGGTTGTAGCTGACATCGACTGATACCCGCGGCGCAATTTCCTGCTGAACGCCAACGCCGAACTGCCAGTCCCAATTGCGTACGCCGCGTCCCCCGAGGACGTCGGGATTGACCGCGGTCGTCTGCACCCGGTTGCCCCAGTTCAGGTTCGTCCACGCACCGCACTCCCCATTCGCGTTCGGGTTTATCAAGTCGCAGTCGGCGACGTAGTCGCGATTGGCATCCGTCCAGGCGCGAGTGGTCGTCGTCTGAAACGTGACGCCCGGATTACTGATCGTGTACGCCTCACCGGCGTAGGCGGCTTGCAGGTACTTGCTGAAATTCGCCTTCAGCGCGGTCTTGCCGTTACCGAAGACGTTGTAGGCCGCACCCATCCGCGGCGTGATGTCGTTATACCCATGCACGCCGTCGGTACGCGGAAACGTGAACGCGCGGCTGAATCTGTTATCCGCGAGAATGCCGTTCTCGCCCGCGGGAGACCAACTGTAGGCATGTTCGTAGCGCACGCCGCCCTGCAACGTCAGCCGGCCGCGTGTCCACTGATCCTGGGCGTAGATCGCATCGAATCGAACACGGCTGCTCGTGGCGCTCGGACCGATTCGCTGCGTCAACTGGTTCGGAATCGCGCGCTGCAACACGCCGTTCACCAGCTGCGTCTGGACGCGGTAACTGACCTGCTCGCCAACGTAGGTCAGGTTCTTCGAGACTTGATACGCACCTTGGTAACCGACCTTGAAGTTATGCGTGCCGGTCACATAGGCGAGCGATCCGCGGAACGTCGCATGCCGTTGATCGACTGAACCCGATGCGGGCCACCCTCGATACGTGAAGTTCGACGTCGGCACGCCGCCGAGCGTGCTCTGTTCGGTAACGGGGATGAAGTTGGTGAGCGCACCGCCCGCGCGAATGTCTCCCCATGTGCTGTAGAAGGACGAATACCCGCCGTCGACCAACAGCCGGCTGGAGATCGGCGACGAATAGGTCGCCTGGATGATCTTCTGACGGTCGTCCCAGATGGTGCCCGACTCCGGCGAGTTCGTGCTCCCGCCCGGTCCGATCGGTGGACCTGCCGCCGTCCAGTCCTTACCAGGCTCACGACACTGGCCGCTATCCTTCGCATACGACGATGCGCTGCACTTCTGCGTGTAGTCGATATAGAAGGACAGCTTGTTCCGCTGCGTGGCCTGCCAGGTGGTCCTCACGCCAGTGATCAAGTTCGATTGCGCCATCCGCACTTTGACCCGCTCGTCGGCGGCGTAGGTCCACAGATTCGGATTACCTGCATTGGCGTTCGCGAACACACGCGGCACATCCTGATGAATGCCATCGCTGCGGACGTTGCTGTAGAACCAGAGGCGGTCGCGAACGAACGGGCCTCCAAGGGCGAAGTTGGTGTCCCAGCTCTTGATCAACGCCGGATTATCCGTAAACCCAAGGCCCCGCAGGCGGTCGTCGATGTTGCTCCCTTGCGACCAGTCGCCTGCCCAATTGCCGAAATACGTACCACTGAACGTGTTGCCGCCGGTCCGCGGAATCATGTTGAATGCTGGTCCGCCTCGATCCACTTCCGCGAGACCGCCTGCGATCGTCACCTGCACCTCGGCTGCCGTGTTCATGTCGTAGCGATATCCGGACACGCCGCCGCCGCCGACTGACGAGCCGACGTTCATGCCGTCTATTTGTATCGTTCCCTCGCCGCTTCGACCGCCGCGTGATGCGAAGAAACTCTGGCTCGGCTGCGCACTGGAACCCAGACCGGTCACCTGAATTCCCGGGACCGCAGCGACATAGTTGCCGTAGCCGCGTGAAGCCGGCAACGCTTGAACGACGTCACTAGCCAACACCTGTTGTCGGCGCGTGCTGGTCTGCACATCGACGACCGGCGTCTCACCCGTAACAACGATCGTCTCCTGCAGGGTGCCGACACGCATCTCGGCATTGATGGTGATGGCGCCGCTACCGCTGATCTGTACGACCTCGCGCTCGACCGTCGTGAAGCCTTGAAGCGAGAACTTCATCGAATACGGGCCCGGCGGGATGTTCACGATTTGGTACTGCCCGTTCGCGTCCGTCGCGGTCGAGCGTGTGCGCTCGATCAACGCCGGGCTCGTCGCTTCGACGGTGACGCCGGGCAGCACCGCCCCGGAGGTGTCACGGACGACGCCGGCAAGCGTCGCCTGCGCGAACGCGAGCGATGGCGTCAGGATCATCAGCAGTGGGATCCACAACGAGGGACCGGCGATGGCTCGGGCGTTCATTGCATGCTCCTTGCGACACGCCGATCTGAACGCTGACGCTCACATGGCCGAATACCCCTCGAAGGGGACGAATCGGGCGCGGCTTCACAGGGCCGCGGCGAACGCGGCGATCTCGTCGGCGAGTTGCGCGACGAGGTGCGGTTGACCGGCCAAGTAATGCGTCCCGCCTTTGAGCTGCCTACGGATCACGCGCGCGCCGGCCGCCCGCGCCCAGGTGTCGTGATCGCTCGGAAACGTCGAGGCGTCGGCGGTGTGTTCCATCAGGAGTACGGGGACCGACGTCCGCGCCAGGTTCGACGGCCCATCCGCCCGGCTGCGGCTCGCCCATTGACTGAGGAAAGCCGTCAGTGTCGTGAAGCGGCCCATAGAGTTGGCCGCGTAGTTCTGCTCGCGCGGTGGTCCCCACACCGTCGTATTCGGCGCGCGGTCGTTCGTGTCAAGCCTGGGATCGAGGCAGCGGGGATCGGCCAGCGTGCGGTGGATGACGAACGCCATGTCGCGTGGGGCGTCGTTCAGGCTCCTGATGTGAACCAGTCTTTGTATCGCCCACGCCTCAATACGATCGCGGCGCGCTCGTTGCGCCGCACGATACGTGGCGAGGAACGATTCAGAGTACGGTGGCCCATTCGTCGGATTGAACATATCGAGCGCGGGATCGCTCGACAGGGGGTCGCCTTCGTCGACAACCGCCGGATCGATCCAGCATCGCAGGAGTCGCGAGCGACCCAGATGCGCGGCTGACAACACGATGCCCTGGCAGGGAGGCAGGTCCTGCGGAGTGAGGGAGACGGGATCCCCGGCTGGCGTGCAATCGATATCGAGCGACTCGGCTTGCGCCTGATAGAAGCTCGCGAACGCCCCGCCTCCTGAGTTGCCGATCAGCAGCACGCGCTCGTATCCCTGCGACCGTAACCACGTGACGCCCGCACCTAGATCAAGAATCGCGCGTTCGAAGATCAGCGATTCGTCATTGCCCGCGTACCGTGTATTCAGGCCCAGTGAGGCGATGCCTCGCTTCGCCAGTGGCTCGAGGAGATAGTGCCCCATGAAGTTCGACGTCGGATGGGAGACGACGGCGGCGACTCTCGCGTGCGGAACGCGGTGGAATGCTCCCCAGATGCGGGGATACAGGGTCTGCAGGCCCGAGCGGGAGTCGTGAGCGTCGCCCGGTGGGACGTCGATGCCAACCCCCTCAAACACCGGTCTCAGCTCCTGGCGTGATCAACTGGTCGCGATGGCCAGCTCACAGCGCCGACGCCTCGACTGCCTGGGCACGCGTGCGCTTCAGCTCCGTCCAGGCATCGAGGCGCGCCCGTGCCTCCTTGGCCTCTTGGTCCATGTGCACCTGATCGACCGCCCATGTTGTGAGCTCTACGCGCAAGCCATTGGGGTCGAAGAAGTAGATGGAATGAATGATCTCGTGGTCGGTGATTCCAACCACAGGGACGCCGGCTTCCTCCAGCCGCGCCTTGGCCGCAATCAATGCCTCGTCGTTCGGCACCTGCAGCGCCAGATGATTCACCCAGCTCGGCGTGTTCGGCGAGGGAGCGGCGGCGACGTCATCTCCAAGGTCGAAGAATGCGACAAACGATCCATCACCCATCCTGAAGAAAATGTGCGTATACGGGCAGTACTCACCGGTAGAGGGGACGTAGTCCTGCTGGATGACATGCGCCAGTGGCAAGCCGAGGAGATCTTCGTAGAAGTGACGCGTCTCTTCAGCATCGCGGCACCGGTACGCAAAGTGGTTCAATCGCTCTATGGTGAAGTCGCTCACAATCTCGTCTCCTTGCCGGACAATATCGAATTGAAACGCCGCGCCTGACCTGACTGAATACCCTTGATAAGGGACGCGGTTGATTGACGGCCGGCTGGCGCGGGTATAGAGTCGCGGGCCGACGGGAACGGATCTGTGGCCATGAATACGTTCGACCGCGTCGGGGACGGCGTG
>Ga0081539_10001272_pt1 | contig 44446 bp, 38 predicted proteins | sample TabmetS4T2R2_FD_71023 | JGI IMG/M metagenome (GOLD analysis project Ga0081539, IMG submission 71023) | Tabebuia heterophylla rhizosphere microbial communities from the University of Puerto Rico - S4T2R2 | ecosystem: Host-associated > Plants > Roots > Rhizosphere ... | reverse complement strand
GATGACCCCCTCCCGCATCCACCGCCTGTCGCTGACGCATTTCCGCAATTATCGCACGGCGACGATTGCTGCGCGCGGCGATGTGGTGGCTCTTGTCGGGCCAAATGGCGCCGGCAAGACCAATTGCCTGGAGGCGATCTCATTCCTCTCGCCCGGCCGCGGGCTGCGCCGCGCGACGCTGGAGGATGTCGCGGACAATCAGGGCGACGGCTCCTGGGCGGTCTCCGCCGAGATCGAGGGCGCGCTGGGCCTCGCCACGCTCGGCACCGGCATCGATGCGCCACAGGGCGAGGCTGGCGGCACCACGCGCCGCTGCCGCATCGACCGCGAGCCCGTGGGCTCGGCCACCGCCTTTGGCGATCATCTGCGCATGGTGTGGCTGACGCCGGCGATGGACGGGCTGTTCCTGGGTGCGGCGTCCGAGCGGCGGCGCTTCTTCGATCGTCTGGTGCTCGCCATCGACAGTGAGCATTCCAGCCGCGTCTCCGCGCTGGAGCGTTCGCTGCGCTCGCGTAACCGGCTCTTGGAAGTGCGCAATTACGACGACCATTGGTGCGGTGCCATCGAGCGGGAGACGGCAGAGCTCGCGGTCGCGGTGGCGGCAACGCGCAGCCAGACTCTGACAAAACTTGCGGAAATGCTGCGCAAACGCGGCGCGTCGTCGCCCTTCCCGTCCGCCGAAATCGCACTCGACGGCTGGATGGAGAACGCGCTCGTCAACGAGCCCGCGACCTCGGTGGAAGACCGCTACCGCGAGATCCTGCGCAGCAGCCGCGCGCGCGACGCCGCCGCGGGTCGCACGCTCGACGGCCCGCATCTCACCGACCTGCAAGTCGTCTACGCCCCCAAAAACATGCCGGCGCGCGACGCCTCGACCGGCGAGCAGAAGGCGCTGCTCATTGGCCTCGTGCTCGCGCATGCGAACCTCGTTGCCGAGATGACCGGTGTCGTGCCGCTGTTGCTGCTCGACGAGGTGGTGGCGCATCTCGATCCAAGCCGGCGCAGGGCGCTGTTCGATGAGCTGGCCAAGCTCGGCGCGCAGGTCTGGATGACCGGCGCTGATCCCGCCGCGTTTACCGAGATCGGCGCGTCAGGCGAAGTCTTTGACGTCGATTCCGGAAAGATCGTCCCGCGCAGCTGATTACTTCCGATCGCCCGGCGGCGACGCCAGCACGCGATCGATGATCGCGCCGATCAGGAATTCCGATCCTTTCTCGGAGAGGTGCACTTGATCGATGGTGACGAGATCGGCGGCAGAATCGCCAAGCCGCGTCAGGCAGCCCCCGGCGTTGCACAGCACGTCCCGCGCGGAGATGAATTCGGCACCGAGCGGCACCAGTCTTTGACGCATCACATTGTCATATCCGGAGTCGAATGAGACACCCGCGGCAAGTCGCGTCGGAACCAGGGATTGGTGCAGCATGTAATGGCGCACCATCACGTTCTGCAGTCCGGCCCGCCAGTACGGCACGCCCCCCAGCACGACGACGCGGGCGCCGGTTTGCTTCAGCGCCGTCACCGTCTCGGCGACCTTGTCGAGATATCGCTCCCAAGTCCCATGCAGCAGCACGACGTCCGGCTTCAGCTCGCGCACGAGGGAAAGCACCTTGTCGTTGTTGGCCCGGCAGAAGCGGTTTCCGGAAATGTCGGCGTTCAGCGCCGGGATGCAGGAGCCCGCGGTGAACTGCGCGATAGCAAAATCCCGTGTCTGCTGCGCCTTGCGCAAGCCCGGCATCAGCGCTCCTGCCGTAGAATCGCCCCACACCAGCAGGAGCGGCCGACGCCCACGCTCGGCGCAATCGGCGGCGTAATCGGTCTGTTGGGCGAGGTCGATGAGACATTCCTGATACCGCCAAAGCTGCGGGCGTTCCGGCCCGGCGACGGCGCGGATTTCTGCCGGCAGGCGAAACTCGAAGCCGCGCCCCAGCGCCACAACGCCGCCGGCGATGCCGACCAGCACCATGCCGGCACACAACGCCCATAATTTCTGCGAGCTCGGTTTGCCAAAGCGGATCGGCTTTTCGACGTAGGCATAGGTAGCCCAGGCGAGCACCATGCTGAACAGCAGGATCAGCTCGCGCTCGAGCAGCGTCAGCGGCTGCAATTTGTTGGCGGCGCCGAACACCAAGAGCGGCCAGTGCCAGAGATAGAGCGGATAGCTGATCAGTCCGATCCAGACGATAGGCGGGCTTGCGAGCACCACGCGGCAGAGCCAGGCCTGCGGCGCCGACACCACGAGCGCGGTGCCCACGACCGGCAGGATCGCCCACCAGCCTGGAAAGGCGCTGTGGCCGTCGAGGAGCCCCACCGCAGCCGCGATCATCGCCGCGCCGGCCCAGGCCCGGATATCGCTGGCGCGGCTTGCCTGGTTGAGGCGGTCCCAGCCGCAGGCGAGCGCCGCGCCGAGCAACAGTTCGAAGGCGCGGCTGAACGGCAGGTAAAACGCCGCAGCCGGCTTTGAGCCGGTCAGCGCCACATTGAGGATGAAGGAGGCAATCCCAAGCGTGGCGGCGACAGCCGCGATCGATATCTTCCGGCGCGCCGCCCACATCAGGATCAGCGGCCAGGCCAGATAAAACTGCTCCTCGATGCCGAGCGACCACAAATGCAGCAGCGGCTTTCTGGCGGATTCGATGTCGAAATAGCCGGACTGCAACAGCAGCGCGACATTGGCGAGGAAGCCCGCGCTGGCAAAGACATCGATGCCAAGCCGCGCATAAAGCGCCGGCAGCAAGACTAGCCAGCCCGCGACCAGTGACACCGCGAGCACCACGAGCAGCGCCGGAAAGATGCGGCGAATGCGCCGCACGTAAAAATCGAGCAGGCTGAAGCGGCACTGCTCGAGTTCCCGCGCGATGATGCCGGTGATCAGAAATCCCGAGATGACGAAGAAGACGTCGACGCCGACAAACCCGCCCGGCATCCCTTCCGGGAAGGCATGAAAGTTCATCACCAGCACGACCGCGACGGCGCGCAAGCCATCGACGTCCGGCCGGTATTTTACAGAGGGCAGCGACAACGACGGCCAATCCACGATTGCAACAGACGGCATGCGGCAATGCCCGAAACTTCTCTAGCAGGTCTCGCGCGCTTCGCAATTTGGCGGCGAAAGCAGGCCTGCAAAATCGGCTTCTGAGCATGCGGAATCAGACGTCGAATCGTGGTTTTTTCGGCCCACAGAATCGGCCTTTGGCGGGCTTGAAACAGGGGCAAAAAGAGCCATATATTCAATAGCTTGCTGGACGAGACTTTGCGCTAGGCGCGACGCCTCTTTCGTGGCACAAATAGCAGGATTCAGCGCCTCGTTTTGCGCAGCTGATTCGGAACATCCTCTCAAGGCTTCACATGACAGAACCTGCCCGGCACCCCGTCGCCGACACCGAGCATTCCATTCCCGTTGAGTACGGCGCGGAGTCGATCCGGGTGTTGAAGGGCCTTGATGCCGTTCGCAAGCGGCCGGGCATGTATATCGGCGACACCGATGACGGTTCCGGCCTGCATCACATGGTGTACGAGGTCGTCGACAACGCCATCGACGAGGCGCTGGCCGGCCACGCCACCGCGGTGGAGGTCATCCTCAACGCCGACAATTCGGTGACCGTGCGCGACGACGGCCGCGGCATTCCCGTCGACATACACAAAGGCGAAGGTGTTTCGGCCGCCGAAGTCATCATGACCCAGCTGCATGCCGGCGGCAAATTCGACCAGAACTCGTACAAAGTCTCCGGCGGCCTGCATGGCGTCGGCGTCTCCGTCGTCAACGCGCTGTCGAGCAAGCTTCAGCTTCGCGTCTGGCGCGACGGCAAGGAGCACTACATCGAATTCGCCCATGGCGATGCGCTGGCGCCGTTGAAGATAGTCGGCGATGCCAACGGCAAGCGCGGCACCGAGGTGACCTTCCTCGCCTCCAGCGAAACCTTTTCCAGCATCGAATATGATTTCGCGACGCTCGAGCATCGCCTGCGCGAGCTTGCCTTCCTCAATTCCGGCGTCAATATCCTGTTGTCCGACCAGCGCCACGCGGTCGAGAAGCGCGAGGAGATGCGCTACAACGGCGGCGTCGAGGAATTCGTGAAATATCTCGACCGCAACAAGAAGGCGATCGTGCCGACGCCGATCATGGTGCGCACCGAGATGAACGGCATCAATGTCGAGGCGGCGCTGTGGTGGAACGACAGCTACCACGAGAACGTGCTGTGCTTCACCAACAACATCCCGCAGCGCGACGGCGGCACCCATCTCGCCGGCTTCCGCGGCGCGCTGACCCGCCAGGTCACCGGCTATGCCGACGCCAACGCCAAGCGCGACAAGGTCGCGCTGACCGGCGACGACTGCCGCGAGGGCCTCACCGCCGTGCTGTCGGTGAAGGTGCCGGATCCGAAATTCTCGTCGCAGACCAAGGACAAGCTGGTGTCCTCGGAAGTGCGGCCCGTGGTCGAGAACGTCATCAACGAGGCGCTGGCCGCCTGGTTCGAGGAGCATCCGACCGAGGCGAAAACCATCGTCAGCAAGGTGGTGGAGGCAGCTGCCGCCCGCGAGGCGGCGCGCAAGGCGCGCGAGCTGACCCGGCGCAAGGGGGCGCTGGATTACGCCTCGCTGCCCGGCAAGCTCGCCGACTGCCAGGAAAAGGACCCAGCCAAGTCCGAACTGTTCATTGTCGAGGGCGACTCGGCCGGCGGCAGCGCCAAGCAGGGCCGCAACCGCGAATTCCAGGCCGTGCTGCCGCTGCGCGGCAAGATTCTCAATGTCGAGCGCGCGCGCTTCGACAAGATGCTGAGCTCCGAGCAGATCGGCACGCTGATCACCGCGCTCGGCACCGGCATCGGCCGCGAGGATTTTGATCTCGCCAAGCTGCGCTATCACAAGATTATCCTGATGACCGACGCCGACGTCGACGGCGCGCACATCCGCACGCTGCTCCTGACGTTTTTCTTCCGGCAGATGCCGTCGCTGATCGAGGGCGGCTACCTCTACATCGCGCAGCCGCCGCTCTACAAGGTGACGCGCGGCAAGTCCGAGCAGTACCTGAAGGACGAGCGCGCGCTCGAAGACTACCTGATCCAGACCGGGCTCGACGATTGCGTGTTCAAGCTCGCTTCCGGCGAGGAGCGCGGCGGCCGCGACCTGCATTCGCTCGTCGAAGACGCGCGTGTGATCCGCAATGTCCTGCGCAACCTGCACAGCCGCTATAACCGCAAGGTGGTCGAGCAGGCCGCCATTGCCGGCGTGCTGCGGTCGAAGATTTTTGGCGATCCCCCAAAGGCAACCGCCGCGGCGGAGTATATTGCCAGGCGCCTCGATGCGCTGGCCGAAGAAGTCGAGCGCGGCTGGACCGGACGCTTCGCCGAAGGCGAAGGCTTCTTCTTCGAACGTACCGTGCGCGGCGTGAAGGACGTCGCCCTCATCGATGATGCCCTGCTTGGCTCTGCCGACGCCCGCAAGCTGGACGAATATGCCGCCAAGCTCCAGGAGGCCTATGCGCGCCCCGGCCTGCTGCGCCGCAAGGACAGCGAGACGCCCATTCACGGCCCGGTCGGCCTGTTCGAGGCGGTCACCGAGAGCGGTCGCAAGGGCGTCGCGCTGCAGCGCTACAAAGGCCTGGGCGAGATGAACCCGGACCAGCTCTGGGAGACCACGCTCGACACCAACGAGCGCTCGCTGCTGCAGGTCAAGGTCAAGGAAGTCGATGAGGCCGACGACATCTTCACCAAGCTGATGGGCGACGTGGTTGAACCGCGCCGCGAATTCATTCAGGATAATTCGCTGAGTGCCAACGTCGACGTGTAGGGGTTGAGGGACCAGCCGTGCCGCCCATTCAGTATATTGTAGAGGGCGGCCAGCGCCTTTCCGGTACGATCGAGCCCTCTGGCAACAAGAACTCGGCGCTGCCGATCATCGCGGCCGCCCTCCTCACCGAGCACCCCGTCACCCTCGACAATGTGCCGCGCATCCGAGACACCGAGACGCTGGTCGAGCTGGTGCGCTCGGTCGGCGCGTCAGCCGAATGGCAGGCGCGCAATACGCTGCTCATCCATGCCAAGGACATCCGCGCCGCCGATCTCGATCCTGAGCTCTGCGCCCGCATCCGCGCCTCGATCCTGCTCGCCGGGCCGCTGCTCGCCCGCTGCGGCGAGGTGGCGCTGCCGCCGCCCGGCGGCGACGTGATCGGCCGCCGCCGTCTGGATACGCATTTCCTCGCCTTCGAGCAGCTCGGCGCCGCCGTCACAGCCACCCATCGCCTCGAATTCCGCGCCTCGCGGCTGAGGGGCGCCGACGTATTCCTCGACGAGCCGAGCGTCACCGCAACCGAGAACGCGCTGGTCGCGGCCGTCGCCGCGCGCGGCACCACCATTTTGCGTAACGCGGCTTCCGAGCCGCATGTGCAGGACCTCGCGCACTTCCTGGTCAAGCTCGGTGCCAAGATCGAAGGCATCGGCACCAACACCATAATGATCGAGGGCGGCGCCACGCTCGGCGCGGCCCGGCACACCATCGGCCCCGATCATATCGAGGTCGGCTCGCTGATCGGGCTTGCCGCGGTGACGCGCTCGCCGCTGCGCATTGCCAAGGCCGGCGTCGAGCACCTGCGCTCGATCCGCATGGGGTTCGAGCGGCTCGGCATCGTCTGCGGCGTCGAGGACGACGACCTCGTCGTACCCTCCGGCCAGACCATGAAGATCCACGACGATTTCGGCGGCCACGTGCCGAAGCTGGAGGACCAGCCCTGGCCGGCGTTCCCGGCCGACCTGATGTCGATCGCGATCGTCACCGCCACCCAATGCGACGGCGTGATCCTGATGTTCGAGAAGATGTTCGAATCCCGCATGTTCTTCGTCGACAAGCTGATCGCGATGGGCGGGCGCATCGTGCTGTGCGACCCGCATCGCGCGATCGTCGCAGGTCCGAGCCGCCTGCGCGGCGCGCCGATGACCTCGCCCGATATCCGCGCCGGCATGGCCATGCTGCTCGCCGCCGTCTGCGCCGAGGGCACCTCGACCATCAACAATGCCGACCAGATCGAGCGCGGCTACGAGCGCATCGAGGAGCGCCTCAACGCGCTCGGCGCCAAAATTACCCGGGTGCCGGAGCGCGTTAGGTAGAAGGGCTAGCCATCCGCCGCCAGTTTGCGGACATAGTCGATCGCCCTTTTGGCAATCGCCGGGTCGAGGGGCGTTTCTGAGACCCTGCGTTCAATGAGCCGAAGATCGAATGGCCGCTCCCTGTGACAAGCCTCGACGAATGTCCTGTCCTTGTCGTCCAACCTTGCGAGCTTCGACACCATCACATCTTCGAGTGCGGGTGCTATCGCTTTCACAGATCGCCCATCGACATTGAACGTACGGACGACCGCACGCTCGCGCCAACTCCGCGGAAGTTTTGCGGTCGTCTCATCCACGCCATCGATATAGAACCCGTGGGCGATATGAAACGGAGATCCGTCACCGAACAGCCCATGGATATGCTCTGACGCTTCAATGTCCTCACCCTTCCGGGCCTCTTCGATCTGCCATTGTCTAGCGTTGCCAGGATACGCGTCGATCTCGGGAGTTCCCCGGGCGCGTCAGGCCATGACATCAGAACAGCCTGGCTGCCGATGATGAAAACAGTATCTGTTACGAATTCGCGTGCGATTGCTCGTATGACCCGTTCGAGGTCTTCCGTCGTCCGGAATTTCGACGTGTCGGACATCTCACGTGTCTTCAACCGGACTGGCCTTGCGCAGGGACCGTGCCGCGATTCGCCTGGCAGCCCTTCTGATGCGCAAACGGAAATCATAATTGGAAAAATCGATGCCAGGAGTAACCAGCAGAGGCGACGACAGCCGCAACCGGACCATCTCCGAATCCCTGCTAATCAGTCGGGCCCGGAGATCAGTTAGCGGCAGTTCCAAAAGGCCGTTCCACTCTCGAAAAAAGGCACGTCCAGAATAGCGGCAAGCGCTCTCGGCGTGTTTTTGCCTGGCCAGTTTCACGAGCGATGGATCGTCGCCGATCCTGCGCGAGACAAGCCGGTGCATCATCCGCTTCGCCACGTCGTTGACTGTTTCCTGGTTTATTGAAACATCCATGCTCGTTCCGACTATCACGGACTACTTTGTCATAAGCTACCTGCGTGGTCCGTTTATGTTAGCATCTGACCAACCTGACAACAACGCGGTTTCCGCCTGACTTCCATGATGACTTCGTCAGATCAATCCGAACGCCTGCCAACGGCAACTTTCGATTCGGCGGCATCGGATCGGCAAAGCCACCTCACCGCCGAGATTGCGGAGACCATCCGCCTCTCCGCGCCGATGGCGCTGACGCAGCTCGGCCAGATCGCGATGATGACGACCGATCTCGCCTTCATCGGCCGGCTCGGCGATGAGGCGGTGGCGGCTGCCGCGCTCGGACACACCGCGTACTTCGTCAGCTTCACCTTCGGGCTCGGTCTTGTCGCCGCTGTCGCGCCGCTCGCCGCCCAGGCCTTCGGTGCACGCGACCCGCGTCAGGTGCGGCGCGCCGTGCGCACCGGCCTCTGGGTGGCGTTGCTGGTATCGATTCCGATCACGATGCTGCTGTTGTGCGGCGAGCAGGTGCTGCTTGCGCTCGGCCAGGCCCCGCCGACCGCCCGCCTCGGCCAGCAATATCTGTTCGGTCTCGTCTGGGGCATCGCGCCGGCGCTGTGGTTTATCGCCATCCGCGGCTTCATGGGCGCCGTCAACCGGCCGGAGCCAATGCTCTGGATCACGCTTGCCGCAGTCCCCGCCAATGCGCTGCTGGTGTATCTGCTGCTCTACGGCAATTGGGGTTTTCCGCGGCTCGGCCTGTTCGGCACGGGTCTCGCCACCACCATCGTCAATACCGGCACGTTTCTCGCGGCTCTTTGCTTTGTGATGTGGCGCCGGCCGTTCCGGAAATATCACATCCTGGCGCGGCTCTGGCGCATCGACTGGCCGCTGATGCGCGACTTGGTCGTCATCGGCGCGCCGATCTCGCTGTCGATGCTGCTGGAATACGGTCTGTTCGGCTCGGCCGCCATTCTGATGGGCCTGATCGGCACGGCGGCACTCGCCGCGCACCAGGTAGCCCTCCAGGTCACCGCGATCCTGTTCATGGTGCCGCTCGGCATCAGCATGGCCGCCACGGTGCGGGTCGGTCACGCCGCCGGCCGCCGCGATGCCGATGCGGTCAAGCGCGCCGGTTACGTCGCAATGTGGCTCGGCATCGTGCTCGCCGTCGTGTTCACCGTCATCGTCATCGTCTGGCGCGTCGCTGTAGCCGAGCTGTTTTTCGGCCACGGCGCGACCAGCGCAGGCACGATCGCGCTCACCGCAACGCTGCTGGTGGTCGGCGCCACCTATTTCATCACCGACGGCATCCAGACCATCGTCGCCGGTGCGCTGCGCGGTCTCAACGATACCCGTGTGCCGCTGGTTTTCGCGGCCGTCAGCTACTGGCTGATCGGATTTACGCTGGCCTGCATTCTCGGCTTCCGCACCTCGCTTGGCGCGGTCGGCGTGTGGATCGGCCTGTCCTGCGGCACCGCCGTGTATGCCGCGGCCCTGATCCTGCGCTTCCGCCGGCTCGCGAACAGGTTTGGCGCATGAGCGTCGTGGACGTCGCGCCGCAAGTCGATCCGGCCACGTGGCTTCCCGGCGCGCAGTTCACGGATGCCTATCGGCTGGAAGTCGACGGCCAAAACCTCGACGCGCGCGAGGCCGCGATGCGGATGATGGCCCGCGCGCCGCGATGGGTCGATGCGCTGCTGGTGCTGCGCAATGTCATTGTCGCGCCGTTCGGGCTGAAGACGTCCGGCGCTGCGAAGCGCATGCCGCGCGACATCATCGGCATTTTTCCCGTGGTCAGCGAGACACCGGAACGCCTTGTCGTGGGTTTCAACGATAAGCATCTTGATTTCCGCGTCGTGCTCGACGTCGCAACGCTGGGCCAAAGACAGAGCGTTACCGCGACCACGCTGGTCCTGACGCATAACTGGCTCGGGCGGACCTATCTGAGGATCATCATGCCGTTTCACCGGCGGGTGGTCCGTGCCATGCTGCGGCAGGTGGCGCAGCGCCAGGCGCCGACCGCGCACGCCTCCGCCACTTCTGCCTAATATGCGCGCCCGCGCGATCTACGTGGCTTCGTCCGCCTTGCTCGCGGGCTCGCCCGCCGACTTCTCGGCCCACTCGCCGACCACGCGGTCGAGATCGCCGAGATTCTGATGCATCTGCTCGAGCGAGAAACCGAGCGCGTAAAAGCGTTCCGCCGTCTCGCCGGGCTGGCCGCGGATCAGGCCGTCACGGCGGACCGCGGCGACCCCATCCGCATAGTGCTGGAGCGCCAGATGCACCGGCCGGATCGGCGGCGCGCCGGCTCCAACGCGCAGCGCTGTGGCCGCCGAACGCAGATAGAGCGCGATCGCCGTGCTGACTTCGGACAGCGGCGCGGTGAGCCGTGTTTGCAGCTCCGCCGGCAGCGGCACCACGGTGGCGCGGCCGATCATCACGACGTCATGGCGCAGGCGCAGGATCGTCCGCAGCAGCGGCCCGGTATCCGGTCCGGACGACAGGCGCGCCGAGCGTTCGCGCTCGGCTTCCTGACCGGTCGCATTCAGGGCGACGATCGCGCTGCCAATGCCATCCTGAAGTCGATGCAGCGCATCGTTGTCGCGGCCGCGCGTAAGCCCTGCCAGCAGCTCGGCAAAGACGTCCGCGATCAGTTCAAGCAGCCGCGACGCGCTGACGCGGGTCTGGCTGACCGCGCGCGACGGCAGCACCAGGAACGACACCAGAAGCCCGGTAATCGCACCGACCGCGACCTCACTGACGCGGTCGATCGCGGAGGCGAGCGGATCGGCATGGTGCATGGTCGGAACCAGCAGCACGATCACGGCAGTAACAGTGGCTGCGTTCAGGCTCGGGTTGATCGCCCCGATGAACGCCAGCGGCGCGACCGCAAGCACCAATAGTCCCAATAATTGCGCTTCACTGGAGTACGGGATCAACACGGCGATCGCGCCGCCATAGATGGCGCCACCGATCGTGCCGAGCATATAGTCCCGCGTCGCCTTGAGCGACCGGCCGACACTCATTTGAGTGACGATCAGCGAGGTCAGCACAGCCCAGAGCGGCAGCAGCAAATGCAGCGCCGTGGCGATCGCATAGGCCGCGGTGGCCGCGACCGTGATCCTGATCGCCAGCGCCAACTGCGTCTTCCGCGACCAGATCCGGTCGAACAGCCATTTTAGGGAAGTCATCATCGAATTGACCGGTAGCAAACCCCGAAAATAAGCCAAAGCATGGCTGATGCCCACGCCGCGAAGGCGGCTTGAAAGGAGAAACCGCCCCGCGTAGCCTGCGCGCCAAAGCGAGGAAACACGATGGCCAACGAAACCGCAACGCTCGCCGCCTATGTCGCCGACCTGAAATTTGCGGACATCCCGCCGCACGTGCTGGAGCGCGCCAAGGTGCTGACGCTCGACTTCCTCGGCAGCGCCATCCGCGCGCGCGGCGAGGCGGAGTCGACGCCGTCGCTCCTCAAGATGCTGGAAGCGTTGAAACTCGACGGCACGGGCGAGTCCACCGTGTTCGGCGATACCAAGACCTGGACACCGGCGGTGGCGGCGCTGCTCAACGGCGCGCTCGGCCATTCCCTCGATTTCGACGACACCCATGCGGACTCCTCGCTGCATCCGAGCGCACCGGTGGTGCCGGCAGCGTTCGCGGTCGGCGAGATGACAGGCAGCTCCGGCCGCGACGTGCTGACCGCGATCGTCGCGGGCTATGAAGTGTGCTGCCGCCTCGGCAATGCACTCGACCCGACCTCGCATTACAAGCGCGGCTTTCACCCGACCGCGACCGCCGGCACCTATGGCGCGGCGGCTACGGCCGCAAAGCTGTTCGGGCTGAGCAAGGATCGGATCATCTCCGCGTTCGGCGTCGCCGGCAGCCAGGCCGCGGGCTCGCTGCAATTCCTGGTCAACGGCGCCTGGAACAAGCGCTACCAGGTCGGCGCCGCCGCGATGAACGGGGTGATTGCGGCCACGCTCGCGCGCAATGAATTCATCGGCTCCACCGAGTCGGTCGAAGGCAAGCACGGCCTCCTCGTCGGCTACAGCGATGATGCGCATCCCGACAAGGCGACCGCCGGCCTCGGCAAGATCTACGAGACCATGAAGATCGGCGTCAAACCCTACCCGAGCTGCCGCTACACCCACGCTGCGCTCGACGCGCTGATCGCGATGCGGCGCGAGCACAATCTCACGCCGGACCAGATCAAGCGCGTCGAGGTGGGCCTGCACCGCAACGGCATCACGCTGACCGGCGATGCCGCCACCAAGCGGCATCCGACATCGATCGTCGGCGGCCAGTTCTCGATGTTCTTCACCGGCGCGGTGGCACTGGATCAGGGCTCGTTCGGCTGGGACGACTACCGCCGGCTCGGTGATGCGGCCGTCGATGCGCTCGCGGAAAAATTCGACGTGGTGCAGGACGACCGCCTCGAGGTCGGCCGCAGCCATCCGTTTGGCGCCCGCGTTTCCATCACCACCGATGAGGGCGTGCATGAGCGGCTCCATGCCGATCCCTCCGGTGAGCCCGACACATTTCCGGACGCGCAGGCGATGCAGCAGAAGTTTTTGACGCTCGCCCGGCCGGTGCTGAACGGCCGTGCCGACCAGCTTGCCGACGCCATCCTGTCACTTGAGCAATTCGATCGCGTCGAGCAGGCGACGCAGCTCGGTCGGCAGTAGTCGCCCTTCGATCAATTGCCTCCCGCCAGTTTCGCGCGGGCATTGGTCGCCGCGATCACGTCGGCTACGAGCTGGAACACGCCGTCGGCCTCGCCCGGCCAGTTCGGCGAGCGGCCGAGCCGCGCAATCACCAGCTTTTCCGACGGCACGATCACCACATATTGCCCGATGGTGCCCTTGGCGAAGAAGGCGTCGCGCGGCATGCCGCGTTCGATACGGTAGTCCGCGCCAAAACTGTCGCCCTGATTGGTCCAGAAGCCCGCGCCCATGCCGACCCACGCGCCCGGCGTCGGCCGCGCGGAATACTTCACCCAGCCTTCGGGCAGGATGCGCTTGCCGCCCACGACGCCGTCGTTGAGATAGAGCTGGCCGAACCGCGCCCAGTCGCGCGCGCTGGCGAGCATCTGGCTCGATCCCTCCGCATTCCCCGACGCATCGAACTCGATGGCGACATGGCGCATGCCGAGCGGGCCGAATAGTTCCTGCCGCGCAAACCGCATCATGTCGGCGGCGCTGCCGCCGGCGGCCTGGCGGATCAGATGCGCGAGGATGATGGTGTTGCCATCGTGGTAATTCCACGCCGTTCCCGGCGCCATCGCAAGCGGCATGCTCTCGGCATAGGCCGCCTTGTCGCTTTCCATGAACTTCATGCGGTTGACTGGCTCGAGCGCAGAGGCGAGCGAGGCCTGCAGGGAGCTGCCGAGCGCAAGCCCCGCGGTGTGGCGCAGCAGATGATCGAGCGTGATCGCGCGTCTCGGATCGTCGGCGCCCTGCCATACGGCGATGGCTACCGGCTCGTTCAGCTTCAGCGCGCCCTTGCGCACCAGAATGCCGGCGAGCGCCGACATCACCGATTTGGTGGCGGAGAAGCCGAGCAGCGGCGTGTCGATGCCGATGCCGTCGGCATAGCGTTCAGCGATGATGCGGCCGTCCTTCATCACCACGATCGCGCGGGTGTTGCGCGGCGTCGCCCTGTCTGCTTCCGCAAAGGCGCGGTCGAGCGCGGCGGCCAGTTGCGGCGACTGCGGCACCACGATCGCGGGACCTGCGATGTCCGGCAGCAGCGCCGGCTTCGCATCGGCAGGCGGCAGCGAAATGTCGGCAACAGCGCCGCCGTGATCGAGATAGCAGCCGAGACCTTCGCCGCGATAGACGGCGTGGCTGCGGCCGAGCCCAAACAGCGTCACCGTGACATCCTTGCGCGCTCGGTCGACGCGATAGTCGAGCGCCCAGGAGATCAGTCCGGCGCCCGGCATCGCCGAGGTGGTCTCTGAAAACACGCGCGCGGGATCGAGGCCGGAGACGAAGGTTTCCGAGCAGATCACGTTGGCGACGAAACCGGTCGCGACTTTCGGCACGTCGCGGGCGCGCGCGGCCGACAGCGCCAGCGCGCTGAGCGCGGTGGAGGCGGCGAGGACGAGAAATAGCTTTTTGCGGGTCATGAGGGGCTCCGGCTTGGGATGTGCCCCATCAGCCCGAAGCCGCCCCTCGCCGCTCACCGGATTTGGAAAATGGCCTCGCCGAATTCTGGAAGCGTCTTGCCGATTTTGAAATTAGCCAGGAATTACAATCAAATAGCGATCAGGCCGCGATCCCCGCTGGCGGCGATATTCGGTCGGCGTCACGCGCGTCGTCGCCTTGAAGGCGCGGTTGAAGGGGCCGAGCGAGGCAAAGCCCGCATCCATCGCGATGGTGATGACGGGCACTTCGGCCTGCGCGGGATCGGCGAGCGCGGCCTTGGCTTCCTCGATGCGGTGGTTGTTGAGGAAGACACTGAAATTGCGATAGCCGAGCTTCTGGTTGATCAGCCGCCGCAGCCGGTATTCGGGAATCGACAGCTTTGTCGCGAGCGAGCCGATGCTGACATTGTCGTGGCGGTAGATCCGCTCGTCCGCCATCAGCCGCATCAGGGCATCGACGAGCTTTTGGTCGGCTGCGCTCGTATCCGGCTGCGGCGCCGTTTCGCGCGCGACAGGCGCGGCCGCGAACAGCTCGGCGCCGCCGACGTGCAGCATCGCCATGCAGATCGCGGCGACAACGCACACCAGCAGCGCGCCATTGGCGGCATTGGCAATCTCGGCGGCATGGCCAGCTGGAATCATAAGATGCAGGATCGCATTGAGGCCGCCATAGAGCGCGGCGGCGACCACGATGAAAACGCGGACGCGGCGGCGCTCCTCGACCAGGTCGGATGACCACGACGCCACGGTCTGCGCCACCGCCAGTGCGATGAAGCCCAGCACCAGCAGATTGATCGCGATCACCGCAAGCCGCCCGCTGGCGCCGCCGGCGGGCGCGAGCAGCGCGCAATTGACGAAGCTGAAGGCGACGACGGCGAGCCAGACGCCGGCGTGCCATGGCCGCAGCCGGAAGGAATCGTCGAACAGTGCACGCATGAACAGCCAGAACACGACGATGTTACCGGTCGATAGCGCAATGAGCGGGGCACGCCAGAGCGTTGCGGGGGCGGGGCTGCCGATCGCGTAGGTCGCCGCGTGCGCGGCCGATCCCAGCGCGAAGGCAACGGCGAGGCGACCCGTGACGACGTGGCGGAAATCGCGAAACAGCGCCGCCGCCAGCACCAGCAGTAGCGCGATGGTCGCGGCGCGCAGGGCGAGGTCGAGAACGGCAAGCGACATCAGCATCGACTCGATCGTTGTGCGCACATGAGTCTAGTGGAGATCATCGGCCGCTTCAAATTGCACCGGACGAGCCACGCCAATGGCTTCGATAGGTGACCCAGAGATCGCAGGGGTGGCTGAGCAGCATGGTCTCGCCCTCCTGCACCGCGCCGAGCCGCCGCGCCACGGCTTGCGAGGCAACATTCTCGGCGTCAATGCAGTGAACGATCCTGTCGAGCTCGAACGTCGCGAACGACCAGTCGATCGCGGCGCGCGCCGCTTCCACCGCATAGCCCTTGCCGCGAAATTGGCTTGCCACGCCCCAGCCGACCTCAAAACCGGGCCAGACCGGCGGATAGAACGGGCCGACGCGCCCGACAAACGTGCGGCTCGCCTTCTCCTCGACCACGAACATGCCAAAGCCATGCAGCACCCAATGTCCGGCCATGATCGCGGCGTTGCGCCAGCCGGCCATCGGTTCCGTCACCGGCTTGCGATCCGCCGTGATGAACCGCGCGCTGAGGGGATCGCCTAACATCGCCGTGTTCGCCGCTATGTCGGAGCCGCGCCACTGCCGCAGGATCAGGCGCTCGGTCTCGATCCCCGGCCAGTCTGGCTGCGGCAGCGTGGCGCCTTTGTTCAGCGTCGGCATCATTGTTTCGTCATCCTGCCCGTAGAGCGTCGTGCATCTTATATTTCATGCTAGGCTCGCGGCAAAACGCGGAGAAGAAAAATGAGCTGGCTTCCCTCCAACGATCCCGTGCTCGGCGATCCCAAGACCTGCGACGCGCTCGATCTCATCATCGTGCCGCGCACGCGCGACCTCGGCGACGGCTTTGCCGTGCGCCGCGCACTGCCGCATGGCAAGCGGCAGATGGTGGGTCCCTTCATCTTCTTCGATCATTTCGGCCCGGTGCAGTTTTTGGCGGGCAAGGGCATGGACGTGCGGCCGCATCCGCATATTGGGCTTGCCACCGTCACCTATCTGTTCGACGGCTCGATCATGCATCGCGACAGCGAGGGCAACATCCAGGAGATCCAGCCCGGCGCGATGAATCTGATGACCGCCGGCCGCGGCATCGCGCATTCCGAGCGCACGCCGGATGTGCAACGGCGCGACGGGCAGAACATGCTCGGCCTGCAAAGCTGGATCGCACTGCCGAAGGGCTCGGAAGAGATCGCGCCGACGTTCCAGCATTATGCGGCGGGCGACCTGCCGATGATCTCCGAGCGCGATTTCACTGCGCGCGTCATTGCCGGCCAATCGTTCGGCATTTCTTCGCCGGTTGCGATGATATCGCCCTGGTTCTACACCGAGGTGACCGCGGCGCAGGGCGCCAGCGTGCCGCTCGATCCCGACCATGAAGAGCGCGCGATCTATCTCGTCGACGGCGAGGTCGAGATCGCGAACGAGCGCTACGAGGGACCGCGGCTTCTGATCTTCCGGCCGGGCGATCGCATCACGGTGAAGGCCATAAAACCGACACGGATGATGTTTCTGGGCGGCGATGCGCTGGAAGGGCCGCGCCACATCTGGTGGAATTTCGTGTCGTCCAGCAAGGAGCGCATCGAGCAGGCCAAACAGGACTGGAAAACCGGGCGCTTTGCGCCAGTTCCGCAGGAACATGAGTTCATTCCGCTGCCGGAGTAGGCTAATCCCACGCCTCCCGTGTGCGCGACGTTTTGTTGGCGCATGATCTTCTCCGAAAACCGGGTCCCATTTTTCGGGATCATGCGCCAGAGGTCCGCCATGAACGCCATGCTCGCCAGCGATCTGCCGTTGCCCCGCGTCGGGCGCGGCAAGGTGCGCGATATCTATGCCGTCGGCGAAGACCGCGTGCTGCTGCTCACCACCGACCGCATCAGCGCGTTCGACGTCGTGATGGCGGAAACCATCCCGATGAAGGGCGCCGTGCTGACGCAGATCAGCGCCTGGTGGTTTCGGCGGCTCGAAGGCATCGTGCCGCATCACATGATCAGCGCCGATGCGGACACGATCATCGACGAGGTACCGGCGCTGAAAAATCATCGCGACGACATTCTCGGCCGCGCCATGCTGTGCAAGCGCACCACGGTGTTTCCGATCGAATGCGTGGTCCGCGGCTATATCTCCGGCTCGGCATGGAAGGAGTATGCGGCGAGCGGCACGCTGGCCGGCGAGACGCTGCCGGCGGGGCTTGCCGAAAGCGCCAAGCTTGAGCCTGTGATCTTCAGCCCCGCGACCAAGGCCGAGACCGGCCATGACGAGAACATCACGGTGGCGCGCGTGCGCGAGATCGTGGGCCCCGAGGTCGCGGCAAAGCTCGAGCAGATGGCGCGCACCGTCTATACGCTCGGCGAGAAGATCGCGCGCGACCACGGCATCATCGTCGCCGACACCAAATTCGAGTTCGGCCGCGACAAGGACGAGCGCATCATCCTGATCGACGAGGTGATGACGCCCGACTCTTCGCGCTTCTGGGCAGTGGACGTGTACAAGCCCGGCCAGCCGCAGCCGAGTTTCGACAAGCAGCCGCTGCGGGACTATCTCGACAGCGAGCGCAAAGCCGGCCGCTGGAATGGCGATGCGCCCGCGCCAAAGCTGCCGGCGAGTGTGGTGGAGGCGACGAGCAAGCGGTATCTCGAAGCGTATCGGCGCGTGACGGGGAGTCAGTTGAAGGTTTGACTCCGGCGCAGTGAGGCAGCCCGATCGCGCGACACATACCCGGTGTCGTCCCGGCGAAGGCCGGGATCCATAACCACAGGGCGTGGTTGTTGAGGGAAAGCCGACTTCCATCGCGCAAACCAATTTCCGCCTCAGCGTATGGGTCCCGGCCTTCGCCGGGACGACAACGAATTATTTCCGCGGCGATGAAAGGGCTTGAACCCACGTGAGCACGTTCGCGATGGCGTGACCCGCCGCGGAACGCTAGGCTGGCCTCCAGAACAACAGGGAGGCGCTCATGTCCGAAGAAAATTCCGTGATCGTCGACCGCGAAGGCGCGGTCACCATCATCTCCATCAACCGGCCGCACGTCCGCAATGCGGTCGACGGCGCCACCGCGCGCAAACTGTATGATGCCTTCCTCGCCTTCGATGCCGACAAGGACGCTTCCATTGCCGTGTTCACCGGCGTCGGCGGCTATTTCTGCGCCGGCGCGGATTTGAAGAAAGTCGCCGCGGGCGACCCCGAGAAGAAGCGCGAGCTTGGCGGCTTCGACACCATCGCGCCGATGGGGCCGAGCCGGCTCCGGCTGTCGAAACCCGTGATCGCGGCGGTCGAAGGCTTTGCGGTTGCGGGCGGCATGGAGCTCGCGTTATGGGCCGACATGCGCGTGGTCGCGGAGGATGCGACCTTCGGCATCTTCTGCCGCCGTTTTGGCGTGCCGCTGATCGACCTAGGTACCATCCGGCTGCCGCGGCTGATCGGGCATTCCCAGGCGATCGACCTGATCCTCACAGGCCGCCCGGTCGGCGCGCAGGAAGCCTATCGCATGGGGCTCGCCAACCGCGTGGTCGGCCGCGGCGAGGCCGTCGCGCACGCGATTGCGCTGGCGCAGGAGATTGCGCGCTTTCCCCAGACTTGCCTGCGCGCCGACCGGCTGTCGGCGCTGCGGCAATGGGACCTTTCCGAGGAGGACGCGATCAGCAATGAAATGCGCGGCGGGCTGGAAGTGATCGGCTCCGGCGAAACATTTGCCGGCGCCGCGCGGTTTGCGTCAGGGGTCGGACGGCACGGCGCGTTCGGGCGCGAGGTGAATGATTGAGGCGAACTCTTACCCTCTCCCCTTGTGGGACCCACAAGGGAGAGGGTCGCTTCGCGAAAGCGAAGCGGGGTGAGGGGTCTGTCTCCGCAAGTGAGCTCTCACCGAAAAATTCGCGCCCGCGGATAGAAACCCCTCATCCGGCGCGCTACGCGCGCCACCTTCTCCCACAAGGGGAGAAGGAAGAAAGCGCTACACCCCCGCCATCATCACGTATTTGATCTCGACATATTCTTCCATGCCGTGATGCGAGCCTTCGCGTCCAAGGCCCGATTCCTTGACGCCGCCGAAGGGTGCGACCTCCGTCGTGATCAGGCCGGTGTTGACGCCGACCATGCCGGACTCCAGCGCTTCGGCGACGCGCCAGACGCGCCCCAAATCGCGGGAATAGAAGTACGAGGCGAGACCGAACGGCGAGTTGTTGCACATCGCGATCACGTCGGCCTCGTCCTTGAAGCGGAACACCGGCGCGAGCGGGCCAAATGTTTCTTCATGCGCGACCAGCGCGTCCGCCTTCACATTCGAAAGCACCGTCGGCTCGAAGAAGCTGCCCCCGAGCGCGTGGCGCTTGCCGCCGGTGACAATTTTCGCGCCGCCCTTCACGGCATTGTCAATGTGCTTCTCGACCTTGAGTACCGCGTCCATGTTGATCAGCGGGCCCTGCACGACGCCGGCTTCCGTGCCGTCGCCGATCTTCATCGCGGCAACCTTCTTCGACAGCTTCTCCACGAACTCGTCGTAGATCTTGTCCTGGGCGTAGATGCGGTTGGCGCAGACGCAGGTCTGGCCCATGTTGCGGTATTTCGAGATGATAGCGCCCTCGACGGCCGCATCGATATCGGCATCGTCGAACACCACGAAGGGCGCGTTGCCGCCGAGCTCAAGCCCAAGCTTCTTCACGCCGACGGATGCCTGCTGATAGAGAATTTTGCCGACCTCGGTCGAGCCCGTAAAACCGACGAAGCGCACGGCGGGATGCTCGCACAGCACCTTGCCGATCGCGGACGAATTGCCGGTGAGGATGTTGAACACGCCCTTCGGCACGCCGGCCTTTTCAGCCAGCGCGACCAGCGCCAGCGCGGTGAGCGGGGTTTCGTTGGCGGGTTTCAGCACCACGGTGCAGCCGGCGGCGAGCGCTGGCGACACTTTTCGCGTGATCATCGAGCAGGGGAAATTCCAAGGCGTGATGGCGCCGCAGACGCCGATCGGCTGCTTGATCGCCAAGAGCCGCGCGTCCGGCCGCTGCGTCGGGATGGTCTCGCCGTAGACGCGGCGGGCCTCTTCGGCAAAGAACTCGACATAGGCGCCGCCGATGTCGACCTCGCCGAGCGCTTCCGCCAGCGGCTTGCCCTGCTCGGAGGTGAGGATCAGCGCGAGGTCCTCGCGGTTGGCGGCGATCAGGTCGAACCATTTGCGCAGGATATTGGAACGCTGCTTTGCCGTCAGCTTGGCCCAGGCCGGGAAGGCGCGCTCGGCGGCTTCCACCGCCTGCGTCGTCTCCGCCGTGCTCATGACCGGCACTTTGGCCAGTTCAACGCCGTTGACGGGGTTGGTGACGGGACGCGAGGGCGTGCCGACCCAGGCGCCGTCGATGTAGCAGCGGTCTTTCAGGAGCGAGGCATCCTTCAACCGGTCGCGCAGCGAAGGGGCGGATGTCTGGGCGCGGGCGGCGGCGGTCGGGGTCATGGCGTGGCTCCTCGGATTTTCTTGGGGGTTGGTCCCAATATAGGCCGAAACGAGCCGCAACGCACTGGCCGCTCGAGGGCGGCCGTTTCAAGCATTGTTGAGTTTCCATGCTGTCATTCCGGGGCTCACGCGAGAACCCGGAATCTCGAAGTTCCGCGATGCGCAGTTGCCCATCTGAGGTTCGATGCTGCGCATCGCCCCGGAACGGCGGCGGTTTAGGCCGCGCCGCTCAGATAGGTTTCGCGGCGGCCGATCATGCGTTCCGCGGCGGCCTTGGCGTCGGCGCGGGTCGAGGTGGCGCAGGTGCGGTATTCGAGATCGGGCTGCGCGCCGGGATCGCGGCGGCCGAACCAGGAGCGCGAGCCGACCTGCAGCATGGCGAGCGCCTGGGCGACGTTCTCGACTGCGTCGAAGGAATGCAGTGCGCCGGAGCCAGCGACGCGAACCTCATAAATCCCCGGTGTGATCGGGGCCTCGATATTCTCGCCGCGGCCGGGCCGCGGATAGCGCTTCCATTCGCTCCACTTCGAAATCATGGCCTACCCCGCAACGAATTCTCGTAATGGTTCGAGTCGGGACAACGGTCCCGCGGAACTATTTGTGCTGTAATCTGAATACCTTAATCTACCCAACGCCGCCGCATCAGCACGATTCAAACGATAGCGTCTGAAATCCGGACGGTCATCGATCTTGCAACTCGTCCACCGCTGATTGTGGCGAAGTGTTGCAGATTGGCCGCGCCGCCTGCTGGGTCCCGGCCCCCGCAATCACGAAATCGCGACCTCAGGGCCGCGCGACTGCGGCGCGCTTGCCGGATACCGGGCGCGGGAGGAGGATCGCCGCGCTCCATAACAATAATCCCAGAGGAGGCGACCCCATGCAGACCAAGTCTGAGATCGACCAATTGCTGCGCCAGAAATGCGACGCGAAGGAAATCCCCGGCGTTGTCGCCATGGCGGCTACCGGCAGCGAGACCATCTACCAGGGCGCGTTCGGCAAGCGCGACCTCGGCAAGGACGACGCCATGACCGCCGACAGCGTGTTCTGGATCGCCTCGATGACCAAGGCGATCACGTCAGCCGCCGGCATGCAGCTGGTCGAGCAGGGCAAGCTCTCGCTGGACGAGCCAATCGGCAAGATCTTGCCCGATCTCGCCTCGCCCCAAGTGCTGGAAGGCTTTGACGCCAGCGGCAACCCGAAACTGCGGCCCGCCAAGGGCGCGATCACACTGCGCCAGCTGATGACCCACACCGCGGGCTTCGTCTACGAGCTCTGGGACGGGGACAAGGCGACCTATTTGGAGAAAACCGGCACGCCCGGAATCACCACCTGCCAGAACGCCGCACTGAAAACGCCGCTCGCGCACGATCCCGGCACGCGCTGGGATTACGGCACCAACATCGATTTCGTCGGCAAGGCGGTGGAGGCCGCCAGCGGCCGGCGGCTCGATGCCTATCTGCGCGACAATTTGCTCGCGCCGCTCGGCATGAACGACACCGCCTTCAAGATCAGCGATTCCATGCGCCAGCGGCTGGTCGGCATGCATGCGCGCACGCCGGAAGGGCTGGCGCCGATCCCGTTCGAGCTTGAGCAGAACCCGGAGTTTCACATGGGCGGCGGCGGGCTGTACGGCACCGCGGCCGACTACATCAAATTCACCCAGATGATCCTCAACAAGGGCAAGGGTAACGGCAACCAGGTGCTGAAGGCGGAAACCGTGGCGCTGATGGGCCAGAACAACATCGGCGCGCTGGAAGTGAACAAGCTGACGACGGCGGCGCCGGTCTACACCAACGATGTCGACCTCTATCCGGGCATGTCCAAGAAATGGGGCCTGAGCTTCCTGATCAACACCGCGCAGACGCCGGAAGGCCGCAGCGCGGGCAGCCTCGCCTGGGCGGGTCTCGCCAACACCTATTTCTGGATCGATCCGGCGCGCAATGTGTCCGGCGTGATCCTGATGCAGCTGTTGCCGTTCGCGGACAGGATCTGCTTGGAAGCGTTTGCGGGATTCGAGCGCGGTATCTATGCCGGGCTCGATATCGGCAGCGGACAGAAAGCCGCGTGAGGATTCGCGCCGCGCGATGATTTTTACCTTCTCCCCTTGTGGGAGAAGGTGGCGCGCATCGCCACATGCGCGACGGATGAGGGGTGTCTATCCGCGAACGCTGGCATCTCAATGACGAGCTTTGCTCGTGGAAACAGACCCCTCACCCCGCTTTGCTTCGCCATAGCCGATGCGAAGCATCGGCGTTCTTCTCTAAGAACGGCGGCCGAAGGGCCGCCTATGCCTCTCCCACAAGGGAAGAGGGTGCAGCCGAGTGCGCCGCTACAAACACGTCCCGCTCTTCGACGACCCTGCGCCGCCGCAGGGGATGCGCTTCTCGAGTTGGGGCAGCTTCTGCTTCGCGCTGTTTTGCGTGGCCGCCTCGAACACGTTCTTCGGCGTCAGCTGTGTGGCGCGGCGCAAATCGGCGGCGGCCCTGTCGAACTGGTTCTTCGCCTCGAACACGGCGGCTCGCGCGGCGAGGCTCTCGACCGACTCCTGCTTCTCAACCGCAACATTGAGGTCGACGAGCGCCTTGTCGTAGTCGCGCTGCGCCGAGTAAACCAGTCCGCGCATGGTCAGGGCGCCGACGTCGTCCGGCCGCACCGCCAGGATGGCATTGAGGTCCGACAGGGCGTTCGCCGGATCGTTCTTGGAGAGATAGGCCCGTGCCCGGATCAGCCGCGCGCCGGCGTCGTCGACGCCCCTGCCGATGGTCTGGCTGAGCGCGACGATGGCGCGATCGAACTGCCCGGTCGAGACCATGACGATGCCGCGGCCGAGCAGCGCGGGCGCATTGGCCGGATCCTTCTCCAGCACCGCGTTGATATCGGCGATCCCCTCGCTGGCGCTCCCCCTAAGGATCAGCGCGAGGCCGCGGCCCGCGCGCGCCCTGTCGTCGAGCCGATTGAGCCCGATTGCCTGGTCGAAATCGGGCAACGCCTTGTCGAACTGGTTCATCGCCACATAGGTAGCGCCGCGTTCGGCGAAGGCGTTGCCGAGTTTCGGCTGCAGCGCAATCGCGCGGTCGAGGTCGGCGATGGCGTCGGCATATTTGCCCAGCGACCGGCGCGCCAGGGCGCGGCTGACATGGGCCGGCGCGTTGTTGGGATCCAGCGCAAGCGCGCGATCGATCTCGGCGACGCCGGCGTCCACCTCCTTCAACGCGATCATCACCAGTCCGCGTGTTGCAATGGTCTGCGCGTCGTTCGGCTTGAGTTTCAGCAACTCGTCGAGGTCGGTGCGGCTCGCAGCCAGCTGGTTGAGCCGGCTGTGGGCGGACAGGCGCAGCTTCAGCGCCAGCTCGTCGTGCGGATCGGCCGCCAGCGCCTGGTCCAGCAGCGGGATAGCCTCATTCCACTTGCCCTGGCCGATAAGGGCGCTCGCGCGTCCCACCAGCGGCTTGGCGGGCGGCGCCGCCGAGGACGTGGACGGTGGTGCCGTAACCACGGGAGCTGCCGGTGCGGCTGATGGCGCGGCGGCGATCGGGGCTGAAGATGCCGGCTTGTCGCGCGACTTCGACAATTCGCTCTGCATGGCCAGCGTGGATTCGCGGAACTGCTTGACCTGCGCATTGTCGGGCGCAATGGTGAGCACCGCGTCGGCATCGGCGAGCGCGCGCGCATAGTCGCCCCGCGCGCTGAACAGCTGGGCGCGCGCCAAGCGCGCCGAAATGTCGTTCTTCGGCGCCTGGGCTACCGCGCGGGAGAGATCATCGAGCGCGCGGTCGAGATCGCCCTTGCGGCGCCAGACCTGGCCCCGCCAGAAATAGGCCGCCGGCACGTTGGCATCCATCGCAATGGCCTGGTCGAGATCCTTCAGCGCATTGTCGAGCTGGCCCGTCTCCAGATAGGCACGGCCACGCCCGGCATGGGATGGCGCAAGCTCCGGCCGCGCGGCGATAGCATCGCTGAAATCGGTGATCGCTTCCTGCCATTTGCGCTGCTGCACATAAAGACCGGCGCGCAGCTGCAGCGCCGGCGCATATTTCGGGTCGAGCTCGATCGCGCGGTCGAAATCGGTCTTCGCTGCGTCGAGATTGTTGCGGCGCTGGCTGACAAAGCCGCGCGTCAGGATCGCGGTGACGGAGTTGCCGTCGAGCTGCAGCGCCGCCTCGGCGTCGGCGAGCGCGAGGTCGAGCTTTCCCGCCCTCAGATGGACCTGCGCACGGTTGACCAGCGCCCTGACCCGGTCGGCAGGCGGCCGCGCCGCATCATCGACGATGGCGCTGCAGGCGGCTTCCACCTTCGGCGATGATGGCCCGATGCAATCGGACCAGTCGTCGGCATGGGCGTGCGGCGGCAAGGCCGTGAGCGCCGCCGACAGCACGATGCCGGCCACCGCTGGAATTTTCCACGCTGGAGACACCGCCGACCTCCAATTCCTGATGCAGCTGCGTGCTCGGGAAAAAAGCTATCCGGCGCGAACTTCAAAGGCAATTCGGAGTTGGACGAGTGCCGATGACAAGAATGTAATATGCCGGCCGCTAGGTCGGCAGCCCGTTCTGCTGCGCCAGTTCCTTCAGCGAAACCTGCGGCCGCGCGCCGATATGCTGGATCACTTCGGCAGCCGCGAGTCCGCCAAGACGGCCGGCGTTTTCATGTCCGGCATTGCGGACGAGGCCGAACAGGAACCCAGCGGCGAACAGATCGCCGGCGCCCGTCGTGTCCACCATTTCCCTGATTGGAAACGCGGGCACGGCGACAACGCCGTCTTTTGATGCGACCACGCAGCCCTTCTCGCTGCGGGTGACGACACCGAGCTTCGTGTCGGCGGAGAGCTGCTTCAGCGCGGTGTCGAAATCCGCCGTCTGGTACAGCGAATGCAATTCCGACTCGTTGGCGAAGATCAGGTCGACCGTGCCGTTGCGCATCAGCTCGAGGAATTCGTCGCGGTAGCGATCGACGCAGAATGAATCGGAAAGCGTCAGCGCCACCTGCCGGCCTGCGCCATGGGCGATGGTGGCGGCCTTCACAAAGGCTTCCTTGGCGTTTTTGGGATCCCAGAGATAGCCTTCGAGATAGACGATGCGCGACGCCTCGATCTGCGCCGGGTCGATGTCGGCCACCGTCAGATCCTGCGCGGCGCCGAGATACGTGTTCATGGTGCGCTCGCCGTCCGGCGTCACCAGGATGTAGGAGCAGCCGGTGGCGGGGCCGCCGGAAGCGGGCTTGGTGTCGTACGCCACGCCGGCAGCGCGGATGTCGTGGGCGTAGAGCTTTCCGATCTGGTCGTCCTTTACCTTGCCGACATAGGCGGCGCGCGCGCCGAGATTCGCGATGCCGACAATGGTGTTGGCCGCCGAGCCGCCCGACATTTCCGTGGCCGGTCCCATGTCGCGGTAGATCGAGGCCGCCCGCGCCTCGTCGATCAGCGCCATGCCGCCCTTGGTCATGCCGTGGTCGGCGAGAAATTTCTCGTCGGTGCGCACCAGCACGTCGAAGATGGCATTGCCGATTCCGAGCACGTCGTATTTTGCGTCAGCCATTAACCCTGTCCCAGCAGTACAAGTCGCGGCTCGCGGTTATCACGTTCGCCCGCGTGGCAGCAAGGGAAGCGGCTGCTATACATGCAATAATGATCCGATCCTTTGTCACGGTCTCTTCCGGTACGCTGGCCTCGCGGCTGCTCGGCTTCGTTCGCGACTCCATGGTCGCGGCACTGCTCGGCGCGGGGCCCGTGGCGGACGCGTTCCTGGTGGCGTTTCAGCTCGTCAATGTGGTGCGGCGGCTGCTGACCGAGGGTGCGCTCAACGCGGCGCTGGTGCCGGCCTGGCTGCGGGTGCGCGACACTGAAGGCGCTGCGGCCGCATCCGCCTTTGCCGGAAAGCTGTTGGGCACGGTGAGCGCGGCGCTGGTCGCCGCGACCGCGCTGATTGCGCTCGCGATGCCGCTCGTCATCGCGGTGCTGGCGCCGGGATTTTCAGGCAGCGAAGCGCTCGGGATGGCGGTAGCCGACGCCCGGCTGATGCTGCCCTATCTCGCCTTCGCCGGCCCGGTGACGGTGCTGATGGCCGTGATGAATGCGCAAGGCCGCTTTGCACTGACCGCTTTCTCGCCACTGCTGTTCAATCTCGCGCTGATCGCGGTGATGGCGGTACTGCTGTTGTGGCGGCAGGATGCGGCGCGCGCGGCGTTGATCCTCGCCGGCGTCGTCGGCATTGCCGGTTTGCTGCAACTGACGATCCTGGTGCTAAGGCGGGGCGAAAACGCCGCCACGCCGTTGCGGGTGTCGTTCGATGGGGAGATGCGCGGCTTCTTCGCAAAAGCCATTCCCGGCATGATCGCGAGCAGCGGGCCGCAGCTGCTGATGATTGCGGCAGCGGTCATTGCATCGAGCTCGCCATCGGCGGTGTCGTGGCTCTATTTCGCCAACCGCCTGATCGAGCTGCCGCTCGGCCTGGTCGGCGTCGCCATGGGCACGGTGCTGGTCGGCGAATTGACGCGCGCGGTGAACAGCGGCGATGCGACCGCCGTGTCGCACGCGGAATCGCGCGCGCTCGAGCTTGCCGCGGGGCTGGCGCTACCGGCAGCACTGGGGCTGATCGTGCTGGCCGAGCCGATCGTGCGGCTGCTGTTCGAGCATGGTGCCTTCAGCGCGGCCGACACTGCGGCCACTGCGCGCGTGCTGATGTGGCTGGCGCTCGGCCTGCCGGCAGAGGTGCTCTTCAAGGCGCTGGCGCCGGCGTTCTTCGCACGCGAGAACACGACCACGCCGCTCGTATCCGTTTTCAAGGGCAGTGTGTTCGCGCTCGCCGCCGCCTTCCTGTTCGGCCATTTCTTCGGCGCCGAAGGCATTGCCGCCGGCATCGCGCTGGGCGCATGGAGCAGCACGCTCTCCCTGATGCGCGAGGGCGCGACGCGATTTGGATTTGCGATCGACGCGGCCGCCCGCCGCCGCTTGCCGCGTATCGTTGCCGCCGCGCTCGCGATGGGCGCGGCGCTATGGCTGGCGCCGCTCGCCAAGCTGCAGGGCCTTGCCCAGGCGGCGGCCCTGCTCGCCCTGATCGCCGCCGGCGTTGCGCTGTACGGCCTGCTTTTGCAGCTTTTCGGCGTCACCGGCTGGCGCGAAGCGGTTAACGCGCTCAAAGGGCGTCCGCGCGGCTTGCGCGGCTAAAATACCCGTGGCAAACGACGCGGCGAATACAGACGGGAACCAGAACCATGGCGTTCGTTGAACGGGTTTTTTCAGGCGTCCAGCCGACGGGCAATCTGCACCTTGGCAATTATCTCGGCGCCATCGTCAACTTCGTGAAGCTGCAGGACACCCATAACTGCATCTATTGCGTCGTCGATATGCACGCGATCACCATGCCGACCGACGTCTGGGGCGGCCCGGCCGAGCTCGCGCGCAACACCCGCGAGGTCACCGCCGCATTCATCGCCGCCGGCATCGATCCGAAGAAGCACATCGTGTTCAACCAGAGCCAGGTCGCCGGCCACGCCGAGCTCGCCTGGGTCTTCAACTGCGTCGCCCGCATGGGCTGGCTCAACCGCATGACGCAGTTCAAGGAAAAGGCCGGCAAGGACCGCGAGAACGCGTCCATCGGGCTGTTCGATTATCCCGTGCTGATGGCGGCCGACATCCTGCTGTACCGCGCCACCCATGTGCCTGTCGGCGACGACCAGAAACAGCATCTGGAACTGTCGCGCGACATCGCGCAAAAATTCAACAACGACTTTGGCGATTCGATCCGCGGCCACGGCTTCAATGACGGGCTGTTCTTTCCCCAGCCGGAGCCGCTGATCACGGGACCGGCGACGCGGGTGATGAGCTTGCGCGACGGCACCAAGAAGATGTCGAAGTCGGATGCGTCGGATAATTCGCGCATCAACCTCACCGATGATGCCGATCTGATCGCGCAGAAGATCCGGAAGGCCAAGACCGATCCGGAGCCGCTGCCGACCGAGGAGAAGGGTCTCGACCCGCGCCCCGAAGCCGACAATCTCGTCGGCATCTATGCAGCACTCGCCGGCGTCTCCAAGCAGGCGGTACTGAAGGATTTTGGCGGCGGGCAGTTTTCCGGCTTCAAGAACGCGCTGGTCGAACTGTGCGTCGCAAAACTGGCGCCGATCGCCGCCGAGATGAAGCGCCTTGTCGCTGACCCCGGCCATGTCGACGCCGTCCTTATCGACGGCGCCAACCGCGCCCGCACCATCGCCGACGAAACCATGCGCAAGACCAAGGACATCGTCGGCTTCATCCACCAGTAAGGCGGAACTCCACGCTCCCTCTACCCAAAGGCAGAGCGAGTGTGGCACCATGCGCCGGTTTGGCAGCACCGGGACATGCATGACCAGTCAGCGACACGCTTACGAATCGGGTCACAAGCCAAAATGCCTTGTCATCGTTGACGACACCGCGGAGTGGGACCGCGCCGTCTACTATGCCGCGCGCTGGGCGATGCGGGTCGGCGGCGGCGTGGTGATGCTGCGGGTGATCGAGACCGAGGAGCAGAACCAGCAATGGCTTGGCGTGGCCGAGGTGATGCGCGCGGAAGCCTATGAGGCGGCGAACGAGGCGCTCGACCGCGCCTCCGGCCGCGCCAATGGCGTTGCCGCCATCACCCCGGAGCGGGTGATCCGCGAGGGCGATCCGGGCGAGCAGATCCTCGACGTCATCGACAAGGACCCCGACATTTCCATGCTGGTGCTGGCCGCCAATCCCGGCCCGGAAGGCCCGGGACCGATCATATCGACCATGGCCAAGACCGTCGGCGCCTTCCCGATCCCGCTGGTGGTCGTATCAGGCGCGCTGACGGACGAGGAAATCGACGGCCTGTCATAGGCACCCGACGCGGGCCGGCGCGCGCTTTGCGCCAGCGCAAGCCCGCCGCTCCGAGACCATGGTCTAAGTCCTTGATGCAGAGCGGAAATGGGAGCCCTGCGCCCCTTGACCGTGCGCCGCGGGACGCCATCTGCTAAGGAGACCTCACGCGCCGGCCTTGAACCGGCGACGCCGGAGACAACCATGTTCATTCAGACCGAAGCTACCCCTAATCCCGCGACGCTAAAGTTCATTCCGGGCCGCATCGTGCTCGATAGCGGTACGATGGAGTTTTCCAGCCGCGAAGCCGCCCACCGCTCGCCGCTGGCCGCGCGCCTATTCGAGGTGCCTGATGTCACCGGCGTGTTCTTCGGCTCCGACTTCATTACAGTGAGCAAGGCCGGCGGTGACTGGCAGCAGCTCAAGCCCGCGATCCTCGGCGCCATCATGGAGCACTATATGTCCGGCGCGCCGCTGCTCGCCGACGGCTCCGCCGCCAATGACGACGAGGCCGATGAGGCCGACGAGTTCTTCAGCGAGGCGGACGCCGACACGGTCGCCCAGATTAAGGACCTGATCGAGACCCGGGTGCGGCCGGCGGTCGCCAATGACGGCGGCGACATCACCTTCCGCGGCTTCAAGGACGGTGTGGTCTATCTCAACATGAAGGGCGCCTGCGCCGGCTGCCCGTCCTCGACCGCGACGCTGCAGCACGGCATCCAGAACCTGCTGCGGCACTTCGTGCCCGACGTAGTCGAAGTCCGGCCGATGTGATGAGGGGGCGAATGGCGAATAGGGAGCGGCGAATAGGAATTGACTCGAATATTCCATTCGCCATTCGCTACTCGCCATTCGCCGTCCTCCCATGCTGATCCTCGCCATCGATACGGCGCTCGATGCCTGCGCCGCTGTTGTCCTCGACACCGACAAGAACAAAGTCATTGCGCAGGAGTCGGCCGCGATGAAGCGCGGCCATGCCGAGGCGTTGATGCCGCTGGTGGCGCGCATGATGAAGCAATCCGGCATCGCCTTCGACGCGCTCGACCGCATTGCCGCCACCACCGGTCCCGGCAGCTTTACCGGCTTGCGCGTCGGCCTGTCGGCGGCGCGCGGCATTGCGTTGGCGGCGAGCAAGCCGGTGGTCGGCATCACCACGCTCACCGCCTATGCCGCACCGCATGTCAGCGAGGATGGCGAACATCCGATCATATCCGCGATCGATGCGCGGCATGACCATGTCTATCTGCAGGCCGTGACCGGCCACGGCGAATCGCTGCTGACGCCGCGCGTGGCGCCCATCGAGGAAGCCCTCGCCGCCTCGCGCTTCGGCGCGCCGCATCTGGTCGGCAATGCCGCCACCATGCTGGCCGGGCGTTGGCCGAAGGATGCGCCGCCACCGGTCAAGGTCGATCAGCAAGCCGCGCCCGACATCGTCTGGGTGGCCTGGCTTGCCGCCGCGGTCGATCCTGCGGTGGCGACGCCGCGGCCGTTTTATCTGCGTGCGCCCGATGCCAAGCCGCCAGCGGACCAGTTGCCGCGCGCCACAGAGACGCAAGCCACATGATGGGCTGGCTGTCGGACTGGTGGGGCGGCGGCACCGCCATCGTCGAGTCCGCATCGCCGCGCGACGCGGCGCGGCTCGCGCAGTTGCACGGTGCGTCATTCAACCGCGGCTGGGGCGAAGGCGAGTTCGAGGTCATGCTGCGCGAGCGCAATACGCTGGTGCATCGGCTCAAGCTCGGCCGCAAGGTGATCGGCTTTGCGGTGTCGCGCGTGGCCGCCGACGAGGCCGAGATATTGTCGATCGCGGTCGACGAGCGTCATCGCGGCCGCGGGCTGTCGCGCAATCTGCTGCTCATCCATCTCGGCCATCTCGCCGGCCAAGGCGTGCGCAAGGTATTTCTCGAGGTCGAGGAAAACAACCAGCCGGCGCGAAGGCTCTATGAACGGATGGGCTTTGCCGTCGTCGGCCGCCGCGAAAGGTATTACCAACAGTCCGGCGGGGAACAGCTGAATGCCCTTCTGATGCGGCGCGACTTGTCGTAAGATGTCGGCGATGGCAAACCATCGCCGTCTCCTTCTGGGTCCACACCATGACCGTACTGAAACCCTCGACTGCGCATTCTCCGTCGGCCAAGGCCACCGGCATCGAGGCGCGCTGCGCCGCCACCGGCATGCGCATGACGGAACAGCGCCGCGTGATCGCGCGCGTGCTGGCGGAAGCCGAGGATCATCCCGACGTCGAGGAACTTTATCGCCGCTGCGTGGCGGTCGACGACAAGATCTCGATCTCGACGGTGTATCGCACGGTAAAACTGTTCGAGGATGCCGGCATCATCGAGCGGCACGATTTCCGCGAGGGCCGCGCCCGCTATGAGCAGATGCGCGACAGCCATCACGATCACCTGATCAATCTGCGCGACGGCAAGGTGATCGAATTCACCTCGGAGGAAATCGAGAAGCTGCAGGCCGAGATTGCCCGCAAGCTCGGCTACAAGCTGGTCGATCACCGGCTGGAGCTGTATTGCGTTCCGCTCGACGACGACAAGAATTGACGCCGCGGCGCATCTATGGCGTTTTCAAGCGGGAACCGGTTCGCGTGAAGAAAACGCGTCAAACAACAAAATGAACCTCGACCTCGTCATTTTCGACTGCGACGGCGTGCTGGTCGACAGCGAAGTCATTTCCTGCCGCGCGCACGCCGAGACGCTGACGCGTCACGGCTACCCCATCACCGACGAGCAGGTGCTGCATCGCTTCCTCGGCGTCTCCGACCGCGAGGCGCGGCTGACCATCGAGCGCGAGATCGGCCGCAAGCTGCCCGGCGATTTCGAGGCGCAGGTCAAGGAAGCGACGCTGAAGTTCTATGCCGGCGATCTGAAGGCGATTGCCGGCGTCGCGGCGGCGATTGCGGCCATCGACCTGCCGAAATGCGTGGCCTCCAGCGGCACGCCGGAAAAGATCCGTCATGGTCTGGAATGCGCCGGGCTCTACGAGCAGCTTTCGCCGCACATTTTCTCCGCGACCCAGGTCAAGCACGGCAAGCCCGCGCCGGATTTGTTTCTGTATGCGGCAAGGCAGATGAGCGCCGTGCCGGAGCGCTGCCTCGTCATCGAGGACAGTATCCCCGGCGTCACCGGTGCGGTGGCAGCGGGCATGACCGTGCTCGGCTTCTACGGCGGCAGCCATTGCCTGCCCGGCCATGCTGACAAGCTGCGTGCCGCGGGGGCGGCGCTGGTGTTCGACGATATGCGGCAATTGCCGGAGCTGGTCATGCGTGCCATCGCGGCTGCGCTGGCGGGCTAGGCGACCGAAACGTTACTTGACGTTTGTCGCCCATAGGCTACAATTATGAACCATGATCGAGGTGCGCCAGACGCGGGAGTTCTCGGCTTGGCTGCGCCATCTCAAGGATGCTAACGCCGCTGCGCGCATCATCACTCGTATGCGCCGGTTTGAACAAGGCAACCCCCCGGGGATGCCAAAAGCGTCGGCAAGGGCGTATTGGAAATGCGGGTCGACTATGGCCCTGGCTATCGCATCTACTATTTGCATCGCGGAGCACAGGTAGTGATCTTGTTGTGCGGGGGCGATAAACGGACGCAGCAGAAGGATATCAGGCACGCTCAGATGTTGGCGGAGACTTTGGAATGAGCAAGACGACACGATTTGACGCCGCCGATTATCTCGATACCGAAGAACGTCAGGTCGCGTATATCACGGTAGCGCTCGAAACCGGTGATGCCGATTTCGTCCGTGATGCGCTTGGTCTCGTTGCGCGTGCACGTGGCATGGGGGAGATTGCAAAGAGCGCTGGCTTGAACCGCGAGAGCCTCTACAAGGCGCTGGGGGAAAGCGGCAACCCGGAATTCGGCACGGTCATGCGTATCGTCCGGGCCTTGGGTCTCACGCTCTCCGCTCGGCCTGCGGCGACAGGGCGAACGTCCAAACGGCGCCGCGTTGCCTGAGGGCCGAGCTAGGTCTCTCCAGTCGTCATTCCGGGATGGTCCGAAGGACCAGACCCCGAATCTCGAGATTCCGGGTTCGATGCTGGCGCATCGCCCCGGAATGACGGGCCATTCCACTGGATTTCCGGCCTCTTAGGCTATATTTGAGCCCTGCGGCGCGGATGACGCCGCTTGCCTCCTTACCAGGTTCCATGACGTCGCCGCGCAAGCTGCATATAAAGTCCTATGGCTGCCAGATGAATGTCTACGATGCGCAACGCATGGTGGACACGCTGGCCCCTGAGGGCTTTGTCGAGACGGCTAGCGCGGAAGATGCCGATCTCGTCATCCTCAACACCTGCCACATCCGCGAGAAGGCCTCCGAAAAGGTTTATTCCGAGCTCGGTCGGCTGCGCGCGATGAGGGATGAGGCCGCGCGCAACGGGCGCGAGGTCAATATCGCGGTCGCCGGCTGCATCGCGCAGGCCGAGGGCGAAGAGATCATCCGCCGCGCGCCTGTCGTTGACATCGTGGTGGGCCCGCAAAGCTATCATCACCTGCCGCAGCTGCTGGCGCGTGCAAAACGCGACGGCCGCGCGCTGGAGACCGAGTTTCCGGTCGAGGACAAGTTCGGCTTCCTGCCTGCGCCGAAGCCGGACGCGATCCGCGCGCGCGGCATCTCCGCCTTCGTCACCGTGCAGGAAGGTTGCGACAAGTTCTGCACCTTCTGCGTGGTGCCGTATACGCGCGGCGCCGAAGTCTCGCGGCCGGTGGCAAGAATCATCGACGACGTGAAGCGGCTCATCGACAACGGCGTGCGCGAAATCACGCTGATCGGGCAGAACGTCAACGCCTATCATGGCGAGGGACCGGATGGGCGAAGCTGGCCGCTCGGCAGGCTGCTCGACCGCCTCGCCGAAATTCCCGGCGTCCTGCGGCTGCGCTATTCGACCAGCCATCCGCTCGACGTCGAGGACTCGCTGATCGAATCACATCGCGACAATCCGGCGCTGATGCCGTTCGTGCATCTGCCGGTGCAGTCCGGTTCCGACCGGATTCTCGCCGCCATGAACCGCCGGCATACCGCTGCCGAATACCACGCCGTCATCGAGCGTTTCCGACGCGCGCGCCAAGATATTGCATTTTCATCGGATTTTATCGTTGGCTTCCCCGGGGAAAGCGCGCAGGATTTTTCCGCCACGCTCGCACTCGTCACACAAATCAGCTACGCTGCGGCTTATTCGTTCAAATATTCGCCGCGGCCGGGAACGCCGGCGGCGGACATGCGGGAGACGGTGTCACAGGCTGAGATGGACGAGCGATTGGAGCGCCTGCAGCACTTGATCGACAGCCAGCAATCGGCCTTCAACCTGGCTGCGATTGGCACGACCGTCGATGTCCTGTTCGAACGATCAGCGCGCAAGCAAGGCCAGATCGTCGGCCGCACCGCCTATCTGCAACCCGCCCATGTGATGGCCTCGCCCGACATCATCGGAAAAGTCCTGCCCGTGTGTGTCGAGAGCCTCGAGCGCTACAGCCTGCTCGGCCATCTTGCCTCGCCCACTGCTGCTGCCGAACCCCGGATGACCATTGGAGCCTGAGCCCTTGGCAAAAAGCGCATCGGATTCGCCTTCGCTCGCTCCCAGCCGCAAACTCGACCGCGACATGCAAGTTCCGCCTGAGACGCAAGTCGTCATCGACTTCGACGATAACCGCGCCGTTTCTGCCCTGGTCGGCCCCTACGGCCAAAATCTGGCGCTGATCGAGCGCCGGCTCGGCGTGGTCGTGGATTCCCGAGGCAACCACATCACCATCGCGGGCTCGCGCGACGGCTGCGATGCCGCGCGCCGTGTGCTGGAAACTCTCTATACGCAGGCGAATCAGGGACAGGATCTCGATCAGGGCGAGGTCGAGGGCGCGATCCGCGCCGTGATCGCGCAGGGCTCGCTGTTCGAATACGACGCCAAAGCTGCGAAGTCGCAGTTCGAAACCATCAACCTGCGGAAGCGCCCGGTGCGCGCCCGCACCGCCGCGCAGGACTCCTATATCCGCGCGCTCAAGCGCCATGAGCTGGTGTTCGGCGTCGGACCGGCGGGCACCGGCAAGACCTGGCTTGCGGTCGCCTATGCGGCGCAATTGTTCGAGCGCAAGGAAGTCGACCGCATCATCCTGACGCGGCCGGCGGTCGAAGCCGGCGAACGGCTCGGTTTCCTGCCCGGCGATCTCCGCGAAAAGGTCGACCCGTATCTGCGCCCGATCTACGACGCGCTCTATGACCTGATGGATGCGCGCATCGTCGAGCGCGCGCTGCAGGGCGGCGAGATCGAAATCGCGCCGCTCGCCTTCATGCGCGGTCGCACGCTGACCAACGCCGTCATCATCCTCGACGAGGCGCAGAACACCACCTCGATGCAGATGAAGATGTTTCTCACTCGCTTGGGCGAGAATAGCCGCATGATCGTCACCGGCGATCCCTCGCAGGTCGACCTGCCGAGCGGGCAGGCCTCCGGTCTTGCGGAAGCCTGCAAGCTGCTCGACGGTGTCGATGGCATCGCGCAGGTGAAATTCACGGCCGAGGACGTCATCCGCCACGAGCTGGTGGCGCGGATCGTCGCCGCCTATGAGGGATTGCCGCGCAAGCCGGCAACCGGCAAATCTTGACCCGACAAACTACCGCCGGAAACCTGAGGCAATCAGGTTCCGGTCGCCTCCAACAACTTGCAACGATGGCACGCCCTGCCTTTCCCCAGACCGAAGTCCTCGTCACATCAGATTGCTGGCGGACGGAGCCGGGCGCGGAAGCCGTGGTCCATCGCGCCATCGAGGCGGCCGCCGAGATCGCCGATGCCGATACTGCTGATGCCGAGCTCGCCGTCATGCTGACCGACGATACCGGCATCCGCACGCTCAACAGCAATTGGCGCGGCATCGACAAGCCCACCAATGTGCTATCCTTCCCCGCGCTGCAGCCGACCGGCGATGCGCCCGACGACATGCCGCGCATGCTCGGCGACATCGCGATCGCCTATGAGACGACGCGGCGGGAAGCCGACGAAGAACAGAAGCCTTTCGACCATCATTTGAGTCATCTCGCAGTGCACGGCTTCCTGCATCTGGTCGGCTACGACCACGAGAATGACGACGACGCCGAGGCGATGGAGACGCTGGAACGCGAGATCCTCTCCCAGCTCGGCATTCCCGACCCCTATGCGGGAAGCGGGAACGGGTGAACTGAAAATGCCGGACTCCGAACCTAGCCCAGACAAGACCTTGAGCCAGCGCAACCCGGACAACCTTCCGGCCGTGGTGCAGGAAGGCGAACTGCTGCGCCCGACCGCCGAAAGCTGGCTGCTGCGCGCGCTGCGCACCTTGTTCGGCTGGAAGGCCGGCTCGGTGCGCGACGACCTCAAGGTGGTGCTCGACGCCACGACGCCGGAAGACGTCGGCTTCTCCGTCATCGAGCGCACCATGCTGCGCAACATCCTCTCGCTCCACGAGCGGCGCATTGCCGATGTGATGGTGCATCGCGCCGACATCATCGCGGTCAAGCGCGACATTCCGCTCGGCGAGTTGCTGAGCCTGTTCGAGAGCGCGGCGCATTCCCGCCTTGTGGTTTTTAACGAGACGCTGGATGATCCCGAAGGCATGGTGCACATCCGCGACCTCCTCGCCTTCATGACGGCCAAGGCGCGCGTCAGCGAAGGCGCCAAGACGCGGCGCAAGAAACCGTTCCCCGCCGGCCTCGACCTGCGCGCGGTCGATCTCGCGCTGCCGCTGTCGGAAGCCCACATCACGCGAAAACTGCTCTATGTGCCGCCGTCGATGCGGGCGATCGACCTGTTGGCGCAGATGCAGGCTTCGCGCGTTCACCTCGCGCTTGTCGTCGACGAATATGGCGGCACCGACGGGCTGGTTTCGATCGAGGACATCGTCGAGCAGGTGGTGGGCGAGATCGACGACGAGCATGACAGCGACGAGCCGCCCGCGATCGTGCGCCAGGGCGACAATTCCTTCATCGCGGATGCGCGCGCCAGCCTCGACGATGTCCGCAGCGTGATCGGCGAAGAGTTCGTCACCGGCGAAGCCGGCGAGGAAGTTGAAACGCTGGGCGGCTATCTCGTCTCCTATGTCGGGCGCTTGCCGGTGCGCGGCGAGCTGATTTCCGGCCCCGGCAATTTCGAGGTCGAGGTGCTCGATGCCGACCCGCGCCGGGTCAAGCGGCTGCGTATCGCACCGCGCAAGGAGCGCCCTGCCCCGCGCACCCAGCGCGAACGCAGCCGGCGCGAGGCGGCGCCCGAGCAAGCCCCCTCTTCCGGCAGCGACACGACGCCGCCCACCGGCGACGGAGCCGCTTCGCAGTGAGGATCAGCGACAAACTCCGCGCCGCTGTCCTTTCCATCATCCTCGCCTGGGGATGGAAGCGCGCGGCCATCGCGCTGGTCGCCGGCATGCTGTCGGCGCTCGCGATGGCGCCGTTCAATGCCTGGCCGATCCTGTTCCTGACTTTCCCGGTGCTGGTCTGGCTTATCGACGGCGCGGCCGGCGGCAAGTGGCGCGGCGTGCCGGCGGCAGCGTGGTCCGGCTTCTGCTTCGGCTTCGGCTATTTCGTGCCCGGCCTGTACTGGACCGGCTACGCCTTCTTTGTCGATGCGCCGACTTTCGCGTGGCTGTCGCCGTTCGCGGTGCTGGGACTACCCGCTTATCTCGCGCTCTATCCGGCGCTCGGCTTTGCGCTTGCGCGGCTGCTATGGACCAGGGACGCCTCGCGGATTTTCGCGCTCGCCATTGCGCTCACGGTGAGCGAATGGCTGCGCGGCTATCTGCTGACCGGCTTTCCCTGGAATGCTTTTGGCTATGCGCTGTCGGAACCGATCGCGCTGGCGCAAATCGCCTCCGTGATCGGGCTGTGGGGTCTCACGTTCCTTGCCGTGGCGATCTTCGCCAGCCCCGCGACGCTGATCGACGGCGCCTCGTCCGGCCGCAAGCCGTGGGTCGCGCCGGTGGCGGCGCTCGCCACACTGCTCGCACTGGGGATTTTCGGCGCGATCCGGCTTTCGCTGCAGCCGACAGGGATGGTGCCGCACGTCAAGCTGCGCATCATGCAGCCCAATTTGCAGCAGGACGTGAAATTCAACTACTCCGCCAAGGCGGAGGTGATGCAGAAATACCTGGCGCTGTCGGATCGCGCGACGGGTCCGGACTCGACCGGCGTGCGCGACGCCAGCATCCTGATCTGGCCCGAATCGGCCTTCCCGTTCTTCCTGACCCGGGAAGCCGACGCGATGGCGCAGATCGCCGACCTGCTGCCGAAAGGCACGGTGCTGATAACAGGCGCGGTCCGCGTGCCCGACGACACGCCGCCGCGCGTGCCGGTCACCCGCGCCTATAATTCGATCTATGTGATCGACCACGACGGCAGCATCCTCTCGGTCTACGACAAGCTGCATCTGGTGCCGTTCGGCGAATACCTGCCGTTCCAGGACTGGATGGAGAGGCTCGGCTTCAGCCAGCTCACCAAGGTGCAGGGCGGCTACATTGCAGGCCTGCGCCGGCGGCCGCTCGACATCCCCAACGCGCCGCGCGCGCTGCCGCTGATCTGCTATGAAGCGATCTTCCCCGGCAGTGTGGCGGCTCGCGACGATCGCCCCGGCTGGATCGTCAATCTGACCAATGACGGCTGGTTCGGAATCTCGACCGGGCCCTACCAGCACTTGCAGCAGGCCCGATTGCGCGCGATCGAGGAAGGCCTGCCCGTTGTGCGCGCCGCCAACACCGGCATCTCCGCAGTGATCGATCCGCTGGGGCGTATCGTCGCGCGACTCGGCCTCGGCATCGAAGGCGTGTTGGATTCCAGTTTGCCCGCCGCGATTTCGTCGACGATTTATGCAAGATTGCCGAACTATCCGGCCCTGCTGATGGTGGCAATTGCCCTGATTTTCGTCGTGCTAAGGCGCGCGAAGCAGCAAAAATTCTGAAATCGATTTCAGAGACCCTATTCCGAAGTAAATTTAGAATGCATCGAAGTTCCAGCAGTTGACAGGACGCCATGTCAGTTCGCATTGTGCGCGGCGAATTCAACCAGTCAGTTCATTGTTCGAAGTCTCCTTCCCTCCGAGCAGAATTTGACGGTTTCGCGTCCGGAGCATCCGGTGCCTCCGCTCCCGGCGCTAAATCCAAGGAGAGTTGGAGATGTCGACCAAAGCGCCGAACCCCGTTGACAAATATGTCGGCAGCCGGGTGCGGATGCGCCGCATCATGCTGGGCATGAGCCAGGAGAAGCTCGGCGAAGCGCTCGGCCTCACCTTCCAACAGATCCAGAAATACGAAAAGGGCACCAACCGCGTCGGTGCCAGCCGCCTGCAGCAGATTTCCGAAGTGCTGCAGGTGCCGGTGTCGTTCCTGTTCGACGGCGGCCCGAGCGGCGCCGCCTCCGGCGAGGCTTCGGCCGAGAGCGCCTCGCCGGCCTATATTGCGGATTTTCTCGCGACTTCCGAGGGACTTGCGCTGACGCGCGCCTTCACGCGAATCCCCGACTCAAAGCTTCGGCGCAGCATTGTCGACCTGGTCGAGCAAATCGCCGACCGCGAGGCCACGGAAGGCGACCGGAAATCGGCAAAAGCCCCCTGATCGCCGGGATTGACGCGCCTTCCCGCACAGGCGCATGACATTGGCCGGATTTCGCAACTTGCGCGACGGCCAATGGCAGTAACATCAGGAAATGGTTTCGACACCGCGGAAATGCTCGACGGCATTCGCCGCTGGGTCGAGATCGAGACGCCGACGGACGCGCCGGCCGAGGTCAACAAGCTCGGCAAACTCATAGCCGAAGGCTATGCGGATTTGCCTGTCGATATCGAGCGCATCGCGGGGCGCGACGGCTGCGGCGATCATCTCGCCGTGCGTTCGGCGTGGGGCCAGGACAAGCCCGGCATTCTGGTGCTCAGCCATCACGACACCGTTCACCCGCTTGGCTTCATCAAGCGCCTTCCGTTCAAGATCGATGGCGACCGCGCCTATGGTCCCGGCATCTACGACATGAAGGGCGGCGCGTACCTCGCCTATCATGCCTTCCGGCAAATCTGCGCCAATGGCACGCGCTCGCCGCTTGGGATCACTCATCTCTACGTCTCCGACGAAGAGATCGGCAGCCCGACCTCGCGTGCGCTGATCGAGGCGGAAGGACGAAGAGCGAAATACGTGCTTGTGACCGAACCCGCGCGCGACGGCGGCAAGATCGTCACCGGACGCAAGGGCGTCGCGCGTTTTGAGGTGTTTTTGAAAGGCGTGCCCTCGCATGCCGGCACGCGGCCGGAGGACGGCCGCAGCGCCATCCGCGAGCTTGGCAACGTCATTCAAACGCTGGAGTCGCTCAACGACGTCAAGCGCGGCATCTCGGTCAATGTCGGGGTCGTCCGCGGCGGCACGCGGCCGAACGTGATCGCGGAGGAAGCCTATGCCGAAGTCGACATGCGCGTGCCGACGCTTAAGGACGCCGAAGAGTTGGTGCCGAAGATTCTCGGGCTGAAATCACGCACCGAAGGCGTCAGCGTGAAAGTGACGGGAGAGTTGAACCGCCCGCCCTATGAAAAGAGCAATGCCGGCGCGGCCCTGTTCGAGCATGCCAAGGGCCTTGCCGCCGAACTTGGCTTCGACCTGGTCGATACTTCCACGGGCGGCGGCTCCGACGGCAATTTCACAGCACCGCACACCGCGACCCTCGACGGTCTCGGCGTCGACGGCGAAGGCGCGCATACAAATTACGAGCAGCTCTACATCTCCTCGATCGCGCCGCGGGCACGGCTGTTGCACCGTCTGTTCCAGACGCTGCGATGAGGCGCCCCTCCAATCCCGACCGCGAGCATGCGCACGGCCAAGGCTCGTTCTTCGGCCGCCGCAAGGGCCATAAACTGCGCGCCTACCAGGCCGATCTGATCGAGACTCTGCTGCCGCGGCTGGCGCTGGACATCTCCTCGGCCCCGCCCGCCTCCCTCGCCGAAATCTTCGACCGGCCGCTCGATGACGTCAGGCTCGAGATCGGTTTTGGCGGCGGCGAGCACTTGGCCGCCGAGGCGCAGGCCTTTCCCGGCATCGGCTTCATCGGCTGCGAGCCCTATGTCAACGGGATGGCAAAAATCCTCGCGCAGATCGAGGCGAACAACATCGCCAATATCCGCCTGTTCGCCGGCGATGCCGCGGAGCTGCTGGCGTGGGCACCGCGAAACTCGCTGGCGCGGGTCGACCTGATCCATCCCGATCCCTGGCCGAAGCGGCGGCACTGGAAGCGGCGCTTTGTGCAGGACGCGACGGTCGCGGCGATGGCGCGCGCGATCAAAGGCGGCGGCGAATTCCGCTTTGTCAGCGACATCGACGACTACTGCGCCTGGACGCTGTCGCATCTGTTGCGCTCGCCGGATTTTGTCTGGCTGGCCGAACGCGCGACCGACTGGCAGAAACCGTGGGACGGCTACACCATGACGCGCTACGGCAGGAAGGCCGAACGCGAGGGACGCGTGGCGGCGTATTTGCGGTTTCGGAGGATCGACTAGAGTCCGTCATTCCGGGGCTCGCGAAGCGAGAACCTCAGATGCGCAATTGCGCATCGGGGAATCTCGAGATTCCGGGTTCGATGCTGCGCATCGCCCCGGAATGACGACCTTCGTCACGCCGCCTGGCGTGTCTTCCAGAAGGTCACCACCCGCTCGGCGGTGGAGGGCATCAGGCGGGCGAAATTGACGCGGGCGCCTTCGATGTCGGACGGCGAGGGCACGCGGTTGGGGCCGATCCGCAGCACGATCAGCGCGCGCACGGTCGGCCATTCGAGGCCGATCACCTTGCTGACGATCAGGATCGGATCGTAGCGGTCGCCCGAGATCAAGCGGTCCAGCGTTGCGATCTTCACGCCGGACATCGCCGAGAGTGCGGCGATCGATTCCTCGTATTGGTGCGCCTTGGCGAATTCGAGCAACGCACTTTCGTTGAGATTGCCGGCGTCATGCAGCGCCAGCACCGCACGCTGCGCCGGCTCGAAATTGCGGCGGCCTTCGACCGGCGCCATCAGGCCGGAAATATCCGTCATCGCGTGCCTAATCGCGGCCTGCCGCGCCGGCTTGGTCACATCGAGCAGACGGCGTCGGACGACATCGATCGAACCGGCGAGCAATTCCTTGAGATTGTCGTCGGAAAGATCGTCGCGCTGGCCGATGGCAAGCGTCAGCACGCCGTCCTGTCCGGCGCGCCTGATCAATGCCGAATAGCCGATGGGTGAAAATGCCGCGCCGGCATTGCCCGCCGTGCGGCGCACCACGTCGCGGTCGCCGCGGCGGACGATGACGTCGGTCACCCCGGTTGAAAGCGTCGGCCGCTCGGCCATCGCCAGCAGATGCTCCTGGCCCTTTTCGCGCGCGATCTCGACCAACAGGTCCTCGTCGAGCGCCGGCGAGCGGCGCAGCAGCGGACCCGCGATCATGATCTCGTCCTCGCGCGCGAGCTGGCCAACCAGAATGCGCGGCGCATTGACGACGGAAGACAGCCGCTCGGCGATGTCGGCGCGGACGATCAGTTCGGTGCGCGGGACGAGCCCGACCAGGATCATGTCGAAGAACTCGACATGCTCGGGCCTGAACTGGCTCGCACCATTGAAGAACAGCTCGGCGATCCGCCGCGCCGCATCGGCACGGCGCTCCGGATCGTCACCACGGACGATCTCATCGAGCCCGGGGATCAGCGATGTCGCGAAAGCCATCTGACCTACTCAACCCAGCCACACTTCGCCGGATTCCAGGCAATCTAGGCAGGCGAGATGAACGAAGGGTTTCGCGGCAAACCGGTCCGAATCGAGCTGATTTCTTGCTTAACAACCCCCTCGGGCCTTGCCGGGCCGCGGCAAAACCGTTATATCGGCAGCAACTTACATGTCTCATACGATCGCGTATTGAGAGTGGGCCCCCCGGGACCCGCTCTTTTTTATTACCTGAACACGGCCGGCCCCGATGGGGCGCAGGCTGATGTTCGGGGGACCGGCCGGGCCTTGGGTTAAGGCCCTGTCAAATCTTAAAGAACGAAGCGAACTTGACCCTGGTGATGACCGATCGAACCGTTGGTTCCGTGGATGCCGGATTACTGGCCGAGCCGCGTCTGGTGGTGGAGCCTGGCGTCGCTGCGCGGGTGTCGGCGATCGCGGAACCAGTGCTGCAGGGCATGGGCTACCGGCTGGTCCGCATCCGCGTTTCCGGCGAGGCCGGCTGCACCGTGCAGATCATGGCCGAGCGGCCCGATGGAACCATGCTGATCGACGATTGCGAGGCGGTGTCGCGGGCGCTGTCGCCGGTGCTTGATGTCGCCGACCCGATCGAGCGCGCCTATCGGCTGGAAATCTCCTCGCCCGGCATCGATCGTCCGCTGGTGCGCCGCTCCGATTTCGAGCGCCATGCCGGCCATCTGGTCAAGATCGAAATGGCTGTTGCCGCTCACGGCCGCAAGCGTTTTCGCGGTATGATCGCCGGCGTCGAAGGCAATGCGGTGCATCTCCGGCGCGACGATGTGAAGACCGGAGAGGAAGCCGATGTGCTCTTGGTGATGGAGGAGATCGCGGAGGCGCGGCTCGTCCTCACCGATGACTTGATTGCGGAATCGATGCGGCGCGGCAAGGCCGCCGAGCGCGAGATGCGACGCGACCTCGGCCTTGCGCCGCCGCTCGCCGAACATGCCAAGCGCGATTTGTCGAAGAGCCACAAGCCGAAACCGAACAAGAAGCCGCAGCCGAAGAATACCAAGCAACATCGCCTCGCCGCCGAGCGCGCGCGCAGGGGCGAGATCGACCCTGACGAAGGAGACTAGGACCATGGCAGTCAGCGCCAACAAACTCGAACTGCTGCAGATCGCAGACGCCGTTGCGCGCGAAAA
>Ga0081539_10001271_pt1 | contig 44503 bp, 41 predicted proteins | sample TabmetS4T2R2_FD_71023 | JGI IMG/M metagenome (GOLD analysis project Ga0081539, IMG submission 71023) | Tabebuia heterophylla rhizosphere microbial communities from the University of Puerto Rico - S4T2R2 | ecosystem: Host-associated > Plants > Roots > Rhizosphere ... | reverse complement strand
GCCAACAGGTGGGTGTCGGCGGAGCGGTTGGCATCCGCCTCGACCAGCGCGATCGCGTCCCGCGCCCAGTCCCGGGAGGCGTCGTCGTAGCGATCGAGCCGATTCATGAGCCGAGGCCTGGTTGCGCTCGGTGCTCCCACTTGGTCGAGAGCACGATGGCGGTCCGAGTCGAGGCGACACCGGGCGTACGGTTGATCCGCAAGATCAACCGCTCCAGCTCGGCGATCGTGCCCACCCGGACGATCAGTTGGTACGACTCCACGCCGGCCATGAAGTAGCAGGACTCCACCTCGGGCATCACCCGTACCGCCGCCAGCACGTCATCGGTGTCCGCCCCGGAATCCTCGACGATCCCGATCAGCGCGGTCACACCCAGCCCGATGGCCTCATGGTCCACCTCCGCCCGGTATCCGCGAATGGTCCCGGCCGTCTCCAGCTTGCCCACTCGCTCATGCACGGCCGGCGCCGACAGCCCCACCTTCCGGGCCAGCTCGGCGTACGAGGAACGGGCGTTCTCCCGCAACAGTTCGATCAGCCGGAGGTCGATGGAGTCCATAGTTTCCGACCCTAATCGGGTGTCCATAACCACCTCACGCCCGGTAGCGATGAAAGGGAGCCAGGATAATGATCACTGTCGCAATCGGGGCTTTTTCCGCATTTCACGGACTTGCAGTTGGGGCGATGCTCTAATGGCTGTACGTCCCGATCGAGCATGCCGACACTCACCGTGACCAACCGGCCGCTCCAGAAACGAAGACCGAGGAGGGGGTTGTGGACACGGGAGATCGTCTGCTGACACCGGGCGAGGTGGCCGCGTTGTTCCGCGTCGACCCGAAGACGGTCACGCGGTGGGCAGCCGCCGGACGCATCGGCAGCATCCGCACTCCGGGTGGACACCGCCGGTTCCGCGAGTCGGAGGTTCGGGCTCTGCTCGAGGGCGATGGTGTCGTCGAGGAGATGCGCGAGGACGACGCCGCGAACCGGCCGCGTAACAGCGGTCCGATGAACCCGGGCTCCAGTTACGGACCACCCAACGGCTTGCGCTGAGCTGCCTCACCGGGCGTTCAGCTCACCCGTCCAACGGGTGAAGAGCGTGTGCGGTACGCCGAGCGCGTCCAGCACCTTGCCCGCCACGAAGTCGACCAGCTGTGCGGCCGTCGCGTGGGCACCGGAACCGTAGAACCCGGGGCTTGCCGGCAGCACCACCGCGCCTGCGTCATGCAATGCGATCAAGTGTTCGAGATGGCTCCGGGTCACCGGTGTCTCACGCGGCACGACGACCACTCGGCGCCGCTCTTTGAGGTTCACCTCGGCGGCCCGTTGCAGCAGATCCTTTGACAGACCGATGGCGATCCCGGCGCACGCCGCGGTACTGGCGGGCACCACGGCCATGCCCCGCGCCGGATACGAGCCGCTGCTCGGCCCGGCGGCGAGGTTTCCGGCCGGCCAGTAGACCAGGTCGCCCAGGTCCCGGTCGAGCCACGCGGCCAGGTCGTCCTTCCAGTGCCCATCGCGCACCGTCCGGCCCGTCTCGTCGAGGATGGTCAGCCGGGCTGCCCGGGAGATGACCAGATCCACAGGCTCGCCGGCGTCCAGCAGCGCCGAGATGACGGCGACCGCGTACGGCGTGCCGGAAGCACCGGAAACGCCGACGATCCATGGAGTGCGCATGACTCAAGCATGCCCGGTGCGGAGCCTAACGCAGCGTCAGGTCCAGGAGCGCGAAGCAGAAGAGCGCGATGCCCACGAAGCCGTTGGCGGTGAAGAAGGCGCGGTTGACCTTGGAGAGGTCGGCCGGCGTGACGATGATGTGCTGGTAGGCGAACGCCGCCGCGGTCAACGCCAGTCCGATCCACCACAGCCAGCCGAGGCCGGCCAGCGCGCCGAACCAGACGAACAGCACGAAGGTGACCACGTGCGTCGCGGTGGATACGTGCAGGGCCGTGCGCAGGCCGAACCTGGCCGGGGTCGAGTGCACTCCGATCTGCCGGTCGATCTCCACGTCCTGGCAGGCGTAAATGATGTCGAAGCCGCCGATCCAGAGCCCGACCGCCGCGCCGAGCACCCACGCCGGGCCGGAGCCGTCGAACGTACCGGTGATCGCGATCCAGGCTCCGACCGGCGCGACCGCCTGCGCCAGGGCGAGCACGTAGTGCGGGAAGTTCGTGAACCGCTTGGCGTACGGATAGATGATCAAGGGAATGACCGCGAGCGGCGCGAGGGCCAGGCAGAGCCGGTTCAGCAGACCGGCCGCGACGAAGAGCACGATCAGAGAGACCGCGGCGCCGGTCCAGGCGGTGCGCACGCTCACGACGCCGGTGACGAGCTCCCGATTCTGCGTACGCGGATTCTGCGCGTCGATCCGCCGATCCAGGATCCGGTTAGCCGCCATGGCGAAGGTGCGTCCGGCGACCATGGCAATCGTGATCAGCAGGAGGTCGGCCCACCGGATCTCGTCGCCCATCGCTACGAAGGCGGACAGATAGGCGAACGGCAGCGCGAAGACGGAGTGCTCGATCGTCACCAGCCGAAGAAAAGACTTGATCTTGCCGGGGTGGTCGGCAAGCTCCGTCATAAGCCGTACTCCTTCCACCGCTTGTCGACCAGCGAAACGACTTCCGGCGACATGGTCATCGCGACCGGCCAGCCCCGCGTGTAGCCCTCGGTCGGCAGCTTACGGGTCGCGTCGATACCCGCCTTGCCGCCCCAGAACTGCTGATAGGACGCGTGGTCGAGGTGGTCCACCGGCCCCTGCGTGACCAGCAGGTCATGGTCGTAGTCGACGTTGCCGAACGCCCGGAACGCCACCTCGTGAAAGTCGTGCACGTCGCAGTCCTCGTCGACGACCACGATCAGTTTGCAGAGCGACATCAGGTGGGCACCCCAGATCGCGTTCATGATCTTCTGGGCGTGCTTGGGGTACCGCTTACGGATCGACACGATCACGCAGTTGTGGAAGACGCCGGCGGCCGGCATGTCGTAGTCCACGATGTCCGGGATCAGCATCCGCAGCAGCGGCAGGAAGATCCGCTCTGTCGCCTTGCCCAGCCCGTGATCCTCCTGCGGGGGCTTGGACGTGATGATCGAGTGGTAGATCGGATCTCGCCGCATGGTCATGCACTCCACGTGCAGCACCGGGAACGGCTCGACCGGTGTGTAGAAACCGGTGTGATCCCCGAACGGGCCCTCCGGCGCCCGCTCGCCCGGCTCGATGTAGCCCTCCAGCACGACTTGCGCCTGTGCCGGAACCTGGAGCGGCACGGTCAGGCAGTCGACCATCTCCACCCGGTCGCCGCGCAGGAATCCCGCGAACAGGTACTCGTCGATGTCCCCCGGTAGAGGCGCACTGGCCGCATAGCTGACGATGGGATCGCATCCGATCGCTATGGCCACCGGAAGCCGTTCGTTGCGCCGCTCGGCGATCGCGTGATGGGCGGTGGAGTCCTTGTGGATCTGCCAATGCATGCCCAGCGTGTTCCGCGAATGCTGCTGTAGCCGGTAAAGCCCCAGATTCCGCTTGCCGGTCTCCGGGTGCTTGGTGTGCGTCAGGCCGTAGTTGTGGAAGATCCCGCCGTCGCCCGGCCACACCTGCAGCCCCGGCAGCCGATTGAGATCAACCTCATCACCCTTCAGTACGACGTCCTGGACGGGCGCGGTCTTGACCTTGCGAGGCGGCATCGACTTGAGCTGAAGCACCTTGCCGAGCCCGTCCCGGATCCCCGACCACCCCACCGGCAGGTCCGGCTTGATCAGCGCCCCGATCCGGTCACCCACCTCGTCCAGCGACTGGACGCCCAACGCCATGGCCATCCGCCGCTCTGTCCCGAACAGGTTGATCGCGATCGGCATCTCACCGCGGGTGGGCCGCTCGAAGAACAGGGCCGGCCCGCCGGCCCGTACGGTCCGCGTGACGACCTCGCTCACTTCGAGCGTCGGGTCGACCGGCACCTTCACCCGCTTGAGCTCTCCGGCCTTCTCCAGAGCGGCCAGAAAGCTCTGCAGGTCGGAGTACGGGAAACCGCGGGCAGCCATGAGCCCAGTCTCGCACCACGGCGGGCGCAGTGATCAGCAGCGCTCAGGTAACCACCGGCGTCACCGGTGATCCACCTGCCGCGTTGAGCCAGCAACGCGGTCCGTGCTGGTCAGACGAGGTGTTGCTGGATGTTCCGTCACCTGGCGCGATGGTGCGCGCTCGCAGGGCTGGCCGCGGTGCTCGCGGTGGCCGGTCCGGCCGCCTCGGACTCCGGCGATCGGCTACCGACATGTGGTCCGGGCGCCGCGTCGACGCTGCCGCCCACGGCTCCGGCCGGGGATGACGCACCGGGCGCGTGCCGGGCGGACGTCAGCCGTACTCCGGAGTCGGTGGTGCAGGTCGGTCGGCTGCGCGAAGGCCTCACCCGGGGCGGCTATCACCATCTCGGTGCCGGCTCCGGTGACGAGTGGGGTGGCATATCCGGCCGGATCTCCGTAGTGGACGGCTCGATCCGCGCCAACACCTACGATTTCGTGGCCGGACGGTTCATGGTGAAGCGGGACATGGGCGGCGGAACCATCGCCTGGTTGGAGGCCGGTTGGGCGGAGACGGGCTGGGCCGGGTCCGGTCGGCAGCACATCTACACGTTCAACACCAACACGAAAACCTGGCAGTTCTATGACCAGTACGCCCTCAACCCGGGTGACAAGATCTGGCTCGACCTGCACACCGACGCGGACAATGTCTGGCAGGCGTGGCTGTGGTGGGACAACCGGTGGAACCTGCTGACCGCCCAGAAGCTCGCGATCGGCAGCGGCGCGTATGTCGAGCAGTACGTCGAGGTCTACGCCGATCCGCGGCGCAGTGCACGGATCAGCGTCCCCAGGGTCACGGTCGACAACGTGCAGTTGCAGACGGTGGGCGGTGGCGACCGGCGCTACTGGCGCGACGACGTGAACACGCTCACCGCCGACGTCACGCAGCAGCGAACCGGCGGCTTCTGTCTCGATTGGATCACTCGTTACGACACGTGGACGGCCGGCGACTGCCCCGGACTGAACCTGCTCAAGTCGTCCACACCGGAGGCGCCGCCGATGGGTGACGCCGAGCTGGTCGGGCCGGTCGAACGCGATTCACGCACAGTAATCACGCCACAGCGTGCTGTCGATTGACGTTCCCAGTCGTTTCCGATCCGGTTGCCCTCCGCAAATGAGGTCCCCGCCACGCCATTCGATTTCGCCGAGTAATCGAAGAGCTTGGAACGACTGCCCTGTTCCGGCACAATGTCGTCACGCGGCGTTGTGGTCAACCGCTTGTGAATGCAACGGCCGGGACGGATCGGCAGGCAGCAGGGAGAAGTTCCCAATGAACTTGGATAACGGGGTGGACGGGGACGCCGAGCCGGACGGTCCGCGGTGATGCCGGCGCGGGAGAACCGGGAGCATGCGGCCCGCACAACCCCACGCCCGAACGGCGCCCTCGCCGGGGCGATGCTGGCGGACCAGTTGAGGCGGGCCTGGGTGATCGCCGGTCGCCCGCCGATGGCGGAAATCGGCGACCAGGTCGGATACAGCAAGGCCACGATCTCCAAGGTGCTGTCCGGCAAGATGCCGCCGGCCTGGCGGCTGGTCCGCAAGCTGGGCGGGGCGCTCGACGTTCCGGCGGTCATCGTCGATCAGGAATGGCACCCGCTGTGGATCGCCGCGGACACCTTTCGGCGCGCGGCTCCCGACGCCGGCCCGGCGGCACTCGACGGTCAGCCGAACGGGTACGCCTGCGAATCTTGCGGTGCCTGGATAGTCAACACGCACCTGCACACCAGTTGGCACACGCGGTTGGAATCCCTCCCGCTGCCGGCGGCACCCGGCACCCTGCTCTGAGCAACCGGAGCGGTCGAGGCGGGACGGCTAGCCGGCGTTCGCGTAGCTGTGCAGGCCCTCGAAGAACAGGTTCACGCCGAACAGGTTCATCAGCATCGTGGCGAAGCCGAGCAGCGCCAGCCAGGTGGCGGTGGTTCGCTTGACGCTCGGGGTAGCCCGGGCGTGCAGGTAACAGGCGTAGACGATCCACGAGATGAACGCCCAGACCTCCTTGGGATCCCAGCCCCAATATCTGCCCCAGGACGCCTCGGCCCACAACGGGCCGGCAATCAGCGCGCCGAAGGTGAACAGCGGGAAGGCGAACGCATGCAGCCGGAACGTCAGCCGTTCCAGTGTTTCGGCAGCCGGCGACCGCTTGCCCAGGGTGTAGGGGAAGCGGCGTTTTCCCTCGTCGTAACGGGTCCTGATGAGGAATGCCGCAGCCGGCACGGCTCCGAAGAGCAGAATGCCGGAGGACAGGATGATCGTCGAGACGTGGATGAGATACCAGTACGAGTTCAGAGCCGGGACGAGCGGCCCGACCGGGGTGTATGCGATCAGGCCGTTCGCGCCGAGCAGCACGACCATCGTCAGCGTGACGAACAACCCGAGGTGGCGGATGCCCGGCTTACGACTGAGCACGGCCAGCCAGGCGATCGAGCCGACGACCGACACCGAGAGGATGAACTCGTACATGTTGCCCCAAGGCATCCGGCCCGCGGCAACGGCACGGGTGCCCAGAGCACCGAGGTGTAACAACAGGGCGAGAACGTTGAGGCCGATGGCGATCGCGCCGATCATGGCGCTTCGATCGCGCTCCGGGCGGTCAGCCGTGGCCGACGGTGCGACGTCCTCCACCACTGCCGGCGGTGGTCCTCCGGCGCCGACCAGTTGCCGGGCGGGGCGGGCGGCGGCACGGCCGATGTGGCTGCGCTTGCCGAACGCGTACTCCGCGGCGTAGCAGACCATGGCGGCCAGGTAGGCCAACACGGTGAACGCCATCAGCTGGTTCGACAACTCGGCCATCACGGTGTCCCCTCGTCCTCCTCAGCCGCCTTCACCAAGCCCTGGAACTCGTCGTCGAACCCGGGATAGTCGGCACGCGGCAGGCCTCCGGCCTCCATCAAGGTACCGCCGGGAACGCCTTCGGGTGCGGCCAGGGGCGAGAACCGGAACCACACCCTCCGGCGATGTCCGAAAAGGGAGAACATCAGGCCGATCAGGCCGATCACCGCGCCGCCGAGCACCAGCGACTGGGTCGGGTCGTGACGTATCGCCAGCGTGGCAAACGGACGGGTACCGAGGAATTCGAGCTTCGTGCCGTCGTCCAGCGTCCAGGCCTGACCGGGCTTGAGTTCGTGTGGCCGGGCTCCGCTGACCTGTCGGAGCTTCCCGGCCGCGATCTGGCCGCGGTCCAGGGCGTACACCGAGCCGGGAAGGCCGGCGTCGACACCCAGGTTCCCCCGGTACGCGGTGAGGAACAGTGCCGGGTTCCGTTCAGCCGGGAAGGCCGACGCCGGGCTGCCGTCCGGAGAGACCGTGGGCAGGAAGACGCCCTCGAAACCGACCTGGAGGTTCTCGTCGCGCTTCTCGGTCCGCGGATCGATGTTGACGTCGGGAAACGTCGCCACACCCTCGCTGGTGAACATGTCGTCCCGAGGTAGGAACGGAATGACCTTGGTCTGCTGCTCGCCGTACCGGTCGGTGTATCGCAGGATCGGCGCATAGCCGTGGCCGAGCAGGTTGACCGTGGCACCGGGCAGCCGGAGCGGCTTGTTCACGGTGATGTCCCGTTTCGACACGGCGCCGTCGCCGTCCACCAGTACGGTCGCGCGAAACGACTTCGGCTGGCCGCTGTCCTGAAACGCTGCCTGAAAGGAGATCAGTTGAAAGCAGAAAGGCGGCAGATCGGATGCCTCCACGCGCGGCCCGAGCGACCAGTCGTCGAACTGGGTCACCGAGTTGCAGAAACCCTTGTCGGCGCCCTGCACCAGCAGCCGGTTACCGTGCCAGCCATACCACGAGCCGAAGCCCACCCCGGCCAGCACCGCCAGCAACGCGAAGTGGAACAGCAGGTTCCCGGCCTCCTTGAGATGGCCCTTCTCGGCCGAGACCGTCCATCTTCCGCCGTCACACTCGCGCACCACCGTGCGCCACCGACGTTTGCGCAAGCTCGCCGCGACGTTCGCCGCCTCGGCCGCGGGCTGGTCGGACCGCTCCGCCGTCGCATGCTGCGGCAATCGGTCCAGCCGTCGCGGGGCATCCGGCGGTACCGTGCGGAGTGCGCGCACATGGTCGACCAGGCGCGGCGCCACACAGCCGACCAACGACGTGAAGAGCAGCAGGTAGATCGCGGCGAACCAGGCCGATGCGTAAACGTCGAACATGCCGAGCCGGTCCAGGAAGGGCGCCGACTGCGGATTCGCGCGGAAGTAGTCGGCGACGCGTTCGGCGTTCACCGACCGCTGCGGCAAGACCGAGCCCGGGATGGCCGCGACCGCGAGTAGAAACAACAGCACCAGGGCGGTACGCATGCTGGTCAGCTGCCGCCACGAGTTGCGCAGCAGCGCCCACACCGGGTTGGTCCGCCGGGGTGGTGGCGACGCGGGCGGCGCGGCCGTCTCCTCGACGATCGTCACAGCAGGGTTCCGGCGTCGAAGTTGAAGGTCACCCGCAGCCAGATCAGGAACCCCTCCCAGCCGCCGGTGACCAGCGCGATCCCCACGATGATCAGCAACGCCCCGCCGATCCGGGTCACCCAGCGGCTGTGCCGGCGCACCGCCCGGAAAACGCCGATCAGCTTCCGGAAGAACAGCCCGAAGAGCACGAACGGCACACCCAACCCCAGGCTGTACGCGAGCGCGAGCACCACCGCGCGGTCGGTCTGCCCGCTCGTGGTCGCGAGGCCGAGGACCGCGCCCAGCGTCGGACCGGTGCAGGGCAACCAGGAGAGGCCGAAGAGCGCGCCGAAGACCGGGGCACCGACCAGTCCGGCGTTCGGCAGTCTGTGAATCCGGAATTCGCGCTGCAAACCCGGAATCAATCCGAGGAAGGCCAGCCCGAGCACGATGACCAGGACACCGAGGACGATGTCGAGGGCGCGCTTATGGGTCTGCAACGCGATCCCGATGTTGGCCACCAGCGTCGCCAGCAGCGTGAACACGACCGCGAACCCGATGACGAACAGAACCGTGCCGGCCAGCACACGCCCCTTGCCCCGAACCGTTCTGGTCGCGAGCGCCACACCGCCTGCGCCGGCAGGCTCCTCGGATGTGGTCCCCTCCGCGGCCATTGCTCTCGTCCCCAACGCGGCGTCCAGATCGGCACCGGCCAGACCGGTCACATAGGACAGATAACCCGGAATCAGCGGCAGCACGCACGGCGACAGGAAGCTGACCAGGCCGGCCAGGGCGGACACCGCGACCGCCAGCAGCAGCGGCCCGCTACCGGCGATATCGGCGAACGTCTCGCCCATCAGCCCGTCCTCTCCGCGGCCACCCGCTCGACCAGCGGCTGCAGCTCGGAGATGACCGTCGCCCGGCGCATCGCCACCGCGATCCGGCCCTGCCTGTCCAGTATCAGCGTCGACGGCGTGCTGACCTGAGTCACGTCGAACTTGAGCGCCACCTTGCCATCCGGGTCGTACACGCTGCGATACGTCACCCGGCCGCGCTCGAACGCAATCGCCGCGTCCCGATCGTCGCGCGAGTTGACGCCGATGAACGTCACGCCTTTCGCCTTGGTTGCCTGGTACGTACCTTCCAGGTCATCCGCCTCGGCCCGGCATGGGTTGCACCAGGATCCCCAGAAGTTGACCACCACGACCTCGCCCCGGTCATCGGCCACGTCGTACGTCCCGCCGCCCAACAGGGAACCGGTCACCGCGTCCACCTGCGGACGTTGGTCGGGCGTACATTCGATGACACCGGCGGCACTTGTCGTGCATTTCTTCGTCCAGTTCTCGCCACCGCACCCCACCAGCAGCCCGAACGCGACCGTGGCGGTGGCGAGGGCGGCGACCAGGCGACGCATGGATCAAGCCCCCTTGGCCGTCCTGGCGCCCGGCGAAAGCGCGATGAGGTGAGCGGCAGGCTCGGAATAATCGATGCCGACGACTTTGGATCCCTCGAACCGGAACGAGGTCAGGCTGGCCAGCCCGCATTGACGGCGTCGGGGATCGTGCCAGAGGCGCTTCTGCTCCACGTACCGGCGGAGGGTCCAGATCGGCAGTTGATGAGATACGCAGACCGCCTCGTGGCCCTCCGCTGCCACCCGCGCCGCCTGCACGGCGGCGAACATCCGCTGCGCGACCACCAGATACGCCTCCCCCCAGGAGGGGGTGATCGGGTCGCGCAGCACCCACCAGTTCCGCGGGTTGCGTAGCGAGCCGTCGCCCGGTGACACCTTCCTGCCCTCGAAGAAGTTCGTGCTCTCGATCAGCCGGACGTCGGTCGCGATCTCCAGACCGAACTGGGCGGCGATCGGCTCGGCCGTTTCCTGCGCGCGCTCCAGTGGGCTTGCCACCACATGGGTCACGTCCCGGTCGGCGAGCGCCTCGGCGTCCGCCTTGGCCATCTGTCTGCCCAGCTCGGAGAGGTGGAAGTCGGGCAGCCGGCCGTACAGGATCCCGCGCGGGTTGTAGACCTCGCCGTGCCGTAGCACATGCACCGTCGTCCTGATCGGCTCGCTCATCTTCGATCCCCCGCCTGTCTCATCCTCACGTCGCCCGTCATGCCCGATGTCCCGGTCGCCTCGCCGCCACCGCTCGCGCTGCGTGCGGCAGCGCCTCGGCGATCTGTTCCAGCGCGGCGTCGTCCAGCGCCGTCGACACGAACCAGGACTCGAACGCGCTCGGCGGCAGGTAGACCCCGCGCGACAGCATGGCGTGGAAGAACACCTTGAACGCGGCCGCGTCCTGAGTTTTCGCCGAGTCGTAGTCGGTCACCTCGACATCCGTGAAAAAGATCGAAAACATGTTGCCCGCGAACGAGAGCCGGTGCGGGACGCCGGCCGTGTTGAGGGCGTTCGACGCCAATGCGCCCACGGTCGCGGACAGTTCGTCGAGCCGCTTGTAGACACCATCGTCGGCCAGCCGCAGCGACGCCAATCCGGCGGCGCAGGCGAGCGGGTTACCCGAAAGCGTCCCGGCCTGGTAAACCGGCCCGGCCGGAGCCAAGCGGGACATGATCTCGGATCGGCCACCGAAGGCCGCGGCGGGCAGGCCTCCGCCCATCACCTTTCCGTACGTGAACAGGTCGGCGTCGACCGGTTCGAGGTCGGCCCAGCCGCCCGCGGCGACCCGGAAGCCGGTCATCACCTCGTCGACGACGAGCAGCGCGCCGTGGGCATGGGCGATCTCGGCAAGCCGCTCGTTGAAGCCCGCGCGCGGGGCGATGACGCCCATGTTGCCCGCCGCGGCTTCGGTGATGATCGCCGCAATGTCGCCGTCCACCGCGAACACTGCCTCGACCGCGCTCACGTCGTTGTACGGCAAGACGATCGTCTCACTCGCCGCCGCACCGGTGACACCCGGCGAATCCGGCAGCCCGAGTGTGGCCACGCCCGAGCCGGCTGCGGCCAGCAGGGCGTCGACATGTCCGTGATAACACCCGGCGAACTTGATGATCTTGCTGCGGCCGGTGAACCCGCGAGCCAGCCGGATCGCGGTCATGGTGGCCTCGGTGCCGGAGTTGACCAGGCGCACCTGATCGATCTGGGTACGCCCGACGATCTCCGCGGCCAGCTCCACCTCGCCCGCGGTCGGCGTACCGAAGCTCGTGCCCTTGGCCGCCGCAGCCTGAACCGCGGCGATCACCTCGGGATGCGCATGACCGTGGATCAGCGGCCCCCAGGAGCACACCAGGTCGACATAACGGCGGCCGTCCGCGTCGAAGATCCACGGACCGGCGCCGCGATCCATGAATCGCGGCGTGCCGCCGACCGCCCGGAATGCACGCACGGGTGAATTGACCCCGCCGGGCACGATCGCCTGGGCGCGGTTGAAGAGGGCCTGGGAGGCCGGCGCGTCCTCGGGGTACGGGACGGGCTCGGCGCGGTATGAGGTGGTCACAGCGCCAACCATTCTGGCAGCGGGGTCTGACAACATGAGCAAGAGGGTTGTTCATGTCACCTTCGGTGACGGCCGGTCGTGCCGCGTGAGGTCGGCCACGGACCGCCGACAAGCCGCGAAAGGCCGGTCGCGATAGGGTGAGACGGTGGAGCGACCGGAGCTGTCCATCACGGTTCAGCGCACCCCCGACGAGGTCATATACCACCTCACCGGGGAGATCGACGTACTCACGGTCAGTAACCTTTCGACGCTCGTCAATGACGAACTGAGCGAGCCGCCGGCGCGCATCGTCCTCGACATGTCGGGCGTGACCTTCTGCGACAGCCAGGGACTTGGCACCCTGGTGGTGCTGAGCCGCAAGGTGCAGCACGCGCGGTCGGTTCTGGCGCTGGCCAACGTGAGCGACTTCCTCATGCGCGTGTTGGAGATCACCGGCCTGCGCAGCGCCTTGATGATCTCGAGCGCTTAGGCTTGCGCTCGGCCCCGCTCGATCAGTTGCCCCAGCGCGCCTTCTCCAGCAGCTCCAATGCCTGAGCCGCGGCGTCCTGACCACCGCCGCGCAGCACCCGCGCCGCCTCGTCCACCGTCTGAGTCAGTCGCTGCCACTGGGCGTCGCGTTCCCGCGTGGCCTCGGCCTGACCCCTGAGCTGCTGCGTCTTGATCCACAATTCGACGAAGATCGACACCTTGGCCCGCAGCACCCACGGGTCGAACGGCTTGGTCAGGTAGTCGACCGCGCCCACCGCGTAACCCCGGAGCGCCAGCTGCGCGTCCCGGTCGGCGGCGGTGAGGAATAGGATCGGTACGTGCCGGGTACGCTCCCTGCGCTTGATGTGGCTGGCCGTTTCGAAGCCGTCCATGTTCGGCATTTGAGCATCCAGCAGGATGACCGCGAAGTCGTCGGTGAGCAGTTGCTTCAGCGCAGCCTCGCCGCTCTCCACGGCCACCGCCTGCACCGGCAAGCCCTGCAGGATCGCCTCAAGCGCCAGCAGGTTGTCCCGGCGGTCATCGACCAGCAACGCTTTGGCCCGCTCAGCCACACTAAGTCCTTCCCTCGGCAGGCCGGCCGAAGCCGGCTGCTCAGACACGCTCGGTCGCCGTCCCATCGGCGTGCTTCGCAGGTGCCGCCTGCTCAGCCAAGTTCCGTCTCCGACTCGTCGGCGTTCACCCAACGCGCCATCAACTCGATCAGTTCGTCCAGATCCACGGGCTTGGTGATGTAGTCGCTGGCGCCCGCGGCAAGCGCCGACTCACGGTCGCCGGGCATCGCCTTGGCGGTGAGAAACACTACCGGGAGGTCTCGGAAGCGCTGATTGCGGCGGATGCCGCGGGTTGTCTCATAGCCGTCCTGATTGGGCATCATCGCGTCCATCAGCACGATATCCACCTCGGGGTGCTCGGCCAGCAGCCGCACCCCGTCCACGCCGTTGTCGGAGTAGAGCACGTTCAACCCGTGCATCTCCAGGGCGCTGGTCAGGGCGAACACGTTACGGACATCGTCGTCGATGATCAGCACCGTGGCGCCGTCGAGTTGCCGGCTCGCCGGAGTGACGACGTGGCCGTTGTCCTCGGGGCTATGCGTGATCAGTGGCAGGTCGAGCGGCGCGGGCATGGTACGAAGCTGGGCCGCCGGCGCCGGCAACCCGGGCAGCGACGGCACCACGATGGCGTCCGGCACCTGGGAGTCCGGCATGTACAGCGTGAACGTCGACCCCTCGCCGGGTACGGACGAGACCACGATGGTGCCGCCGAGCAACGCGGCGAATTCCCGGCTGATCGACAGGCCCAGACCCGTACCGCCGTACTTGCGTGTCGTGGTGCCGTCGGCCTGCTGGAACGGCTCGAAGATCAGCGCGACCTTCTCGTCGGAGATGCCGATGCCGGTGTCGCTGACCGCGAACGCCACAACCTGCCGCGCCGAGCTCAGCGACGGGATGTCGAAGTGCGTGCCGACCGGCGCGGGGAAGATGCTCAGCGTGACTGAGCCGCTGGCGGTGAACTTGACCGCGTTGGACAGCAGGTTGCGCAGGATCTGCTGCAGCCGTTGCGCGTCGGTGACGATCGACTCCGGCAGGCCCGGCGAGACGTCGACGCGGAACTCCAGTCCCTTCTCCTCGGCCTGCGGGGCGAACGCCTGCTCGACGTAGCTGCGCATGCGCTCGAAGTCGACCTCGTCCGGCTCGACGTCCATCCGACCGGCTTCGATCTTGGAGAGGTCGAGGATGTCGTCGATCAGTGACAGCAGATCCGAGCCGGCGCTGTGGATGGTTCGCGCGAACTCGATCTGCTTGTCGGTGAGATTCCGTTCCGAGTTGTCGGCCAGCAACCGGGCCAGCAGCAGAAGCGAGTTCAACGGCGTACGCAATTCATGGCTCATGTTGGCCAGGAACTCGGTCTTGTAGGCCGAGGCCCGCGACAGTTGCTGCGCCTTCTCCTCCAGGCCCAGCCGGGCCAGTTCGATCTCCCGGTTCTTCGTCTCGATGTTGGCCTTCTGCTCGCTGAGCAATTGGGCCTTGTCTTCGAGCTCGGCGTTCGTGCGCTGCAGCTCGGCGGACTGATCCTGCATCTCCCGGGCCAGCCGCTGCGATTGGGCGAGCAGTTCCTCGGTACGCCGGTTCGCCTGAATCGTGTTCAGCGCCACGCCGATCGTGGCGACCAGGCGTTCGAGGAATGTCAGGTGCAGACCGGAGAAGGCCGCGACCGACGCGAACTCGATCACGCCGAGAATCTCGCCCTCGAACAGCACCGGCAGCACCACGAGGTCGTTCGGCGGCATGGACATGAGGCCCGACCGCATGGTCAGCACCCCGTCGTGGGTGGCCCGGACGCGGATCGTCCGGCGGGACACCGCGGCCTGACCGACCAGGCCCTCGCCGGGGCCGAACGTGACCTCGTGGCTTCGGGCGACGTATCCGTACGACGCGGCCAGCCGCAGACGCATCACCTCGTCCTCGTTGTCCACCATGAAGAAGGCACCGAGCTGCGCGTCCACCAGTGGCGTGACCTCGGTCATGATCATTCGGCATACCTCGCCGAGGTCCCGCTGTCCCTGCAGGAGGCCGCCGATCCGGGCCAGATTCGAGTCCAGCCAGCCCTGCTCGGCGTTCGTCTTGGTGGTGTCGCGCAGCGTCACGATCATCTGGTTGATGTTGTCTTTCAGCTCCGCGACCTCGCCCTGCGCCTCCACCGCGATGCTCTGGGTCAGGTCGCCGCGCGTCACAGCGGTGGACACCTCGGCGATCGCGCGCAGCTGGATGGTCAGGGTGGAGGCGAGTTGGTTCACGTTGTCCGTCAGGTCCTGCCAGGTGCCGGAAACGCCCTTGACGTGGGCCTGGCCGCCCAGTTTGCCCTCGATGCCGACCTCCCGGCCGACCCGGGTGACCTCCGTGGCGAACGAGGAGAGCTGGTCCACCATCGTGTTCACGGTGTCCTTGAGCTCGAGGATCTCGCCGCGCGCATCGACGGTGATCTTCTGGCGGAGGTCGCCGTTCGCCACCGCCGTGGTGACGGACGCGATGTTGCGCACCTGCGCGGTCAGGTTCGACGCCATGTAGTTCACGTTGTCGGTCAGGTCGCGCCAGGTGCCTGCCACGCCGCGCACCTGGGCCTGCCCGCCCAGCTTGCCCTCCGAGCCCACCTCGCGGGCCACCCGGGTGACCTCGTCGGCGAACGACGACAGCTGATCCACCATCGTGTTCACGGTGTTCTTCAGCTCGAGAATCTCGCCCTGAGCGTCCACCGTGATCTTCTGTGACAGGTCGCCTTTGGCCACCGCGGTGGAGACCTGCGCGATGTTACGGACCTGCGCGGTCAGGTTGGACGCCATCGAGTTCACGTTGTCGGTCAGGTCACGCCAGGTGCCCGCCACGCCGCGCACCTGGGCCTGCCCGCCCAGCTTGCCTCCCGTGCCCACCTCGCGGGCCACCCGGGTGACCTCGTCGGCGAACGACGACAGCTGATCCACCATCGTGTTCACGGTGGACTTCAGCTCGAGGATCTCGCCGCGGGCGTCGACGGTGATCTTTTGGGAAAGGTCACCCTTTGCCACCGCCGTGGTGACCGAGGCGATGTTGCGTACCTGGCTGGTCAGGTTGGAGGCCATGTAGTTGACGTTGTCCGTGAGGTCGCGCCAGGTGCCCGAAACGCCCTTCACCTCGGCCTGCCCGCCCAGCTTGCCCTCCGAGCCCACCTCGCGGGCCACCCGGGTGACCTCATCGGCGAACGACGACAGCTGATCCACCATCGTGTTCACGGTGTTCTTCAGCTCGGCGATCTCACCACGCGCGGCCACCGTGATCTTCTGCGACAAGTCGCCCTTGGCCACCGCGGTGGACACCTGAGAGATGTTGCGGACCTGGTCGGTGAGGTTCGCGGCCAGCTGATTCACGTTCTCGGTCAGATCACGCCAGGTGCCGGAGACGCCCCGGACCTGAGCCTGACCACCGAGCCGGCCGTCCGTGCCCACCTCGCGGGCCACCCGGGTGACCTCATCGGCGAACGACGACAGCTGATCCACCATCGTGTTCACGGTGTCCTTGAGCTCGAGGATCTCGCCCTGCGCGGCCACCGTGATCTTCTGCGACAGGTCACCCTTGGCCACCGCGGTGGACACCTGCGCGATGTTGCGGACCTGGCTGGTCAGGTTGGAGGCCATCGAGTTCACCGAGTCGGTGAGGTCCTTCCAGGTGCCGGCCACGTTCGGCACGTCGGCCTGGCCGCCCAGCTTCCCCTCGGTGCCCACCTCGCGGGCCACCCGGGTGACCTGCTCGGCGAAGAGCCGCAGCGTGTCGGTGAGGCCGTTCATGGTGTCGGAGAGTGCGGCCACCTCACCGCGCGCCGAGACAGTGATCTTCTGCGACAGGTCGCCCCGGGCCATCGCGGTGGCCACCTGAGAGATCGACCGCACCTGGTGCGTCAGATTCGACGCCATGGTGTTTACCGAGTCGGTGAGGTCCTTCCAGGTGCCGGCCACGCCGCGGACATCCGCCTGTCCGCCCAGCTCGCCCTCGGTGCCCACCTCGCGGGCCACCCGGGTGACCTCGTCGGCGAACGACGACAGCTGGTCCACCATCGTGTTCACGGTGCGCCCGATCCGGAGGAATTCACCCCGTAGCGGTCGTCCGTCCATCTCGAGTGCCATGTGCTGGGAAAGATCGCCCTCGGCCACCGCGACGATGACGCGGGAGATCTCGGTGGTCGGCCGTCCGAGATCATCGATCAGCGAGTTGACCGACCGCACGCTGTCCGCCCACGCGCCGGACAGGCCCTCCTCGTCGAGGCGCTCGGTCAGCCGGCCGTCACGCCCGACGATGCGACTGATGCGCCGTACGTCCAGGTTCTGTCGCTCCTGCAGCGACACGACCTCGTTAAACGCATCAGCCACCTCGCCGGCCGGTCCGGAACGGCGCGGCAGGCGGACCTTGAGATCTCCGCGGCGGACCCGCCGAAGCGCGTCGGCGAGCTCGCCGAGCAGCGCGGTCTCGTCGGACGCGGCGACGCTAATCTGTTTGGCCGCAGTCATGCTTTCCTCACTCGCTGTCCATGTGCCAGGGGGCGCTCCATCATCCCTCGCCCGAGCGGGTCAAAGCGAGACACGGCTTTGTGCGAAGAGCAGCAAACGGGAGAGGATGCAGGCGTGTCGGTGGAGGCTGGAGCGGCAGGCGCCCTTGTGCGCCGTGTCCGGCTGCCCAACGACCGGCGTACGCCCGCGGCCGCCCGCGCCCTGGTCCGCTCGGTTCTCGAGGAGGCCGGGTTGACCTCGCTGCTCAACGAGGCCCTACTGCTGACCACGGAGCTCTCCACCAACGCCGTGGTGCATGCGAACACCGACCTGGACATCGAGGTGACCGCCGACCCGAGCGGCCTCACCGTCACCGTCACGGACTTCGCGCCCGGTCCGGTCGAGCAACTCGCGGTGGGCCCGCGCAATGAGTCCGTGGATATCGGCGAAGTCGCGGAGCGTGGTCGCGGACTGCTGCTGGTCGACCATTTCGCCAGCCGTTGGGGCACCGTGCACGAGGGCATCGGCAAGGGCGTCTGGTTCCGGCTGGACCAGCGCGGCATCTCGGCCGCGACCGGCGTCGCCGCCGAGGGCGGGCTCGATGGCGACACCCCGAGCGTGGGTGCGCTGACCGCACTGCTGCAGGTCCGCCCCGAGCGCACCACCGACGATGCCCTGGCCGACTTCGCCCTGGACCTGCTCTCCCAGCTCGCCCGGCTGACCGGCGCGGCGGGAGGCGTGGTGCGGCTGGACCGCGGCGACGGCACCGGACGGCAGTTGTTGGCCCGGTACGGCCGGGCGCCCCGGGACGACGCCGCCACCATCCGGGTAACGCTGACCGTGAATCGGCCGTACGCCGGAGAACTGGAACTGGACGCCTCGCCCACCGGCTATGCAAAGCCGCTGGCCATCATCGTCGCCGAGCGGCTCTCGCTGCACCTCGAGAACGACCGGCTCCGCCGCGCCGATCTGCGACGGCAGACCTGGATGACCTTTCTGGCGGAGGCCAGCGAGCTGCTCGCACAGTCCCTCGACGTGAACCTGACAATGGCGCTGATCCCGCAGCTGGTGGTGCCGCGGCTCGGCCTGTGGTGCGCGGTGCACACCACTGATGCCTGGGGCCGGCTGCAGCTTGCCGCGGCCACACACGCCGACGAGGCGGCGGCGCCGCAGCTCTACACGGCGCTGGACGAGTCGGGACCCGATTCGATCTTGACCCGGCTCGAGGAGGCCTCCCGGCTGGGCGCCCAGGTCATGTTCGGTACGCCGCCGGAGGGTTTCGCAGTCCCCCTGGTGGCCCGGGGCCAGCGCCTCGGCACCCTCGCCATCGGCCGGCATCTCCGGCACCGCCACGACGCTGACGAGGTCGCGGTCATCGAGGACGTGGCCCGCCGCGCCGCACTGGCGATCGACAACGCCCGCATCCACGACGAGCGCCGCAAGGTCGCCCGCACGCTTCAGGCCTCGCTCCTGCCGCCCGCCCTTCCGCGTGTCGACGGTGTCGGTTTCGCCGCCGAGTACGTTCCGACCGGGGCCGAGGTGGGCGGCGACTTCTACGACGTCGTGCCGGCGAAGAACGGATGGGTCGTCGTGGTCGGCGATGTGTCGGGCAAAGGCGTCCAGGCCGCGACCGTGACCGGGCTGGTGCGCGACGTCATCCGGATTCTGGTCGACGACGGCAAGCCGATGTCGGAGATCCTCTGGCGGGTCAACCGGACGTTGGTGCAACGCGGGGGCGGACGTTACTGCACGCTCGCCATGGCGTCGGTGGCCCGCCAGAAGGACGGCACGCTCGACGTGTGCCTGCACCTGGCCGGTCACGATCGAGCCGTGCTGGTACGCGCCGACGGCAAGACATCGTTCGTGGGTGAGGGTGGCACGGCGTTGGGCCTCCTGGAGACGATCGCTTCGCCGGACGTCGCGGTGACGCTGCGGCCCGGGGACTCACTCATCTTCTACACCGACGGTGTGACAGAACGGCGCCGCGGACGTGAGCTGTTCGGTGCCGCGAGGCTGGTCGAAGCCGCGTCTCCGCTGGCCGGATATCCCGCCGACGTGATGGCGGCCCGGCTGCGTTCCACCACGATCAATTTCTCGGTCGAGGAACCACGGGACGACATCGCGATCCTGGTACTCCGCAACGACGCCTGAGTCCGCCGATTCCACCCTTCTGCTACCCGGGTACGTGGCATCGTGATCTCGTGAAGACGCAGTACTACACGGCGACCAGCATCGACGGCTACATCGCCGACCAGGACAACCGTCTCGACTGGCTGTTCGAGGTCGACGAGGGCACCGACAACCCGTTCGGGGCGTTCTTCGCCGGAGTCGGCGCGTTCGCCATGGGCGCGACGACTTATCAGTGGGTTCTGGACAACGACAACCTGCTCGAGGAGCCGCAGAACTGGCACGACATGTACGGCGAGGTGCCGTGCTGGGTGTTCACCCACCGCGACCTGCCGCCGGTGCCGGACGCGAACATCTTCTTCGTCAGCGGTGACGTGAAGCGCGTGCACGAGGCGATGGTGGTCGCTGCCCAGGGCCGAAACGTGTGGCTCGTCGGCGGGGGCGAGCTGGTGGGCGAGTTCGCCGATCGGGACCTGCTCGACGAGATCATCCTGGGAATCGCGCCGGTCACCCTGGGCGGCGGCGCACCTCTGCTGCCCCGGCGGCTGACCTCACGGCAGCTGGCCTTGACGCAGATCGCGCAGATGGGCGAGTTCGCCTATCTCACCTACGCGGTCGGCCCGCTCGCCGAGTTCGGCAGGCACAAGGCGGCGGACGCCATGCGCCGCGAGCCCGTGCACAGCTGACCGGAGGCGGTCAGAACAGGTCCTGCCGGTCGGCCATGTCGACGTAGCGGGCGATCTCCGGCGGCGCCGAGATGATCACGGCCCGGCCGCCGCGGGCCATCAGCACGTTGCGCACCGAGTCGACGATGCGCTCGATCCGATCCGGGTCGAGCGACCCGGGCAGCACCGCGTGCACCGTACCCAGGCCCGCCGACCCGCGCACCGGGATGGCCCCGCCGGCCGCGTCGGCCAGTGCATAAACCGCAGCATGCAGGTCAGCGATCCGGACCGAGATCCGCAGTGCGACGTCTCGTCGTCCGAACGGATAGCGTCCCCACCATACGGGCGCGATCGCGGAGACGGTCGCCGCCTCGTCGAGGGCACGCCCCAGCCGTTCCGCCCGCTCCTGCACCTCGACCGGATCGCCCTCCAGCAGTACCGCGACCGAGCCGGGCGGCTGTGCCGTGGTTCGCGCGATGGCTGGGGTCGGCAGATCCACCTCGATGCCACCGAGTTCCAGATCCTGCGCCAGCGCCTCCTCGACCAGGTTGTGTACCTGCATTGGCGTGGAGACCGCGACACCCACCCACCGCCGCGCCGCCGGCAGCGGCTGGAGCCGGAGATTGGCCGACATGATCACGCCGTCGATGTTCGCAATCGCCGGGTATCCACTGTCACCGTCGAGTTCCGCGGCCACGCCGGAGCTGCTCACGTAGCTGATCCTGTTGACATGCTCGGCCGGTGCGCCGAACCGGTGCCGAAGTGGCCCGGACTCGTTGACCGCCAACATGCCGCCGACGGTGGCGGACGGCGACGGTGGATCGACTGCCAGGCGTTGCCCGTGCAGGGCCAGCGCCGCTTGCAGCGCGCGCACCGCGGTGCCGACACCGACCTCGGCGGTGAGCTCCTCCGGCTGGTGGTGCCACATCCCGCCGAGGCGTCCGGTGTCGATGATGAGATCGACGCCCGGCGGCGGCGCACCCCAATCGATCTTGCTTCCGGAACCGCGGGGCATGACCGCGAGTCCGCGCTGCTCGGCCAGACCCATCGTGTCCGCAACGGACCGTGCGGTAGCCGGGACAGCGACGAAGCTGGCGCGGCGTCCGGCAACCGCGTCCACCGACCGGGCCGTCCGGGCGAAATCCGGCCCGCAGATGTCGATCAGCGCGCGCAGTAGCGGCTCCCGTCCAGGAAGCGTCGGCTGCTCCCCATTGGTCCCCGGCATCTCGCACTCCCCTGGCATGTGCCCGCGACAGAACACCCGAAGATCGAGTGCTCTGAAGATCGTCCATTCTGGCTTATCGTACACATGTTCTAATGAGCGCGGGGAGGGATCGGCCTCAGCAAGTTATGCACAAGCACATCGGACCGCATCCAACCGCCCGGTAACCTGACCGCGTGACCCGCGAACTCCACGACAGCCCGCCGGCTGCCCGCCCCGAGGCGACCGAGCGCATCCACCACGGCGACCGCGTCATCGACGAGTACGCCTGGTTGGCCGAGAAGGACAACAAGGACACGATCGCCTACCTGGAGGCGGAGAACGCCTGGACCAGCAAGGCGACGGCCCACCTGGAACGGTTGCGGGAGACGGTCTTCACCGAGATCAAAAGCCGCACGCAGGAAACCGACCTCTCGGTGCCCAACCGCAAGGGCGCGTACTGGTACTACACGCGCACCGAGGAGGGCAAGCAATACGGCATCCACTGCCGGGTTGCGGTCCGGCCCGGCGAGGTGGATCCGCCGATGACCGACAACCCCGGCGAAGAGGTGCTGCTGGACGGCAACGCTCTGGCCGAGGGCCGGAAGTTCTTCGCGCTGGGCACCTTCGACGTCAGCCCGGACGGCGACTGGCTGGCCTATTCCACCGACTTCGAGGGCGACGAAAGATTCACGCTCCGGGTCAAGGACCTACGGTCGGGCGAGACCCTGGCCGACGAGGTGCCCGGTACGGCGTACGGCAGCGCATGGTCCGCGGACGCCTCTGCGCTGTTCTACATCACCGTGGACGATGCCTGGCGCCCGCACCGCGTGTGGCGGCACACGGTGGGCCGGCCGGCGAGCGAGGACGTCGTCGTCTTCCAGGAGCCTGACGAGCGGTTCTGGGTGGGTGTGGAGCTCTCCCGCAGCGAGAAGTTCATTTTGATCGACTCGAGCAGCAAGGTCACCTCCGAGGTGCGGGTGATCCCCGCCGACGACCCGACGGCCGAGCCGACCGTCGTCGCACCGCGCCGGCAGGGCGTCGAGTATTCGGTGGAACACCACGGTCACCGCTTCCTGATCCTGCACAACGACAACGCCCAGGACTTCGCCCTGGCGTACACCTCGGCGGATGCGCCGGGCGAGTGGATCGAGCTGATGCCGGAACAGCGCGGCGTGCGCCTCGAGTCGGTCGACTCGTTCCTGCGGCATGTGGTCGTCTCGATGCGCAAGGACGGCCTGACCGGCCTGCGGGTGATGGCCGACGGCAGCACGGACACCTACGACGTGGAGTTCCCGGAGCCGCTGTACAGCGTCGGCCTGGCGGCCAACCCGGAGTACGACACGAACTCGGTCCGGATCAGCTACACGTCACTGGTCACGCCGGAGTCGGTGTACGACCTTGACCTGGTGACCAGGGCGATGACCCTGCGCAAGCAGAAGCCGGTTCTTCTCGGCTACCGGCCGGAGGACTACGAGCAGTTCCGCGAGTGGGCGGTGGCCGACGACGGCACCCGGATACCGATCTCCATCGTGGCCCGCCGGGGCGTCGCCCGGGACGGTACGGCCCCATTACTGCTCTACGGCTACGGATCGTACGAGATCAGTATCGATCCGAACTTCTCCATCCCACGCCTGTCGTTGCTCGACCGCGGCGTCGTCTATGCCATCGCGCACGTCCGCGGCGGGGGCGAGATGGGCCGCCGATGGTACGAGGACGGCAAGATGCTGGCCAAGAAGAACACCTTCACCGACTTCGTCGCATGTGCCCAAGCGGTGATCAAGGCGTCATGGACCCGGGCGGACAAGCTGGTGGCGCGTGGCGGCTCAGCCGGCGGCCTGCTGATGGGTGCGATCGCCAACCTGGCTCCCGAGTCGTTCGCCGGCATCGTGGCGCAGGTGCCGTTCGTGGATCCGCTGAACTCCATCCTGGACCCCTCCCTGCCACTCACCGTCACGGAATGGGAGGAGTGGGGCAACCCGCTCGACTCCGCCGAGGTATACGCCTACATGAAGTCGTACAGCCCGTACGAGAACATATCGAGGCACCCATATCCGAAGATTCTGGCCGTCACCAGCCTCAACGACACGCGGGTCCTGTACCACGAGCCGGCCAAGTGGATCGCCAGGTTGCGCGCCACGGCGCCCGCCGGGACGTATCTGCTGAAGACCGAGATGGGCGCGGGCCACGGCGGTCCCAGCGGTCGCTACGACTCCTGGAAGGAGGAGGCGTTTGTGACCGCCTGGACGCTCGACGTCATGGGCAGGGCGTGACGACCGCAGCATGACGACCGCAGCATGCCGGCGGGTCAGTCGAGAGCGGGCTCCTGGGCGTTGACGGCCGCATCGACCGTCGGGTACGTGTGCAGCACCTCGACCAGCCCACTGACCTCGAGAATGCGCAGCACACCACGCTGGGGAGCGGCCAGCCGGACCAGGCCGCCGGCGTCGTCCGTGCTGTTCTTCGCCCGGACGAACACGGACAGACCGGTCGAGTCGCAGAACGACACATCCGCCAGGTCGAAGACCAGCCGGCTGCGGCCCTTTTCCAAAAGGTCGCTGATCTGATCCTGAAGCTGGGGCGCGGTGGCCATGTCGAGCTCGCCCGCCACCGACACGACGACTACGTCACCGCGTTGTTCCGTTTGCACCGTCAAGGACATTCAGGACCTCCAGTTATCTGCAGAACCGTACTCCACGAACCCGGTCCCTCGCAGAACGGGGGCTTAGTTGGCCTACGACAAGTAACGACGGCAGCGATGGTAAAGTCCGCCCCGGCAATGGACGAGTACAGGGCCGGGGAGGCAGCGGTGGCGTTGAGTACGGACGAGGTAAGCCGCTTCGCCGATCTGCTGAAGGGGCATGGCGACCGGCTAACCGACCTCTGGACCGAAGAGGTCGCCAGGACGCTGCGCGGCCGGCTCAGCCAGGCCGAACTGCAGCGGCAGACGGCTGAGCTGCAACGCGCCTTCGCCTCGGCGGCCAGTGCCGGTGCACAGGACCTTGGTGCTGAAGCCGCGAGCGAGTTGCGCGCGCTGCTCAGCGAATTGACCATAAGCCGGGCACGGCAGGGCTTCACGTCGACCGAGACCGCGGTCAGCGTCTACGCGCTCAAGGACGCGATGCTCAAGATCCTGGAAGAAGGCGAGACGGCCGACGGCTCTACGCTCCGTGACTACGTCGCATTCTCCGGCTTCGTCGACCGGGCTGCGCTGTACACCTTCGACGCCTTTGTACGCGCCCGCGAGGAACTCATCGCCGACCAGGCTGAGCAGCTGCTCGAGCTGTCCACCCCGGTGGTCAAGCTATGGGAGGGCGTGGTCGCCGTCCCGCTGGTCGGCACCCTGGACTCGGCGCGAGCCCAGGTCGTCATGGAGCGCCTGTTGCAGACGCTGGTGGACACCGGCTCGCCGTACGCGATCATCGACATCACCGGCGTGCCGGCCGTGGACACCCAGGTCGCGCAGCACATTCTGAAGACCGTGGTGGCCGCCCGCCTGATGGGTGCGGACTGCATCATCTCCGGCATCCGGCCGCAGATCGCCCAGACCATCGTCGCTCTCGGCATCGAGTTCGGTGACATCGCCACCAAGGCCTCGCTGGCCGACGCTCTGCGCCATGTTCTCAAGATCACCGGGTCGCAGAAGCTGGAGCGCTGACGTGGACCGCGTCCCGATTCTCAAGATCGGGGACGTCCTCCTGGTGTCGATCCAGATCGACATGGAGGACCACGTCGCGCTGCAACTCCAGGAGGATCTCGCCGAACGGATCGTGGTCACCGGCTGCCACGGCGTCGTGATCGACATCAGTGCTCTGGACATCGTCGACTCGTTCGTGGGCCGGACCCTGGCCACGATCGCCTCGATCTCCCGGGTGCTGGACGCCGAGACCGTCGTGGTCGGCATGCGGCCCGCGGTGGCCATCACCCTGGTCGAGCTGGGACTGTCGCTGCCCGGCATCCGTACCGCCCTCAACGTCGAACTGGGCATGGATCTGCTGGTACAGGAACGGATGCTCGTCCCGATGAACGACGGTGACGACGAAAGCCATGACTGAGCGGATAGAGGTCACCGCCGACCAGGATGTCGTCCGCGTCCGCCAGCTCGTCCGTACCGTTGCGGTTGGGGTCAACCTGTCGCTGGTCGATCAGACCAAGCTCGTCACCGCCGCGAGTGAACTCGCCCGCAACACCCTCGTGTACGGCGGTGGCGGAACCGTCGAAATCGGCCAGGTCCAGAACGGGCGCCGCGCCGGCATCAGGATCGTCTTCACCGACCGGGGCCCGGGCATCGCCGATGTCGAGCTGGCGTTGACCGATGGCTACACCACCGGCGGCGGTCTCGGGCTGGGCCTCAGCGGTGCGCGCCGGCTGGTTGACGAATTCGACATCGACACCGCGGTCGGGCAGGGTACGAGCATCACCGTGACCAAGTGGTGCAGATGAGCGGAGGCGCGGTGGCGTCGCTACCCGAGGGACTCCTCGATGGGGGCGTCTGGTTCCGGGTGGAGGAGGCCGGATCCGCGTCCGGAGTCCGGCGCACCGCGGAACGGCTCGCGGAGGAGTTGGCGCTCCCCGAGCGACGGATCGCCGACCTGGCGATCGTGGTCTCGGAGGCGGCGGGAAACCTGGTGAAGCACGCCGATCAGGGCGTGATGCTGCTACGCGCGGTCCGGACCGCTGATCAGGCAGGCGTGGAGATCGTCGCACTGGACCGCGGGCCGGGCATGACCGACGTGGCACGTGCCATCGGCGACGGGCATTCCACCGCCGGCACGCTCGGCATCGGGTTCGGCGCGATCGTGCGACAGTCGAGCTGGTCGGACGTGCACTCCGTACCCGGAAAGGGATCCGTGCTCATCGCCCAGGTCTGGCCGTCGACGGCGCCGGACCCGGCCTGGGCCGGCGGTATCACCCGCCCGCTGACCGGCGAACCGGTCAGCGGAGACGGCTTCGCGATCCGGGAGCTGGGCGGCCGCCGGCAGGTTCTGATGTGTGACGGTCTGGGGCATGGCAGGTTGGCGGCCGCGGCGACCCAGGAGGCGGTACGGGTCTTCGAGGACGCCCCCGCCCTGTCGCCGGCCGCGCTGGTCGAGAAGTTGCACCGCGCTCTTCAGCACACCCGGGGCGCCGCGATGGCGGTCGCCGAGCTCGACGTGACCGCCGGCGTCGTCCGATATGCCGGTCTGGGCAACATCTCCGGCATCGTCTTGGCGCCCGACGGCTGCCGGCGCGGCATGGTGTCGCTCCCCGGCATAGCCGGTCATCAGAAACGGCAGATCCGGGAGTACGAATACCCGCTCGCGCCCGCCGCCATCGTCCTGATGCACTCGGACGGCGTCGTGGACCGCTGGGATCCGATCAACTATCCCGGACTGCTCGAGCACTCTCCGCTGGTGATAGCCGCGACGGTGCTCCGCGATGCGGGAATCCGGCGGGACGACGCCGGTGTGCTCGTGGCCCGCCCATGACGGCCATGACGTTGGTCAAGGTCCGGCTCCGCACCGAGCCGGACATCTTCGTCGTGCGGCAGCTCGGCCGCGAGGTCGCCCGTGTCGTCGGCATGGAATCACAGGACCAGACCAGGGTCGCTACCGCACTCAGCGAAGTAGCCCGACTGGTTCTCGCCACAGGTCGGGACATCGATGTGGCGTTCGTAGTGCTACTTGACCGGGTACCTACCCTTCTGGTGGAGATGGAGCACCCGGTGCCGGGCGACGCCGCCCGGCTTGCTCCACAACTCGAACTGGTCGGCCGCCTGGTCGACACCTTGGAGGTCGGCGATGGCGGAAACGGTACGGTCGTACGGATGTATCGCCGCCTACCACCTGGCGCCGCGCCGCTGACCCCCGTCCGCATGGACGACATCCGCTTCCACCTGGAGGGTCACGCACCCGGCACGCCGTTCGACGAGCTGACCATCCAGAACCAGCAGCTCATCGGGGCCCTCGACGAGGTGCGCCGGCAACGCGACGATCTCGCCCGGCTGAACGGCGAGTTGGAGGAGACGAACCGTGGCGTGATGGCGCTGTACCACCAACTCTCCGACGAGCTGGAGGAGACCAACCGCGGCGTGGTCGCGCTGTACGCCGAACTGGACGAGAAATCGCTGCAGCTGCGGGCGGCCAGCGAGGCGAAGAGCCGGTTCCTCGCGAACGTCAGCCACGAACTGCGGGCGCCGGTCACCGCGATCATCGGTCTGGGCCGGTTGCTGGCCGACGAGTCATCCGACGCGATCACCGACGAACAGGCCCGCCAGGTGGAGTTGATCCGCAGCTCGGCCACCGACCTGCTCGCCCTGGTCAACGATCTGCTCGACCTGGCCAAGGCGGAGGCCGGCCGGATCGAGCCGAACCTGACCGACGTCGACCTGCGGGCGGTGTTCGGCCAGTTGCGTGGGACATTGCGGCCACTCGCCACGCGTCCCGAGGTGGACTTCGTGGTCGAGGAGCCGGCCGTACCGGTGATCTGCACCGACGAGGTGCTCCTGGCACAGGTGCTGCGCAATCTGCTGACCAACGCCCTCAAGTTCACCGAAACCGGGTCCGTCCGCCTCTCCGCCACCCAGGTGGATCAGGACGTCGAGTTCGCCGTCGCCGACACCGGCCCGGGCATCCCCGCCGACCTGCACGAGCGGGTTTTCGAGGAGTTCTACCAGGTGCCGGGCAGCAAGGCGTTGAGCGGCAAGGGCACCGGCCTGGGCCTGCCGTACGCCCGCCGGCTCGTCACCGTGCTCGGCGGCGCGTTGCGCGTATCGTCCACCGTTGGCCTAGGCAGCACGTTCACCGTCCGTTTGCCCATCGAATCACCATGAACACCGCCCGCATCCTGGTCGTCGACGACAGCGCCACCAAGCGATATCTGCTGGTGAGCTGGTTGACCCGTGCGGGCTTCGCAGTCGTCGAGGCGGAGACCGGCGGCGAGGCGCTGGAGAAACTCGCCGGCACCGACGTCGACTTGGTGGTCCTCGACGTCAAGCTGCCGGACATGAGTGGTTTCGAGGTCTGCGAGCGAATCAAGAGCGATCCGGAGTACGGCGTACTGCCCGTGATCCACGTGTCCGCCCATGCAGTCGACGTGGTCGACAAGACCCAGGGACTGAACCGGGGCGCAGACGCATACCTGGTGGAGCCGATCGAGCCGGACGAGCTGATCGCCACTGCGCAGGCCGTGCTGCGCTATTACCGCGCGCGGCAGCGAGCGGAATCCCTGGCCGCACGAATGGTCCGCTTGGCCGAGACGACCCTGGCCATCAACTCGGCATCCACTTTGACCGGTCTGCTGCAGGCCGCGGCCGAAGGTGCGCACCACATCTTCGGCGGCCCGGTGGTGGTGCTCGCCCAGACATTCGATGGAGACAGTCTGGCCGCGGTGGGCCCACCGTTCGTGGTCCGGCCCTGGTCGCTGGATGAACGCAACGTCGCGGTCGGCTCGCTGGTCCGCACGGATGACGCGGCCGACTGGGACGTGGCCGAATGGTCGTCATCGGTGGCGGTGGCGGCGGCCCGGCTTCGCATCGATCGCCCGCCCGTGTACGTCGCCGTGTCCTCCGGCGAGAACAACTCGGGCGATCCGGTGCTGCGCCAGCTCGCGCAGGCGGTCGCCGCCGCGGTCGAGGCGCAACGATCGTACGACGAGGAGCACCGGATCGCGGTGACGCTCCAGCGGAGCCTGTTGCAGTCCCGCCTGCCCGACATCGCAGGGCTGAATCTGGCCGTACGTTACGAACCGGCCGGTGCGCAGACCGAGGTCGGCGGCGACTTCTACGAGCTGACCACATTGGACGGAAAGCTGCTGGTGGCGATCGGCGACGTGGCGGGGCACTCGTTGCACGCGGCCACGGTGATGGCCGAGCTGCGGCACGCGGTCCGGGCCTACGCGGTGGAGGGCCACCCACCCGGAGCGGTGCTCGAGCTGGTCAACCGCTTCATGCGTACGGTGCTTCCGAACGAGTCGGCCACGGTGTGTCTGATGACGCTCGACACGCATACCGGCGATGTCCGGCTGGCCAGTGCCGGACACCTGCCGCCGTTACTGCGTACCGACAATGGTGTACGGTTTCTGCAACCGCGAGGTCCGCTCCTGGGTATCAACGCACCCCGCCCCGATGACCTGCGGTTCACACTCCCGCCCGGCGGGACGCTGATCCTCTACACGGACGGCCTGGTGGAACGTCGCGACGCAGACATCGACGTGGGCCTGAACGCGTTGGCCGCATGCGCTGCAGAGGTGGAGCCGGATCTGAACGCGTTCTGCCGGCGGTTGCTGCTGCGGATGGCCGCGGCGGACCAGCAGGCCGACGACATCGCGGTGGTTGCGTTGCGGCGCGAGAGCTGACCGCGCGCGTGCCTACGCGACGGGGATAAGGGTCAACCATCGGCAGGTTCGGCGGCCGTACGTCACCACCGAGGAACCGCCTACCCCAGCAGGGGTACGGCCGGCGACCCCTGCGGGGGGACGTGCGCCGCGTCGTAGGGCCATAACGTCCCGGCCATGAGTGAACTCCTTCGGCAGGTCTGGCTGGCGGTGCGACCGACCACCGCGCAGCAACGGCTCCTCTGGTGGTGCGGGACGCTGATGCTGGCGTCCGGCGCGGTGCACGCGGTGGTCGCGCTGGTGGACTGGGCTCCCTGGTGGGGCGCGGTCTCCTGGCGGAAGCCAGTGGTGTTCGGCATCTCGTTCGGCATGCTGGCCTGGTCGGCAGTGTGGGTGATGCGACAGCTGCCGGTGCGGCGGTGGGGGTGGATTCCGGCCGGGCTCCTCGCCGGAGGCTCGGTCGTGGAGCTCATCGCGATCACGACGCAGCGGTGGCGGGGGGAAGCATCGCACTTCAACTACAAGACGGGCTACGACGAGGCGGTCTGGGGCGTGATGAGCCAGGCGATCATCGTCGTGGCGCTCGCGATCGCGGTACTGCTGGTCTGGTCGACGGTGCAGTTCCGAGGCACGGCGGCCGCGCGAATCGCCGTCGTGACGGGCCTGGCGGCGATGATGGTGAGCGGATACATCGGTAAGGACATGGCGGCTCTGGGCGAGGCCGCAGCGGCCGCCACCGGCCACCCGCCGGACTCGATAATGTTCGGCGCGGCCGGCAGCGCCAAGCTGGCGCACGCCCTCGGCATGCACGGGGTGCAGGTGCTCGGCGTGCTGGCGATCGGCCTCGGCATGCGGCCGACGCCGGCCCGCACCCAGGCCGGATTGATGTTCGTCGCGGCCGGAGGGTACGCGGCGGTGTTCGCGGCGGTGATCGCCACCGCGTACGCAGGCCGGGCCTGGACCTCGCCCACCTGGCCGCTCGGCCTAGTCACCCTGGCCGGGGTGGTGACCGTGCTGGCCGTGTCGGCCATCGTGGCTGGACCGCTGCTGGCCGCCGCGAGACGCCCGATGACGGACCCTGTGCGGCAGCACGCCGGCGTGGTGGAGTAGGTCCATGAAGCCGCTCGCTGCGATCGTCTCGCGGGTCAACGGCCTTCCTCCGTGGACGGTCGACGCCGCCCTGGCGGACGTCGCGGTACTGGCGACGGTCAGCGAGCGGCTTGCCGCCGCACCTGCGCTGAGTGGCCGGCTACCGGCTGCGGTGGCGCTGGCCGCGGTGATCGGCGGCAGCCTCGGCTTCGCCCGACGGCTGCCGGTGACCTCCTACGCGGTGGGTACGGCGGCGCTCGTCGTCGAGGCACTGTGGTTGACCCCTGGTGGGTGGTCGCCGATGGCGAACCTGCTGGGCCTGTTCGCTGTCGGCTTCTACGCCACCCCGCGGCGGGCGCCGGCGGGTCCCGTGATCATGCTGCCCGGCATCGCGGCGTACTTCGCCGGTGCGGAAACCGCCGTGTCGCCTGCCGCACCGGCCGGCGTGGTGTTCGCGTGGCTGCTCATCTGGGCCGTCGGCTACGCCGCCGCCCGCCGGCGGGACCGGCAGGAAGGGGACCGGCGGCTGATGCGACGCGACGCGGTCCTGGACGAGCGCCATCGGATCGCTAGGGAACTGCACGACCTGATCGGGCACACGATGAGCGTCATGCTCGTGCGCACCGGCGCCGCCCGCGTGGTACTCGACCGCGACCCGGACAAAGCACGTGAGATCCTGGCCGGCGTGGAGCGGACCGGCCGGGAGGCGCTCGACGAACTGGATCGCGTGCTGGGCGTGTTGCGCCGCGACGACGGCACCGACCTGCAACCCGGCCTCGCCGAGCTGCCCCGCCTGGTGGAGCGGACCGCCGAGGCCGGGATGGCCGTGACGGTGCAGGTCGAACCGCCGCAGCCGCACCTGCCCGGCAGCATCGACCTCTCGGCGTACCGGATCGTGCAGGAAGCGCTGACGAACGCGTTCCGGCACGGCCGGGCGGCCTCGGCGGCCGTCACCGTTCGCTGCGATGGAGAACGCGTGGACGTCGAGATCACCGACGACGGCGAAGGCCCGCCGCCGGGTTACCAGCCGGGGCGGGGGCTACTCGGCATCGGAGAACGCGTCGCGGTTTTCGGCGGGACCATCGAGCACGGGCGGGTCGACGGGGGCGGGTTCCGCGTCCGGGCCGTCCTTCCACTGCCATGACCGACTGCACCGAGCGACGCGCAGCGAAAGCGCAGGGCCAAAAGGGCATGGCCAGGACGGCACTGCCATGACCTACTGCACCGAGCGACGCGCAGCGAAAGCGCAGGGCCAGAAGGGCATGGCCAGGACGGCACTGCCATGACCTACTGCACCGAGCGACGCGCAGCGAAAGCGGAGGGCCAGGAGGGCATGGCCAGGACGGCACTGCCATGACCGTTCGCGTGCTGCTCGCCGACGATGATGCGCTCATGCGGGCCGGCCTCGTCGTCGTGCTCGACAACGCCGCCGGCATCGACGTGGTGGGTGAGGCCGCAGACGGCATCCAGGCGGTCGAGAGGTGCCGCGCGCTGATCCCCGATGTGGTACTCATGGACGTCCGCATGCCGGGCATCGACGGCATCGAGGCGACCCGACGGGTCGTCGCTGCCGGACTACCGACCAAGGTGCTCGTCCTGACAACGTTCCGCCATGATGAGTACGTCTGGGGAGCCCTGCGCGCCGGTGCCAGCGGCTTTCTGCTCAAGCGGGCCTCGCCCGAGCGTCTGGTCGACGCGGTCCGGACCGTGGCGGCCGGCGAAACCCTGCTGGATCCGGCGGTCACCCGCGATCTCGTCGAACACTTCGTTCTGCACGCCGGCGGAACGGACCTCGCCGCATCCGAGGACGGGCAGCGGGTAGCGGCGCTGACCCAGCGGGAAGTGCAGGTGCTGCGCTTGATCGCGCAGGGACTGTCCAACGAGGAGATCGCCGGTCTGCTCTTCATCGCCGAGTCGACCGCGAAGACGCACGTGAAGCGGATCCTTGCGAAGATCGGCGCCCGGGATCGGGCCCAAGCGGTTGTCCTCGCGTACCGGTCCGGGTTGATGATCCCGGGCGACCGGTAGTCTGTCGCGTTGGCCGAATCCGTACACGATCGCAGCACAAGAAATGCTGCGGCCCACCCGGCTGACCGCGGCTACAGTCCTCTTCCTCACCGCATCGGACATTCCGGACGCACAGCGCTGCTGGCCGAGACGTGATGGGGCACACTGGCGAGGTGTCGAACACCAATCTGTCGGCAGCGCTCGCGACCGCTCAGGACCTCGCCCGCGAGGCAGGCCGACTACAGCTGCGTGAACGCGCCACGGTGACGGTCCAAGGGCAGAAGGCGCACGCGAACGATCTCGTCTCTGACGTCGATCTCGCCAGCGAGCGGCTTATCGTGGATGGCCTCCGCGCGGCATTCCCTGCCGACGGGCTGCTTGCCGAGGAGGGATCGGACAGAGCCGGTACCAGTGGCCGCCGGTGGATCGTCGACCCGCTGGACGGCACACGAAACTACGTCACCGGCGCCGGTCCGTGGTCGGTTTGCATCGCCCTGCAGGATGGTGACGACACCGTCGTGGCGGTGGTGCACGACCCGGCCGTTCCCGAGACGTTCACCGCGGTGCGTGGCGCTGGCGCGGCCCTGGACGGCGAAGCAATAGGTGCGTCAGATTGCTCCAGGCTCGCTGAAGCGATCGTCGGGCTCAGCTTCAACCCGTCACCCGAGATCAAGCGCGCCATGGCGAAAATCGTGTCCGGCCTGCTGCCAGACGTCGGCGACATCCGCCGCATCCCAGCCGCGCTGCACCTGGCCTACCTCGCGGCCGGCCGTTTCGACGCCGGCATCCTGCTGCGCACGAATCTGTGGGACATCGCCGCCGGGCTTCTCATCGCCGCGGAGGCCGGCGTGGTGCTGTCCGGACCGGATGGTGCTCCGACCACGGAGCTCACCCTGGCAGCAGCGCCGACGCTATGGCCAGAGTTCTCCAGTGCGGCGGCCGTGCCGTTGCCGAGGTGAACGCCCGAACCGACGGCAGATCACAGCGTCCGCCCTTCGGCAAACCCGGCTACAGGGATGGGTCGGACGACGCATCCAGGTGGGCGATGAAGTGGCGGACGTGGGTGAATGCCTGCCGGGTCGCCTGGCGAAACGTGCCGTGCCCGATGCCCGGCATGATCTCCAGCGTTACCGGGGCGCTGGTGATCGAGGCGGCGAGCCGCCGGGTGGCGGCGGCCGGGACGACGGGGTCGTGTTCTCCGGCGAGGACGAGCGTGGGGCAGGTGATGGCCGGCAGGTAGCCGGTGGCGTCCGCCGGACCGCAGCCGCCGGACCGGAAGTGGGTGAGCACGTCGTCGTTCAGGCGTGCCCGGGCACGGCGCTGCTGCATGTCGGCGTGGGCTGCGGCGTCGCCGTACAGGGGTAGGGCGTGTTGCTTCCATTCCTCGGTGGCTTGGTCACTGGTGTCGCCGGTGAGGTATCGGTGGGCGGCTTCTCGGGCCAGCGGTCCGCCGCGCCTGTCGAAGGCGTCGAGGGTCTCGGTCAGGGATGTTGGAACGCCGAGAGGGCTGTCGAGAATCAGGCCGCCGACGAGTTCGGGGTGGTGGGCGGCGCAGATCAGGGCAACCAGTGCTCCGCTGGAAGTGCCGACGAGAACGGGGTGCGGAATGTCGAGAGTACGGCAGAACGTCGCGACGTCGTCAGCCCATTGCCGCCAGGTCCAGGTCGCCGGTGAGCCGGTATCCGAGCGGCCGGAGCCGCGCTGGTCGAAGTAGACGATTTGGGCCACGTCTGTGAGCGCGGAGAACTCCGGTTTGAACAGGCTGTGGTCGGCGCCGGGGCCGCCGTGCAAAAGCAGCATCGTCGGGCGCTGGGTCATGACGTCGCCCTGCGGTGTCAGGGCGGCACCATCGACATCGAAGTACAGGGTGACATCGTCTACCTTGATCCGCATCGGGCCATCATCGCGACGCACCGGCGGCTCGGCCACCCGCTTCGCGGGGGTCGCGGTGCTGACCGGCGCCCCGGGTGAGGAAGATCTTGCGGCATCATCGAGGTGTGGCGACTCTGTTGCAGCGGTGGCGACAACGGGCTGAGGCCATGCGGAAATTCCGTGCGATGGGTGATTGTCCCGCTTGCGGGCACCCGTGGATGGAGCATGGCTTCGGCAATGACGCCGACGGCATGTGCGGTGAATGCGCGTACGAATTCGACCATGACCAGCGGGAGACTTCGGAGCCCGGCTGTAGGCTGCCGGCGCCGCCTATCGATTGAGGATGCCGCGGCGTTGGTCACGCTGTCGGCCCGCGACGTCGCAGGTGGCCGGCGTACTGGTCGAGAATGCGTGGCTGCTCGGAAGGCGCGGCCGACGGAGGCCATGAAGATCCACGTGATGCTCCGACTCGAGCTTGTGATGGTCACCCGACAAACCTGTTGTCACGCCACTTCACCGCGCACACGCTGAGGTGATGAGGATCGTACCCGCTGGTCCGCCATGACCACCCAGAACAGTCTCCGCCGCGCGTCGGCCCTCTTCTGCCTGACCGTGGTGCTGTTCGGCTGTGGCAGGAACGGCTCCGGCGGCGGGTCAGAAACGCCCACTCCCAAGGCGGAAGCCTCGGCTCTCTCCACGACCTCCCGCCCACAGACGACGACATCGCCCACGGCCACCGGCGACTCCCGTCCAGAGCGCTCTCGGCTGGCCGCGCCGGGGGCCCCGCGCCCGCGCGGCGGCGACGCTGCACGGGCACCCGGTGTGCCGCAGCCCAAGAAGTCGAACAAGAGGGCGCCGGGTGCGCCGATCCGCATCCCGGCCCGAGTGGAAGACAACGGACGCGACCTCGACGAGGTCCTCGGTGAGATGCGAACCGGTATCCGGGACCAATGCGGTGGCACTCTATGCATCACGCTGAAGGTGCGATACCCCGAATCCGGCGATGCGCGATGCGAACTCCTCTTCGACAGGACCGAGCCGCCACAGCGCTCGATGGTTCCGCGCGGTTCGACAGTCGCCGTGATCGCGGCCAGGCAGGAGTGTGAGACGACCACCCAGACCAGCGACCCGTCGCCTGAAACGCAGGACGGCAGCCCGTCGCCATGACCGCCACCGAAGCCGATCAGAGCCGCAAGGCCCCGGCGGAGGCGGCGCAAGACGGCCGGCAGGAGCCGACAGGGCAGGCGGACAGCGCCGACACGGCGGAAGCACCGCAGGGCCGTGGCCTGCCGCAGCTGAGCAAGGCGATCGGCGTGCTCTTCGGCTCCACCACGGTGCTGTCCGCGATCATGTTCTACTTCGGATGGTCACGTGCCTACTACTTCTACGACTACTTCGGCGTTGAGTCGTCACTGCTGGGTCTGACCACGCGGGACTACCTGCAACTCAGCGTCGACGGCCTATTCGTGCCGCTGGCGTTCGTCGCGTGTGCCGCCCTCGCCGTACTGTGGGGCTGGTCGCAGCTGGCGAGTTGGGCAGTCGGGCAAGGCTGGTCTGCCGTCGCCGTCCGCGCGGTGCCTGTCGCTGGCGCGGTTCTGCTGTTGAACGGCCTGTCCGGAATCGTCGTCGCCACACCGCTGAACACGCCGCTCGCGGTTGCTCCACTCTGCTTGGGCGCCGGCGCCGTTCTGGTCATCTCCGGGCTGCGTCGCCATCGGGCCGTACACGGAGCCGCCACGCCGGACGCCGCAGCCATCGCCGAGTGGGCGGTGGTGTTCGTGTTCGTCGCGCTCAGCCTGTTCTGGCTGGCAAACGACTACTCCGCGGCGGTGGGACGATCCCGCGCCCAGCAGCTCGTCCGGGAGTTGCCGGGCTTTCCGCACACGACGATCTATAGCGAGAAGAGCCTCGGCCTAACCATTTCCGGCATCCGGGAGATTCGCTGTGCGGATCCGAACGGAGCCTACGGTTTCCGGTACGACGGGCTCAACTTGATCCTCCAGTCCAGCGACCAATACCTGTTGCTGCCGACGGACTGGAGCCGCGCCGACGGCGTAGCGGTACTGCTGCCGCGTACCACCTCATTGCGTTTGGAATTCGCCCCGGCCGACTCCTCGGCCGAGCTTCCCGCGACCTGCTAGTTCCCGCGGGCCTTCAGATCGTCCGAGCCCACACCGCCGATGGTGCTCCACGGCGGCTTCCACCACACCACGGCGTGTACGTGAAGCCGTCAGCGCGACGCTTCCTGCGAGTCGGTACGTGTCGCCGCCGCCCTGCCACGGACTGGACGTCCATGTCCAGCCGTTAGCCCGGGCGGACAGGATGCTCCGTCGCTGCTCGCATGTCGGGGCAATGACCGCGTTGATCACTTACCGCACCGGCATGTACACCCAAGGCCAGCGTATTTCGCCAACGCCTGGAGAGCAGCCGGAGCTGGTGAAACGCCGGCCAGCCGGTACGCCGCGCGCCGACACAGACCGACGAAGGTACCCTGACACCCGCGGGCCGCTAGCTCAATGGCAGAGCTGTGGACTTTTAATCCATAGGTTCGGGGTTCGAGTCCCCGGCGGCCCACCAACATCCCAGCTCAGAACGGCTGCACTACGCTCAGCGGTCGCGCGGCCGGCCAGGGGCGGAACGAGGTGGATACCGGCGACGTGCTGAGAGTCCTGCGCCGCGAGAGCGCTGGAGACGCTCGTGCCCCAGTCGCTGCCAGCAGCCCCGTAGCGGATGTAGCCGAGACCGTTCATCAGCCGCGCCCAGGTGTCCGCGATCCGTTCGATGCCCCAGCCCAGACTGGTGGGTTTGCCGCTGAAGCCGTATCCAGGCAAGGAGGGATCACCACGTCGAAGGCGTCGCCGGCTTCACCGCCATCGCGTACCGGACCGGTCAGCGCCCCGACCAGGCCGACGAGCTCCAGCACCGAGCCAGGCCAGCCGTGGGTGAGGATCAGGGGCAGCGCCCCCGGGTACGGGGACCGGGCGTGCAGTACGTGCAGCCGCAGGCCGTTCACGTCGACGAGGTACTGCGGTATCGCGTTGAGCCGCGCTTCGGCGGCCCGCCAATCGTAGTTCTCGGCCCAGTATCGGCACAGGTCCTGGACTACCTCCAGGGGCACTCCTTGATCCCAGCTGGGCGAGGGCGCCGGCTCGGGCTAGCGAGTGCGGGCCAGTCGGGTGCGCAGCTCGACCAGGTCCGAGTCGGGAACGTATACCCGATACGGCTGAACATCGACGCGCATCGGGACTCCCGTGGGTGATCAGAGGTCGCTCAACAGTAGGGCTTGCTGGGGTGCCGGCCGCAGCTTCCGCCGGTCCCCCGAATGCTGCTGCCCGCCGACCGCTGCCGTGCACTCTGGGCAGCCTACGCTGCGACCAGTCAGCACCCGGCCCATCATGATCTGTGGATCTGCGCACGTGACTGGGCTCAGTAGCGACCGGAACGCGGCATATGAAGGCGACTAAGCGAGATGATCAGCTCATGTTGATCCGCGCGGCTAAGGCGGTCTTGGCGTCGATGCTTGACGATTCCGGAGTGAACCCAAGCGCGGTAACGGCAGCCGATGTGCGGACCACCTTCGAGGTTTTCCGACGGTTCGCCGCGATCCCGGCCGATGATGCAGCGCCGCTTGAGGAAGACGGCGACGCCGTCCTGGCCCAGTTCGGAACGTACGACTTCCGCGGTCAGCGTGAGTTCTCGGCTGATCTCACCCGGCAGTTCCTCGAAGCTGGTGATGAGGACCCGCCGATGTGGCAACTGAGCTGCACGCTCCACTGGGCTCCCAATGCGGAGACGGAGGCCGTAGGGTCCGGCCACTTATGGTCCTTCGGCAAGACCCTCGATGAATTCTTCGCCGAGGCTGTCGTCCTCCCTGGCTGGGCATGGGCGCTGGACGGCGTACAAGCACCCCAAGACCTCGCGATCATCTTTGATGGCGTCTGAGCGAGCGCTCGTCGGCAAGTCTGTGCGCGCGATCACGTAATGCGGCCGCGGCCCCGCCCGGCCTGACCGCGACGGTGACGGTGGCCGCAGCTGCGGCGCGGGCGGTGCGAGCCAGTCGGCGTGCCTGCCGCAACGGCTCGGGAGTGCGTACCCGTGCTGCGGCCAGCACGATCCGCGCCGCTGGCGCCCGTTGGCGCAGGCAAGTATGGCGTTGTAGCCAACAGGCACGGCAGGGTTGGGACGGACTTACGGTCAAGGTCAAGGGGCCGGCGGGAAGGAAGCTTGAGGTGGTCGACAACAAGCTCACCGGGTCCAGTGGTGAGCACTACGTGTGCTACGCGCTCGCCCGACAGGGATGGGCTGCATCGCTGACCCGCGACGGCCTCCAGCGGACCGATATCCTCGCCGTGAACACGGACTCGCGTCGTGTAGTGGAGATCCAAGTGAAGTCTGCTGGGCCGGTCCGCACGCCTTTCTGGATGCTCGGGACGAGAGGGCTGGTACCAGCCGAATCTGATCATGAGTGGTACGTGTTCGCGGCCCTCACCCCTACCGTCAATCAAGCACCCACCTGCTTTGTCGTTCCACGTGACCACGTCGCGGCCGCCACCTGGATCACTCATCAGGACTGGCTCACGGATCGCACCGTCGAGGTCGGAGGACGAAACGCTCCCGTCTCGCAAGCGCGGGTCTCCGTGCGTGCATGGAAGCGCTACGAGAGCCGTTGGGATCTCCTGGAGCAGTCGACCGATCAAGTACCGGTCCTGCTCCCGCCCGAGATGCGTGAGCTTGCCCAGGAGGACCGCGTCGGCCTGCCAAAAGATCATCCCTGGAATGTGGCTCTTCCAACCTGGTAATGCCGGCCAAGCGCGCTACGCAAAGGGAGGGATGACGCCTCAACCACGGGCTGTACAGCAGCGAGGTACAGCAACCGAAGCGACCGCAGCCGTCCGCACCAAGACCGACATGATGTCCGACCAGCGGATCCAGTCTTGGACGACCGCGATGCCGGTAATCCATAGATTCGGGGTTCGAGTCCCCGGCGGCCCGTCAGCAGCTCGATGACCTGGTAAGAGTCGATGGCTGCCCAGCAGAATGCGAAACACTCCATGGCTGGGAGTGTGCGTCCGCTGCCTCCATCTGCGGCATCATCTCGGCCCGTCGGCAGCACCCTTGCGGCGGCTCCGCCCAGGGAAGTGCCGTGCAGATCGTCGAGGAGTGCCCGCGAGCCGCGCGTCCGGATTCCGGCGGACGCGGTGGAGGCCTGATTGATCCTTTTGTGGGGGTACATGACCCTCCGGCCAGAGCCTGGAACGCGGTCGGCCGGATGCTCACCGACGAGTTGCGACGCGCAGCGATCTGGTCCGGCTCTGGCTCGGGGAAAGCATCAAGAAAGACGTGGTTCGCGTAGACGTCCAGCGTCATGACTGCCAAGACGTGGTCGAGCAACCGCTAGGCGGCCAGGAAGTTAACTCCTTCCGCTACCGCGAAGCTCGCGGCGGCGTGTCGGAGTTCGAGTGGGGGTGAGGCCGGTCGGCCCCGACCGCGGTTGCTACGTGGTCGAAGGGCGCGGCGCCCGAGGCTGCTGTTGCGCAGCACTTTGCCTTCGAGGGAAGTGAAGACCAGATCGTCGCGGCCGCGCCTGTCCGTGGCAGTATCTCCGTTGTAGGCGCCGGAGAACGAGGTCAGGGGCCTGAGATCAGAGCTGTGGATAGGTTGGGTCCAGCTCAGAAGTGGCCAGGAGCTGTGGATATTCTCTGCGATGCAAACGCGGCGCCGGTGGTGTGACGGGTGACGAGGTACCGACGCCAGGGTCACTGGCGTAAGAGCCCGGGCGGTGGCCGCCACTGGGTAAACACCCACAACGTGACACGGACGTCCGGCAGATCGTTCCTGTCGCCGCGCCCGTCGTACACGAGCCGGTCATACACGCCATCGCCGGCACCGCCGCGTGTGCCTACCAGCGCCTCGGTGGGGTGGATCAATCCCAACGCGCGCTGCCCGGTCTGCGGCGCCGCGGTCTTCTTCTATGCCAACCGGAACGGCAGCCGCGTCTTCTTCGATGATCTGGGACCGCCGTGGCCCAAGCACCCGTGCACCGACAACGGCATGGCGCAGCCGGCGGACCGTCGAGCGCCAAGCCGCCGCGACTTCAACGCCGTGCGGAGCTCGACCGACCTGCGGGACCGCCGGTGGAAGTCGTATGCGGTCAGGGAGATCGTCGTCGAGAAGGATCATTCGCGGATCACCCTTCAGCCGCTCAACGGGTCGGGGGACGGGCCGACCTGGACCGTCGCGGGTCAGGTGCCGCTGGGCGTGGACGACCTCGTCTTCACGCGAGCGCAGCAGATGTCCTACTTCGATACAGTCGTGGGTGAGCCAGTGGTCGTCGAGGACGCCAAGCGCGCCGCGCGGGTGCTTCGCAGGTCACCAGTCTCCCCGCTACGGTCCACATCGCAACCCGGGCCGCAGCCGTCCCAACACAACCAGTGGAGAGTGCTGGCCGGTTTCGCGATCATGCTGGTGTGGGGCTTCGGCCTGGCGGTGACGTTGAACGGCGACTTCAGGTCTTGGGCGTTCGGTACTGATGCGGACTCACCCTGCCGACGTGAAGATGACGCGTACATTAGGTGGCGCGCACTCATGATCGTTTCCACAGGGGAGAGCGTGCCGTCGTTGGCTCAGTCGGTAGATCTGCGGTCCGACGCCGTCGTCTATCGGAACGTTGTTACGAGCCTGCAGGATCCCCGCGCATCTTCGGTAGTCGAAGCAGTCGACACCTACCTCATGGCCGTCGACGGCCTGGCGGCTGACGAGGTGGCCCGGAAAGCCGATGCGATCGACGCTGCACACGAGGAATTTCGATCGGTCTGCGACTAGGTTAGATCATCTTTTGCATCCTGTTGGTCCGGACCCGTCAGCAGCTCGATGACCTGGTCAGATACGAAGGCTTCGCAGCAGAACACGAAACTCTTGTGGCTCGGAGGGTGGTCTGCCTCTTGCATCGGTTCTTGTCGTGCCGGCGGCACCATGTGCGGAGCTCAAAGCGCGCGAGCACTTTGACGGGGGTGCGGCGTTCGGACCGAAGGTTCAGTCTTTAGAGGGAGCCCGTAGTGATGCCGCCGTAGCCCATGCTGAACCAGTCCGTCCGCCACCGACGATCGCGCACACAGGGAGGGAATCCTTTGGTTTTCGACGCTTCACGCTTCGTAGTGGCAGACGTGTGGGCCTACCGTACCCGGGACGACAGCCCATCCGAACGGGTGCAGATCCAAGCAATGACACCGAAGAAAAACAGCGCCCGTATCGACATTGTCTTCTTGGACGATCCCAACCAGCGCGTCGAAAATGTCCCCGCGTCCCGGCTGCGGGTGCTCTGGGAGCAGGTGTCCAGCTACGACGAGTTGATGGCCAACTGGCAGCATGTCGACGACCTGACCCTCGACGATGTCGAACAGCATTGCGTCTACCAGGTTTACGACCGGCTCATTCCCGAGGAGATCGCCGAGGCCGAGTGGTCGCCGGTTCGAGATGCCACGACCGTCCGGGAGCGGGCCGGGCTCGAAGCGATCATCGGCAAGCCACTCGACGACATCCTCGACGACGTCGCCTGGTTCGCGCCGGACGAGACGACGGTCACGATGTCCCCGGCCGGCACGCTGCTGGTCGCCGAGGCCGCCTGCCGGGCGAACTCCAACCGAATCCTCGAGAAGATTTTCGAGGAGGAGAAGGCCTTGCGCCACAAGTGCAAGAACGGCGCCGAGCGCCGCAACTCGTTGACCGGTGAGCAGGAGTCGACCTCACCGGAGTACGAGTATTGGTGGTACCGGCGCTGGGACAAGCCAGCCCACGAGCTGCTACGGCAATGGTGCGGGCACCGGGCGGTTACGGCCCACGAACGTCTGACCGCGGCGGAAGCCGAGAACGAGCGCCTCGACATCCTGCTCCAGCGGGCGATCGATGCCCTGGCCGGCGCCTCGGACGGTGAGATGCTCGCCAAGGCCCTTGCTGAGGAGCACGAGCGGGATCGCATCACCGCGTATACCGTGCGGCCGGTCGTCGACCGGCCGTTGCACCCGTCCGAGATCCCTGTCCGCGAAGTGCCGGTCCGCCGCCGTTGGCCACGATGAAGAATCTGAGAAACGACAGCTTACGGCCGTGCTACCAGGGTTTATGCGGCATCAGCGTTTGATTGTCCTGACCGTCTGTACTGGTAGTGGATCACCGGGCACGCTGAGAACCAGTTTCGCATCCTGTCGGTCTGGGCCCACCAACGGACCCCCTGGCGGGATGGCCAAGGGGACCCTCTTCATCTGGATCAACAAGGCGACCGGACCTTGCGGAACCTGGCAGGACCGGGCGTGTCCCGTGGCGGTCCATCGATGGAGGATAGCCGTAGCACTTCGTAGCACACGACGATAGACTGCGGTCATGGCTGATCCGATGCGCCACGAGATCACTCAACGCGAGCTCCGGAACGACTCCGGCGCCATCATGCGCGGGGTCGAACGCGGCGAGTCCTACACGATCACCCGCAACGGCACCCCGATCGGCCGCCTCATCCCGCTACGACGGCGCACGTTCGTTCCACGCGAGCAGGTGATGGCCACCTTCGCATCTGCCGCTGTCGTCGATCCCGATCGATTGCGCGCCGACCTCGACACCGACATCGAGCAGGACCCGTTTGACCGTGACTGGTGACGCCACGCGCGGCCTGATCGACACGAACATCGTTGTTCATCTGGCTGCGCTCGACCCCGCCCTGCTGCCCGACGAGATGGTCATCAGCGCCATCACTTTGGCCGAACTGTCCGCCGGCCCACATCACACCGACGATCCCTCCGAGCGGGCCAGGCGGACCAGCGTGCTGCAGCACACCGAGGCGACCTTCGACCCGCTACCCTTCGACGCCGAAGCGGCCCGCACCTACGGCATAGTGTGCGCGGCCGTTCTGGCCGCCGGACGCACGCCGCGCCGCCGCGCCGCTGACCTGATGATCGCTTCCACCGCCGCCGCCAACCGGCTCGCTCTCTACACCACCAATCCCGGCGACTTCGCCGGACTGGATCGGCTGGTCAACGTGGTGGCCGTTGCACGACCGGCCAGCCTGTGACAACAAGCTCTCGGCGTGGAACCCGTGCCGAGGTCACAAGCGCATTCCTGCCGTACACGCCTCAAGCGTGAACTCGTAGCGAGCCACCGGCGACAATGCCGGGGGCGGTGACAAGATCACTCCGGGCTGTACCCCCGCGCTCGTGACCTGGCGATCTGTACCGGTAGCGGTTCACCGGCGACCGTCAGCACGGATTTCGCATTCTGGTACGCCGGGCCCACAACGATCTTGGGTGCGAACCCTGGCGGTTCTCCGGGGTGGAAGGGTCCTCCCTGCGCATGTAAATGCATGCATGGTCGCTCTCCAGATCCGCGATGTACCGGAAGACGTGCGAAATTCGCTGGCTGTCCAGGCCAAGGCCCGCGGGCAGTCGTTGCAGGCATATCTGTTGGAGTTGGTCGAGACGCAGGCCCGGCGTGTGCGCAACGCAGCGGTGCTCGACCGCTTCGCCGGCAGGTCGGATGGATCCTGGTCGCTGCCCGGGGAGACCTCGGCGGAACTGGCAGAGCAGCGGGCGCAGCGAGGCGGGCCGGGCGACGCGGCGTGATTGTCGTAGACGCATCGGTGTTGGCTGACGCGCTGATTGATGACGGTCCAGTCGGCGATGCGGCGCGGGCTGCGCTGGCCGGCGACCCGCATTGGGCGGCCCCTGCTCATCTGCTCGTCGAGGTCGCATCGGTCATCGGGGGGAGAACTCTTGGCGGCAAGATCGGGCCTGCCCGGGCACAGGAAGCGGTGGACGCGTTGCCCACACTCGTGATTGACCAGATCG
>Ga0081539_10001270_pt1 | contig 44507 bp, 46 predicted proteins | sample TabmetS4T2R2_FD_71023 | JGI IMG/M metagenome (GOLD analysis project Ga0081539, IMG submission 71023) | Tabebuia heterophylla rhizosphere microbial communities from the University of Puerto Rico - S4T2R2 | ecosystem: Host-associated > Plants > Roots > Rhizosphere ... | reverse complement strand
CTCCGGACCGTCCGGTGACGTCGCGCCGTGGATCACCCGGCCGAAGTCGACGCCGAGGCGGGGTTGTTGTCTGTGATTCATACAGCTCCACGATGACGCATGAGCGGGCTCGTGGAGAAACGATTTATCAGTCCATGCCGCGTTTTCCTGGCGCCCAGAACGGTTTCACGATCGTCGACCGGCGGGGCCAGCCGCGGTCGTGGACGAGGTGGCGGCGGGCGGCCTGGCAGGCGCGTGCCTCGCCGGCGAGGTAGGCGACGCCCGGCTCGTCCGGCAGGTCGAGTGCGCGGAGCATGTCGAGCAGGCTGTCCGTCCAGACGACCTCGCGGGGCAGCGGCAGGCGCTCCTCGGACTCGATGACGCCGTACACCCGGGCGTCGGCGGGCAGGGCACGCATCATGGGGCCGAACGCCACCGACGCGGTCGCGTCGCCGGCGAACAGGTGGTACGGCGCGCCGTCCCGGGGCACGAGCCGGCCGTCCGGTCTGGTGAACGAGACCCGCTGGCCGGGCCGCACCTCCCTGGCCCAGCGGGTACCCGGTCCGCCGGTGGGGTGGTCGAGCACGCACAGGTCGAGGTGGCCGTCGTAGTCCCAGACCGAGTACGTGCGCAGGGTCAACCCGCCGACCCGCACGCGGACGTGCTGGCCCGGCGTCCAGCGCAGGTCGGGCACGCCGGCGAGCCGGATCCGGCGCATCCGCGCGGTGACGCCCTCGACCGCCTCGACCGTGCCGGACAGGAAGAGTTTGCTCATGCCCGGCACTGTGGCGGTTAATGTGCACATGAAGTCAAGCGAGCTGACCATCGGCGATCTCGCGCGGCGGTTCGGGCTGGCCACGCATGTGTTGCGGCACTGGGAAAGCGAGGGCCTGCTCGCCCCGGCACGGGCCGCAGGCGGACAGCGCCGCTACGGCGAGGAGGACCTGTACCGCGTCGCGTTGATCCTGATGAGCAAGGAGGCGGGGGTCAGCCTGCGGGAGCTGCGCGGCTTCCTGGTCACCGGCGGCGACAAGGACATGCTGCGCGGCCACCTGGCCGTGCTGGAGCAGCGGATCCAGGAGGCTCAGGCGGCGAAGGCGCTGATCGAGCACGCCCTGGAGTGCCCGATCAAGCTCATGGAGTGCCCGCACGCCCGCGAGCGGATCGCCGCGCGCATCCCGCCGGCGTAGGAACTCCCCCGAGCGGCGGAGGCCGGAAATCACTCTCGCCGGCGATCTCTTCCGCGGCGTGCGGAACCACGATTGCTGGTCATGAACGCACGTATTCCCTTCATCGCCGCGCCGGTGCTCATGCTGGCGTACGGGGTCATCCGGATCCTCGACGGGCTGGACGGCGAGCGCGGGCCGGGGCTCGCCTGGACCGCCGGGCACCTCGTCTTCGTCGTCGCGATGGTGATGTTCCTGCTGGTCTTCGGGCACCTGCGGCGGCTGGCCGGGCGGGACCTGCTGTCCACGGTGACCGTCGTGGTCGCGTCGGCGGGCGCGATCGCCCTCATCGCGCAGTTCGGGGTGGACATCGTGGCCGGGTTGCTGGCCGACGACCACGCCCGCATGGCCGAGATCACCAGGAACGTCCGCAGCAGTCCCGCCGTGTCCCTCGCGGTCTACGACGTCGGCCCCTACCTGTTCTACGCCGGGCAGTTCGTGCTCGTGGTCCAGCTGGCCGTCCTGCGCCGGATCGCCGGGTGGACACCGCTGCTGCTCCTCGCCGACCTCGTCATGCCGCTCATCGACAAGGACCTCATCCCCATCGGCGCCGCCGCCCTCCTGGTCTCGTTCGTGTCGATCGGCAAACGCGTGCCCGCGCGGGTCACCCGGGTGAGCGAGGATGGGCGCCGTGCGTCTTCGGCTGCGTCCCGCGTGGGTTGATCTCGGGCTGGTCGTGCTGGTGGTGGCGGTGCAGCTGTGGCCGTTCCTCACCCGCACGAGCACGAACGGAGAGCCCTGGGACCTGTGGGGTTACGGGTGCGTGGTGGCGTCCGCGCTGCCGCTGCTGTGGTGCCGGCGGGCGCCGGTCGCCGCGCTGCTGACGAGCCTGGTCGCGACCGCGCTCTACGACCTCGCCGAGACGGTCCCGGCGCAGCCGATCTGGTACGCCGGGCTCGTCGCGGCCTACCACGTCGCGGTCCGGTCCCCGCGCTGGCTGCAGGTGACCCTGCTGGTGGTCGGCATCGGCGGCACGGTGGTGTTCAAGTCGTCGGAGACCGCGCTGCGGTCCGCGGTCCTGTTCGTCGCCGTCTACGCCATCGGGCGGGCGACCGCGGGGGCCCGGGCGAACGCCGAACGGCTGGAGCACGAGCGGGCGGTGGAGGCCGAGCGGGCCGCCGAGCGGGAACGGGCCCGGATCGCCCGCGACATGCACGACATCCTGTCGCACGCGGTCAGCGTGATGGTGGTCCAGGCGGAGGCCGGCCCGGTCGCGCTGGCCAGGGACCCGGCCCGCGCCGAGGCCGCCTTCGACGCGATCGCCGCGGCGGGCCGGGACGCGATGGCGCAACTGCGCAGGATCCTGAACGTCCTGAAGACCGACGACGAGCCGCATGTGCCGCAACCGACGCTGGCGGACCTGCCGAAGCTGGTCGCGGACAGCGGCGTGGCGTACGAGGTCGCGGGTGCGCCGTTCCCGGTCTCCCCGGACATCGAGCTGGCGGTGTACCGGATCACCCAGGAAGCCATCACCAACATCATCAGGCACGCGCGCGCCACCCACGCGGACGTGCGCCTCACCTGGGAGGACGAGGTTTTGACGGTCGAGATCACCGATGACGGCGTCGGCGAGGTCCCCGGCCCGGGCGGCAACGGCCTGATCGGCATCCGCGAACGTGCCGCCGCCTGTGGTGGCACCGCGGTGGCCGGCCCCCGAGCGGACGGCCCCGGCTTCCGCGTCACGGCGAGGTTCCCGGCGCGATGACCGTACGCATCGTCGTCGCCGACGACCAGGAGCTGGTGCGCGCCGGGTTCAGCATGATCCTCGACGCCCAGCCGGACTTCGAGGTGGTCGCCGAGGCGTCGGACGGCGCGGCCGCGGTCGAGGCCGTGCGCGCGCACGCGCCGGACGTGGTGCTGCTGGACATCCGCATGCCGGGCGTCGACGGCATCGAGGCGGCCAGGACCATCTGCGGCGAGACCTCGTGCCGGGCGATCATGCTGACCACGTTCGACCTGGACGAGTACGTGTACCGGGCGCTGCGGGCGGGGGCGAGCGGCTTCCTGCTGAAGGACGTCCGCCGGGACGACCTGGTGCACGCCGTGCGCGTGGTGGCCGCCGGCGATGCCCTGCTGGCCCCGTCGATCACGAGGAAGCTGATCGCGGAGTTCACGTCCCGCGCCGAGCCACGCCCGGCGCCGCGGCTCGACGGGCTGACGGCCCGCGAGCAGGAGACGCTGAAGATGATCTCCCGCGGCCTGACGAACGCGGAGATCGCCGAGGCCATGTTCGTCAGCGAGCACACCGTGAAGACGCACGTCAGCAATGTGCTCAGCAAGTTGGGCCTGCGTGACCGCATCCAGGCCGTGATCGCCGCGTACGAGACGGGTCTCGCGGTGCCCCGAGAGAACTGATCGTGCGGGTGCCGACCTGCCGTCAGCCCGATGAGGACATACAACCGGCGGCGGCGAGGACCGCGTCTGCGACCTCGGCCAGCGGCCGTCGCCCGTCGATGATCGTGGCGCCGAGGTTTCGGTAGGTGGACTCGGTGGCGTCGTTGCATTCCATTGCCGCCGCCAGCTCCTCCGGGTGCCTGCCGAAGGAGTTGTTGGTGCGGGTCAGGAGCCGGTCCCGGAGCGTGTCGCTGTCCACCACCACGCAGACGACGTGGTCGAAGAGATCGAGCACGTCGTCCTCGTTCTCGGCGGATCCACAGAGGAACGCGGTCCGGTCCCGCGCCCGCTCCGCAAGGGCCTCGACCTCCGCGCGGATGATCTTCCACCCGAACCGGTCGAGCCAGCCGGCCGGTACCGGATCAGGAGGGTCGACGACGACCTGTCCACTCGTCCGGTCCACCCAGTGGTTGTAGCCTTCCCAGTCAGCGTCGATCGCGAGCTCGCCCCGACTCCTGAGAAGCGCGCAGACCGTCGACTTGCCGACCCCTGAGTTGCCGGTCACCCACACCAATGGCACCGGGAGAGAGTCGCACAGGGAACCCGCGGACACAGCCGAATTCCGCGCGCACCAACCGCGAGCGAGCAGGGTCAGTCAGAGGTGGTGGGGCGGATGCACCACAATACGAACCGCCGCAAGGACCACGCCGGGTCGGGACCGCCCGCACCGTGGGGTCTGCGGGGGTCGCCCCCGCAAAATAATGACGACCGACCCGGCGAGCTTGCGCCAGCAAGCGAGCAGGGTCGGCCAGAGGTCGTGGGCCGCCTGGGGCTCGAACCCAGAACCTACGGATTAAAAGTCCGCAGCTCTACCAATTGAGCTAACGGCCCGTTGGGGTCATGGTAGCGAGGGGGCGCTACTCGAAGATCCCCTGTCCCGGGGTGAGCACATGTCGGGGGTCGTACCTGCGCTTCAGAGCCCGGAACGCCGGCCAACTCCGCCCGTAGTGCGCCCGCCAGTCCGCCGGGGTCAGCGGGATGGCGCCTACCGGGTAGTGGGTGCCCCCCACCTCGACCACTCCGTCGTACTGGGTGCGGTTCAGGGCGATCAGGCGTTGGGTCTCGGCGTCGTCGGGAGGGCTTACCGCGCGCAGGATTGCCAGGAGGAACACCACAGCGCTGTCCGGGAGGCGGACGAACGGTTGGGTGATCAGCTCTCGGCGAACCGGGTACAGGAGCACGACGTCCGTCGGGGCGGTGGTCGGGAGGACCGACGACACGTACTCCGAAACCGCCTCGTCCGGGATGAACACGTTGATCCACGGGCCCGGTAGGCGCAGCGGCAGCAACTGCTGGACCACGTCGTAGATCCGGTTCAGCCAGTCGAAGTACGGCATCTCCGTGATCTCGACCACGGCAGGAGCGAGGCCGGACAGCAGCACAGCATCGGAAGGGGCGTTCGGGGGCGTGTAGTACATGACCCCCTCCAGGACGAACTGACCGGCGGGAACGGCCTGGCCCTCCAGGTACGAGAACCGCTGGTCGGCGACGGCCTTGCGTTGGGCGGTCAGGTACGACGGCAGGTCCGGGTAGGTCAGGTGGTACACGCGGGCCGTCGTCGGGGCCGGGCTCAGCCTGACCGTCGCGCGGGTGATCACCGCGAACTGGCCAAGCCCGCCCAGCACGGCGTGGAACAGGTCCGGGCGGACGGTCGGGGAGCAGCGGACCAGCGCACCCGTGCCGGTCACCACCTCCAGCGACAGCACGTTGTCCACCAGCAGTCCGTGGTGCGACGTCGCGCCGCCGATGCCGCCCACCGACAGGGTCCCGCCCACCGACAGGCCCAGGTAGTCGGTCGCCACCGGTGGGGTCTGGCCGGTCGCCAGGGTGGCCTTGATCAGTTCCAGCCAGCGGACGCCGCTGTCCACCACCGCGTGGCCCGTGGCCACTCGGTGGACCGAGGACAGAGTGCTCGAGTCGATCACCACGCCGGTGGTCTGGGCCTGGCCGTACGTCGAGTGCCCCTGGCCGCGCATCGCGACCTTCAGGCCGTGCTGGTTGGCGAACCGGACCACCTTCTGGATGTCCCGGGCCGAGCCGGGACGCAGTACGGCCACCGGCACTCGGTGCACGATGTGGCCGTAGTCGTCCGCGACGGCCTCGCGGGACGGTTCGTCGAGGAGGAGTTCGCCGTCCAGGTCGGGGACCCGGATGCCCGGTGAGGCGTCGGCCTGGGTCAGCCAGCCCAGGTTGACCGGATCCAACGCGACGACGGCGGCCGCGGCGCCGGCCAGCACTGCCCGGCGACTGATCTGCACCTTGCGCACGCGGCACGATAACCCAGCATCGGTCGTGTGTGGGTCGGCGCCGCCGGGGCGCTGGAACCCCGCGCGGCGCCAACCCACACCCGTACCCCCAGAGCGAAGACGTCCTCGTCACGGGCAGTGTGCCAACGCCTACGCGCGCGGACCACGAAGTAAGGCACGCAGTTTCAGGCGGGCCTGCGCCTCAGGAGGAGCGCACCCGTGACGATCAGCAGGACGCCGAACGCGGTCAGCTCCACCGGGTTCACGCCGGTGTTCGCCAGGACGGCCGGCACGGGAGAGGCCTGGGGCTCCGGTGCCGGCTCCTCCTCCTCAGGCTCGGCGGGCTCGTCGGGATCGCGCTGGTACGGACCCGGTAGCAGGCCGAGGCGCTGGTACTCGACGTGTTCGCCCGCGAGGACCTGCAGGCCCTGGTTCTGGTCCTCCAGCCGCCACGGTCCGAGCGGGCGCAGGTCGTACTCGTCCGCCGGCACCTCGGGGAGGCCGAAGTGCCCGGCCGCGTCGCTCGTCGCGCGGGCCACGGTCGTGCCGGTGGACCTGTCGAGCAGCAGCACCGTGACGTCCGGCACCGGCTTGTCGTCGCTCACCAACGTGCCGCCCAGCGTGCCCCGGCCGCCGGGCACGGTCGCCCGCGCCGTGGCGTGTGCGCCGCTGATCATGCCCGGCACGAGGAAGTCGCACCGCAGGATCACGAAGCCGTAGGTCCACATGCGCTGGGTCACCACGTCGGTGAACTCCCAGGTCCTGGTCTCGCCGGCGCGCACGACCGCGCCCGGGCCGGCGGGGGCCAGCTCACCCCAGCCTTCGCTGCGCAGGTCGTTGGTCTCGAGGTAGTCGATGGTGACCACGCCGCACTGCGCGCGGACGTCCGTCACGTCCGTCCCGCCGGTGTTGGTCAGCGTCACCCGTTCGCGCACGGTGTCGCCGACCGCGTAGCTCGTCCGGTCGAGGGCGATGGTGGCGTGGAGCTTCCCCAGGTCGACGTGCCGTGCGCCGAGCGCGATCTCGTTGTGCCCCGCCCGGAGCCGGATCCTCGTGGTCCGGTCCAGGTACCAGTCCGCGGGCAGGCCGGGGTCGACCGAGTACTGACCGCCCGGGATCCCGGTGAAGCGGGCGACGCCGTCCGCGCCGGCGCGGACCCGGAACGAGTCGGACCGGATGCCGCCGCGCACCGTCACCTGCAGGCCGGCCCGGGTCTCGCCCGGGTCGACCACGCCGTCGGCGTCCTCGTCGCCGAACACGGTCAGGGTCAGGTCGACCTGCTCCGCGGTGACGAACGCGTCGACCGACGCCTGGTTGTTGACCGCCGCGGTGTCCGGCTCGGCCGCCACCACCTCGAGCCGCTGCCGCATGCCGGCGCCGGTGTCGTTCGGCGACGCGGTGACGGTGAGCTGTTCCTGCTCACCCGGCCCCAGCTTGATGCCGGGCCCGGTCAGGTCGCCCCACCCCGTGAACTCCAGGTCGCCGGACGAGCGCACCACGACCCCGGTCGCGGTGCCCGGACCGTTGTTCAGGACGAGGACGTTCATCCGCACCACGTCACCCGGCAGGTACGCGGCCTTGTCGAGCGTCGCGAACACGCCGACGTCGACCGCCTCCCCCTCGGCGACCGCCGCCGGCGCGGCGAGCACCAGGGCCAGCAGCGCGGTCACGACCGCGGCCAGACACCTCATGAGTACGACCTCCGACGCACGAGCAGCAGGCCGAGTGCCACCAGCAGGGCACCCAGCGCGGTCAGCTCCACCACGTCCGCGCCCGTGTCGGCCAGCGCGGCCGGGTGGGGGGCCGGCGACGCCCGCGGAGCCGGCGCCACCTCCTGCGCGGGAGCCGGTGTCTCCTTCTTCTTCGGGTCGTCCTGCCCGGGCCCCGGCGTCAGGACCAGCGGGTTGAACTCGTGGTTCACGTCCGACCAGACCTGCACCTCGAACACCGCCTCGTACAGCCGCCACGGGCCGACCGGGCGCAGCTCGTAGACGTCGGCAGGCAGTTCGGGCATCAGGAACCGGCCGGTGCCGTCGCTCACGGCCCGGGCGCGTTCCTCCCCGGTCACCCGGTCGAGCATGCGCATGGTGATGCCGGCCAGCGGCTTCCCCGCGGGGTCGACGAGTGTTCCGCCGATCGTGCCCGAGCCGCCGGGCACCGCGGCCCGCACCTCCGCGACCGCGCCGTCGTGGGCGCCGGCCAGGGAGAAGTCGCACTGCAGGAGCACGAAACCGTAGTCCCACGCCCGCATGGGCACCCAGTCGTTGAACTCCCACGTCCTGGTCTCGCCGGCCCGCACGACCGCGCCGGTCTTGTCGTCCGAGTCCAGCTCGCCCCAGCCGGTGCTGTACAGCACGTTCTCCGCGCCGTAGCCACCGCAGTGCGCGACGATGCCGACGATGTCCGTGCGGCCGGTGTTCGTGAGCGTCACCCGCTCGTGCACCGGGTCACCCGGCGCGTAGGTGGTCCGGTCCAGCGACATGGTCGCCCGCAGCGAGCTGTAGTCGTTGTGGGTCGCCTGGACCCGCACCTGGTTGGCGCCGCCCCGGACCCTGACGAGCTTGGTGATGTCGGCGTACCAACCGCCCGGCAGCTTGACCTCCTGCTGGTACTCGCCGCCGGTGATCCCCGGGAAGTGCGCGACGCCCGTCTCGTCCGTGCGGGCCGTGAAGCTCTCGCCGACGAGGCCGCCGGACAGCGTGACCTCCACACCCTTCCGCAGCTCACCGGGATCGGTCACGCCGTCCCGGTTCGCGTCGAGGTACACGGTGATGTCCAGGTCGGCCTGCTTCTCGGTGACGAACGCCTCGAGCACCGCCTCGTTGTTGGTCAGGTCGTTGTCCACCTCGGCGGCGTCGGCCACGAGCCGCTGGATCATGCCCTCGCCGAGGTCGTTCGGCGGCGCGTGGACGGTGAGGTCCACCGTTCCGCCGGGCGGCAGTTCGATGCCGGGGCCGGTGTCGTCGAGGTCACCCCAGTCGAACCCCATGTCACCCCGGGAGTGGAGCACCACGCCCGTCGCGGTGATGATGCCGGAGTTGATGATCGTGACGCGTGCCGTCATCTCGTCGGTCGGGAGGTACGCCGGCTGGCTGATGGTGGCGATCAGGGCCAGGTCGACGTACTTGATGTCGGCTCCGGCCGGTGCCGTGAACGCCATGGGCAGCAGGGTGCCCAGCAACGCGGCGAGGACGCGTCTCACGGGGCCTCCCGGGCACGTCGGACGAACAGCAGGGCGGCGCCGGCCGCCAGGAACAGGACGCCGAGGATGGTCAGTTCGATCACGTCCGCGCCCGTGTTCGCCAGGTCCCGCGGGCGGGGCACCGGCGCGGCCTGCGGCGCGGGTGCCGGCGTGACGTCCACGGTGGACTTCGACGGCGGCGGCGCGTCCAGGTCGGGCTGGTTCGGTCCGGGCAGGACGGCGTACCCGATGTCCCGCATGACGTCGTCGGCGAACACGGTCACCTCACGGCCCTCGTCCACCAGCCGCCACGGCCCGGCCAGCCGCAGGACGTAGCGGTTGGCCGGCAGGTCGCTGAACATGAACGCGCCCTTCGCGTCGGTGGTGGCCCGGCCCGCGATCGCGCCGTTCCGGTCGAGGAGGAACACCTTGACGCCGGGGACGCCCTCACCCTCCTCGTGGGAGGAGTCGTCGTCCCGGTCGATGTACAGCACACCGCCCGACGAGCCCCGCCCGCCCGGCACCTCGGCCCGCGCGATGATCTTCGGTCCGTCGTCGTACCGGAAGGCCGTGCTGAACCAGCAGGTGATCGTGATGAACCCGTACAGCCGGCCGCCGGCGGGCACCACGTCGCCGAACTCGAACGTCCTGGTCTCGCCGGCCCGCACGGTCACGCCGGGCGCCACGTAGTGCACGAGGTCGCCCCAGCCCAGCCCGGACAGCTCGTTCGGCGCCGCGCCCTCGTTGCACCGCGCGGTCACGCCGGCCAGGTCGGTCGTGCCGGTGTTGGTCAGCGTGACCGTCTCCCGGAGGGGCTCGCCGACCGCGTAGACCGCCTTGTCGAAGCTGATCGAGGCACGCAGTGCCGAGGAGTCCCGCACGGCGCGGACCAGCGCGTCCGTGCCGCCGACACGGGCCTCGACCGTCGCCGACTCGTCGTGCCACCAGCCGGCGGGCAGGCTGGGCCAGAGGTTGTACGTGCCCTCCGGCACGTTCGGGGCGGTGAACCGGCCGGTGCCGTCGGTGCGGATGGCGAACTGTGTGTTCGGCTTGCCGCCGGAGCCATCGAGGAGCACCCCGGCCAGTGCCTCGCCGGGATCGAACTGCTTGTCGCCGTCGATGTCGCGGTAGAGCGTGCCGGTGAGGTCGGTGGTCCGCACGGTGATCGGGACCTCCGCGCTCGCCTTGTTGTTCGTCGTGTCGGACTCCGGGTCGGGCGTGCGGACCTCGAGACCCAGCCGCAGCACGTCGACGACGTCCTGGAGTTCGACGGTGGCGGGCGGCAGCTCGATCCGCTCGCCCGGCTGGACCGTCGCCCCGGCGCCCGTCGGGTCGAAGCCGGACCAGTGACCCGGCCCGAACGGGCCGTTGCTCTCGTGCCCCAGGGTCACGCCGGTGGCGGCCGCGTCGCCGTTGTTGACGACCGTGACCCGCGCGGTGATCTGCTCGTAGGCGAAGTAGGCGGGCTTGTCGAATGCCACGGTCACGGTGAGGTCGGCGGCCGCCGGCTCCGCCGCCGCGGGTGCGGCGGCGAGGAGCGTGAGCAACGCGGTCACGGCGATGGCGATGCGGGTCACAGACTTTCCCAATCAGAGGTGTGAGGTTTTCCCGGCTCGCGCGTCTTCCGGGATACAGGGTGGATTTCGGTGGACCGGAGGGGCGCGATGAGTGGGGACGAGTCAGCCAGAGGTGGTCCGGCGGGGGGAACGTTCGCCGCGCTCGTGCAGCGGTGGCGGCACGCGGCGAACCTGACGCAGGAGGGGCTCGCGGAGCGGTCGGGGCTGTCGCCCCGCAGCATCCAGAACCTGGAGAGCGGTCGCGTGAGCCGGCCGCGCCGGGACTCGGTGCGGCTGCTCGCGGACGCGCTCGGCCTGACCGGACGGGCCAGGACCGAGTTCGAGCAGGGGGCTCGGCTCGGCACACCGACTCCGATAACGGAGGCGGCGTCGCATCGAGGGGTACAGGTCACGGTGGCGGACAACCTCCGCCAGCTGGTGGCACAGGCCGGCCGCGAGGGGTGGCGGCCTGTGGACCTGCGTGGCCTGGCGGCGACCGCTGATCCGGAGGAGGTGCTGCACCGGCTGCTGGCCGCACTGGACGGCAGCGGCGGCGGGAACGACGGAGGCGTGACAAGGGAGGTGTCCGTCGCCGTCTGACCCCGGACTGGCGGTGCGCCGGCCCGGGGTTGAACCCACAGGGGGTTACGGGTTGGCCGGCGCACCGCTGTCCGCATAGGTGTTGTTGGACCACTGATAGTCGTTGGCGCCGGAGTTCCAGCCGGTGCTGGGCGCGCTGCCGCGGAACCGGTTGCCCAGCACATGGATGCTGGCCGAGCCGGCCGCGTTCGGGAAGTCGACCCGGCCGAGCAGGTTGTTCTCGATCGTGACGCCGCGGATGGGGGCGTCGAGGTCGTTCATGGTGACCTGGTCCATCGTGTTGTGCCGCAACAGGACGTTGTTCGCGCCGGACGCGACGAGCACGTCGGCGGTGTCGAGGTAGTTGTCGTACAGCTGAGCGCCGCTGGTGATGGACACGCCGGCCTGGAGCCTGCTGCGGCTGACCGTCAGCCCGCCCGCGGCCTGCGTGAGCGACGTGCCGCCGGACAGCTCGCTGTTCACGACCGTGAGGCCGGTCGCGTTCTGGCGCACGGCGGTCGCCCCGTACGGCGCGACGACGAGCACCCGCTTGAGCGTGACGTTCGGCGCGTCGACGATCACCGTGCCGGTCACGCGCAGGTCCGACACGACCTGGCCGGCGGTGGTGACGCGCAGGTCGCCGTAGTGGTCGCCCAGGGAGGCGCCGAGTGGGACGCCCGTGTTGGCCGCGGTCGGGTCGCCGACCATCGGCGGCCAGTTCGGCTCGGCGCCCGGGGTCGTCTCCCGGCCGACGGGTGTACGACCCGTGGTCTGGCCGGTCTGGGTGTCGCCGCCGGGGCCGGGCTGACCCTGGCTCGTGCCGGGCGACAGGGTGGACGGGGGAATGGCCGGGATCGAGCTCTCCGCGGTGGGGGGCGGCAACGAGCTGACCGTCTTGTCCGGCCCGTCGATGATCATCGTGGGGTCGGCCGGTGGCGTCTCGCTGAGCAGCGTGGTCGTCACCACGATGCCGCCGAGCCCGACGACCACCGCCGCCGCGGCGGCCACCGCGACCGACCGCTTGCGCTGCCGCTTCGGCCGCAGCTCCCGGACGGCCGGCAGCGCGACGATCCCGGCGCCGTTGGCCTGCTCAGCGGACTCGGCGGGTTCGGCGTCCGGCTCGGCCGGTTCCGGGTCCTCGTCCGGCTCCCGCTCGTAGGCCTCCACGTGCACGTCCGCGAGGCGGTCGCGCCAGCGGTCGAGGCCGGGCGGCACCTCGATCTCCTCGAAGAGGGCGCGGAGCTGGTTCTCGTCGATGCGGCTCATCACGGCTCCCCCAGGTGCCGCTGCAGCCGGGCGAGCGCCCGTTTGCACTTCATCGTCGCCGCGTGCTCGGAGACCCCCAGCACGGCGGCGACCTCCGCGTACGGCAGGCCGGCCGCGATCCGCAGACCGATGACCGTGCGGTCGGAGTCCGAGAGGTGCGTCATCGCGGCGAGCGCCCGGCGCACCTCGTCCCGCAACACGACCTCACCTTCCACGTTCGCCTTCGGGTCCGCCTCGGTCTCGCCGCCGAAGAACCTCGCCAGCAGCGCCGACCGGCGCGTGTGCTTGCGCCGGTGGTCGATGACCGCGTTGCGGGCGATCCGCAACAGCCAGGCCAGCTCGGCCCCCGGCGTCAGGTCGGCCGTCCCGAAGGCGTGGAACGCGGCGGCGAACACGTCCGCCGCGAGGTCCTCCGCGTCACCACGGTTGCTGACCTGCGACAGGCAGTACCGGAAGACGCGGGCCGCGTGGTCGCGGTACACCTGTTCGAACGGCGGCGCGGGAGCTTCCGTGAGGTCAGTCGCCGTCATGTCGGTTTCCTGCCCGCGCTCCGAGTCCGGTTCCGCCGTGTCATCAGGGAGAACGCGTGAACTCACGAAATCTCACACCCGACTTCTGTGCGCCGGGTCGCACTGGTGCACGAGAATCCTGTCCCCCTACGCGAGCACATGAAAGCTGAGCGAGGTTACCAATCTCCCGTTGGGAAATCGACGGTCAAACCGTTACGAAGCCGGACATCACTCCTGTCGACCATCACGACCAGGGAGTCTGTCGCCGCGGGGATTTCGTCCTGGGGCGAATCCCTTGGCGCGGCCGGGCGGGCTTTGCGAGTTTGGGCACATGACGGCTTTTGATCCGCGCCTGTACGGGGCGCGCTGGGCGGACAACTACGACGAGTGGCACAAGGGCCTGATGGACGACGACGGGGCCGTGACCGCGCTGTTCGACCTCGCCGGCGGCGGGCCGGTGGTGGAGTTCGGGGTGGGCACCGGCCGGCTGGCGGTGCCGCTGGCCGAGCGGGGCGCCGAGGTGGTCGGCGTGGACATCAGCCCCGAGATGCTCGCCAAGCTGAAGGAGAAGTCGTCCGCGGTGACGGTCGTCGAGGCCGACATGACGACCGTGTCGCTGGAGCGGGAGTTCGCGCTGGCGTACATCGCGTTCAACTCGATCTTCGTGCTGGAGACGCAGCAGGACCAGGTGCGGATGTTCCGCAACGCGGCGGCCCACCTGCGGCCGGGTGGCCGGTTCGTCCTGGAGACCGAGGTCCAGCGCCCGGCGGGCACGGACCGCGGCATGCTGCGCGTCGTGGACGTCGAGCCGGACCGGCTCACCCTGGCCGGCGGCACGAACGACCCCGTGACGGGCCTGCACAAGGGCATGTGGTTGATCGTGGAGCCGACCGGCACGCAGTTCTTCCCGATCTCCGGCCGCTCGGTCAACCACCACGAGATGGACCTGATGGCCCAGCTGGCGGGCCTGGAGCTGGAGTCCCGCTGGTCGGACTGGAAGGGCAGCCCGTTCGGGCCGAAGTCCGACCTGCACATCTCGGTCTACCGCAAACCGTGAGACTTGTTCGGGAAGGGCGCTGTCTCATCGGCGCCCTTCCCGACCCGGGATCTAGGCTTGTCGAGGTGACCGCGATTACTGACGAGCCCCGCTGGCTGAACGAGGGCGAGATGCGGGCGTGGCGCGCGTACGTGATCGCCAGTGAGCTGCTCCGCAAGCAACTCAACCGTGAGCTGCAGGAGCAGCACGGCCTGGCCTTGGCCGACTACGAGGTCCTGGTCCGCCTGTCCGAGTGCGACGGCGGCCAGATGCGCATGGCCCAGCTCGCCAGCGAGGTCGCGTCATCGAAGAGCCGCCTGTCCCACCAGATAGCCCGCATGGAAGCCGCGGGTCTGGTCCAACGCGTCGAATGCGGCGACGACGCGCGGGGCGTGTTCGCGGAGATCACGGCGGCCGGCCGTGACCGGTTGCGGCAAACCGCCCCGACGCACGTGGCGGGTGTCCGGGCGCACCTGATCGACCTCTTGGGTCCGGACGACCAGAAGGCCCTGGCGGACATCTTCGAACGGGTGCTCGGCCACCTGGACCACGTGGACTGAGTCGGTCAGTCCCAGGTCGGCACGTATCCCTCGGTGTAGCGGGCGCCGAAACCGCCGTCCGGCAGGATGTCGTGGATCGCGGCCAGCTCGGCTTCGGTGAGCGTGATCGCCGCGGCGCGGCTGTTCTCCTCGACCCTCCGCGCGCTGCGGGTGCCGGGAATGGGCACGACGTACTCGCGCCGGGTCAGCAACCAGGCCAGCGCGAGCTGCGAGACGGTGGCTCCCTTGGCGGCGGCCAGCTCACCGAGCTCGGCGACGGCGTCGAGGTTCCGCTCGATGTTGCCGGGCTGCCAGCGCGGGTCGGTGTTACGCATATCGGTGGGTTCGTACTGGCCGGCGGGCTTGGCGGTGCCGGTGATGAAACCCCGGCCGAGCGGTGAGTAGGCGACGAACCCGATGCCGAGTTCCTCCAGGGTCGGGAAGATCTGCTCGACGTCACGTTCGAACAGCGAGTACTCGGTCTGGAGGACGGAGACCGGGTGCACGGCGTGGGCGCGCCGGATGGTCCGCGGCCCGGCCTCGCTGAGGCCGAGGTAGGCCACCTTGCCCGACTCGACCAACTCACCGACAGCGCCGGCGACGTCCTCGATGGGCACGTCCGGATCCACCCGGTGCTGGTAGAGCACGTCGATGCGGTCGACGCCCAGGTTGCGCAGGCTGTTGTCGACGACCTCACGGATGTGCCCGGGGCGGCTGTCGGTGCCGTACTCCCGGGTGAACCCGAACTTGGTGGCGATGACCACGTCGTCGCGGAACCCGGCCACCGCCCGCCCGACGATCTTCTCGTTCTCACCCCACCCGTAGAGCTCGGCGGTGTCGAAGAAGGTGACACCCAGGTCGTACGCCCGCTGAATGGCGGCCATTCCCTCCTGCTCGTCGCCGGTCCCGTAGGCCATCGAAATCCCCATGGCGCCGTACCCGATCGCCGAGGCCGTCAGCCCCTGCTTGCCGAGCGTCCTGTGTTCCACCGCTGCCACTCCTTCCGAACCAAACCGTTCGGTTCGACCGTACTTCGCGTCGGCCGAGGCGTCAAACCAAACAGTTCGGTTTGTTATCCTGACCCCCATGTCCCCCGACTCCACCCGCGACCGCATCCTGACCGCGGCCAGGGCGGAGTTCGCCCGCCACGGCATCGCCGGCGCGCGAATCGACCGCATCGCCAAGGCCGCGAAGACGAGCAAGGAACGCGTCTACGCCTACTTCGACAGCAAGGAGTCGCTGTACCGGGTCATCTCCGCCCAGGAACTGGCGGCGGTGGCGGAGGCGACTCGCATGGATCCCGCCGATCTACCCGGTTACGCCGGCCGCATCCACGACCACTTCGCGGCCCACCCCGAGCGCTACCGGATCATGAGCTGGGGCCAGCTGGAACTGGGCACGGACGATGCCCCACCCGACGACGCGATCCAGCAGACCATGAAGCACAAGATCGACCAGCTGCGCCAGGCCCAGCAGGCCGGTCAGCTGGACCCCGCCTGGGACCCCCTCGACGTCCTGGTCCTGATCAACCAGATCGCCACGTCGTGGTCCGGCCAGGCCTACCCCAGCCCCGGCGCGGACTCCGCCGCCTTCAGAGCGGCACGACGCGCGGCCATCGTCACCGCCGTGCAACGGCTCTTCCCGGCCATTCCGCGGGACTGAACTTCGAGGGTGACCCACGTCACCGCCAAAGCTGTCAGGGATTCGCGGGCTGTCTCGTTCAGGCAGCACGCGAACCAGACAGGAGCGGACCATGAAGCACCGCATCGTCGTCCTCGGGGCCGGGTACGCCGGCGCCTTCTCCGCCGGTTACCTGGCCCGGCAACTCCACGCCGACGACTTCGAGATCACCGTCGTCAACGCCGAACCCGACTTCGTCGAGCGGCTGCGCCTGCACCAGCTCGCCGCCGGGCAGGCCCTCCGCCACCGGCCGCTGGCGGAGGTGTTCGCGGGCACCGGTATCCGGCTGCGCGTGGCGCGGGTGACCAGCGTCGACGTCGAGCACCGAACCGTCGCGGTCGCGGGCGGCGAAAGCATCGGGTACGACACCCTCCTCTACGCGCTCGGCAGCACCGCCGCCGACCACGGCGTACCGGGCGTCGAGGAGCACGCCTTCCACGTGGCCGCGCGACCGTCCGCGCTGCGCCTGCGCGCGCGCCTGGACGAGCTGGGCGAGGACGGCGAGGTGCTGGTGGTCGGCGGCAATCTGACCGCGATCGAGACCGCCACCGAGATCGCCGAATCCCGGCCAGGACTTCGGGTCAGCCTCGCCACCACCGGTGAGCTGGGCGGTTGGCTGGGCACGAAGGCGCGCCGTCACCTGCTGCGGGCCTTCGACCGGTTCGGTATCGCGATCCACGAGCACACCACCATCGAGCGCGTCGAGGAGGGGGCGGCGATCGCCGCCGACGGCACGGTGCTCGCCGCCGACACGACCGTGTGGGCCGCCGGCTTCGCGGTCCACCCGATCGCCGCCGCCAGCGGCCTCGAGGTGGTAGCCAACGGCCAGATCATCGTCGACCGCCAGATGCGGTCGGTCTCGCACCCGGATGTCTACGTCGCCGGGGACAGCGCCTTCGTCATCGGTGAGAACGGCCGGCCGCTGCCGATGTCGTGCGCGTCCGCGGGAGCCACCAGCATGCAGGCGACGGCCGCGATCATCGGGGACCGCACCGGGCGCCGGATCTCGGCGACGTCGCTGTCGTACGTCGGCAACCACATCAGCCTCGGCCGGAAGGACGCGCTCTTCCAGCTGGTCGACGGCGACGTGCGATCGAGGTCGTGGTCCCTCCGTGGCCGGACGGCCGCCCGCGTCAAGTCGGCGATCCTCAGCACGGCGGCGTGGAGCCTCCGGCACCCGAACATGGGAAGGCCGGGGCACCGGTACCGCCTGGCCCAGGAGCACGCGCCCGACATGGTCGCCGCATAGGGTCGTGCGCGTGGACACTGCCACCGTGGCGCGTTTCGAGGCCAGCCGGAACCGGCTGGCCTCGCTCGCCTACCGTCTGCTCGGCTCAGCCGCCGACGCGGAGGACACGGTGCAGGACGCCTTCCTGCGGTGGCAGGCCGCCGACCGCGGGTACGTCGAGGTGCCCGAGGCATGGCTGACCAAGATCGTCACCAACCTCGCGCTCGACCGCCTCCGCTCGGCAAAGGTACGACGCGAACGCGCCGTCGGCGCCTGGATGCCCGAGCCCCTCCTGGCCGGCGACCCGATGCTGGGCCCGGCAGACACGGTGGAGCAGCGCGAATCGGTAACCCTGGCCGTGCTGACCCTGATGGAGCGCCTGTCGCCGGTCGAACGAGCCGCCTATGTGTTGCACGAGGCCTTCGCGTACAGCCACGCCGAAATAGCCGAGATCCTGGGCATCACCGAGTCCGGGAGTCAGCAACACACCCACCGGGCCAGGCGCCGAATCACCGCCGCCCGCAACCGCACCGACGTCGACCAGGCCTCCGCCCGCCGAGTAGTCGAGGCTTTCGTCGATGCCGCCTCCTCAGGCCAAACCGACCGGCTGGTAGCACTGCTCACCGACGACGCGACCGGCATCTCCGACGGCGCCGGATTCGGCGCGGCCGCGAAGCTGATCCACTACCCGACCCCGGACCGGATCGCGACCGCCATGCGCGCCGGCTTCAAACCGTCTGAGGCCAAACGCAAACTCGCCGGCGGCACGCCGTCGATCCACGCCGGCGTGGTCAACGGCTGCCCAGCCATGCTCGCCACCCTCGACGACCGCGTCGTGGGGGCCGTGATCCTGGAACTCCGCGACGACAAGATCGCAGGCGTACGCGGCATAGCCGCCGCGGACCGACTCACTCGCCTGACCGAGCAATGGCAACGGCAGGAGCACGACGCCCCAGTGATCGAATCGTGGTAACCGCCTTCGCGCTCAGCGGCCCGCCCCCTCCGGCGGAACCCGCTCGAACCGCACCCGGTTCAGCCATCCTGGGAGGTCACTGAGCACGTACAGCTCGCCCTGCACGTCGGTGCCGATGGCGGTCGGCTGGGTGGGGAAGTTGCCGATCACGGCGGTTTCGTAGCCACCCTCAGGCTTGGGCCGCACGGCGAACACACGGGTCGAGCAGTAGTCACTCGCGACGTAGGTCCCCCACGCGTCCGGGGTCACGGACCCTCGGTAGACCACACCGCCGGTCACCGAGCAGTTGTCGTTGTAGTGGTCGTACTCAAAGACCGGGTCCGTGTACCGCACACCCGCCCGACACTGCTGCTGGTCGAAGATCGGCGTGCCCTCCTTACAGGACCAGCCGAGATTAGCCCCACCCTGCCAAGGCCGAATGTGGTTGATCTCCTCAACCAGCCCCTGCCCAACATCACCAATCCACAGCGACCCGTCAACGGGGTCGACCGAGAAGCGCCACGGATTACGCAGCCCATAAAGCCAGATCTCCGGCCGCGCACCCGCCACGCGAACGAACGGGTTGCTGGAGGGCACGCAGTAGGGCTTGGCCCCACAGGTGCGGTTGACGTCAATCCGGACGATCTTGCCAAGCAGGGTGCCGAGGTCCTGCCCGGACTTGAAGGGGTCGTTCGCGAGCCCGCCGTCGCCGGTAGACCAGTAGAGGTAGCCGTCCCGCCCGAACGCGACCTGCCCGCCGTTGTGGTTCCCGTACTCGGCGTGCTCCTGGGTGAGCAAAACCTGGGCGCGCTCAGGAGCACCGATAGGCACCCGCGCGAGAGTCAAGGCGCCAGCAGGCAAGCTCGTGTAGGCGACGTAGAGGATGCCGGTCCGCGCAAAGTTCGGCGCAGGCGTGATGCCGAGCAGGCCACGCTCGTTGTCCGACGTGTCGATCCGATCCCGCAGATCGAGCACAGGCTCAGCCACCAACCCGGTATCGGGGTGGTAAGCGCGCACGGTGCCATCCTTCTCCGCGATCAACATCCGCCCGTCTGGCAGCCCGGTGATCGCGATGGGCCGCCGCAGACCGGTAGCCACCCGCTCAGTAACCACGGTCAACTCGGCAAGCGGCACCGAGCTTCGGTGGTCCGCGCCAGCCGCAGCGGTCCCACCCACCGATGGCAACAGAAGCACGGACAGGGCCATAACAAGCAGGCCAGCCAACATGCTGACCAAGCGACAACGCCGTCGCGACATGTTTCAGCTCCTCGAAGCAGGGGCAAGCACACGGTCTGGGAGCGCTCCCAACGGTACAGCGGCTTCCCGTCAACATCCAGCCCGCAATCTTGCTACCCCCGGAACAGAGAACGAGGACAGGTTGACAAGACGGCAGGCGGTCGCCGCCTCGCCACAACCAATTGGGAGCGCTCCCATGCCTTTCTGTGAGTTCCTCGCCCTGCCTGACCGTCGTCACCCGCCCTACTGTTCGGTGTTCGGTATTGACCGAACACCGAACACTCATGGATGATCCCACTATGCCTCCTCGTCGAGACGGTCAGGACGCCGTCGACGTGCTCATCAACGCGGTCCAGGCTGTAGGACTGGATGCCCGGAGGACGGTCGGTGGCACCGATCAACGCACTGATGTCCTCGTTGTGCTGCCCGACGGCACGACATTGGCAGTTCGGGTCAAGGCGACATCGCTCGTGACTGCCGACAGCGCGCCAGGCCAGCTCCGCCGGTGGTCGAGCAGCGCCGAAAACGATGCGGTGCCCTTGGTCGTCGCAGACCGCATCACTGCGGACGGGCGCGACCGCCTCAACAGAGCCGGGTGGAGTTGGCTGGACTTGCGCGGCCACCTGAAGATGGTCGGTCCCGGGCTGTTCGTCGACACGGATGTTCCGGCCCTGTCGAAACCCGGCTCTGCTCGACGGGCGTTTGGTGGACGCGTCAGTATCGAACTCGCGGCACTGCTGCTGCTCAACCCGACGACGCGAATCGGAGTCCGTACCGCGGCCATGACGTTAGAGCGGGCGCCCAGTTCGATCTCCGAGGCTCTTACGGCCCTGCGCAAGGCGGATCTCGTCGACGCGAATCACCTGCCCGCTGTACCGGAGCTGTTCTGGGAACTCATGGAGCACTGGCGGCCGCTGAGTGAGGATGTTGCGAGCATCCCCGTGCCGGGCAGGGCCCGCGAGAATCCAGTGCTCCACCTCGGGCTCGACGATGTCGAGTCGACAGTTGGTTGGGCCTTGACGGATACCGTGGCAGCAGCGCTTTATGGGGCACCCGTCTCGATGCGCGCCGACCATCCACCCGATTTCTTCGTTCCTGATCAAACCGTACTGCGCCGCGCGGTCCGAATATTGGGACCCGCCACAACACCGGCCACCCGCGCCGGGAGAATCCGCACGGCTCCTGTACCGATGGTGTGCGCCCGACGAGTCGATGGCACAGTATGGGCCAACGAGTCGTGGCCGCTGGCAAACCCCCTGTTCGTCGCACTCGATCTCGCTCAGGACCCGGGACGCGGCAGGGAGATCCTGGACATGTGGAACCCGGGAAAGCCGTGGCACCGTGTCTGGTGAGACCCCAGACGTCGTACTCGCCGGGATTTCGATGACCCGGCTAGTAAGCGCAATACCTGTGATCGCTGAACAGACGGGTCGTGAGGTCGTACTCGTAGGTGGCCTTGCAGTCATGTGCCGACTGTCCACCCCGTATAGAGCGACGACCGATCTCGACACTGTCGACCGCCGAGCGATGACAGAACGCTCGCAACTCGAACTGCTCCTATCGACCGGAGCGACACCGAGTGGCCCTTCCGGCGCATTGGTTCACACCCCATACGGTGACGTGCAAGTCGACGTTCTGGAAGTCACTGACGCCGAGATCAACAATCTTCCCGATGATCCGACCGATCGCCTTCACGTCCAGTCCCATGCGTGGGCGGCTTCCACCGCGTCCAACATCGTGCTAGGCGTCGCAGAGCTTGACCCCTAAAGGTGAAAGTCTCTGAGCCTGGTCCCATCATTGCGATGAAACTACAGTCGATCATGAATCGCGGAGCCGCGAAGGAGGGCACGGACCTCCTCGACATCGTCCGTATCACCCTCGACCACAAGTGTGGTTCCGCCTCTAGAGACCAGCTCGAGGCGGCCGATCCGCAATTGCGAGCAGACGCGCTACTCCATGCCCAGCGATGGTTCGATCAAACTGCTGATCGCTCATTGGCGAAGATCCGGCGAGTTCCAGAAGGCAACGATGTCGACATAGAGGACGTAAGACTGGTCCGCGACCTACTCATCACAACACTCACAGACCGATGACAGACGTCGCATGACGCCCCTAGTGACGCCGGGCCGGCCCTGATAGCGCCGAGAACGAACCGCACAGCTGCTGCACTATTCGAGAGACGTCGCGGAGTCCGCCGCTACGCCGGGCGAGGAATACACCCTCGGTCGGTGGTTCGCCGAGACCTACCACCACGCGCCATTCGCGCCTGCGGCTACCGGAGCGTGGCTCAAGACCTCGTACTCAAGACCGCGTGGCGACGGGCGGTCCCGCGAACACGGACTAAGCCTGGTGCAGGCGGCTGAAAGGAGTGTTCGACCGATTCCTCTACCAGCTCGCCGACGACACAAGCCATGTTGACGATCTCTGGAGTCGCTACTAGGCCGCACGAAACGACATCGGCGACACGATCCGACCGCGTGAACTCCCGGCAGGCAGTCAAGCAGGCCGACGACCGAGGGACGGCACCGAACCGCGACCTGCCCGAGACCGCTCCGATCCGGCCGCTCACGTGGCTTGGTCCCGCGCCGGCCGACGCGTACGTCAAGCCTGGTCATGAGGTGCTCGACGCGGTGGTGACGTTCGTGTCGCGGTTCTCCGCGTTCCCGAACGAGCACTGCGCGCCGACGCTGGCGCTGTGGTACGCCCACACCCACATCGCTGACCGGCTCTACGTCACGCCCCGGCTCATCCTGGACTCGGCCGAACCGGGCAGCGGCAAGACACGCGTCCTGGAGGTCGCTCAGTACCTGGTCGCCAAACCAGAGATGACGATCAGCATCACCCCAGCCGCCGTCTTCCGCATGCTGCTCGAAGGCCCGATCACGCTGCTGTTCGACGAGATCGATGCCGTGTTCAACCCGAAGACCGGCGGCAACAACGAAGACCTCCGCGCCCTGCTCAACGCAGGCTACAAGCGCACCGCCACCGTGGCGCGGTGCGTCGGGGACGCCAAGAGCATGAACGTGACCCTCTTCCCCGTCTACGCACCGGTCGCCCTGGCCGGCATGCCGGAGGCATGCCCGCCACCATCACCACCCGCGCGGTCACGATCCACATGCGCAAACGCCGCTACGACGAGGTCGTCGAGGAGTTCATCGAGGAAGACGTCGAACGAGAAGCCACACCCGTTCACACAGACCTCGAAGCCTGGACCCACCGCGTAGCCGACGAGGTCGCACGAGCACGACCCGAACGACCGGACGGGGTACGGGACCGTGCCGCCGAGATCTGGCGCCCTCTGCTCGCCCTCGCCGACGCGGCAGGTGGGACTTCATGTTCACCCAGCCCAACGGCAAGCCGATCGACCCTCGCTCGGACCACAATGAGTGGAAGGCGCTGCTCGCGGAGGCAGAGGTCCGGGACGCTCGGTTGCACGACGCTCGGCACACCGCTGCGACGGTCCTGTTGCTGCTCGGGGTCCAGTTGCCCGCCGTCATGGACATCATGGGCTGGTCCAACACGAAGGTCGCCAAACGGTACTCACACGTCACGGCCACGATCCAGAACCGCATCGCGGCGCAGGTCAACACGCTGTTGTGGGGATGAAATCGGTATCGAACTGACGTTCGTTGTGTGCTACTCTGTTGACAGACCCGCCAGGGGTCTGCCGGGGATCGCCAGCGGTGCTGCCACCGCCCTCCTTAAGTGGATCGGCCCCCGGAGACCCCTGGCGGGTCTACTTACTTCTCGCAGTGCTTACACGGAAACCATGCGTTCTGTCGCACCAGACTGTTATCAGGCATAGACATGAGACCTAGCGGTATCACACAATCGTTGCTATTCCTAATCTGATGCCAAATGCTTAGCAAATAAGAAGGCTCAGTGTACCCGAACTGACCATCCGGCCACACGGCAGATTTTAGGAATCCCCCGTACATGTCTGCAGCCTGACTCTCCAGATATCTATCTGCAGAAACCCACCGACGTCCTTGTTCCAAGTGGTGCGGAACTGTGGGGTCTATCGCGGCAGTCCTCGCGATATACCTGGTGGTTGTCGTGTGATCGTGGCCTCGCACATGACCAAACCGAGTCCACACGCGTGCGCTTGAACCCTTCCAGTTCCGAGCTGCCCATAATGTTGACTTGTAGGTCTTATATGCGACGTAGTTGTAGAAACGCTGTGGATGAGAGAGGTAGCTATCGGGGTATAGGGCACTCTTCACGACGTACACATAGCAGACCCGTAGGCCACCGACAGAACCAAGCAACTCTGCTACCCGCTTGCGCCTATCATGAGTTTTTGCGTTGTTCTTCCACGACATGACCGAATTGACAGGAACCTGAAGATCGCGCCGCAGTTGTTCCACTGCCAGCCTCAGGGCGGTAGCAGCATTGTCATCTACCAATACTGCAGCCATCCCGAAGATCGGACTTGAAGTTGGCCCCTGGCCGCGATCGCCCGTCTCGTCGATGTAGGTGTAGACATCGGAGGTCGCCATGGTGGAGGCGAATTCTACTCCGTTGGACGAACCCGCGATAAGGCGTGTACGTGCCGCCCTGCACAGGAGAGGCTGTCCCGCCAAGCTGCCCGACCCAGCCTGCCCCCATCTTCGATACCCCGGACGGATGACTCACCGACTGCTCGTACCTGGTCAACGGGCCGACGTACGCCCGCCCGCAAGGCCCTGAATGAGACTGCGAATGAGACTGCGACACGACGCCGGAGTCGACACCATGTCGACAACAGCACCGTTTTGCCTGGTCAGATGATGCGGAGGCGGAGGGATTTGAACCCCCGGTCCCGTGAAGGACTCCTGTTTTCAAGACAGGTGCATTCGGCCGCTCTGCCACGCCTCCCTGAGGATGCAGGGTAGCGGGTTACGGGGCGCACCGGGTTGGGGCCGCCCATCTGGGTGGGGACAGACTCCCAGCACACCGTCCGCTTCGGACAGTGATCGATCATTTCACCAGTTCAGGACCGGTTCATGGGGTTGTGAGCTCGGGCACACAGGTGCATGCTGGAAGACACGGCCGGTTGAGAGCCGCCGGGGAGCTGGGAGAGGTAGGTGGTGCCGTGGCGATGCGAGTACACGTGGTGTACCGCCGTTTGCTGCGACCCCGCGGGTGAGTCGACAACATCGGCTTGGTCGCGATTGCGGAGCAGTACCAGGGTTTGGGCGCGTCCGTGCGCACAACGCATGTTACGCGCGCCTCGACGATGTTGATCCCTCCACTCAGGGCACCTCTCGGGAGATGGCCGGAAAGGATCCACGCCAGTCTGGAGACGACGACAGTCACCACTAGACAAAGACCTGGGTGCGGGCGGCCGGAAACGGCCCGCACCCAGGTCTTCTTTGCGGCTAGATCAGTGGGGCGTGGTCATCTTCTGGGGCGCTGGCCAGGGACTTCTCCGCTACGCGGGCCTGGGTGGCGCGGGTCTTGGCGCGCGCCGCACGTGGGGGCACGCCGTTGATGTCCTCGGTGCTGATCGCGTATGAACCCAGGACGAAGGCGATCGCGTCGGAGTTGCGGTCCAGGGCTACTCGGTCGACGTTTCCGAGGGTGTCGCAGGCCTGGTGGTAGCACGCGTCGAATGCCTGGCCTGCTACGCCGCCCCATTTGTTGGCTTGGGCTTCCGTCTTGACCACCTCGGCGCCGGTGAACAGGCCGCCTGCGGGGATGCCGTTCAGGATGAACTCGCCGTAGTCGGAGCGGCCGTCGAAGTCGCGGCCCTCCAGCGGGACACCGGTGTAGTCGAAGTAGTTGACGAACGCCTGCTCGATCTGGGCCGAGCCGTACGGGCCTGGGCCTGCGCCCACACCATCCGAGTCGTCCCCGTCGAAGGTGAAGTAGCCGGCGTTCGGGGAGCCGATCATGTCGAAGTTCAGGTACAGGGCGATGTCGAGCTGCTGCTCGAAGTCCAGGTTCTGGACGTAGTACTCCGACCCCAGCAGGCCCAGCTCCTCGGCGCTCCACCAGGCGAAACGCACCCCATTGTTGACCTTCGGGGAACTACCCAGCTGCAGGGCGGTCTCCAGCAGCGCGGCCGAGCCGGTGCCGTTGTCGTTGATACCCGGCCCCACCACCACGCTGTCCAGGTGCGCGCCCGCCATGACCACGTTGTTCTTGCGGCCCGTCTGGGTCTCGGCGACCACGTTGTAGGTGACGCGCTCCTCGGTGGTGCCCTGCAGGTTGAGCGTGACGGCGGCACCGTTCTGGCTGATCAGGGCCTGGCCGTCGGCCTGCGAGATGGCACCGGCCGGGGCACTGCCCTCGACCACGCCACCGAGCGTGCCGCCCGGGGCGCTTGGCACGTTGTTGTACACCAGCACCGCCACGGCACCGGCTGCGCCGGCGTTGGCGGCCTTCGTCGCGAACGTGCACGAACCGCGGCTGACCAGTGCGACCTTGCCGGCCACGCCGGCGGCGGTGAAGTCCGCGAGCTCGCAGCCCGGCGTCGCGTCCGCCGGCACGACCGCGAGCGTGCTCGTCACCCCACCGGCCGGGGTGTCCTCGCTGTAGGTCATGCGGACGACCGGCACGCTGTTCCCGGCGACGCTCAGCGTCGCCGCGGTGGTCTGGTCGAAGATGAACGGGAACTCCTGCCGCTCCACGATGAAGCCGGCGGCCTCGAGCTTCGTGGCGATGTACTCCGCGGAGTCGGTGTACCCCTTCGTGCCGGCGGCGCGGGTGCGGTTGTTCCGGTCGGCGAGCCGTTGAAACGCGATCAGGTGGCGGTTGGTGTTCGCCACGTCGACCTTCCGCACCAGCTGGCGGGCCAGCGCCGGCCCGTCAGGGATCGGCGACGCCGACTGCGCGGACGCTGGCACGGTCGCGATACCGAGGCCGGTGGCGGCGGCGAGTAACGCGACCCCGGCTCGGAATGTCGTCTTGGGGGACGGCATGAAGCTTCCTCTCCTCACAGGCTCAGACGCCGGCGCTTGATCTGCCCCGAACCGATCGCCGCGCCCGGCTTCGGCAGCCTTGTCCGATCTCCCGCACTGGTCAAGACCCACATACGGACTGTTATGTCGGTCTATTACCGTCTTCCCATGCACGCCATCACGATCACCGAGCCCGGCGGTCCGGAAGTCTTGAGCTGGACGGAGCAACCCGATCCGCAGGCCGGTCCAGGTGAGGTTGTGCTGGATGTCGCCGCGACGGCCGTCAACAGGGCGGACCTGTTGCAGCGCCAGGGCAACTACGCGCCACCACCGGGAGTAACCGATGTCCCCGGACTGGAGTGCTCCGGACGGGTGGCCGCGCTCGGCGAGGGCGTCGACGGGCTCGCGGTCGGCGACGAGGTGTGCGCGCTGCTCTCGGGCGGCGGCTACGCGACGAAGGTTGTCGTGCCGGCGGGGCAGGTCATGCCCGTACCGTCCACTGTGGACCTGGTGACCGCCGCGGCCCTGCCGGAGGTCGCCGCGACCGTGTGGTCGAACGTCGTGATGGTCGCGGGTCTCAAGGCCGGCGAGACGCTGCTGGTGCACGGCGGCGCGAGCGGCATCGGCACGCACGCCATCCAGGTCGCCAAGGCACTCGGCGCGCGGGTCGCGGTCACCGCCGGTTCGGCGGAGCGGCTGGAACGGTGCGCCTCGCTCGGCGCGGACGTGCTGGTCAACTACCGCGAGCAGGACTTCGTCGAGGTGCTCGGCCCGACGGTGGACGTCGTGCTCGACAACATGGGCGCGAAGTACCTGCCCCGCAACGTGGACGTGCTCGCACGGCTCGGCAGGCTGGTCGTCATCGGCATGCAGGGCGGCGTGAAGGGCGAGCTGAACATCGCCAAGCTGCTGGCCAAGAACGGCACGGTGACCGCCACCTCCCTGCGCTACCGGCCGGTCGAGGAGAAGGCCGCGATCTGCCACGAACTGGTGAACCAGCTGTGGCCGCTCGTCGAGGCCGGCACCGTCAAGCCGATCGTGCAGGACGTGCTGCCGATCGAGCGGGCCACCGACGCGCACCGCGGGCTCGAGGACGGCGACGTGTTCGGCAAGCTGGTGCTGAAGGTCAGCTGATCGAGGTCAGGGCGGCGACCGCCTCGACGAGCGCGTCGATCTCCACCGACGTCGTGTAGTGCGCGAGCCCGACGCGGACCGCACCGCCGACCTCGGCGACCCCCAGCGCGGCGAACACACCGCTCGGCACGTCGTCGGCGAACGCGCAGATGCCGCGGTCGGCCAGGTGCACGATCACGGTGGACGCCTTGATGTCGGCCACGGTGAACGCCAGCGCGGGGATGCGGCGCATGGCATCGCCGATGACCGTGACGTGCAGCAGGCCACGCAGCTCGGAGATCAGCTTGCCCAGCATGCCGGCCTGGTAGGACTTGGCCGAGCCGATGGAGGTCTGGATGCGCTCGCGGCGGGTGCCGGTGGCGGCGTCGTCGAGGCTCGCCAGGTACTCGACCGAGGCGACGAGGCCCGCGAGCAGCGGGTAGGCGTGCTGGCCCAGCTCGAGCCGGCCGGGACCGGTCTGGTTCGGGGCCAGCGAGCACGGCGGCAGGCGTTCGAGGAGGGCCGGGTCGGCGAACGCGAGCGCGCCGACGGTCGGGCCGCCCCAGGTGCTGGCGTTGACGGCGATGACGTCGGCACCCATGGCCCTGATGTCCAGCGGCACGAACGGCGCGGCGGACGAGGCGTCCACGACCACCAGCGCGCCGGCGTCCTTGGCGAGGGCGGTGATCTTGGTGAGGTCGGGCCGGGTGCCGACGACCCCGGACGCGGCGGTGACGGCGACGGCCTTCGTGCGGTGGTTGATGAGGCCCTCGTACTGCCAGGCCGGCAGCTCGCAGGTCTCGATGTCGATCTCCGCCCACTTCGTCGTGGCGCCGGCGCGCTGGGCGACCCGCAGCCACGGCGCGATGTTCTGCGCGTGGTCGAGCCGGGAGACGACCACCTCGTCGCCGATCACCCAGCCGGCGCCCACGGACTCGGCGAGCCGCTGGAGGAGCACCGCGGGGTTGGGCCCGAGCACGACACCGGCCGGGTCGCACCCGACGACGTCCGCGATGGCGCGGCGGGCGGCGTCGACGATGGCCTCGGCGCGCTGGGAGGCCGGGAAGACGCCACCGGGCCCGGACACGGGTGCGCGCAGCGCCGTGGAGACGGCCGTCGCGACCTGCTCGGGCACCTGCATGCCGGCCGGGGCGTCCAGGTGAATCCAGCCATCACCCAACGCGGGGAACCAACCCCGAATCGCAGCGACGTCGAACGCCATGGCACCACACCGTACGGACGGGCGCGGGGGCCTCGTTTGCGGGGTGCGCCTGACGGCTACCCTCGAACCCGTGAATCCCGAGCAGGACGGCGAGCAGCCGCAGCACGTGGTGGTGATGGGCCCGGACGGCACGCCTGTCGGCGCGGCCGCCCTCCAGGACGGCGCCGGTGAGCAGGTCGGCGACATGGTCGAGCAGCCGGCGAAGGTCATGCGCATCGGCACGATGATCAAGCAGTTGCTTGAGGAGGTGCGGGCGGCGCCGCTGGACGAGGCTTCGCGCAATCGTTTGCGGGAGATTCACAAGCGGTCTATCGCTGAGCTTGAGGATGGGCTGGCGCCGGAGTTGCGGGAGGAGTTGGAGCGGCTCTCGTTGCCGTTCACTGAGGAGAACACGCCTTCGGATGCTGAGTTGCGGATTGCGCAGGCTCAGTTGGTGGGGTGGCTTGAGGGGTTGTTCCACGGGATTCAGACGGCTCTCTTTGCTCAGCAGATGGCTGCTCGGGTGCAGTTGGAGCAGATGAGGAGGGGGTTGCCGCCTGGGGCTGGTGGGGAGGCCGGGGAGGGGCATGGGCTTCGGGGTACTGGGCAGTACCTCTGATCTTGCTGCTGGGCCGGGGGGTGGGGGGCCGGGGGTGCGGTGAGGAAGGGCTTGGCAACCTCGGTGGCTTGGGTAGGCCTGGTTGATCTCTGCGCGGGGGTCGGGTTACGGGCTCTTTACAGCAGGGTTGGTTCGCCCTGTTCGAAGGACAGTAGGTAGCGCTTGCGGGGGAGGCCGCCGCCGTAGCCGGTTAGGTTGCCTGTTGAGCCGACTACTCTGTGGCACGGGACGATGATGCTGATTGGGTTTTTGCCGTTGGCCAGGCCTACTGCTCGGGCGGCTGTTGGTTGGCCCAGGCGTTCGGCCAGTTCTCCGTATGTGGTGGTTTCGCCGTACGGGACGTGTTGGAGTTCTGTCCATACTCGGCGTTGGAAGGTCGTGCCTTCGAGGGTCAGTGGGACGGTGAAATCCCTTAGTTCGCCGGTGAAGTAGGCGTTCAGTTGTTCGATGACCTCGCCCGACTGGGTGTCGTCGCGTTGGCCGAACGTCTCCGCTATGGGGCGGTGGCGTTGTTCGTCCATATACAGGCCACTCAGTACGCCGTCTGTTGCCACCAGGGTCAGGGGACCTACCGGGGTGTCCATCACCGTGTGTGTCCGCATGTCTTCTAGCTTGCCCCGTTCGGGCGGTGGAGGCTGGCAGTTTTCGGACATCACCAGGGGTCAAGATCCTCCGGTTCCGGTTCGGTCTTGGAAAAAAACCGGGCGGTTGGTATTGACATACCGGGTGGTTGGTTTTGTACTTGTGAGGTACGCCACAAGGCCGAGTGAACCGGCGGTAGATCTCGATTCCAGCGGCGGTCATCCGCGTCGTGGAAATCTGGACTGTGCCGGGGCCTGGCTTCGGCACCGTCAATCACACGGGGATTACCATGACAATCTCGATCACGAACCGGCCGGCGCCGGCGTGGCTCCGAGAACTCGCCCACGGCCGCGCATCCTACGAGGAGTTACTTGGCTGGCCGGTCTCTGTGCAGGTGGGTAAACGGGTACTCATCGTCGCGATCGGCCAGATGTTGGACGCTGTGTCAATGCCGGCAGGTCTCGGGGCGCGGGTGCGTGCCGAGCTGGGGATAGCGATGCTGTCGGCTCCTGTCGTCGCGGAGCCGGACGGCACGCGTTGGACCTTCCTGACCAAACCGCTGGACCGGCTGCGACCCAACATCGCGGCTGACCTCTCGCACCTCCGGGTCGACGTCGCACCGCATGGCGCGCACATCGTGATACCGACGGACCCGCACACGACTTCCGGGCACGAGTGGCGCTGGATCGACGCGCCCAGCCCGAGCCGGGCGTTACCGCCGGCCTACGCGGTGATCGGCGTGACGCGCCGGCTCACCCAGCAGCAGGATCTCGCTGCATAGCTCAGTCTCCCCAACGGGGCCGAACCTGGCACACTTCAGGCGGAACCACGACGCCTTCCAGCGCATCTACGTTCCGACGACAGGACCCGGCCCCGGGGGGATGACCAATGCCCAACATCGAGTACTCGTTCGGCACCGGCGACAGCGCACCGAACGTCCACCACTCGGAGGCGAACGTCGACGTGGACGGCGACGGCACCGCCGATGGTGTCGCGCTGGACTTCGACGGGGACGGCCGGGTCGACGACGTCATGTGGGACTCCGACGGTGACGGGGTCGCCGACACCGTCCTCCTGGACGAGAACGACGACGGGATCGCCGAGGACGCCTACCACGACCCGACCGGGCAGGGCACCTGGAACGCGCACGGCCAGGGCGGCAACGCGCAGTCGACACCCGAGCAGCAGCCGGCACCACAGCCGGAGCCGCAGCCGACCCCCGGTCCGACCGACACCGGCGACTCCCAACCCGAGGACGACGACACCGACAACGGCTACGAGCCCTACGGCACGGACAGCGGCGACGACGAGGACGGCGGCGACCAGGAGGGCGACGGCGCGCACGGCGGCGGTGACCTTCCGGGCGACCTGCCCGAGGGCCACGAGGACGAGGGCAACGACCAGGACGCCGACGACACCGGCTCCGACTACGAGCCCGGCGACACGTCCGGCGACGACGAGGACGGCGACGCCACCCCACTGTTCGACGGCCTGGAAGACGCCCCCGACGTCGACCGCGAGTCGGTCAGCGAGTGGTACGACGACATGATGACCTAGTCACGCCCGTTCAGGCGGGCACGCAGCGGCAGCACGAACCACAGCACGCCGAACATGACCGCGAACACGAGCGTGACGATGACCGCGACCACGGTGCCGGCGACCACCTTGAACAGCAGCAACACAGTCGCCGTCATCGCGATCGCGAGGCACGCCAGGCCGACGACCGTGAGCACGTTGGCCACGCGCAGGATCTGCGGGCGCTGGCCCTGGCGGAACAGCAGCCGGTGCCAGGCGGCCGGCGCGGTCAGGCACGCCACGGACGTGGTTGCGAACACCACCGCCACCAGGTGTATGACCTGCTCGAACCCGGACGCCCGCGCGTAGTGCTCGGTGAACGCGACGGCGAGCAGGAAGCCGAACAGGAACTGCACACCCGCCTGGGCGACCCGCAGCTCCTGCAGCAGCTCGCTGACGTTCCGGGCCAGCTTTTCATCCCGGGACTCGGTGGTGGGGGTCTCGACCGTCATCCCGGTTGGTTACCTCGGGCCGGCCAGACCGAAACCGCCTGGTAGGGGCACCCGTAGCGGGCTCGCCGCGTCACCGAGCAGCCGCCGGGCGACCGGCAGCCGCCACACCAGCTCGGCGGCGTCGTCGTTCAGCAGCGCCGGCAGGAGCTGCGCGCCGACCACGGTCGACCACGTCGGGTACCACTTCGCGGTCAGCTCGCCGGCCCTGGCCAGGTACTCCAGCCCCTGCGCACGCGCCAGCCAGCCGGCCCGCAGCGCGCACCGGACGACGTGCACGCCCTCCGCCCAGTGGCACACCAGCAGCGACGGCACGAACTCGTGCGGTCCCAGGAGGCCTTCCATCCGCAACCGGTCCTCCGCGCGCCCGATGTCCACCGCGAGCGCCAGCAGCGAGTGCCGCTCCGCGTACGGCAGGCCGCGGGCCGTGGCGAACTCCTCCAGTGCGTGCGTCCACAGCTCGGGGCCCACGCCGATGCGCTGCCGCAGGGCCTCCTCGACCAGCGCACTTCCCGCGGCCGGCTCCTCGGCGCCGCCGCCGAGCAACGCGCGGAGCGCAGGTGGCACGGTCTGCCGCGGCTCGTTCCCGAAGGCCTCCGCGAGCAGGAACCGGGCCCGTTTCCGCGACCGCCTGTAGTCGAGCCGGTCCACGGGCTCGGCGTGCTCGGCCGCGTGGAACGCGCCGACGCCGAGTGCGATCGCGTACGGGCCGGTCGGCGGCGCGGCGCCGGCGTAGACCGGGTTGTCCGGTTTCGGCCGGCGCCGCTCGTGCTCGTCGCGGGCCTTCTGCCAGGCGACTATTGCCCCATAGATCACCCAGGCGGAGATGGCGGCTCCGCTGACGAGAAGAATGACGAAGGTCCGCCGCTCGTTGACGGCATCAGGCCAGCTCACGCGCGTATCCCAGCAGGCCAGGGCAGCGTCCGGTACGGGCTCTCGGCCTCGTCGAGGAGCCTGCGGTGCGCCTCCCGGACGGTCACGTAGTGCACCGGGAAGTCCTCGTCGTCGAAGAACAGCAGGCGGCCCAGCGCGAAGCCGGCCGACAGGTCCGCCCACGACGTGTAGTGCGCCGCACACAGCTCGCCGGCGTTCAGCACCACGTACTCGGCCTGGGTGCGGTCGCAGTAGCCGGCACGCAGGCCCCAGCGGGCGAGGTTGACGGCGCGGCCCCAGTCGTACACCCGCACGCTCGACACGACACCGGCGATGAGCCCGTCCGCGCGGAAGCGGTCCTCGATGCGGGTGACCCGCTCCGCGGCCTCGACCAGCGCGGACACGCTGTGCAGCGGCACGCGGCCGGACCGCGCGGCCTGGTCGATCGCCTGCCGCCAGCCCGGGTAGTCGTGGGCGCCGAACTCACGCCGCAGCTCGACCGCGATGTGCTCCAGGTTGTCGGTGCGCTGCGCGAGCTTCGCCTCGGTGGCACGCCGCCAGTCGGTGTGGTTCTGCACGCCCCACATCTCGGCGAGGTTGGCCCGCAGCTCCATCGTCTGGAAGCCGGTGCCCTCGAGGTCGTTCCACGCGACGCCCTGGTTCACGGCCATGTGCGCGCCGCACGCGAGCCCGAACGCGAGAGGCCCGGTGGTCGGCGCGGACCTGTCGGTCGTGATCGAACCGGCCCGGAAGGCCTGCTTGACCTGCTTCACCTTCCCGCGGGCCCGGAACACGATCTGCAGGATCATCACCAGGAGCAGGACGGGGAAGGCGATCGCGACCACCCAGAACATGCCGCCCATCTGTTGTTGCAGTTGGTCGAGCACGTCAGCGCACCCGGTCGCCGGGGATCGGGTAGATGTAGTCCTTGCCGTCGACCACGCAGTGGGCGACGAGCGGACGGTCGGCGCCCTTCGCCTTGGCGACCGCGGTGAAGACGTGGACGCCGGGGTACGGCTCGGCGATCGCGTCGATCGTGTGGTCGTTCGGGTCCCAGGAACGCGGGTGCCAGCCGTGCGGTTCGAGCGCGGAGTACACCCAGGACTCGTACCGCAGGGTGCCGAGCGGGAAGCGTTCCGCCTGCGCCGCAAGGGTTTCCCGGGTCCTCAGGTCGATGGGTCCGTTGTCGGAGAAGGCCATCACGGCGTAGCCGGTGCCCTCGTGGGTGGCGAAGCGGAGCTCGACGGTCTCGTAGACACCCTTGCGCTGGGCGGAGGTCCAGAGGGTGTGGGCCTTCTTCGCCTTGCTGTTCCTGAACATCCCCTTCATCACCGCCGCGAATCCCGACGGTCTGTCGAAACTCGTGGCCAGTGCGGCAGTGTTCACTCGTCCTCCATGGCTTTCATGCCCGCAGGCGGCCGACCGGTGGCGGGTCATCGTCGATCAGGGAATGGGCGGGCGCGGGTAGGTCGTACATCAGGTAGAGCCGGCGGCGCATCCGTTCGAGCGGGTAGCCGTCGTAGGCGGTCGCCTTGACGATCACGCCGTCCAGCACGCTGCGGAGCAGGACCTCCTCCAGCGCCGGGTCCGCGGCACCGCGGGCGGCGAACAGCTCCCGCAGAGTGTCCTCGACGGCGGCGAGGTGTTCCGCCTTCTGCCGCTCCACCTGCGCGAAGACCGGGTTGGTCGACGGGTGGGTCATCAGGCTGAGCGCCAGCCGCTGCCGCGGCAGACGCACCGCGAGCAGCGCGCCGTCGATGATCGCGGCGAGTCGTTCGTCCGGGGTCCCCGGGACGTTCGTCAGCTCGGCGACGCCGTCGAGGTGGCGGCTGAGGAGCTCCTGCACCAGCTGCTGCTTGCCCGGGAAGTAGTAGGTGATGAGCCCCCTGGAGACACCCGCGCGTGCGGTGATCTCCGAGATCGTCGCGTCGTGGTAGCCCTTCTCGGCGAACACGGCGAGCGCCGCGGCGAGGATCCGCTCGCGCGACTGGCGCCTGCGTTGCTGGTTGACCTTCGCTGATCGGGGCGACACGCGTTTCTACCTTGTCGTTTCGTGGGTTGACCAGCCCCCTTCCGTGATCGTGCGCGTTGACTGTACTGACAACCAGTGAACCCTGGAAGGCCAAATGTGAGATTTATTCAAAAGCAAAGCGGCGAGCGGTTCCGGCTCCTCCGGACGCTGTCCGAGACGCGGACGAGCACGGTCCACCTCGCCGAGGACACCGAGTTCGGGCTGGTGGCGGTCAAGGTGCTCACCCCGGCGCTGGTACGGGCGGACGACTTCCGCAACGCGGTCCTGCGGACGGCCGACCTCGACCACCCCAACATCGTCCCCGTCCACCTCGCGCGGACCGACGGCGAGCCGTTCTACCTCGTCATGCCCTATGTGGACGGTCCGAACCTGCGGGAGATCCTCGGGCACGGCCCGCCCGAGCTGCCGTGGACCGCCCGCCTGATCCGCGAGGTGGCGTCGGCGCTGGACTTCGCGCACGCCGCCGGGATCGTGCACCGGGACGTCAAGCCCGGCAACATCCTCGTCGACCGCGTGTCCGGGCGGGCGCTGCTGTGCGACTTCGGCATCGCGGCGGTCGGCGCGCGGACCACCGAGGCGATCGGGACGCCCGGGTTCGTCGCGCCGGAGCTGATCCCGGGCCGGGGCAGGGCGCCGGTCGACCCGCGTGCGGACGTCTACTCGCTGGGTGCCGTGCTGTACCTGTGCCTCACCGGCCGCCCGCCGTACGAGCACACGGACGTCAACGCACTGCTGTGGGCGCAGGGCCACGACGACCCGCCACCGGTCACGGCGGTGCGGCCCGACCTGCCGAAGGCGCTGGACGGCGTGCTGGCCACCGCGCTCGCGCGGCGGCCACGGGACCGGTACCCGACCTGCCTGGCGCTGGCGGAGGCGGTGTCAGCCGCCGGTCGGGGTGAGTAGGCGGAGGTCGGGTGGGCGGAGGGTCGCCGTCTGCAGCAGCTCCTGGATGAGCTGGCGGTTGACCATGTTGCCGGCCGGGTCGCCCCAGTCCTCCAGGCGCAGCCCCGGCACGTACGGCGCGAGCCGCTCACGGACCTTGCCGACCACGTTCGCGGCCTTCTTCTCCGTCCAGTCCGAGTGCGTGCCGGTCGCGGCGTTGAGGTCCGCGGCGACCTGCTTCCACGACTGCGGCTGGGGGTGCGGCTCCTGCCGCAGGTACCGCAGGGCCAGCGCGGTCAGCACGACGCGTTCGTTCTCGTTGATGCGCCAGCACTCCGGCTCGACCGTCCCGGTCACCTCGTCCGCGGCGGCCGGCGTGTCCGGCCCACCCACCACCCGCACCTCCAGCAGGTGCTCGCGCCGCGTGGACGTCCTGATGAACAGCGGGCTGTAACCCTCGGCGAGCGGGATCTCGTTGCCGGACAGCAGGAACCGCGACTGCGGCAGGCGGATCGGCAGCTTGCCCTCGTTGCGCAGCCACCACTCCGCACCGGTGCACGTCAGCCGCCCCTGCAGGCGGCTCATGCGTGGGTCGTCGCCGCCGATGCACACGTGGACGTCGGGCTCCCGGCGGCCGAACACGACCTCGAACCGGTCCTTCGGCGGCGCGGCGAACCCACCGCCGGCGGCCAGCACGAAGATGCTGCCGGGCGGCGCCGGCGGCACGCGGCCGGCCAGCCCGCCGACCGACGGGGGCAGCTGCTGGGGCCGGAACGTCACAGCTGCTCCAGCAGGCGCAGGTCCGGCGGCACGAGCGTGGTGGACAGCAGCAGCTCACGCAGGAGGTTGTCGTTCAGCTTGTTGCCGACCGGCTCGCCGACCTCCTCGCGGGTCAGGTTCGGCACGCCGGCCTTGGACAGCCGGGCCCGCACGGCGGTGACGACGTGCTCGACCTTGCGTGCCGTCCAGCCCTCGTCGGGTTCCAGCTCCGCGAGCTGCTCGGCGGCCTGCTGGCGGCCGAGCGGCTGCGGGTCGCCCTCGTGCAGCAGGTAGCGCTGGCCGAGGACGACCAGTGCCAGCCGCTCGGCGGGCGTGAGCCGCCAGGTCCGGGGCGGCTCGGTGACGTCACCGGGGCGGGGTGCCGGCCGGGCCCCGTCGTCGCCGGCGACGAACAGCTCGAGCAGGTGCTCACGACCGCGCGTGCCCGGCACGAACAGCGGCGTGTAGCCGGCGTCCAGCGGCAGGGACTCCTCGTTGCTGAACAGCCACTGCGAGCCGGGCAGCCGGATCGGGAGGCGGCCGGTGTTGCTCACCCACCACCTGCCGTCCTGGCAGGTCAGGAGCCCGTGCTGGCGGCTGACCTTGCGGTCGTCCTCGCCGATGCAGACATGCACCTCCGGCTTGTTGCGGCCGAACAGGACCTTGCGGCCCTCGCGCGGGCCGACGGCGAAGCCGCCGCCGATGGCGAGCGCGTAGATGGCGCCGGGGGTGGGGCGTGGCACGCCGAAGGCCAGGCTGTCGTGGCTGCCGGGCAGGTGCTGCCCCTCCGTGAGCAGGTCCATGGCCTCAGTATGTGTCGGGCGTGTCGGGACCGGTCCCCGGTCGCATCTCGAAGGCCATCAGGAATGCCCCGATCGGGGTCGTGCCCGGCGTGCGTGGTGGCTGGGAGTGCTCGTGCAGCTCGTACATCAGGATTGCCAAACGTTTGCGGTACTCCGTCCACACCTCCGGGGTGATCCACAGCTCGGCGTCCGTGACGACCGAGGCCGAGTCGGGTGCGCGCACGGTGAGCCGCTGGCGCAGGTTCTTGACCAGGACCTCGGTGAGCAGCGGCGAGACGTCCACCCGTTCCGAGAGCGGGGTGCCCTTGACGGTCCGGAACAGGCGTTCCCGCCCGCCCCGCTTGGCGCGGACCTCGGCGAGCTCCACGAGGCCGGCGCGGTCGAGGGTGCGGAGGTGCTGGCTGGCCAGGCCGTGCGAGATGCCCAGCTCGGCGGCCAGGTTCGCCGCGGACAGCGGCCCGGCCCACATCAGCGACAGCATCCGCAGCCGGGTCGGATGGGCCAACGCACGCAGGACGGGATCCACCATGAGTCCAGTATCCGACCCCCTAGCGAATGCTAGGGTGTTGTCATGGGGGACTTCCGCCGGTTGTGGGTGGCCGACGCCGTCAGCCAGTTCGGCACCCGCATGACGTTTCTCGCCGCGCCGCTGCTCGCGGTGCTGTATCTGGACGCGTCGACGTTCCAGGTGGCGCTGGTCCGGACGTGCGAGACGCTGGGATGGCTGCTGTTCGGCCTGCTGGCCGGTGCGTGGGTGGACCGGCTGCGGTGCCGGCCGGTGCTGCTGGTCTCGGACTTCGGGCGGGCGGCGCTGATGCTGTCGGTGCCGGCGGCGGCCGCGTTCGGCGTGCTCACGCTCGGGCAGCTGTACGTGGTGATGTTCCTGGCCGGCGTGCTGACCGTGTTCTTCGACGTGGCGCACCAGTCCTACCTGCCGCGGCTGCTGTCGCCGGACAAGCTGATGCCGGCCAACGCGAAGCTGGCGGCCAACGCGTCGGTGGCGGCGCTCGCGGGCGCCAGCACCGGCGGCTACCTGGTGCAGCTGCTGACCGCGCCGTTCGTGTTCGCGATCAACGCGCTGTCGTTCCTGTGGTCAGCACTGTGGGTGCGGGCCGTCCGGCACCGCGAGCCACCCGTCGAGCGGGCGCCGGACCGGCACCTCGGCCGCGAGATCGCCGAGGGCGTGCGGTACGTGTGGCGCCACCCCGTGCTGCGGCCCATCGCGTTGAGCACGGCGACGACCGTGCTGGGCCAGATCGGCGGCGGGGCCGTGAGCATGGTGTTCCTGGTGCGCGACATCGGCCTGTCGGCCGGCGTGATCGGCCTGCTCGGCACGGTGGGGCTGGTGGGAGCGGTGCTGGCGTCGGGGCTGGCGCGCCGGCTGGTGGCACGGCTGGGGCAGGCGTGGGCGCTGGTCGGCGGCAACCTGCTGCTCGGGCTGGCGTTCCTGGCGCAGGCCTGCACGACGCCGGGCTGGGGCCTGGTCTGGTGGGTGGCGAGCACCTTCGTGGCGAGCTTCTGCATCATCCTGACGAACGTCGTGAGCATGACCATCCGGCAGACCGTGTGCCCGCCGGAGTTGCTCGGCCGCGTCAACGCGTTCATGGAGCTGATGACGTGGGGCGTGATGCCGGCGGCCAGCCTGCTCGGCGGAGTGGTGGGGACGTTCGCGGGAACCAGGATGACTCTGCTGATCTTCGGCGTGGTCGCCACACTGTCGTTCTGCTGGCTTCTGGCCTCGCCGTTGGCGCGTCGGACCGAGATTGTCGGTGCTCGCGGCTAGCTTGGCGAACCATGAAGAACGCCATGCTCGCCGGCGCCGACCTCATCGGGCTCGAGGAGGCCGCCGGGCCCACGTCGTACGCACGCGGGCTGGTCTACGCACGCAAGGGCGCCGTCGTCTCCATGCGGTGGGACGAGTCGGCGTGTGCCGTGCGTGGGCGCGTGCGGGGCTCGTTCGACGAGATCTACACGACCACGGCGTACTTCGCCTCGGGGTTCGGGCAGGCGCTGGGGTTCGCGGAGGGCGAGTGCACCTGCCCGGTGGCGCTGGACTGCAAGCACGTGGTGGCGCTGGTGATGACCGCGGCCGGGCTCGCCGGGCCCCGCCCGCGTGCCAAGCCGAAGCCCGTGACGTGGGAACAGTCGCTGGACTCCTTGCTCAGCGCGCCTTCCGTGCGTGGGTCGACGCCGCTGGCGGTCGAGCTGTCGCCGGACGGGAAGCGGGTGTACGCACGGGTGGTGCGGCCCGGGCGGACCGGGTGGGCCAGCACCGGGGTGAGCTGGGTGCGGCTGGAAGGCGACTACTTACCGGACCACGTGCGGTTGCTGAAGGAGCTGTACGCGCTGTCGGGCTCCCCCGACGGGAACTTCGTGGACCTGTCCACGTTCGCCAGCGCGCGGCTGTGGCCGATGCTGGACGAGGCCGACGCCATGGGTTTACGGGTGGTGCACGCCCGCAAGCGGCTCGGTGACGTGCCGCGGCACGACTCCGCCCAACTGCTCCTGGACGCCACCCGTGCCGGGTCGAACCTGGTGCTCGGGCCGGCGCTGCGGATCGACGGCGTGGCGGACCAGGTGCCGGTGTCGTTCATCGGCGACCACGGGGTCGTGCACGTCGACCGTGCCTCGCTGAAGGCCGACCACCGCGAGTGGCGGTTGGGGCTCGCCCGGCTGGCCGAGGCGGTGCCCGCGCAGCTGCGGCAGCTCGCGCTGGGTGGCCAGCGGCTCGAGATTCCCCTTGCGGAGCAACGGAAGTTCGCCACCGAGTACTACCCGCGGCTGCGGCGGCTGGCGCCGGTCGTCTCGTCCGACGAGTCGTTCACGCCGGTCGCGATCTCCGCGCCCGTGCTGGTGCTGCACGCCGACTACGGCGACGGGCACCGGCTGGCACTGCGGTGGGAGTGGCGGTACGAGGTCGACGGCAAGCCCTCGTACTCGTCGCTGGAGGGCCAGGCCGCCTACCGGGACCCCTCAGCCGAGCGCGAGGTGCTCGACGGGCTCGACGACGTGCCGCTGGAGCGGTTCGGGCTCCGGTCGAACGGCACGCTGTGGCCGGCGGAGGTGCGCGGCATCGACACCATGCTGTTCACCACCGAGGTGCTGCCGCTGCTGGTGGACCGGCCGGACATCGAGGTGGCCGTCGACGGCGAGACGGCCGACTACCGCGAGGTCGGCGACTCGGTGACGATCGGCGTGTCGACGTCGTCGGTGCCCGGCGACAACGACTGGTTCGACCTGGGGATCACGATCCGGGCCGAGGGGCGGGAGGTGCCGTTCCTCGACGTGTTCGTGGCGCTGGCCAGGGAGCAGTCGCACCTGCTGCTGCCGGACGGGGCGTACTTCTCGCTGGAGAAGCCGGAGCTGCAGGCGTTGCGCCGGCTGATCGAGGAGGCGCGGTCGCTGCAGGAGTTCTCCGACGGCACGCTGAAGATCAGCCGGTACCAGGCGGGGTTGTGGGACGAGCTGGCGGCGCTGGGCGTGGTGGAGAGCCAGGCCGCGGCGTGGGACCAGCAGGTGAACGGGCTGCTGTCGCTGTCGTCGGTGGCTGCCCACGAGGTGCCCTCTTCTTTGACGGCGCGGTTACGTCCGTACCAGGTGGACGGTTTCCAGTGGCTGGCGTTCCTGTGGGAGCACCAGCTGGGCGGCATCCTGGCCGACGACATGGGGCTGGGGAAGACACTGCAGTCGCTGGCGCTGATCTGCCACGCTGGCGCCGATCGCCCGTTCCTGATCGTGGCGCCGACGAGCGTGGTGTCCAACTGGGTCGCGGAGGCCGCCCGGTTCGCGCCGGACCTACGCGTGGTGTCGGTGACCCGCCGTGGGCAGCCGTTGCCGGCGGACGTCGACGTGGTGGTCACGTCGTACACGCTGCTTCGCCTGGACGCCGACGCGTACGCGGCCGGTTCGTGGGCCGGCCTGATCATGGACGAGGCGCAGTACACGAAGAACCACCAGTCCAAGGTGTACCAGTGCCTGCGGCGGGTGCCGGCGCCGGTGAAACTCGCGATCACGGGCACGCCCATGGAGAACAACCTGATGGAGCTGTGGTCGCTGCTGTCGATCACCGCCCCCGGCCTGTTCCCCAGTCCGACCCGTTTCCGCGACTACTACGCCCGCCCGATCGAGCGCGAGAGCGACGCCCAGCTGCTGGCCCAGTTGCGCCGCCGGGTGCGCCCGCTGATGAAGCGGCGCACGAAGGAGCAGGTGGCGACGGACCTGCCGGCGAAGGTGGAGCAGGTGCTGGAGGTGGAGCTGCACCCGAAGCACCGGAAGCTGTACCAGACCGTTCTGCAGCGGGAGCGGCAGAAGGTACTCGGTCTGCTGGACGACATGGACCGCAACCGGTTCACGATCCTGCGGTCCCTGACGTCGCTGCGGCAGCTCAGCCTGCACGCCGGCCTGGTGGACTCGTCGCATCTCGACATGCCGTCCGCCAAGGTCGACGCCCTGGCCGCGCAACTGGCCGACGTCGTCGAGGGTGGTCACCGGGCGCTGGTGTTCAGCCAGTTCACGAGCTTCCTGGCGATGGTCCAGTCCAGACTGGCCGCCGAGGGCGTCGAGTACTGCTACCTGGACGGCCGCACCCGCAACCGCCCCGAGGTGATCGACCAATTCAAGAGCGGTGCCGCCCCGGTGTTCCTGATCAGCCTGAAGGCCGGCGGCTTCGGCCTGAACCTGACGGAGGCGGACTACTGCTTCCTGCTGGACCCGTGGTGGAACCCCGCGACCGAGGCCCAGGCGGTGGACCGCACCCACCGCATAGGCCAGACCCGCAACGTCATGGTCTACCGCCTGATAGCCAAGAACACGATCGAAGAGAAGGTGATGGCCCTACAACGCCGAAAAGCGGAACTGTTCACCAACGTCATGGACGATGGCGACACGTTCAGCCCCACCCTGACCGCCGAGGACGTCCGAGGCCTGTTCGAGTGACCCCCGGACGTGTCCCGGGCCACGCCGGCCGAGGCCAGCCGTGATCGGTTGCGACCACCAGCGACAATGGAGGGCGTGACCGCGACGCTGACGAAGCCTGCCCTGAGGATCGGCCCCTATGAGGTCGATCCGCCGGTCGTGCTCGCGCCGATGGCCGGGATCACGAATGTCGCTTTCCGGCGGTTGTGCCGGGAGTACGGGGCCGGGCTGTACGTGTGCGAGATGATCACCGCACGGGCGCTGGTCATCCGGGATCCGAAGACGTGGCACATGATGACCTTCGACCCGAGTGAGTCGCCGAGGTCGGTGCAGCTCTACGGGGTTGACCCGGCCACCATGCGGGAGGCCGTGAAGATCATCGTCGGTGAGGGGATGGCCGACCACATCGACACGAACTGGGGTTGTCCGGTCGTCAAGGTCACCCGCAAGGGTGGCGGGGCGGCGCTGCCGTACAAGCGGAAGCTGTTCGCCAACATCATCCGCGCGACCGTCGAGGCAGCCGGGGACATCCCGGTGACCGCGAAGTTCCGCATCGGCATCGACGACGAGCACCACACCTACCTCGACGCCGGCCGGATCGCGGAGGCCGAGGGTGCGGTCGCGGTGGCACTGCACGCGCGGACCGCCGCCCAGCGCTACTCGGGCCAGGCCGACTGGACGCACATCGCGCGCCTGAAGGAGGCTGTCACCAGCATTCCCGTGCTGGGTAACGGCGACATCTTCACGGCCGCCGACGCGCTGTCCATGGTCGAGAAGACCGGGTGCGACGGTGTGGTCGTCGGCCGCGGGTGCCTCGGGCGGCCGTGGCTGTTCGGCGAGCTGCAGGCCGCGTTCGCCGGTGAGCCCATCCCCGCGGGACCGTCGCTCGGGGAGGTGGCACGGGTCCTGCGCCGCCACGCCGAACTCCTGGTCGAGCACGACGGCGAGGAGAAGGGCATGCGTGACCTGCGCAAACACATGGCGTGGTACTTCATGGGCTTCCCGGTCGGGTCGGAGCTGCGCCGCAGGTTCGCGATGGTGTCGACCCTGGCCGAGCTGGACGAGTACCTGCCGGAGCTGGACCACGACGCCCCGTTCCCCACCGCCGGCGAGGGCCCCCGCGGCAGGCAGGGCTCGGCGGGCAAGGTCACCCTGCCGTACGGCTGGCTCGACGACCCGGACGACCCGACCGTGCCGGCCGGCGCCGACATGATGCACTCGGGCGGCTGATCACTTCCGGCAGGTGGCGCCCCGCAGCGGCTGGGGCTCGCTCTCGTAGACCCGGTCCCCGTCCGACGCCTGGATCATGAAGCAGTACTTCCGCCCGGGCTCGACCTCGACGGTCATGGAGTGGTTCCGCTCGGCGAGCAACACCTGCGCCGACTCCCCCTCCGCCGCGACGACCACGGCGAAGTCGAGGTCCCGGGTGGCCTTCCAGTTCAGCCGCACCTTGTCGCTGAGATCGGTGGGCTCGGCCAACTCGACGGTCACCTGCCCCGCCGGGTCCGCCCCACCGGCCGGCGGCACGCGGGGCGTGCTGGAGATCTCGTCGGGATCGCCGCGGAGCAGCAGCAGGGGCACGAGCGCGAGCAGGGCGAGGAGCAGGGCGGCACCGGCCAGCAGGTCATACCGGATGAGCCGCCGACCGGGTTGGTCAGGCGGCGCGAGCGGCCCGGCCAGCACCGTCGCCCGGCGAACGCCACCGAAGTCGTCGCCGAACCCGTCGTCGAAGTCCCGACCACCGCCGAGCACGACGCCATGCCGCCGAGGAGCCGAGAACTCAACGGTGACGGGCGCCTCGCCGCCGGGTGTGACGACGGGCTCGACCCCACCGAGCGGCAACGGGGCTGGCGTGGGCTCCGCCACCTCAACGGACGCCGGTTGAGGCTGATCAACCTGCGCAGCCTCAGCAGGGACCCCGACGACCGGCACTCCAGCAGGCGAAGGCTTCGACTCGACGGCCGCAGCAGCCTCCGACACCCCACGAGGTGACCCCGTGCTCTCGGAAGTGATCAAGGCTGCTGGAGGTGGAGTTCGGCGGAACGGGGCCATCGGCCGCCCGGGCGGCGGCGTGTGAGTGGGGGCGAAGTCGTCGAAGTCGAGTGGGGGTTCTGGGGGGGGGGGGGTGGGGGGGGGGGGGGGTTGGTCGAAGTCGTCCCAGGCTTCGGGGGGGGGGGCGGGTGGGGGGGTGGGCAGGATGGCTGGGAGGGGGGC
>Ga0081539_10001269_pt1 | contig 44534 bp, 42 predicted proteins | sample TabmetS4T2R2_FD_71023 | JGI IMG/M metagenome (GOLD analysis project Ga0081539, IMG submission 71023) | Tabebuia heterophylla rhizosphere microbial communities from the University of Puerto Rico - S4T2R2 | ecosystem: Host-associated > Plants > Roots > Rhizosphere ... | reverse complement strand
GCTCGATGTCGTGTTCTACGAGGACGCGGCGAGAAGCCGAAAGAACAACGCGCCGTACAACCACAGCATCATTCGGCGCATGGCGCTCGACATCTTGCGCGCGCATCCGGATCGGCGCTCGCCATCACGCAAGATGAACCTCGCCCGCTGGAAGAAGGGCTTCCTCTACGAGCTCTTTGCTCATATGCGATAACCCTGCCCCCGGACCCCCCACCTCCTTTTTTTGAATACGGGGAAGCGTGGCGAGCTCCGTTCTCAGCCCGACAACGGCGTGGCGCCTGAGAGTGCGCAAGCCACCAGCGCCAAGTCGCCAAAAAAAAGGAGGGATGGGGTCTGGGGAAGGGAGTTCATCTCCCTTCCCCAGCATGTCGCTCAGCCGAGATATTGGATGTCGCCGTCCACCGACAGCGCCTGGCCGCTGATCGTCGCGCCGAAGGGCGAGCAGAGATAGAGCGCCATGTTGGCGATGTCGTACGGCGTGACGTAGCAGCGCAGGCTCGCCGAGCGCAGCAGCTCGGCCTCCTTGTCGCGGAAGCTCATGCCCTGCGCTTGCGCTTTCGCCTCGATCACGCGGCGGATGCGGTCGCCGGCGACGAGGCCGGGCAGGATCGCGTTCACCCGGATGCGTTCCGGCCCGAGCTCGATCGCGAGCGACTTGGTGAAGCCCACCACGCCCCATTTCGCCGCGGCGTAAGGGCTGCGCAGCGGGAAGCCGAAGCGCCCCGCGGCCGAGGAGAGGTTGACGATGCTGCCGCCGCCGGCCGCGCGCAGCGCCGGCACCGCGCGCCGCGAGCAGTCGAACATCGCCGCGAGGTCGATGCGCAGCGTGCGCTCGACATCCTCGGGCGTGACCTTCTCGATGCCCGCGGTCGGACCGGCGATGCCGACATTGTTCACCAACACGTCGAGCCCGCCGAGCGACGCCACCGCCTGATCCACGAAGCGCTCGGCCTCCGCCGCCTCCGCCATGTCGGCGCGCGTTGCCGGATGCGGGCAGCCCGCCAGCGCCTCCTCGTCCACGTCGCAGACGAAGACGCGCGCGCCGCGTGCGGCGAAGCCGTCTGCCATCACCCGCCCGATGCCGCCGGCGCCGGCGCTGATCGCCACCCGCAATCCGGCGAGATTCACCGTCAACGCCGTTGTCGCACCCTGCATGGCCATCGCCTCCCTTCCTGATCCTGCCGAGTCTCGCCGGCTTCGCGCCGCGGCGGAAGAGGCCGTTCCGTTTCCCTTCCGGCGCGGCTAGTGTCCTGCCCGCGAAGTTCGCTGCCCTTCGCAGCGAACGGAGCGGATCAGCAGGCCACTGAAAACAAACGCTAGTGTCCCGATTCCGGAGTACGCGGCCATCGGCAAGGACTTCGGAATCGGGACACTAGGCTGCCCCCGCTTCGGGAGAACGCCATGTTCCTGACTTTCTCGCAGATCGTGCTGATCGTGCTGCTGCTCCTCGCGGTCGTCACCGCGATGAAGGGCATCCGCACCGTCCCGCAGGGCGAGGTCTGGACGGTCGAGCGCTTCGGCGCCTTCACGCGCCTGCTGCAGCCCGGCCTCAATTTCATCATCCCCTATATCGATGCGGTCGGGCGTCGCCTGAACGTGCAGGAGCAGGTGCTCGACATTCCCGAGCAGGCGGTGATCACCCGCGACAACGCGACGGTCAGCGTGGACGGCATCGTCTATTTCCGCGTGATGGATGCGGCCAAGGCCGGCTATGCGGTGCAGGATCTCGGTACGGCGCTCACCGCGCTCGCCATGACCAACATCCGCGCGGTGATCGGCGAGATGGAGCTCGACGCCACGCTCTCCGGGCGCGAGCGCATCAACTCCTCGCTGCTGACGGTACTCGACGGCGCGACCGACCCCTGGGGCGTCAAGATCAGCCGCGTCGAGATCCGCAAGATCGAGCCGCCGGAGAACCTGATCCGCGCCATGAACCTGCAGATGACCGCCGAGCGCGAGCGCCGCGCCACCGTCGCCAAGGCCGAGGGCGAGCGCGAGGCGGAGATCAAGCGCGCCGAGGGCGAGAAGCGCGCCCTGGTGCTTGCCGCCGAGGGCCGCCAGGAAGCGGCGATGCGCGATGCCGAGGCGCGCGAGCGCCTCGCCGAGGCCGAGGCCAAGGCGACGCGCCTGGTCGCCGAGGTCGCGGCCGGCGCCGGCGCCGACGCGCTGCGCTACTTCATCAGCGACAAGTACATCAAGGCGTTCGGGGAGCTTGCCGGCAATCCGGCGCAGAAGCTGGTGATCGTGCCGATGGAGAGCAGCGCGCTCGCCGGCGGCATCGTGCAGGCGCTCGAGATGCTGCGGATCGATGGCGGCGGGCCGCGCCCGCCGCCGCCGCCGCGCCCGGCGCCGCCGCCCGGCCCTGCGCCGGGCGGGGCGTCGCCCTGGGTGGCGCGCTGAAGATTGGGGGGCGGAGTGAACTCCGCCCCCCAAACCCCCCACCTCCTTTTTTTGGCTTATTGGCGTCAACCCATCCCGCACTCCCAGGTGCCGAGCCGTTGTCGGGCTGAGAACGGAGCTATCCACGCTTCCCATGAGTCAAAAAAAGGAGGTGGGGGGTCTGGGGGGCGGAGTTCACTCCGCCCCCCAGTCTTGTTCGGTGAAACCGTCATAAAATCTTCCTAAGCGCGTTTCAGGATCGCCGCCGCCGGCCGCTCGCCCGTTGCCGCTGCGGCCTCGGCATCGTTCCAGCCGGCCCCCTCCGCCGCCAGTCGCTGCCGCGCCGCGGGGGCAAGCGCCTCGGCCAGCGCCGCGTCCAGGCGCCGGAACACCTCCCGCCGCGCCCCCGCGCGGGTCTCGACCGAGGGGTGGACGCGCCGGGCGAACCCCGCGAGCCGCGCCGCCCGCTCCGGCGCGCCGGCCGCGGCCATCAGCAGCCCGAGCGTTTCCGCCGCCCAGGCCAGGGACCCCGTGAAGCCCAGCAGCGGGGCGTGCGCCGCCACCTCGCGGACCGCTTCCCCCGCCTGCTCGGCTTGCCCGGCCAGGGCCAGATGCGCCGCCAGGGTCGCCATCAGCGGCGTGCGCAGCCCGGGCGGCAGCTCGTCGCGCAGATCCTCGAGCTGGCGCAGGGCGCGCTCGGTCTGGCCCAGGCAGAACAGCAGTTCCGCCATGTTGCTGCCGCCATTCATCAGCCCGTACCAGTAGCCGGTGGCGCGGACCAGGCGCATCGCCTCCTCGTAGGCGCCCAGCGCCTCCTCGAACCGGCCGGCCCGCATCAGCAGGTCGCCGCGCTTGACCAGGGTGAGGGCGAGCCACTTGCCCGGCGCCTGCCCGCGCAGGATGCGCTCCGCCTCGTCGAACAGGCGCTCCGCCGTGCCCAGGGTTTCCTGCGTCAGCATGGCGCTGCCGGCCCGCCACAGGGCGGCGCCGAGGCCGACCGGCTCGCCCGCCTCGCGGAACAGCGCCGCGGCGCGCTCCGCGGCGGGGTAATTGTCGCGGTCGCCGAAGCGCACGTCGCGCCAGCTATGGCCGAACCAGATCCGTGCCGCGACCGGCGCGGGCGTCGCCGGCCCGAGCCGGGCGGCGGCAAGGTCGAACCAGCCGCGGCCCTCGCGCAGCGGCAGGCCCGGCAGGTCCCACCAGAGCGGATAGCTCGCCGCCACCAGCCGCAGCCCGAGCGCCTCATCGCCCTCCGGCCCGAAGCTCCAGCCCAGCGCCGCGCGCAGATTGTTCGCCTCGACGCCGTAATGCTCGAGCCAGGCGGCGCTCTGCGTGGTCTGCCAGGCCGCCTCCGCCTGCTCGAACAGGCGCAGCGTCTCCGCGGCATGGGCGGCGGCGAGCGCCTGCGCCTCGGCGGGGGCGAGCCGCCCCAGCGCGTATTGCCGGGTCGTCTCCAGCAGGCGGTAGCGCGGCTCGGGCCGGCCGAATTCCGGCGTGGCGAGCGACTTCCCGGCGAGCGCCGTCAGCCCGTCCAGCGTCTCCCATTCGCTCGCCCCGCAGGCGGCGCCGAGCGCCACCACGGCATCCAGCCGCGCGCCGCCGACGAACACCGCCAGGCGTTGCAGCAGGCGCCGCTCCTCCTCTGGCAGCAGCTCCCAGCTCCAGTCGAACATGGCGCCCAAGGTGCGCTGGCGGCTCGGCACGTCGCGCCCGGGGGCGGCCAGCAGGCGGAACCGCTCCTGCAGCCGCGCCGCGAGCTGGCCCGGCTCCAGCACCTGCAGCCGCGGCACCGCCATCTCGATCGCCAGCGCGATGCCGTCCAGCCGGCGGCAGATCTCGACCACCGCGGGCGCATTGGCCGCGCTCAGCGCGAAGCCGGGCACCGCCTTGCTGGCGCGCTCCACGAAGAGCCGCACGGCGTCGTAGCCGAGCGCCGCCTCCGCGCTGAGCTCGCTCGCCTCGCCGGGGGTCGCGAAGGGCAGCAGCCGGACCACGCTCTCCCCGGCGAGGCCGAGCGGCTCGCGGCTGGTGACCAGCATCGCGATCCCGGGACATTCGGCCAGGATCGGCTGCACCAGCCGGCTCACCGCATCGAGCAGATGCTCGGCATTGTCGAGGATCAGCAGCGTCCGGCGCGGGCGGAGCGCCGCCAGCACGCCTTCCTCCGCGCCGTCCCGCCCCGAGCCGGCGCCGAGCGCGGTGGCCAGCAGATCCGCGACCCGCTTCGGGTCGGTGCAGGGGACGAGATCCAGGAAGACCACCCCGTCCGGATAGCGATCGGCGAGCTCGCCGCCGATCTCGGTGGCGAGCCGGGTCTTGCCCACGCCGCCGAGGCCGGTCAGGCACACCAGCCGGTGCTCCTCGAGCCGCCTGGCGACCTCGGCGCGCTCGGCCTCGCGCCCGATGAAGGCGGAGGGCGGCCGCGGCAGCCCGGCCATGCGCGGCGGCGGTGCGGGCGGAGCGCCGCGCGCATGGGTGACCGGGCTCGCGAAGACATAGCCGCGGCCGGCCACGGTGCGGATATAGGGCGCGCCCGCCGGGTCGCCGCCGAGCAGGCGCCGCAACGCCGAGACCTGCACCGTCAGGTTGTTCTCCTCGACCGCCTGCCCGCCCCACACGGTCCGGATCAGCGCCTCCTTGCCGACCGGCTGCCCGGCCTGCCGCAGCAGGGCGACAAGCAGGTCGAAGGCGCGGCTGCCGAGCTCGACCGGCGCCCCGTCGCGCAGCAGGAGGCGGCGCTGCGGATCGAGCTGGAAGGGACCGAAGCCGAAGCGCTCCGGCGGGCCCGTGGCCTCGCGCGAGACCTCGGCGGCGAGCAGGTAGCCGCGCCGCGGCAGGGTGCGCAGCAGGCGCTGCTCCTCATCGCCGAGCGCGCGGCGGATCTCCTTCACGCATTGGCCGATATTGTCCTCGGTGACCTCGGCATCGGGCCACACCGCCTCCATCAGCGCGTCATGGCCGACGGGGCGGTTGGCGTTCTCCACCAGGTGCAGCAGGAGGGCGAAGGTCTTCGGCCGCAGCCGGATCTCGCTGCCATCCGCTCGGGACAGCAGCCCGCGTTCGGGGTCGATCGCGAAGCGGTCGAAGCGGATCGGGCCAGTCATGGCGCCGCGGCAGCATGCCGCTTTCAGGCGGGTTAAGCGAATTTCAACTGGGTTTCGGGACAGGCGGGCGCGGCCGATGCGATCCCTCCCGGGTCAACGGCGCACCGCGCCCACCAAAGGAGCCAGAACGATGTCCGAACTGATCGCCAGCCGCGCTTTCGTGATCCCCGAGCCCGCGCGCCTCGCCGAAGCCGCGCCCCGCCGCGTCGGCCTCCTGGCCCGGATCCGGGCCGCGCTGCGGCGCCACCAGACGCGGCTGATCCTGCGCAGCCTGGATCCGCACCTGGCCCGCGACATCGGCGTGACGCCGGCCGGCGAACCGCTCGCCGGGTTCACCATGGACCCGCGGCCGCTCTGGCGGGCGGGGCTCGCGCCGATGCCCGCCGACGTGCTGCCCGGCTGGCCGCGCGGCGGGCGCTGATCCGGGCATGCCGGCGGCGCTGCGTCGCCGCCGATGCATTCCGCCAGGGTTTCGGCTATGCCCTGCCCAGGCCCGCCATTGGGGCCTGGGCAGGGATCCATGGAAATCTTGTGGTCCGACGGCCTGATCTGGATTCTCGCGGGCCTCCTGCTGCTCGGCGCGGAAATGCTGGTGCCGGGCGTCTTCCTGCTGTGGATCGGCCTCGCCGCCATCGGCACCGGGCTCATCCTCATGGTGGTGACGCCGCCCTTCGCCGCCACCGTCGCGGTGTTCATCCTCCTGCTTGCCGCCGGCATCGCCACGGCGCTCAGGCTGCGCAGCCCGCGCCTGCCGCGGCCGCGGGTCAACACCCCCGATGCCGGGCTGGTCGGCCGCGGCGGCATCCTGCTCGCCGCCGATGCGAGCGGCCTGCTGCGCGTCCGCATCGGCGATTCGGACTGGCCCGCGCGCCTGCCGCGGGATGTGGCGGCGGCGGCGCCCGGCACCCGCATCCGCATCGAGGCGGTGGACGGCAACACCCTGGTGGTGCGCCCCGACTGATCCCACCTGTTCCCCCTCCCGCCCCCCGGGGGCGCAGGACGGCAGGCCGAGGAGCTTCGCCAATGACCGCAAAGCCCGAGCCCGAACAGGACCACGCCGATCGCTGGTTCGTCCTCCTTAACGGCAGCCGCGCGCGCGCCTATGCCAGGCGCATCGGCGTGCCCGGCTACGCGCTGCTGCGCGAATGGGACGAGCCCGAGGCGCGCATGCGCGACGCCGAGCTCGGCGAGGACAAGCCGGGCCGCGCCTTCCCCTTCGGCGGCGCCACCCAGCGCAGCGCCATGGAGCATGACGGGCTGGACGATTCGCCCAAGGCGCACGCCAAGCGCGGCTTCTTCCAGCGCCTGGCCGAGGAGCTCGCCGCGGCGCTGCGCCAGGGCGAGGCGCGCAGCCTGGTCCTGGTCGCCCCGCCGCCCTGCGCCAAGGCGGTGCGCGCGCATCTGCCGAAGGACGCCGCCGGGCGGGTGGCAGGCGAGCACCATGCCGACCTCACCCAGCTGTCGACGCCGGACCTGTTCGCCCGGCTCGATGCGCTCCGTCACGGAATGTAAGGCCGCTTGAAGCAGCGCCGGATTCGGGCCAGCTGTTGCAGGCCATGGAACCGTCCCGCACCCGTCCGCCCGTCCTGGACATGACGCCGGAGGGCGAATTCCGCGAACCGCCGGCGCCGAGCGGCTTCGACCGCGCGCTCGGCCGCATCGGCGGCGCTGCGCTGCTGATCGCCATCGGCTGCGCCGGGCTCGCGCTCGCCGCCGTGGCGGTGCTCGCGATCGGGGTCCTGCTGCCGGTGGCACTGGCGGCGGGCGCCATCGGCGCAGGGTCGCTGTGGTGGCGCGCACGTCGGAACCCAGGCGGGGTGCGCTTCGTGGTCATGCGGCGGTAGAAGAACTGGGGAAGGGAGATGAACTCCCTTCCCCAGACCCCATCCCTCCTTTTTTTGGATACTTGGCGCGGGGTGGCGCCCGCAGCCTCGGAGGCAGTGGCGTTGTCGGGCTGGGAAGGGGTCGCCGGGGGCCGCGTGGCCAGCGGGGCGGCGCGTGCTTATCCTCGGGGACCTACCGAGAGGATCGCGCCGCCATGCCCTACGTGATCGCCGACGACCTGCCCGAGGAACCGGCCGGCATCCGCTTCCGCCGCCTGCTCGAGCGGCCGCGGATCCTCGAGATGCCCGGCGCCCATCTCGGCATCGCCGCCCTGCTCGCCAAGGATGCCGGTTTCGAGGCGCTCTACATGTCCGGCGCCGCCATGTCCGCCACCATGGGCCTGCCGGATCTCGGCATGATCACCGTGGACGATGTGTGTTTCTACATCCGCCAGGTGGTCCGCGCCGCCGGGCTGCCGGTCCTGGTCGATGGCGACACCGGCTATGGCGAGGCGCTCAACGTCATGCACATGGTGCGCGCCTTTGAGGAGGCGGGCGCCGCCGCGGTGCATCTCGAAGACCAGTTGCTGCCCAAGAAATGCGGGCACCTCAACGACAAGAAGCTGGCGCCGGTCGAGGAGATGGCGGCGAAGGTCGCCGCCGCCCGCCGCGCCCGCCGGCATCTCTTCATCATCGCGCGCACCGATGCGGTGGCGAGCGAAGGCATGGACGCCGCGGTGGCGCGCGCGCAACGCTACCTCGAAGCCGGCGCCGACGCGATCTTCCCCGAGGCGCTGACCACGGCCGAGATGTTCCGCGAATTCGCCAGCCGCGTGCCCGGGGTGAAACTGCTCGCCAACATGACCGAATTCGGCCGCACGCCCTTCTTCACCGCCGCCGAATTCCACGCCATGGGCTACGCCATGGTGATCTGGCCGGTGTCGCATCTGCGGGTCGCGGCCAAGGCCATGGAGGAGCTCTACGCCGCCATCCGCCGCGACGGCGGCACCCACAGGATGCTCGACCGCATGCAGACCCGCGCCGAGCTCTACCAGACCATCCGCTACGCGGCCTACGAGGCGCTCGACGCCAGCCTGGTGAAGACCGTGGTGCCGGAGGGCATGCCGCAGCGCGGCTGAGCCCGGAGCGGGTGTGGCTGGGCGGCCACACCCGCCGGACGCATGGTTACTGAGGCCATTCCGCGCACCGCATGAAACCCGCCGGGGTCGGGCCCTCCCGGCGCCTGCCCGGAGCAAGAAGCCAGGGCCGCGCGAGACTTCACGGCTTCGGGATGATTGGCCCTCGCGTCATCCGGCGGCCTTGGCGCGAAGCGCTGGCCCTGCCGTGGCACCCCCGGAAGACCTGGGCATCCGCGGATTTCCCATCTTGGGAGCAACTCTGCTGTATTGCCAAAGCTCACGCCGTGATTTCGCCCGCTACATGCCAGGTATGTGCTGATGGAAATGCCCGGCGCGCAACCAATCCGGGTGGATCGGATCGGATGCGGTACTTGAAACGGGGCGAAGTATATCGTGCGTAACTCTTCGCAAAACTGCCAAACACCCTGAAACCATAGCTTTGTTCTGCCGTTGGCCTGTGCGCGCTACTCCCTCTGGGGCGTGATGCTGCGCTGCGTCCTGGCGGTGCGGCGGCAAGCTAAGGAGATAACAACGTGAAGAAGATTCTGCTGGCGACGGCGGCAGCGGCGCCTCTGCTCGGGGTCGCGGGCGCGCATGCGCAGCCGATCACCGGGCTCTATGTCGGTGCCGGGGCGGGCCTGAACTTCCTGCAGGACACCGAGCTCACCACCCGGGGCGGCGTCCGCAACTCGCTCGACTTCAACGGCGCCTCCACCCGCGGCAAGGCCACCTACGACCTCGGCTGGGGGATCGTCGGCAGCCTCGGCTGGGGCTTCGGCAACGGCCTGCGCGTCGAGGTCGAGGGCAGCTACCGGCAGAACGACGTGTCCACCATCCGCGGCTTCGGGCCGCTGCCGCCCTTCGGCCGGGTCGGCGGCAGCCAGAACAGCTACGGCGTGATGGCGAACGTCCTCTACGACTTCGATCTCACCCGCTATGGCATCGCCTGGATGCAGCCCTATGTCGGCGCCGGCGTCGGCTATCAGTGGGTCCAGTACGGCAAGGTCCGCGGCACCAGCGTCAACGCGCCGGTGCAGCTCTTCTCGGACGACACCGATGGCCGCTTCGCCTACCAGGCCATCCTCGGCGTCGCCTTCCCGATCCAGTCGGTGCCCGGCCTCGCCATCACCACCGAGTACCGCTTCCTCGGCACGACGGAGCCGCGCTTCGACGCCCAGCTGCGCAACCCGTCGACCGGTGCGGTGCTGGCGCGCGGCCGCGTCGAGGCGGACAACTTCAACCACTCGATGCTGGTCGGCCTGCGCTACGCCTTCAACCCGCCGCGCCCGCCGGCGCCGGTCGCCGCTCCCGCAGTCGCCCCGGCCCCGACCCGCACCTACCTGGTCTTCTTCGACTGGGATCGCGCGGACCTCACCGACCGCGCGCGGCAGATCATCGCCGAGGCGGCGCAGAACAGCACCCGCGTGCAGGTGACGCGGATCGAGGTGAACGGCTACACCGACCGTTCCGGCTCGCCGCAGTACAACCAGGGCCTCTCGGTGCGCCGCGCCAACGCGGTCGCCGCCGAGCTGGTGCGCAACGGCGTGCCGCGCAACGCGATCGTCACCCGCGGCTTCGGCGAGGAGAACCCGCTGGTGCCGACGGCGGACGGCGTGCGCGAGCCGCAGAACCGCCGCGTCGAGATCATCCTGCGCTGATCATCCGGGCCGGGCGCCGCATCGGCGCCCGGCCCCGCCATGCGGCGGAATCGGTGAGGGCGTCTTCAGTGGCCTGCCGATCCGCTCCGTTCGCTGCGAAGTGCAGCGAACTTCGCGGGCAGGACACCAGCCCGCGTTTCTCACCAGGGCCGAGCTGCTAGAGCGGCTTCGTCCGCGGTGTACGAAGAAGGCTGGGGGGCGGAGTGAACTCCGCCCCCCAGACCCCCCACCTCCTTTTTTTGACTTATGGAAAACGTGGCGAGCGCCGTTCTCAGCCCGACAACGGCGTGGCGCCTGAGAGTGCGGGAGGAGCCAGCGCCAAGAGTCAAAAAAAGGAGGCGGGGGTGTGGGGGCGGAGTTCTCTCCGCCCCCACTCTTTCTTCTCCTGATTCCAGTTCCGGCGAAACCGCTCCAGCACCGGTCGTGACGCCGGCAACGCGCGGCTGCTCACTCGACGCGGATGTTCGCTTCGCGGATGAGGCGGCCCCACATCGCGATCTCCTCCGTCAGCGTCCGGCGCAGCGCCTCGTCGTCGCTGGTGACCAGCGTCGCCCCCTGCGCGGCGAAGCGGGCGCGCAGCTCCGGATCCTCGGTTGCGGCGCGCAGCGCCGCCCCGGCGCGCGCCAGCACCGGCGCCGGTGTGCCGGCGGGCGCGAACAGCCCCTGCCAGATCACCATGTCGAACCCCGGCAGCGTGTCGGCGACCGGCGGCAGCTCTGGCAGTCGCGGGATGCGCTCGGCCGAGGACACGGCGAGGCCGCGCGTTGTCCCCTCCTGCAGCGTTGGCAGCGCCTCCTGCACGGCCGAGAACATGGCGTCGATGCGCCCCGCCCGCAGGTCGATCGTCGCCGGAGCGCCGCCGCGATAGGGCACGTGCAGGACCTCGATCCCGGCCCGGGCCCGGAATAGCTCCAGGCACAGGTGGTTCAACGACCCGGCGCCGGAGGAGCCGAATTTGAGCGTCCCTGGGTGTGCCCGCGCAAGAGCGATCAGCTCCGCCACGCTGCGTGCCGGTACCGAGGCGCTGATGTGCAACACGAGGGCGAGGCGCAGCGTCATCCCGATCGGCGCCAGCTCGCGCAGCGGCTCCCGCGGCGTCAGGTTCGGCTGCAGGGCCGGGCTGACCGCCAGCACCGAGCTGCCCCACAGCAGCGTGTAGCCGTCCGGCCGCGCCCGGGCGACGGCGGTGGCGGCGAGCGAGGTCGCCGCGCCCGGCCGGTTCTCCACCACGACCGGCTGGCCGAGCTCGCGCGCCATTCGCTCAGCGACCGCGCGCGCGGCGAAGTCGGTCAAGCCCCCCGGGGGAAAGCCCAGGAGCACGGTGACGGCCCGGGTCGGCCAGGGGTCCTGCGCCGCGGTGCCACGGGTCAGGATAGGCAGGGCGAGCGCGGGGGCGAGCAGCATGCGGCGGCCGACCATGGCGTTCCACCTCCGGTGCCGGCGGCACATTGCGCTGCGCGCGCCAAGTTCAACGGGGCGGCGCGCCTGTCGGCGCACGCCACAAGAACCCCCTGCCTTTCGAGGCATGAACGGAGGCTCGGTAAGCGCCTGCTCAGGCTTTGGTTTCCGGCAATCGCCGCTCGGCACACCGTTCGCAGCGAACGGAGCGGGCAGGACACTGGAGCAGTTTCATCCGCGGTGTGCGAAGAAGGCTGGGGGGCGGAGTGAACTCCGCCCCCCAGACCCCCCACCTCCTTTTTTTGACTCCGGGGAAGCGTGGCGAGCTCCGTTCTCAGCCCGACAACGGCGTGGCGCCTGAGAGTGCGGGAGCCGCCAGCGCCAATAAGCCAAAAAAAGGAGGCGGGGGTGTGGGGGCGGAGTTCTCTCCGCCCCCACTCTTTTTTCTTCTCCCGATTCCGGAGTCCGCGGCCATGAGCGAGAACTTCGGCATCGGGACACTAGGGAAGGCGCCGCGGCCGCGCTGTGCGCCGCCTCAGGGAGGAAGCTGGTACCTGGGCTTCCAGCCATAGGCCATCTCGAGCTCGCGCGTCTTCTCGGCGAGCTTGTGCGGCCCGGCCACCAGCCGCACCACATCCTGCTGCTCGGTGGCGCTCCAATCCCGCATCTCGTTCAGCAGGAAGCCGATCGCGCGGGAATCGCCCGAGGTCAGGATCGCCGCGGCGCCGAGCCAGCCGAGCGGCGGGCCCATCCGGGTCTGCAGCGTCTTCTCCTGCGCGATCGCGTCGCACGCCGCCTTGAGCAGGCTGTGGTCCCTGAGCGCGCGCAGCGCAAGCTGCTCGATGGCGAGCGCCTTGGCATGCACCTTGGACGGGCTCATCGCCCGCCGCACCAGCTCGGCGTCGCCGAGCGCCGCGAAATCCTCCTGCGCCATCACTCCTCTCCGGGGATCGGATCGTAGATCTTGCGCCGCTCCTGTTCCATCAGCCCGGCCAGCTCCTCGGCGACATCGTCGTGGCCGAGCTCGCGCATCAGCTTCATCTCCTCGCCATAGGCGGCCTGCTCGCGCGCCCAGCGGGCATCCTGGTCCTCGAGGATGCGCATCCCGGTCCAGCCATCCGCCTTGTCGTCCATGGCATGCCGGAACTCGTGCAGCCAGGCGCTGTAGCTCGCCTCGGGATCGATCACGAACTGGCCGGGCTCGCCGCGGCGCAGGCCCGGCGCGTAGGCCATCGCTCCTTCGCGCTCGAGGATCTCCACCCCCGCTTCCTCGAGCGCCTTGCGCATCTTGGCGATCTCTTCCGGATGGCTCCTCGTCGCCGCCCCGAGCACCCGGCGCGCCGGATCGCCCTCGGAGAGCAGGGCGGCGCTGCGCGGCAGCTGCCCCGCCGACTCCTGGGCCGCCTTGCGGGAGAATTTCGCCGCCAGCCCGGAGGCGCGCGCGACCTTGGCCACCCCCTTGAAGGCCAGCTTGAAGGCCGCGCCCATGGCCATGGAGGTCAGCGAGGGCAGCGGGATGCCGCCGATCAGGACATTGGGGCTGCCGGTCGTGGTGGTGCCCACCATCGGCCCGATCGGCGGGTCCGAAGGGCGCGGCGTCGTGAAGATGCAGTGCTTGGTGATGTCGACGGCGAGCCGCGCCGCCCGCTGCCCCTCGACCCACACATTCGCCGAGCCGAGGAAGATCTCGTACATCGGGAAATAGCCGCCGCACCAGATGCCGAGGCCGAGATCGCCGCAGCGCGCGGCCGGCAGCCCGTTGATCAGGGTCTTCATGGCGCCCGAGAAGAACGGGATCGGGATCACCGGACCCATGCTCGGCAGCGGCACCGGCGGGGCGGGCGGAACCAGGTTGGGCGGATGCGCATGGGCATGCGGCAGCCCGATGGCGAGGTCCGTGATGCGCACCGCCGGGAAGGACGGGAAGGGAATCGCGCCGAGCGGCGCGGTGATGACCTGCTCGAGCGCCGTCAGCGTGCCCATCGCCGCGCCGAAGGTCGCCAGCGCCCCCTTGGCGTCGCTCACCTGCTGCGCCGCGTTGGTCAGGAGCGAGAGCTGGGCATCGAAGTCGCTGACCGGGCCGGCTGCGGCGGCGGGCGGCTGGCTGCCGCCGCCGGCGCCGCTGCCGGCCTGGGCGCTGCCGGCCTGGGCGCTGCCGGCCTTGCCCGCCGCATCCGCGCCCTTGTTCGCCGCATTGGCGGCCGGCGCCACCCAGAGATCGCCCTGCGACGCGGCCGGCGTGCTCGCCCGCGCCATGCCGCGCCCCAGGGTGCGCGCGACATCCGCGCTATTCGGCGGCATGGCGCTGCTCCACCCGCCCGAGCTTGACGAGGATGTCGGCCCGCCCCGCCGCCGCCACATCCGCCAGGGCGGGATTGGTGATGCTCTCGTAGAGGCGCAGCGCGTAGCGCCAGATGCGGGCGGCTTCCGCGCGCCGCCCCGCCTCCTCGTGCAGCGCGGCGAGGCGGTCGCAGGTCTCGGCCTCGCCCGGCACGTTGCCCGCCGCGTGATGGAAGCGGTTGGCCACCTTGAGCGCCTGGAACGCCTCCGCCGCCTGGCCGAGGCGATGCAGCCCGACGGCGAGATCGGCATAGGCGGCGGGCGCGCGCTGGCTCAGGCCATGCTCGGCGCAGAGGTCGCAGGCGCGGATCAGGGCCGCGACCGCCTCGTCCGGCCGGCCCGCGGCGAGCAGGGTGCGTCCGAGCTCATGGGCCGCCGCGGCGCGGCGCCCGGGATCGCCCTCCGCCTCGGCGCGGGTGAACTCGCCCCGGCCCAGCGCCTCCGCCCCGCCCAGATCGCCCTGCGACCGCGCGAAGGCGGCCGCCAGGGCCGGATGGGCGATCGCCTCGGCGGCGCCGGGCGGCGGCGCGGCCGCTTCCAGCCGCCGTGCCAGCTCCTCCGGCGCGAGCCAGAACACCCGGGTGGTGATGCGCGGCTCCGGTCCCGCCAGGGCCGGCAGCCAGGGCGATTGGCGGTCCTCGAGCAGGATGAATTTCAGCCAGGTCTCGCGCGTGCGATGGGCGAGGAATTCCATCGAGCGGCGGAAGCCGTCGCGGTCGCCCACCGCCTCGGGCTCGAACAGGAAGGCCAGCGCGCCGGCATGGTCCGGCAGCGCTGCCGCGAAGCGCTCGGCCCGCCGCAGGAAGCGCCAGGGCGCGGTGATCTCGCGGCCGGCATCCTCATCCTCAAGCGTCAGGCCGAGACCGGACAGCGCCGCCGCATGATCCAGCATCTGCGAGGCCAGCGCCGCGTCGAGCCCGGCGAACCAGGAAGCCGGGTCCTGGAACGGCGCGCGATGCGCGATGAGGAGATGCGGAAAATCCTCCCGCTCGTCATGGCCGGCGAGGACGCGGAGGAAGAGCGGGCGCATCTCCCCGTCGATCAGCACCCGCCGCAGCACCTGGCCAGGCGCCACGAGGAATCGGCGAAGGCTGACGAATTCCTGCTCGACGAAGGAAGCGAACACGGGTCCCGGAGCAACGGGCGGCACTGATCCCGGTCGGCGCGGCGCCACCAGGCCCGCATGCGGATGGCGCCCGCCGGCGCACCCGTCCTGGCCACGCCGGACCACTACCTAAGGCGAGGAGCGGCTCGGCGACCTGTCACAAGGGTGACTCCGCGCACTGTTGTGACCCGACGCGGCGCGGCGGCGCTGCCCGGGTTCCGGCCGCCCGCGCGCTGCCGCCCCCTCCGGCGCCGCGCGAAGCCCTTTGCATTCTGCGGCCGAGGCCAAGCATCCTCCCGGCATGGCGCGCAGCGGGCGAAGCAGCGACGCCGGGGATCGTGCCGGCGGGTCCGCGATCACCCAGCTGTCCGGCTGGAGTGCGGGCGCACCATGGGCGGACGCGCTGACGATCGAGAAATTCCGCGTCGGCCCCGGCGAGGTGACCGAGCACAGCCTGGGCCTCCACGCCATCGGCCTGCGGCTCGGCGCGCCGGGGATGGTCGGCATGCGGCTGGATGGCGGCGCCATGCGGACCAGCCTGGCCCAGCCCGGCGACATGTGCCTGATCTCCGCGGGCGTGCGGTTCGCCGGCCGGCATGAGATTGCATCGGAGTTCCTGTTCCTCGGCCTCGGCCCGGCCTTTGTGGCCGCGATCGCCGGCCGGGCGGAGTACGGCCTGCAGGACCCGGCCTTCAGCAACCCCTGCTCGGTGGCCGATCCGGTGGTCCGGCACATCGCCTCGGCGCTGGCGGAAGAAGCCGCCGCCGGCTGCCCCACCGGCCGCCTCTACGGCGAATCGCTCGGCGCCGCGCTCGCCGCGCACCTGCTGCGGCGCTACGCCGCGGGCCCGGCGACCATGCCCGGCCATCGCGGCGGCCTGTCGCCGCCCCGGCTGCGCCGCGTGCTCGACTACGTCGCGGCCTCGCCGGAGAGCCGGATCGGCCTGCACGAGCTCGCCGCCCTGGCCGAGCTCAGCCCGCAGCATTTCTCCGCCGCATTCAAGCGCAGCACCGGCATGGCGCCCTACCGCTACGTGCTGGCCCAGCGGATCGAGCGGGCCAGGATCCTGCTCGCGGACGGCCGGCTTTCCATCGCCGAGGTCGGCGCCATGCTGGGCTTCGCGAGCCAGGCCCATTTCACCACGGTGTTCCGCCGCCTGACCGGGATGACCCCCGGCGCCTTCCGCGCACGGCGGTAAGTAAAGAGTGGGGGCGGAGAGAACTCCGCCCCCACACCCCCACCTCCTTTTTTTGGCGACTTGGCACCGAGCGGCTCCCGCACGCTCAGGTGCCGCAGCGTTGTCGGGCTGAGAACGGAGCTCGCCACGCTTCCCCGTATCCAAAAAAAGGAGGTGGGGGGTCTGGGGGGGGCGCGGCACTGCCGCGACGTGAAGCTCCGCCCCCCAGCGGCTCACGAATTCGTCAGACGAAACGCCCGGCTTTGGCCGCGGAAATTGCAAGGCGGAAGAGGATCCTGAAAGACGGTGCCGCGCACCTGCGCTCTAGACTCCATAATTCGCCTGCCGCCGCCGCGGCGGCATGGCGCCGGGGAGGCATCCAGGGAGGAAGGGCGCGGGCGCCGATGGCGATCGAGATCGAGCGCAAATTCCTCGTCGCCTGCGCCTGCTGGCGCGGCTTCGCCGACGGGCCGGGCCTTTCCTTCAAGCAGGGCTACCTCACCGAGGCCGTGTCCGGCGCCACGGTGCGCATCCGCAGCGCCGGCCAGCGCGGCCTGGTGACCATCAAGGGCCCCGGCTCCCTCGCCCGCGCCGAATTCGAATACGAGATCCCGCATGCCGATGCCGAGGAGATGCTCGCTTCGCTCTGCCGGCGCCCGCTGCTGCGCAAGACCCGCTACCGCGTGGAGCATGCCGGGCTGCACTGGTCGCTCGACGAGTTCCACGGCGCGCTGGACGGCCTCGTTCTGGCGGAGGTCGAGTTGACGGCGCCGGACCAGCCGATCGTCCTGCCGCCCTGGACCGGCCGCGAGGTCACCAGCGATCCGCAGTACCGCAACTCGGCCCTGGCGCGCGGCAGCGTTGCGCTCGGCGCGGAAAGGGGAGGCGGAGCGGGCGGCGGCCGTCCTCCGGCGGTGGTCCTCGCCATCGCGCCGATGGTGGGCTGAAGGCGGGGCCGCGTCGTAGCCGCAGGCTTGCCGCCGTTCCGTCCTCTCCACGGCGTGCGGCAGCCGGCGGTGGCGGCCGGGGAGGGGGCACGCGCTCCCTCCCCGGTTCTGCCTCAGCGCCCGAGCGGCTGCTGCTCGGTGCGGGCCCAGGAATGCGCGTGCACCAGGCCCTCGTCGTGGTCCCGCTCGGGATCCGGCTTCGGCGCCGGCGCCACCGCGGGGCGGGCGGGCTCGCGGGCCCAGCCATGGCCGTGCACCAGGCCCTCGTCGTAATCCTCGTCGCGCATCGTCCTGTCCTCCTTCTGCGTGATGCTCATTCGGCGGCCGCGGCGTGCGGCGCCTTGTCGTCGTGGAACTGCGCCGCCTCGGTGCTGTGCGCCCAGGCGGTGGTGCTCGCCTTGCCGCCCGAGGCCGCCATGGCGACCGCGTCGAAATAGGAGACGCCCACCTCGCGCTGGTGGCGCACCGCGGTGAAGCCGTGCTCCTCGGCCGCGAACTCGGCCTGCTGCAGCTCCGAATACGCCCCCATGCCGCGCTCGGCGTAGCCGCGCGCGAGGTTGAACATGGAGAGGTTCAGGCTGTGGAAGCCGGCCAGGGTGACGAACTGGAACTTGTAGCCCATGGCGCCGATCTCGCGCTGGAACTGCGCCGCGGCCTCGACGCCCATCTTGCGCTGCCAGTTGAAGCTCGGCGAGCAGTTGTAGGCGAGCATCTTGCCGGGGAACTCGCGATGGATCGCCTCGGCGAACTCGCGCGCATCGTCGAGGTCGGGGTCCGAGGTCTCCCACCACAGCAGATCGGCATAGGGCGCGTAGGCGAGCGAGCGCGCGATTGCGTATTGCTTGCCCACGCCCGGCTTGATGCGGAAGAAGCCTTCCGGCGTGCGCTCGCCGGTGATGAAGGGGCGGTCGCGCTCGTCCACATCCGCGGTGAGCAGCTGCGCGCTCTCGGCATCGGTGCGGCACAGCAGCACGGTCGGCACGCCCTCGACGTCGGCGGCGAGCCGCGCCGCGTTCAGCGTGCGGATGTGCTGGCTGATCGGCACCAGCACCTTGCCGCCGAGATGGCCGCACTTCTTCTCGGACGCCAGCTGGTCCTCGAAATGCACGCCGCCGGCGCCGGCCTCGATCATCGCGCGCATCAGCTCGTAGGCGTTGAGCGCGCCGCCGAAGCCGGCCTCGGCATCGGCCACGATCGGGGCCATCCAGTGGGTCTTGTCGCCCTTGCCTTCCATCACCGCGATCTGGTCGCAGCGGCGGAGCGACGCATTGATCTTGGTGACCACCTTCGGCACCGAGTCCACCGGATAGAGCGACTGGTCCGGATACATCTGGCCGGCGCTGTTGGCGTCCGCCGCCACCTGCCAGCCGGAGAGGTAGATCGCCTTGAGCCCGGCCTTGACCTGCTGCACGGCCTGCAGGCCGGTGAGCGCGCCCAGCGTGTTCACGAAGGGCTCGGTCTTGAGCAGGTGCCACAGGCGGCGGGCGCCCATCTCGGCGAGGGTGTGCTTGACGCGGAACGAGCCGGCGAGGCGCTCGACATCGGCTTGCGTGTAGTCGCGGCGGATGCCGGCGAAACGCTCCGGATCGGCCGGCGGCAGGCTGCCGGCGATGCCGTCGGGGGCGTGGCAGGGCGTGGGGTTCGGTCGCATGTGAGTGACGTCTCCAGGACAACGGGCCGGTGCTCGCCGGCTCGCGTCAATAATTCACATTGCGGGGGCGAAGTTCAGGGGCGAACCTCGGATTCCGCGGCAAGGCAGTGTTGGCCTTCACCAAACGGCCTTGAAAATTGTAAAGGCAGTAAATCATGGCGCGGCCGCTGATCGGGCGCACGGTACGCCGGCTGAGGTCGGAGAAGGGCCTGACCCAGCAGGCGCTGGCCGTCCGCCTCGGCATCTCCGCCTCCTATCTCAACTTGATCGAGCACGATCAGCGCGCCGTCACCGCCTCGCTGCTGATCAAGCTGGCCGAGGCGCTGGAGGCCGATCTCGCCACCCTCTCCGGCCAGGCGGAGCGGCAGATCGAGACCGCGCTCCGGGAGGTGGTGACCGACCCCGCCCTCGGCGCCGAGCCGGTGCCGGAGGAAGAGCTCACCAGCCTGGCCGGCTCCGCCCCCAACGCCGCCCGCGCGATGCTGGCGCTGTACCGCGCCTGGCGCGTGGCGCGCGAGGATTCCTCCGGCATCGCGCTGCCCACCGGCAAGCGCATCCTGCTGCCCACCGAGGAGACGCGGGACTTCTTCCACGACCACGCCAACCACTTCCCGCCGCTGGAAGCCGCGGCCGAGGCGATCGGCCGCGAGCTCGGCGCCCGCCCCGCGGAGATGAACCACGCCATCGCCGAGCGGCTGCGCCGCCAGCACGGCCTGACGGTGGTGGTCGGCCCGCTCGAGGGCGCGCTCCGCCGCTACGACCCCGCCGCCCGCAGCCTCACCCTCTCCGAGATCCTCCCCCGCGAGAGCCGCGGCTTCCACATGGCCTTCCAGCTCATGCTGCTGGAGGCGCGCGAGGCGGTGGAGGCGGCGATCGGCGCCTCCGCGCCGAGCACGCCGGAAGCCGCGGCGCTGATCCGCATCGGCCTGCTCAACTACGCCGCCGCCGCGCTGCTGATGCCCTACCCGCTCTACCACGCCGCCGCGCAGGAGCTGCGCCACGACATCGACGTGCTGGCGGCGCGCTTCGCCGTCAGCTTCGAGCAGGCGGCGCAGCGCCTCTCCACCCTCCAGCGCGAGGGCGCGCGCGGCGTGCCCTTCTTCTTCCTGCGCGTGGACCCGGCGGGCAACGTGGACAAGCGCTTCTCCGCCGCGGGCTTTCCCTTCGCGCGCTTCGGCGGCTCCTGTCCCAAATGGATCGTCCACCAGGCCTTCGCGACGCCGGGGACGCTCCGCGTGCAGGTGGCGGCGCTGCCCGACGGCGCCGCCTTCCTCTGCATCGCGCGCGCCCTGCAGGGCCCGGCGGCGCGCTGGGGCGAGCCGCCGCCCGTCCATGTCGTGGCGATGGGCTGCGACATCGGGCGCGCCGCCGAGCTCGTCTATGCCGACGGGCTCGACCTCGGATCGGCGCAGGTCGGCATCGGCCTCTCCTGCCGCCTGTGCGACCGCAGCGATTGCCGCAGCCGCGCCTTCCCGCCGCTCGAGCACCGCCTGGCGCTCGACCCCAACGAGGAGCGCGCCGCACCGTGGCGCTTCGAGCGCGCGCGCAGGGAGTGAACCGTTTCGGCGACGACCGGAGCCGCCGCGGCCAATCTTCCCGGGGTTCAGAGGAGCCGGAGAGATGCCGTTCTTCTTCACCGTGAACGACCAGGGCGCCGTCGATGCCGGGCAGTCCTTCATCGGCCTGGTCAATGGCTGGCTCGCCCCGGTGCGCTGCCGCTTCGACATCACCCCCAGGCCCGGCTTCGCCCCCATCCTCGGCTCGGCCGCGAACGGCCTGGCGGTCGCCGGGCCGGCCTATGCCAGCCCCGGCAGCGTGCGGGAGCAGGCCGGCGTGACCCGCACCGAGGGGCGCGGCGTGCTCCTCGGCCTGCCGGACCGCGTGCACCCGGGCAGCAGCTGGCGCATGCGCTTCGCCCTCGCGCTGCGCGGCCTGCTGCGCGAGCAGCAGCGCGTCAACATCCGGCTGAGCAGCTGCCACGCCTTCGTGCGCGTCGGCCAATTCGCGCCGCTCGACGCAGTGCAGGTGCCCGGCGGTACGATCGACGTCGCCGACCTCTCCAGGCTGCCGGAGCAGACCGCCGCCGGCGCCCTGATCCATGAGCTCGAGGAGCAGCGCCAGCGCCAGGCGCGCGGCGTCGTCACCTTCGCCGCCGCCCATGGCAGCGCCGTCATCGCCGAGGCAGGCGTCGCCGATGCCGACCGCGTCGCCGAATTCGAGCCGCCGGCGCCCGGCGGCGATCTCCAGGCCCGCGGCGGCCGCTGGGAGTGGTGGCTGGTCTATCGCCCGCGCGGCCGCAGCTTCCTCCGCCCGCTGGTGCTGGAGATGAACGGCCTCGACGTCGTGCGGGCGGAGTTCATGCGCAACGGCGGCGCGCCGGTCACCTTCCCCAACCTCGCCGCCGTCGAGCAGGCGGCCAGCCGGCGCGGGCTGCGCCGCGTCTGGCCGCTGCCCTGAGCGCATCCGCCCTTCAATGGTGGTGGCGGTGCCCGCCCGGCGCGTCCGGCGCCGCGCCCGGCGCTGCGCCATGGTCCTGCATGCCCTCCATGCCGTGCACCATGTCCGGAGGCACCGGCACCGCGGCGGCATCGCCGGGATAGGCGCGGGTGACCGCCCCCATCAGCGCGATCTCCTGCGTCTGGTCGGTGACGATGTTGACGTTGAGCAGGCGCAGGAAGTCGTTGCGCGCCGCCGGGTCGGCATTGTAGCCGCGCGCCATCTCCAGCGCCGCCTGGTGGTGGATGCTCATGGCGCGCGCGAATTGCACGTCGCGCGCGGTGACCGGCCCGCCGGCCAGGGCGTCGAGCCGGCTCGGCGTCGGCACCTGCATCACGCCCCATTCCTCCCCGAGCCCCTCGGCGCCCACCGGCCGCAGCACCAGCCCGAAGCCGATCCGCCGCGCCGGCTCGTCGAGCCGCCGCGCCACCGCATCGAGCAGCGCGATCTCGTAGCTCTGGTTGGCGATGATCGCCTGCGCAAGCGCCTTCAGCACCGCGCTCGAGCCCTGCGGATCGGCGAGATATTCGCGCGACATGCTGAGCGCGCCGGCATGATGGCGCCGCATCTTCACGACATAGTCGCGATCGGCCTGGACCGCCGCAGCGAGCGCGCCGGCGGGCAGGATGTCGTACCAGGCGGTCGCCGCCGGCGCATGGCCGGGCGCGTAGTTCCGCGCCGGGTCGTTGTTGGCATGGTCGGCGCGCGCCGGCAGGACGAGCAGCGCCAGCCCGAGCAGCACTGCAATCCCCGGCAGTGCGACGGAAGAAGCGGAACGCGGCATGATCGCTCTCCTGCGGATCGGTGCTGCGCGGCGAGATGGGGCTTCCCCCCATGGCAAGGTCAAGGGCCGGTGATAGGCTCGGCCGCCAGTGTCCCGATTCCGAAGTTCTTGCGCATGGCAGCGTACTCCGGAATCGGGACACTAGCGTTTGTTTTCAGTGGCCTGCTGATCCGCTCCGTTCGCTGCGAAGGGCAGCGAACTTCGCGGGCAGGACACTCGTAGAAGCGGAGGGGACGCGATGCTGCAGCTCTGGGGCCGGACCAACTCGGTCAATGTCATGAAGGTGCTGTGGCTGCTGGACGAGCTCGCGCTGCCCTATGAGCGCATCGATGCCGGCATGGCGTTCGGCCGCGTGGACGATGCGGACTACCGCGCCATGAACCCCAATGGCCGCGTGCCGACCCTGGTGGATGGCGCGGTGGTGCTGTGGGAGTCGAATTCCATCCTGCGCTATCTCGCCATGGCCCATGGCGGCGCGGCGGGCGCGGCGCTGTATCCGGCCGCGCCGGCGGCGCGCGCCAGCATCGACCGCTGGCTCGACTGGCAGCTCTCCACCCTGAGCCCGGCCGAGCGGAATCTGTTCTGGGGCATGGTGCGGACGCCGGCGGCAAAGCGCGACATGGCGCAGGTCCGCGGCGCGATGGAGGCCTCGGCGCAGTGCTGGCGCGTCCTGGATGCGCGCCTCGCCGAATGCGGCCCCTTCGTCGACGGCGCCGCCTTCACGCTCGCCGACATCGTCCTCGGCGCCTATGCGCGGCGCTGGTTCGGCCCGGAGGTCAAGCTGGAAGGCATGCCGGACCTGCCCGCGCTCGCGGCGTGGTACGCCCGGCTTGGCGAACGCGCGGGCTTCGCGCGCTGGGTGGCGCCGGCCCTCACGTGAAAGCGTGGGGGCGGCGCGGCCTCACCGCACCCAGGTCGCCCTCGCCGCGCTTCCCAAGTCGCCAAAAAAAGGAGGTGGGGGTCCGGGGGCGGAGTTCTCTCCGCCCCCGGTTCCTTCTTTCGCGCGTCAGCCCAGCACCGCGACAGCCTCCAGCCCCGCCAGCACGCGCCGCAGCTCGCGCGCGTCGAGCGCGATGCAGCCCTCGGTCGGCCCGTAATCGGCGCGCGCGATGTGCAGGAAGATCGCGCTGCCGCGGCCGCGCTCCGCCGGCGCGTCGTTCCAGCCGAGCACGCCGATGATGTCGTAGAGCCCATCCTCCCGCCACAGCACCTCGTGCCGCGCCGGGTGCGGCAGGCGGATCTGGCGGTTGTAGTCGGGATGGCCCGAATCGTCGCACCAGCCATCCTCGGGCGCGATCGGCTCCACCCGCACCCGGGCGGCCGGTGGCGCGGTGCGGTCGGCGCGGTACAGCACGCGGCGCAGCGGCATCAGCCCGGCGGGCGTCGCGCCGTCGCCCTCGCGCTTGTCCGCCCGCACGCCGCCCTTGCCGAGCGCGCAGCGGAACAGCGCGCCCTGGAACCGCAGCCGCCCATCGGCGGTGACGCGCGCCGTCCCCGCTTCGCTCACAGCAGATGGCCGAAGCGCTGCGCCTTGGTGGCGAGGTAGTGGTCGTTGACGCCGTTGGGATCGAATTGATGCGCCTCGCGCCGCAGCACCTCGATGCCGCAGGCGGCGAGCCCGGCGAGCTTGTCGGGATTGTTGGTGAGCAGCCGCACGCGCTCGACGCCGAGCGCGCGCAGCATGGTGGCGGCGACGAGGAAATTGCGCTCGTCGGCGCCGTAGCCGAGGGCGCGGTTGGCATCCAGCGTGTCGAGCCCGCCATCCTGCAGGGAATAGGCGCGCAGCTTGTTGACGAGGCCGATGCCGCGCCCTTCCTGGGCGAGGTAGAGCAGCACGCCGCCCGCCGGATCGGCTGCCATGCGGGCGATGGCGCCGCGCAGCTGCGGCCCGCAATCGCAGCGCAGCGAGCCGAGCAGGTCGCCGGTGAAGCATTCGGAATGCACGCGCACCAGCGGCGCGCCGCCTTCGCCGGCGACGCGTTCCGGCGCGCCGACCAGGATCGCCAGGTGCTCGATGCCGCCATCCGCGGCGCGGAAGGCGACGAGCCGCGCATCCGGCGCGCCTTCGAGCGGCACCTTAGCCTCCGCCACGCGAGTCAACGAGCGGGCGGCGCCGACCGGATAGGCGAGCACGTCCGCCGCCGGCACCTCGAGCAGCGCGAGCCGCGCGGTGGCGCCGGGCCGCGCCGGCGCGGCGATCATCGCCGGCAGCAGCCGCCCGAGCTTGGCGAGCGCCAGCGCCGCCGCGGCATGGGGCGGCGCCGGCGCGGTCTCCAGCGGCTCGCCGGCGAGCAGCTGTCCGGCGGTGGGGTCCGCCAGGCTGCGCAGGGCCTCCGGCGCGACCAGGGAGGCGGGCAGGCGCAGCGCGACCGCGCCATCCTCCTCGGCCGCGGCCATGTGCAGCACCGGGCGCAGCAGCACCGCCGCCGCGCGCACCGGCGCCAGCAGCGCGAGCGGCGCGCCGAGCGAGGCGGCGGCGAGCTCGGCCAGCCCGCGCGCGCCGACGGTTTCCGCCGCCGCGGCGATCAGCAGCTCGTCGCGGCCGCGCAGCAGCACCGGCGTGCCGCGGCGCAGATCGGACATCGCGCGATGCACGCGCCGAAGCGCCAGGGCGGTCTCGTCGGGCAAGGCCAAGTTCGAGCCCTGATCTGGGGCTGCGCTGCCGGGCATGGTCATAATCCTGGCGTTTTTACGATGCTCTGTATGCCGCGCCCGGAATGTGGCGCCCCCGGGGCAATCCCAAGGCCTTATCAGCATGTGGCGCTTGCAGGCCATGCGTCCAGTGCGGTCCCGCGACCTTGGCGGGGCGGTGCCGCTTGCGGTCACGGCATCTGTGATGGCAACTTCACCAAGGCGTGCGGGGGGTCAAATATGCTGGGGAGTCGAGGGAAGGAGATTCGATGTCGGGTCCGCGTCCGGTCCTGATCGTTGACGATGACGAGGCCTTGTGCGCGACGCTGATCGAGCAGCTCGCGCTCGAAGGCGAATTCGCGCCCGAATCGGCAACCAGCGTCGCCGGCGCCGAAGCCCTGTTGACCGCCGATGGTGCGCGCTTCGATGCCGTGCTGCTCGATATCGGCCTGCCCGACGGCGACGGGCGCGACCTCTGCTCGCGGCTGCGGCGGATGGGGCTGCGCATGCCCATTATCATGCTCACCGGCGCCGATGCCGAGCAGGATGTGGTCCGCGGGCTCGATTCGGGCGCCAACGACTACATCGGCAAGCCGTTCCGCCTGAACGAGCTGCTCGCGCGCATCCGCGCCCAGCTCCGCGTCTTCGACAACAGCGAGGACGCGGTGTTCACCATCGGCCCCTACACCTTCCGCCCGGCGGCGAAACAGCTGCTCGAGCAGGCGCGCAACCGCAAGATCCGGCTGACCGAGAAGGAGGCCGCGATCCTGAAATTCCTCTACCGCGCCGGCGGGCGGCCGGTGGCGCGGCAGGTGCTGCTGAACGAGGTGTGGGGCTACAACAGCGCCGTCACCACCCACACGCTCGAGACGCATATCTATCGCCTGCGCCAGAAGATCGAGCCGGACCCGTCCCAGGCGCAGCTCCTGCTCACCGAAGGCGGCGGCTACCGGCTGGATCCTTCGCCCGGGCGCGTCGCCGCCTAGAGCGGTTCGTCGGAACTGGAATCAGGAGAAGAAAGAGTGGGGGCGGAGAGAACTCCGCCCCCACACCCCCACCTCCTTTTTTTGACTCTTGGCGCTTGCGGCTCCCGCACTCCCAGGCGCCGCAGCGTTGTCGGGCTGAGAACGGAGCTCGCCACTCTGGGGGGCGGAGTTCACTCCGCCCCCCAGCCACTAGCGGCGCGCGCTGAAGCCGTCGGGCGTCAGGCCGAAGCGCCGCAGATCGACCCCCTGCTGACGCATTTGCGCGCTCACCTGCTCGCGGTGCTGCACCAGCGCCGCTTGGCCGGCGGCGCCCTGGCGGCGCAGCTCGTTGGTGCGGGCGGCGATCACCATGCTGTAGAAGGCGAGCAGCTCCGCCGTGTACTGGCGCTGCGCCTCGTCCATGGCGGCGACGGCGGGGAGGCCGGCGAGCAGGCCGCGCATCTGGGTCCGCACCGCGGCGATGCCGGCCGGCTGGGCGAGCGCGTCGGCGCCGGTCGCGACCTCCCAGGCGACCAGGTAGAAGGCGGCGACCACATCGGCGAGGTCGTTGCTGGAATAGCCATGCTGGCGGAGCAGCCGGTCGAACTCGACCCAGGGCGTCCCGGCCTGGATGGCCTGGCGGAGCTGCGGGGTCAGGTTCGGCGTCGAGGCCAGGATCTGCTGGCGCACCCGCTCGCTGACCGCCGGAGAAGGCTGGAAGGCGGTGCGCGTCCCCACCGGCGTCGCCGCCGGCTTGCCGCCCGCCGGCGGCGCCGCGGGCTCGGCCGTCCCGCCCGGCTTGCCGGGGGATGCCTCCGGCGCGTCGGCCAGGCCGAACAGCCGAAGGCCGACCCCCACCGCCGCCGAGCCGTCCTGCCCGAGCCCCGCCACGCCGAGCGGCGGCGAGGCCGGCGCGTCCAGCCGCTCGCCCTTCTGCGCCGCCACCGGCGCCGAGAGTGCCATCGCCATCGCCACGGCGAACACGCCGCCTTGCCACCGCATCTCCGCGCCTCCGGACCAGCGGCCCCCGTTCGGGGGGACTCCATCGCGGGGGCGGGGCGCGCGTCAAGCGAGGTCGCGTCGGGTTGAGAGCTGCGCGGGAGGGCGCCGCCCTCCCGCACTCCCCCGGGCCCCGGCGGGGAAGCAATGGTCCCCTCAGGCGCAGCGCCTCACTCGAAGCGCGCCGCTTCCTCGAAGGAGAGCCGCGGGCTGCGTGTGAACAGGCCGGCGGCGTCGCCGTAGCCGAGGTTGATCAGGAAGTTCGACTTCCAGGTGGTGCCGGCGAAGAAGGCGGCGTCCACCGCCGCCTGGTCGAAGCCGCTCATGGCGCCGGCATCGAGGCCGAGCGCGCGGGCGGCGAGGATCAGGTAGGCGCCCTGCAGCGTGCCGTTGCGGAAGGCGGTCTCGGCCGCCAGCGCGTCGTTGCCGGCGAACCAGGACTTCGCGTCCGCATGCGGGAAGAGATAGGGCAGCTTGTCGTAGAAGGCGCTGTCATGGGCGACGATCACCGTGACCGGCGCGGTCATCGTCTTCTCGATGTTGCCGGTCGAGAGGGCGGGCTTGAGTTTCGCCTTGCCTTCGGGGGTGCGGATGAAGACGAGGCGGGCCGGCGAGCTGTTGGCGCTGGTCGGGCCCCATTTCAGCAGGTCGTAGAGCTCGCGCAGCGTGCCGTCCGGCACCGGCCGGTCCTGCCAGGCGTTGTGGGTGCGGGCGGCGCGGAAGATCTGGTCCAGGGCGCGGTCGTCGAGAGCGGCGGGATTGCTGAGCATCGGTCCTCTCCGAGGATGTCGTTGCCCGCGAATATGCCCGCTCGCCCGGCCTGGCCAATGCCGGTCCCGCCAATCACCACCATCACGGCGATGTATGGCTGAACGATGCGGAAAGCGCCCTTCTCAGCCCGACAACGCTGCGCCGCCCGAGACTGCGCAAGCCGCTCGGCGCCAAGAAGCCAAAAAAAGGAGGGATGGGGTCTGGGGAAGGGAGTTCATCTCCCTTCCCCAGCGCTTCAGACCTCGACCTGCTCCACCGCGACGACTTCCGGCACGTAGTGCCGCAGCATGTTTTCGACGCCGTGGCGTAGCGTGGCGCGCGAGGAGGGGCAGCCGGAGCAGGCGCCCTGCATGTGCAGCTTGACGATGCCGTCGCGGAAGCCGCGGAAGACGATGTCGCCGCCGTCGCCGGCGACCGCGGGGCGCACCCGGGTGTCGAGCAATTCCTTGATCTGCGCGACGATCTCGGCGTCGGCGGGGTCGATGTCCTCCTCCAGCGCCTCGGCGTCGTCCTCGAGGACGGGGGCGCCGGCCAGGACGTGCTCCATGATGGCGCCGAGCACGCGCGGCTTCAGCGCCTGCCAGTCGGCCCCGTCGGTCTTGGTGACGCTGACGAAATCGCTGCCGAGGAACACGCGGGCGACCTCGCCCACCGCGAAGATGCGCGCGGCGAGCGGCGAGCGGGCGGCCGATTCGGCATCGGTGAAATCCGCCGTGCCGCGGGCGCCGAGAACATCCCGCCCGGGCAGGAATTTCAGGGTGGCGGGGTTGGGGGTCGATTCGGTCTCGATGAACATGGCGTGAGGTCCGAGCGATACCGCAGCTATGTGGTCGGGATTGGCGGCGGGCGCAACCCGGTCGAGGGTCCGGTCAGGTCACCCGCTCCAGTTCCTCCTCGGTGATGCCGCCCGGCACGATCGTCATCGGCACCTTGAGCCGGTGCATGTGCCGGCCGGTCAGCGCCGTGATCAGCGGGCCCGGGCCGCCCGAGCCGGGCGCGGCGGCGAGGATCAGGATGGAAATCCGCGGATCCTCCTCGAGCAGCATCAGCAGCTCCTCGCGCGGCTCGCCTTCGCGGATCAGCAGGATCGGGTAGCCCCCCGTGATGTCGTTCACCTCGGCGGCGAGGCCGGAGAGCATCTTCTCCGCCTCCTCCCGCCGTTCCTCCTGCATCATGACGCCGACACCGGCCCATTCCACCAGGCCGACCGGCTCCAGCACGCGCAGCAGCGCGACCCGGCCGCCGCCCTTGCGGGCGCGCAGCGAGGCGTATTTCAGCGCCATCTCGCGCTCCGGGCTGTCGTCCACCACCACCAGGAAGACACGGTCGCGCTTGGCCGGGGTGGTGGCGGCGGCGGCTTCCTCGGTTTCGGCCATGTCACGGCCCTCCTGAGCGGGGGATGCCAAGCGGGGGATCATAGAAGAAAGATCGGGGGGCGGAGAGAACTCCGCCCCCCGAACCCCCCGCCTCCTTTTTTTGGCGACTTGGCGCCGGTGGCTCCCGCACTCTTAGGCGCCGCAGCGTTGTCGGGCTGGGAACGGAGCTCGCTACGCTTCAGCTGCGCCGGAACAGGATGCTGCCGAGCCAGCCGGCGGCGGCGGCGAGCAGGATGCAGGAGACGCCGTAGACCAGCGGCAGCTGCCGCGCCACGCTGGCGATGCGCGCGGCGCTGCCCACCCGCTGCACGCGCAGGAACAGCTCCTGCCGCGCCACCACGCGGCGGTCGCGCACCAGCAGCACCTCGGTGCGGTACTCGCCGGTCTGCACCGTGTCGGGAAAGGCGATGCGGGCGGAGAACAAGCGCCCGCCCGACACTTCCACCGGCAGGTTCTCGAGCCAGTGGCGATCGCCCTGCTTGAGGTCGAGCAGCGCGGCACGGAAGGCCGGCTGCTGCGATCCCGTGGCGCGCAGCGGCAATACCTCGAGCCCGAGCCGGCCCGCGCGGCGCTCATCCTCGGGCAGCAGCTCCCAGGGCGGATGGGTGCCCGCGATGGCATAGAAGCCGGGCACCTCGGGGAAGGCGGCGGAGGGGCCGTTCATCCAGAAGCCCAGCAGGTTCACCTTCCGCCGCACCACCATGGGCAGCGGCGGACCCCACATGACGATCAGGATCTCGTCGCCGTCGGGCGCGCCGATCAGCCGGTCGGTCGCGCCATAGACCAGCACGGAGGCGCCAGTGAAACCGGTGGTGATCTCGACGGTGTCGGTCGAGAGGGCGGCAGTCAGCGGCGGGGTGGCGGGGCGCGGCGCCTGCGCGGCGGCCGGCGCGGCGAGCAGGAGCAGCGCGAGCAGCAGCCGGATCACGGCAGCGGGCCGACGACGTAGAGGCTGTCCGGCCGCCGCACCAGCTGCCAGAACAGCCCCGCCGCCACGGTCAGCACCAGCATGCCGAGCAGCGCGCGGGTCTCCTCGCCGCGCAGCCTGGTGCCCATGGCGGCGCCGAATTGCGCGCCGGCGACGCCGCCCGCCAGCAGCAGCAGGGTGAGCACGATATCGACGCTGCCGACCTGCCAGGCCTGCAGCAGGGTCACGTTGGCGGCGACGAACACCACCTGGAACAGCGAGGTGCCGATGACCACCGAGGTCGGCATCCCCAGCAGGTAGATCATCGCCGGCACCAGCATGAAGCCGCCGCCCACGCCCATGACGGCAGAGAGGATGCCGATGCCGAAGCCGACCATCAGCGGCGGCAGGACCGAGATGTAGAGGCGCGACTTGCGGAAGCGGAGCTTGAAGGGAAGGCCGTGCAGCCAGGTGTGCTCATGCAGCCGCACCGGCGCATGGCCGCGCCGGCGGCGCCAGATGGAGCGCACGCTCTCGCGCACCATCAGCAGGCCGACGGTGCCGAGCACCACCACGTAGAACAGCGCGACCGCGAGATCCACCTGGCCGAGCTTGCGCAGCAGCGCGAAGAGCTGCACGCCGAGCGCCGATCCCACGAAGCCGCCGGTGAGCAGCACGAGGCCCATGCGCGCATCGACATTGTCGCGCCGCCATTGCGCGATGAGGCCGGAGACGGATGCGCCGAGCGTCTGGTTGGCACCGGAGGCGACGGCGACGGGCGAGGGAATGCCGATGAGGATCAGCACCGGCGTCAGCAGGAAGCCGCCGCCGACGCCGAACAGGCCCGAGAGCCAGCCCACGCCGAAGCCGATGCCCAGCAGCCACAGGGCATCCACCGACATCTCGGCGATCGGCAGGTAGACCTGCATGCGGCATCCCGCCAGGAACTGGCGGGATCGGGTTTGAACCGCGCCTCGGCGAAGCGCAAGAGGGCGCGCGCGGCCTCAGGCGCCGGCGAGGGTGAGGCCTTCGACGCGGATGGTGGGCGCGTCCGTGCCGCGGCGGAATTCGAGATCGTCGGCCGGCGTCATGTGCTGGAAGATGTCGCGCAGATGACCGGCGATGGTGATCTCGCTGACCGGCTCGGCGAGCGCGCCGTCGCGGATCATGAAGCCCGCGGCGCCGCGGCTGTAGTCGCCGGTGACCATGTTCACGCCCATGCCGATGAGGTCGGTCACATAAAGTCCCTCGGCAATGTCGGACATCAGCGCGGCGGGCGAGATGCTGCCGGGCTCGAGCCAGAGATTGGTGGCGGCGGGGCCGGGTGGGCCGCCGGTGCCGCGGCTCGCATGGCCGGTGGAGGCGAGGCCGAGCTGGCGCGCGCTGCGCCAGTCGAGGATCCAGGTGGTGAGCACGCCGTCCTGCACGATGGCGCGTGCTTCGCCCGGCATGCCTTCGCCGTCGAAGGGGCGGGAGCGCAGGCCGCGCCTGCGTGTCGGGTCGTCGCGCACGGTGAGGCCGGCGCCGAGCACCTGCTTGCCGAGCGAGTCCTTGAGGAAGGAGGTGCCGCGCGCGACGGTGGCGCCGTTGATGGCGGCGCCGAGATGGCCGAGCAGCGAGGCGGAGACGCGCGGATCGTACACCACCGGCAGGCGAGCGGTCCTGGGGCGGCGCGGGTTGAGGCGGCGCACGGCGCGCTCGCCGGCGCGGCGGCCGATCAGCGCGGCGTCCTCGAGATCGGCGAGATGGATGGCGGTGTGGTAGTCGTAGTCGCGCTCCATCGCGGTGCCCTGGCCGGCGACGGCGGTGGCGGAGACCGAGTGCGAGGTCCGGCTGTAGCTGCCGGCGAAGCCGTTGGAGGCGGCCAGCGCGATCTCGGCGCGGCTCCAGCCTGCCTCGCCGCCTTCGCTGTTGGTCACGCCGGGAATGGCGAGGGCGGCTTCCTCCGCCGCGGCGGCGCGCTCGAGCAGCGCTTCCGCGCTGGGCTCGGCGGCGTCCACGAGATCGAGGTCGCGTGCCACCAGCGGCACGGGATCGGGCAGCCCGGCGAAGGGATCCTCGGGCACCACGCGCGCCATCGCCACGGCGCGTTCGGCAAGCGCCGCGAAGCCCGCCGGATTGGCCTCGGTGGAAGAGACGATGGCCTGCCGCCTGCCCAGGAACACGCGCAGCCCGAGATCGAAGCCCTCGGAGCGTTCGAGCTGCTCGATCTTCCCCAGCCGCCGCTGCACGTTCAGGGAGGTGGACACCACCAGCAGCGCATCCGCCGCGTCCGCCCCGGCGCGCCGCGCCGCACCCACCAGATCCTGCAACACATCCAGCCGGTTCATCGCCAGGCTCCGCCCCCCACCATTGTTCCTTGGTTCGGCTGAAAGCGCCGTTCCTTCGTCCCGGCCACGCATGCGCAGCGCGCGGTGGCGGTGGCGGGGTCAAGGATCGCCGAAGGCGACCGGCGCAGCCGGCGCGCAGCGTCCTTGACGCCGCCGCCGGCGCCGCGCGACGCTGGGCGCAGACGGGGCGCGAGCAGCATCAGGACGCCAGCCGCGACGCGATGCTCGTCAGCGGCGGCACATGCAGCGCCGGGCCGAGTGCCGCGAGGGTCGGCCGGCCGCGGAACGCCGCCGCCGCGGCGCTCTGCACGTCCTCCACCGTCACCGCGGCGATCTTCGCCTTGGTCTCCTCGACGGGGATGACGCGCCCATAGACCTGGATCTGCCGCGCGAGCTGCTCGGTGCGGCTGCCGGTGGATTCCAGCGACATCAAAAGAGACGAGCGAAGCTGCGCCTTGGCGCGCGCCAGCTCCTCCGCCGAGACGTCGCGCTGCACCTTCCACAGCTCCTCGATCGCGACCGGCACCAGCTCCTCGGCTTCCTTCTCCCCGGTGCCGGCGTAGATCGCGAGCAGCCCGCTATCCATGAAGGGCGAGGCGAAGGAGTAGATCGAATAGACCAGCCCGCGCTTCTCCCGGATCTCCTGGAACAGACGGGAGGACATGCCGCCGCCGAGCAGGGTGGAGAGCAGCTGCGTCGGGTAGTGCAGCGGATCGCCGTACGGCACGGACGGGAAGCCCAGCACGATGTGCACCTGGTCGAGCTCGCGCTCCTCGCGGAATTCGTCGCCCTGGTAGCGCGCCGGCTCGGGCGCTTCCGGGTTGGTCTCCGGCAGGTCGGCGAAATGCCGCTGCACGAGATCGAGCAGCGCCTCGTGCTCGATGGCGCCGGCGGCCGCCACCACCATGCGCTTCGGGCCGTAGTGCCGCCGCATGTAGTTGCGCACCGTGTCGCGCGTCATCGCCTTGATGGTCTCTTCCGTTCCCAGCACCGGGCGGCCCATCGCCTGCTCGGGATAGGCGGCCTGCTGGAAATGGTCGAACACGATGTCGTCCGGCGTGTCGTTGGCCTGGCCGATCTCCTGCAGGATGACGCCACGCTCGCGCTCCAGCTCCTCCGGCACGAAGGTGGAATGCGTCAGGATGTCGCCCAGGATGTCCACCGCCAGCGCGGTGTCCTCCTTCAGCACCTTTGCGTAGTAGGCGGTCTGCTCGCGCGCGGTGTAGGCGTTGAGATGGCCGCCGACATTCTCGATCTCGCGGGCGATCGCGAGCGCGTCGCGGCGCTCGGTGCCCTTGAAGGCCATGTGCTCGAGCAGGTGGGAGACGCCGTTCTCCTCCGGCGCCTCGTTGCGCGTTCCCGCGGCGACATAGGCGCCGACCGAGACGGTCTCCACCCGCGGCATGGTTTCCGACACGACGGTGAGGCCGTTCGGCAGGCGGGTGACGCGGACGGCATCGGACATTCGGTGATCCTCAGGCGGCATTGCGGCGGGCATGGGCGCGGACGGCGGCCTCGACCTTGCCGAGATCGGCCGGCAGGACGGCGAAGCGTTCCTCCCGTTCATATAGGTCCGCGAGCCGCGCCGGCAGAGGGGGGCGGAAGCCGGTGGCGCGCTCCACCGCATCCGGGAACTTGGCCGGATGGGCGGTGGCGGCGACCACCACCGGCACGGCGGGGTCCTCCGGCGCCAGGGCGCGGGCGGCGGCGACGCCCACGGCGCTGTGCGGGTCGGCAAGGTAGCCGGCCGCCTCGTGCAGGCGGCGGATCTCGGCCAGGGTCCCGGCATCATCGAGGGTGAAGCCGTGGAACAGCGCGGCCGCCTGGCGCCAGGCGGCGTCCGGCACCGGCATGCGGCCTTCCTCGCGGAAGCGGCGCATCATCCCCGCCGTCGCCGCGCCGTCGCGGCCGAGCAGCTCGAACAGCAGCCGCTCGAAATTGCTCGAGACCTGGATGTCCATGCTGGGCGAGAGCGAGGGCTCGACCGGCCGCGCGCTCATGTCGTTGGCGGCGAGGAAGCGCGCCAGGATGTCGTTGCGGTTGGACCCGACGATCAGCCGCTCGATCGGTACCCCCATCCGCCGCGCCGCCCAGGCCGCCAGGACGTTGCCGAAATTGCCGGTCGGCACGCTGAAGGCCACCGGCCGGTCCGGGGCGCCCAGCGCGAGCGCGGCGGCGACGTAATACGGAATCTGCGCCGCGATCCGCGCCCAGTTGATCGAGTTCACCGCCGAAAGCCGCATCTCCTGGCGGAACGGCGCGTCGTTGAACATCGCCTTCACCAGGTCCTGGCAGTCGTCGAAGGAGCCCTGGACGGCGATGTTGTGCACGTTGGGCGACAGCACCGTCGTCATCTGCCGCCGCTGCACCTCGCTGGTGCGGCCCTCGGGGTGGAGGATGACGATGTCCACCGCATCGCGGTCGCGGCAGGCCTCGATGGCCGCGGAGCCGGTGTCGCCGGAGGTCGCGCCGACGATGGTGATGCGCTCGCCCCGCTTGGCCAGCACATGCTCGAACAGCAGCCCGACGAGTTGCAGCGCCATGTCCTTGAAGGCGAGGGTCGGCCCGTGGAAGAGCTCGAGCGCGAACAGCCGCGCATCGAGCTGCACCAGCGGCGCCACCGCCGGGTGGCCGAAGCCGGCATAGGCGGCGCGGGTCATCCCCCGCAGCGTCTCCAGCGGGACAGTCCCGTCGGCGAAGGGATGGATCACCCGCGCGGCGAGCTCGGCATAGGGCAGGCCGCGCAAGGCGCGGAGCTCGGCGGCGGAGAATTCCGGCCAGGCCTCGGGCAGGAACAGCCCGCCATCCTCGGCCAGCCCGGCCAGCAGCACGGCTTCGAAATCGCGGGGCGCGGCCTGGCCGCGGGTGGAGACGTAGCGCATCGGGCCAGGAAATACCCCAAGCGGGGGCGGAGGGAAGCCGGCCGTGGCTGGCGGAAGCGTGGCGAGCTCCGTTCTCCGCCCGACAACGCTGCGGCTCCTGAGAGTGCGGGAGGAGCCAGCGCCAAGTCGCCAAAAAAAGGAGGAGGGGGTTCGGGGGCGGAGTTCTCTCCGCCCCCGACCTTTTTCTCCCGATTTCAATTCCAGCGACCCGCTCTATTGCAGCGTGACCGACACCGCCACCGGCTGCGCCGCGAGCCCGGAATAGGTCAGCCGATACATCCCCGGCGCCGCGGGCCGGGCCGGCAGGAAGCCGGTCAGGGCGACATGCTCCTCGGCGCGCAGGTAGCGTTCCTCCCGCGCCAGCTCGGCGACCAGCCAGGCCAGCAGGTCGAGCGGATGCCGGCGGGGCGCCCCCGCGGCGATCGCCTCGCCGTCCCGCGTCAGCACGATCTCGAGCCGCCCGAGCCGTTCCGCGTGGTCGCCGATGCCGGTCACCGGCACCGGCTCGCCCACCACGCCCGCACGGGTGCCGAGATTGATCTCCAACAGCCGCTCGGCGCCCAGCGGCGCGCCCGGCGCGAACACGCCATCGGACAGGGCAAGGTAGGGAATCACCGCGTCGACATGGCGCAGCAGCGTCATGTGATCGAGCCTGAGCCGCGGATCCAGGTCGCGCCGCATGCGCAGCAGCAGCGCCGGCTGCACCAGCGGCACGGCAGCGAAATGCGCCGGCAGCTCCGCGCCGGACACCTCGCGCAGCGTGCCGAAGAACACCGCGCCGCGGAGCGACTGCCCGGCGCCGAACCGGACATCCACGACATGCCCGACGACATCGCCGAACGCCTGCGCCAGCACGGCGACCAGGCGATCGCGGGCGCAGAGCGCGTCGGCCAGGCCCAGGGCCGGCCCCGGCGCGACCGGCCGGCGCTCCAGCATCGCCTGCGCCAGCCGCGCGACCTCCGCCATCTCCGGGCATGCCGCGCGCGCCGCCGGGGCCATCGCCGGCAACGCCATCATCACGGCAAGAACCAGAAGGCGACGCACCGCCTTCCTCCATCCGCTCCCGGCTCAGGGCCGGGTCTGCCCGCTTCCGATCACCTGGTACCGGTAGGTGCAGAGCTGCTCGAGCCCCACCGGCCCCCGCGCATGCAGCCGCCCGGTGGCGATGCCGATCTCCGCCCCGAAGCCGAACTCGCCGCCGTCGCAGAACTGCGTGGACGCGTTCCACATGCCGACGGCGGAATCCAGCCCATCCAGGAATTCCTGCGCCGCCGCCGCATCGGCGGTGACGATCGCCTCGGTATGCTCCGATCCGTAGCGGCGGATATGCGCGAGCGCCTCGGCGACGCCCTCCACCACCTTCACCGACAGCACCGCATCCAGCCACTCGGTCGCGAAATCCGCCTCGGTCGCTGCCGGCAGCTCCGGCAGGATCGCGCGCGCCCGCGCATCGGCCCGGAAGTCGCAGCCCAGCGCGCGCAGATCGGCGACCAGCAGCGGCAGCAGCGACGGCGCCACCACCGCGTCGATCAGCAGCGTCTCGGTCGCGCCGCAGATCCCGGTCCGCCGCATCTTCGCATTGGCGAGGATGGCGCGCGCCATCGCCGGTTCCGCCGCCGCATGCACATAGGTGTGGCAGAGCCCCTCGGCATGCGCGAGCACCGGCACCCGCGCCTCCTCCAGCACCCTTGTCACCAGCCCCTTGCCGCCGCGCGGCACGATGAGATCGACGAGCCCCGCCCCGCGCAGCATCACGCCGACGAAGCCACGGTCGGCACTCGGCGCCACCTGCACCGCCGCCTCCGGCAGCCCCGCCGCGCGCAGCCCCTGCACCAGGCAGGCATGGATCGCCCGCGCCGAGCCCAGGCTCTCCGAGCCGCCGCGCAGGATCGCCGCATTGCCGGATTTGAGGCAGAGCGCCGCGGCATCCGCCGTCACATTCGGCCGGCTTTCATAGATCATGCCGATCACGCCGATCGGCTGCGCCACGCGGCGGATCACCAGCCCGTTCGGCCGCGTCCACTCCGCCAGCACGCGCCCGACCGGATCCGGCAGCGCCGCCACCTCCTCGAGCCCGCGCGCCATCGCCTCGATGCGCGCCGGGGTCAACGCCAGCCGGTCCCGGAACGCGCCGCTCAGCCCGGGCGCCGCCTCGAGATCGCGCGCATTGGCGGCAAGGATCGCACCGGCCCCGGCCCGCAGCGCGGCAGCCGCCTCCACCAGCGCCCGGTCCTTCGCCGGTCGTCCCACCCGCGCCAACTGCGCCGCAGCCGCCCGCGCGCCCCGCGCGGCAGCCTCGAACAGACGACCCACCTCATCAGCCACGACATTCATGCCGCAAACCCTAGCCCCGCGCGCGATGCCGCGGAAGCAGGGGTTCCGCTGGGTGACCGAGTGCGGGCCAGGAGGGGCGCCGCCCCTCCTGGCCCTCCCCGCCGGGGGGCAAGCGATGCCCCCCGGACCCCGCGGGCAAGGGTGCAGGTCCGGGGAAGGGGGAGGGGCGGAACCGGCGCGCCGCTTCAAACGGTGCGCGGCGCCCCTCCCCCTTCCCCGGACCTCTCCTCGCGGGGTCTGGGGGGCACGGCTGCCCCCCAGCGGGGAGAGCCCGAGAGGGGCAGCGCCCCTCTCGGTCCCGCACCTCGGTCACCCAGCGCAACGCCCCCGCTTGCCCGCGGCGCCGCGCGGGCTGCCCCGTCAGCGGCGGGACTGGACGTAGTCCCAGGCGGTGAAGGCGAAGTCCTGCTGGGCGCGGTTCTGCAGGTGGCAGGTGAAGCACGCCTCGACCGGGGCGTTGTTGCGGCTGCCGTCGGCGTTGAAGCGCGCGTACTCCCATTCGCCGTTGCGCTTCTCGGGTCCGTAGCCTTCGCCCCAGCCGCGCTCCTTCTCCTGGGCGTTGATGGAGAGCCAGGCCGGTTCCGGAATCAGCCTGCCGTTCATGTCCCGCAGCAGCTGTCCGTCGGGGCCGCTGCGGGCGCGCTGGTCGGCGAGCAGCAGGATGGTGCCGTAGGGCAGTGGCTGGCCGGCGCGGGCTTCCGCGAATGCCTCGGGGTTGATGAAGATGTTGCGCACCAGGCGGCGTTCGGCGTTGTCCACCACGGCATAGCGGATGAAGCGGCTCTGCCAGTCGGCGGGGAGCTCGATGTTGGCGGGCCCGGGCGTGTAGCTGCGCGGCTGCGCCAGGGCGACGGCGCCCGTTGCGGCCAGGGCGCAGGCGGATGCGATGAGAGCGCGACGCATGGTGTGACCTCCCCCCGTGGATGTTGCTGCAAGCGGACTCTACCCGAAACGGCTGCCGCTCCGCCTTCCCTTTCCGTGGCGCGGAGTGCCCGCGGGGCCCGGGGGGCACGAATGCCCCCCGGCGGGGTGGTCCAGGAGGGGCGGCGCCCCTCCTGGCCCGCACTCCCAGTCCTGGCGCCCCGCTTGCGGCGACGCCGCGCGCGGCCCAGGTTCAGCGGCATGGACGACGCATTGGTGGTGCGGCCGGATCCGTCCGATCCCCGGCTGACGCGGCGGGTGGCGGGGGTGGACCACACCGGGGCGGTGGTGGAGACCTCCGTCACGGTGGAGCGGCCTTTGACGCTCTACCTGAACGGCCAGGAGATCGTCACCATGATGACGATCGGCGACCGGCCGGAGGATCTCGCCCTCGGCTATCTGCTCAACCAGAACATGCTCCGCCGCGACGACCGCGTGACGGCGGTGGAGCACGACGAGGATCTCGGCGTCGTCGTCGTGCGCACCGAGCGGCGGACCGATTTCGAGCAGAAGCTGAAGAAGAAGACGCTGACCAGCGGCTGCGCCCAGGGCACCGCCTTCGGCGACCTTATGGAGGATTTCGACCAGGCGCGGCTGCCGGCCGCCGAGCTGCGCACGAGCTGGCTGTATCGCCTGCTGCACCGGATCAACACCTTGCCGACGCTCTATCTGGAGGCCGGCGCGATCCATGGCTGCGCGCTGTGCCGGCAGGACCAGCCGCTGGTCTACATGGAGGATGTCGGCCGCCACAACGCGGTGGACAAGATCGCCGGCTGGATGTTCCGCAACGGCGAGGCGGGCGCCGACAAGATCTTCTACACCACCGGGCGGCTCACCTCGGAGATGGTGATCAAGACGGTGCGGATGGGCATCCCGATCCTGGTCTCGCGCTCCGGCTTCACCGCCTGGGGGGTGGAGCTGGCGCAGCAGGCGGGCGTCACCCTGGTCGGGCGCTGCAAGGGCAAGCGGTTCCTGGCCTTGGCAGGGGTGGAGCGCATCCTGTTCGACGCCGACCTCGCCTATGTCGAGGAGGAGAGCGCGAAGCACTGGCGCAAGAACGCGCGGGAGCAGGACGCCGCCGCATCGGGCGGCGACGAGGCCGCCTAGGGTGGCGCCGGATGCCACCGCGCAGCGGACCGACACGCTCGGCGTCGTGCTCGCCGGCGGGCTGGCGCGGCGCATGGGCGGCGGCGACAAGCCGCTGCGCATGCTCGCCGGCCGGCCGCTGCTCGATCATGTGCTGGACAGGCTGGCGCCGCAGGTCGCCGCGGTGATCCTCAACGCCAATGGCGAGGCGTCGCGCTTCGCGCACTGGGGCCTGCCGGTGGTCCCGGACGGGCTGCCCGACTATCCCGGCCCGCTCGCCGGCGTGCTGGCGGCGCTGGATTGGGCGGCGGCGAAGCGCCCCGACCTGCCCTGGGTGGTCTCGGTGCCCGGCGACTCCCCGCTGATCCCGGCCGACCTGGTGCCGCGCCTGCATGCGGTGCGCGCGCAGGCCGGGGTGCCGCTGGCCTGCGCCCGCTCGGACGGCCAGACGCATCCCCCGATCGGCCTGTGGCCGGTCTCGCTCCGCGAGCCGCTGCGCGCCGCGCTGCGCGCCGGCGAGCGCAAGATCGACCGCTGGACTGCCCGCCACGGCATCGCCCATGCCGACTGGCCGGCGACGCCGTGCGACCCCTTCTTCAACGCCAACGCCCCGGAGGACCTCGCCACGGCCGAGTTCCTGTTGCAATCGAACAGAGCGCGCACCATAGGATCAGGGGACTGAATCCCTCGGGGAGAACGCCGTCATGAAAGCCGTCCTGGCGGGCATCCTCGCCGCCATCGTGATCGCCATCGGCGCCGCCTACATCCTCGACAGCGAGGTGCAGCGCACCGCCCAGGCCGCCTTCACGACCCAGGGCGCGCGGCTGTAGCCGCCGCGTCGCGCAGCCGCCGCCTTCCCAGGCTGCGCACCTCCACCCGGTCCGGCGCGCGGGCGCGGATCTCGGCCTGGAATTCGGCCCGCTTCTCGTGGATGGAGGCGATCACCGGCCCCATCGCCACGCCGATATCCACCAGCACCGCCTCGGAGAGCTGCAGGCTCGCCTCCACCGTCTCCGGCACCGCGTCGGTGGCGCCGATGTGGTAGAGATGCGCGGCGTGCCCGGCATCCCGCGCGCGCGCCACGATCAGCAGGTCCGGGCGCGCCTGCCGCGCCGCCTCCACCATCTCGTCCACCGCGGCGTGGTTGCTCATCGTCACCACCAGGGCGCGCGCCGCGTCGAGGTCCAGCCGGCGCAGGAGGTCGATGCGCGTGCCGTCGCCCCAGTAGATCGGGCGCCCCTTGGCGCGCTGACGCGCCACCTGGTCGGCGTCGTTGTCGAGCGCGACGAAGGGGATGCGGTGCCGCTCCAGCATGGCGCTGACCGTCTGCCCGACTCGCCCGAACCCCGCGACGATGACATGCGGCGCGCCGAGCCCGGTCCCGCGCTCGGGCGGCAGCAGCGCGGGGTCCACCGGCGCCGGCGCCAGCCGCGCATCGGCGCGGTTGCCGAGTGCCGAGAGCAGCGGGATGACGGCCATGGTCAGCGTCGCCAGGATGGTCCCGAAGCCGGCGGTCGCGGCCGGCATGAGCCCGCCGGCCGCGGCGATGCCGAAGATCACCAGCCCGAACTCGCCGCCGGGCCCGAGCAGCAGCCCGCTGCGCAAGGCGGCCCGCCAGGGCAGCCCGAATAGCCGCCCGAGCAGCGCGACGATGGCCGCCTTGGCCGCGACCAGCGCAGCCGCCGCGGCGAGGATGGCGAGGGGCGCCGCGGCGAGCCGCCCGAGATCCAGTCCCATCCCGACCGAGATCAGGAACACCCCGAGCGCCAGCCCCTTGAAGGGCTCGATGGTGACCTCGACCTGCTTGCGGTACTCGGTGCCGGAGAGCAGCAGCCCGGCGACCAGCGCCCCCATCGCCATGGAGAGCCCCGCCGCCGCGGTGGCGAGCCCGGTCGCCAGCACCACCAGCAGGCAGATGGCCACGAACAGCTCCGGGCTCCCGGTGCGGGCCACGCTGCGGAACATCGGCCGCAGCGCCAGGCGGCCGAGGGCGACCACGCCGAGCACCGCGAGGATGGCCTGCAGCACCACCCAGGCGAGGCCCCAGGCGCCGCCCCCCGGCTGGTCGCCATCCATCACGCCGAGGATGAACAGCACCGGCACCACCGCGAGATCCTGCAGCAGCAGCACGGCCACGCTGGCGCGCCCGGCGGCGCTCCCCAGCCGGTGCTCGGTGGAGAGCACCTGGATGACGATGGCGGTCGAGGACATGGCGAGCGCCAGCCCGAACACCACCGCGCCGGCGCGCGATTCGCCGAGCGCCAGCGCCGCGGCGCCGATCGCCGCCGCGCTCGCCAGCAGCTGCAGCGCGCCGAGCCCGAACACCAGGCGGCGCATCAGCACCAGGCGCTCGAGCGAGAGCTCGAGACCGATCATGAACAGGAGCAGCACCACACCGAGCTCGGCGATCGGCGCGATCGCCTCGGTGTCGGTGATGACGAAGGCCGAGAGCTCGGGCAGGTGATGGGCGAGCGAGCCGAGCCCGAACGGCCCGACCGCGACGCCCACCAGCATGAAGCCGAGGGTAGTGCCGACGCGCAGCCGGTGGAACAGCGGGATCACGATACCCGCGGCGCCCAGGATGATGAGCGCCTCCTTGAAGGAGGAAGGGTCGGCGGGATTGGTCATCTGCCCCTTCCGCCTACACCATGCGGCGGGCGCGGCGGTAGGGGGCCGGGCGCCAGAGCGTTGTCAGCTGCGGAAGAAGGCTGGGGGGCGAAGATGAACTCCGCCCCCCAGACCCCCCACCTCCTTTTTTTGGCTAATGGGGAACGTTGAGAGCTCCGTTCTCAGCCCGACAACGCTGCGGCGACTGAGAGTGCGGGAGCCGCAAGCGCCAAGAGTCAAAAAAAGGAGGTGGGGGTGTGGGGGCGGAGTTCTCTCCGCCCCCACTCTTCTCTAGCGAGCGGGGCGTCAGAGGGTGCTCAGCCAGTCTGCCGGCACGAAGCGGTAGCCGTCGCCCTCCTTCGCCATGTAGCCATTGGCGGGGAAGGGGAAGTGATAGCCGGTGATGCGGATGCGGTCCGCCGCCACCCGGTCGTAGATGCGGCGCCGGGCGGTCACCGCCATGTCGGCGTCGAAGTCGAAGATGATCTGGAAGTCGGGCCGGCGGGCGAGGAGCTCCGGACGGTTGGTGGTGTCGGCGACGAACATCATCTGCGCCGTACCATCGCTCACATGATAGCAGGTGTGGCCGGGCGTGTGGCCATAGGCCGGCACGCCGCGGATGCCCGGCACCACCTCGGCGCCCTCGGCGAGCTGGCGGATCCTGCCCTCATAGGGTGCGAAGCGGCGCCGCGCATTGGCGAAATTGCCGCGCTGGCCTTCCGGGCTGCGCGTCTCGTTGCCGGCCTCGGTCCACCAGCGCCATTCGGCCTCCGGCACCACGATCTCGGCATTGGGGAAGGCGGCGGCGCCGGCGGCGTTCTGCAGCCCGTTGATGTGGTCGCCGTGGAAATGGCTGGAGGCGACGACATCGACCCGCGCGGGATCGATGCCGGCGGCCGCCATGTTGGCGATCATGCGCCCGTTGGTCGCGCCCTGCGGCGTCACCCCGTTGCCGGTGTCGAACACCACCAGCTGCCGGCCGGTATCGACGAAGGTGACGGTGTAGGGGATCGCCAGCATCTCGGTGGGCAGGAAGGACTCGGCCAGCACCTGCTGCACCTCGGCGAGCGGCGCGTTGCGCACGAAGCCCTCGACCGGGCGGCGGACGAATCCGTCATGCACCGTGGTGACGGTGAAGCTACCCACTTTGAAGCGATAGAAGCCCGGCGCCTGAGCGGCGGGCGCCGGCGCGGCGGGGGCCGGCTGCGCCGCGGCGCCGCGGATCAGGGCCGGGGTCGCGATGGCGGCGAGCAGGGTGGCACGACGATGCATGGGCATGAGCGGTCCTCCCGGATTGTCCGGCGGCGGCAGCTTGATCTCATTGCCGATGCGGTCAAGCCCGGCGCTGTTGCAGCAATGCCAGGTTGCAACGCCCGCAGCATGATGGGAGGTTAGAACCTCCTCGATGCCCTACGAAGGAAGAAGACGCCCGCCGGTGCCGAAGGACGAGACTTTCCTGCCCGCGACCACCACGATCGGACGCCGGCCCGGGCTGGCGCTGCGCGGCCTGCGCTGGCTGTTCGGGCTGGACGGCGCGGACACGGCGCGCCGGCGCGGCGAGCTGCCCGACCTGCATGAGGAGCTCTTCCGCATGCGCGGGGAGCTCACCCTTGCGCGCGCCGAGCTCGAGCATGTGCGCTCGGCGGTCGGGCGGCGCGACATCGCGACGCTGGAGGAGCTGCTGCGCGCCGGCCACCGGCGCGAGATCGAGGCGCTGATCCGCGACCGCACCCAGACCGTGCCGCTGCCCGACGGCAGCGTGCTGTGCCGCGTGCTCGGCCGCTTCAAGATGTTCACCGACGCGCAGGACGGCGCCATCGCGCCGCATCTGCTGCTCGACGGCTACTGGGAATACTGGATCACCGAATTCGTCTGCCGCAACGTCGCGCGCGGGGAGACCGCCTACGACATCGGCGCGGTCTATGGCTACTACACGGTGGTGCTGGCCGACCTGGTCGGCCGCGAGGGGCGGGTGGTGGCCTTCGAGCCGAATCCGTGGCTGCACTGGCTGCTTCAGCGCAACATCGCCGTCAATGGCAGCGCGCCGCCGGTCGCCGTGCATCGCCTGGCGGCATCGGACGCGCCGGCGGAGAGCCAGCAGGTGCCGGTGCTGCTGACCGGGCCGTTCCACGGCCCCTTCGCCGGCTTCTTCGAATACGCGGAAGGGCGCGCCGTCACCCTGGCACCCGCCGTGTCGCTCGACGGGTTCGAGCCGGGCTCGGCGGATTTCGTCAAGATCAGCAGCGCCGGGCGCGCGGAGGCGATCTGGCGCGGCATGCGCGGGCTGGTCGGGCGCAGCCCGCATCTGCGCATCCTGATGGAGTTCAACGCCGATCGCTGCGCCGATGCGGCCGGCTTCCTGAAGGAGCTCGGGGAGCGCTACCCGCTGCGCTTCGTGGACGGCGATTCGCGCGCCAAGCCCTGCTCGGCGGAAGAGCTCCTCACCCGCCGCCGCTACGCGACGCTGTTCCTGTCGCGGTTGGAGCCGCGCTGAAGGCTGGGGGGCGGCGTGAACTCCGCCACCCAGACCGCGTGGCGAGCGCCGTTCTCCGCCCGACAACGCTGCGTTGCCTGAGAGTGCGGGAGAAGCCAGCACCAAGTGGCCAAAAAAAGGAGGTGGGGGTTCGGGGGGGGGGGGTTTTTCCCCCCCCCCCTTTTTTTTTTTTTGGTGGGCGGGTTGTGGGGGGCGTGCGAGTCGGTGAGGGGGATGAGGGTCGTGGGAGG